>Ga0318536_10000076_pt1 | contig 20331 bp, 22 predicted proteins | sample GRESIP117b4f28_FD_203481 | JGI IMG/M metagenome (GOLD analysis project Ga0318536, IMG submission 203481) | Tropical soil microbial communities from Luquillo Experimental Forest, Puerto Rico - GRE.SIPMG.117b4f28 | ecosystem: Environmental > Terrestrial > Soil > Tropical forest > Bulk soil... | reverse complement strand
GCGGTGGCGTCATCGGCTGACACCTTTGCCGCCACCTTGTACTTGCCGGCCGCGATCGTGTTCGGGGGCCGCACCTTGAGCTTCACGTCCTTGGACTGGCCGGGATCGAGCGGAAGCGCGTTGAGCTCCTGGCTGCCGTATTGCTCGGTATAGGTGGCGTCGAAGTTCTGCGGCGCCTGCGCCGACAAGCTCGCCACCACTTTCTTGGGGCTGTCGTTCTTGATGGCGAGCTGGAACTCGAAGCTCGACTTGGACGTGCCGCGCAGCTCGGGGAGCTGCGGATTGAGCGTGAGCTTGGCGGGCAGATCGGTCGCGAGCTTCACCTCGATGGGGAGCGTTGCGTTGCTGGCCGTGCCGCGCGCGGTCACCGTCAGGTTGGTGGTGCCGACGGGAGCGTCCTTGGGGACATCGAGGCGCAGCTCGAGCGGCACGTTGGCGTTGGTTGCCGCCAGCGCCGCCGCCACCGGCTGGCCGCCGCCGATGAGGGTCGCCGTCCAACCCGAGGGAACCCCGCCAACCGAAAGTGCCAGCCGCTCCGGCGGAAGCCCATAGTTCTGCAGCTTGAGATTGATCGACGACGTGGTCCCGGGGCGCAGGGTGACCGCGGGGTAATCGGTCAGAAGGAAAAGCCCTTTGACGTCGCTCTTGGCTTCTTCCGCGATTGCTGCAGTGCAGAAGACGGTGAGGACCGAAAACACAGCCGAAAATAGAGCGATAACACGATATCGCATGATGACAGCTCCAGGCGGTAAGGCAGGTAGTCCCGCTGTTGGGTAGCCCCCTCCCGGCGGCACCCAAAGGCGCTACGGGATGGGCGTGGTTTTCTTTCGTCCCCGCGCCGGAATCAATACACTTCCTCGGCATTTTTTTGGCGCAATGTCGCAGGCGCGAACGGCGCAGCCGGTCAGACTCGCATAACAGTGGGCCAATCCACCTCGTCTTCCGGCAGCACCCAGGGCTCCATGAGCGCCGCCGCTCGCCATTCGCCCCATGCCGGCAGCGCCATCACCGCGTCCATATAGGCGCGCGCCACGGCGCCGACCTCGACGGCATAGGTGTGGAAGCGCGCGACCACGGGCGCGTACATGGCGTCGGCGGCGCCGAAGTTGCCGAACAGAAAGGCGCCGCCAGCGCCGTGGCGCGTGCGACAATCGGTCCAGATGGCGTCGATGCGCCGTACGTTCGATTCCACGTCCGCCGTGAGCTGGCGCGGCATCACCGGTCGCCACATGTTCATGGGCAAATGGCGGCGCAGCGGAACGAAGCCCGCATGCATCTCGGCTGCGATCGCGCGCGCAAGCGCGCGCGCCGCCGGCTCGGCCGGCCAAAGGCGGGCGTCGGGATATTTCTCGGCGAGATATTCGAGGATCGCAAGCGACTCCCAGACTTGCACCTTGCCGTCGGCAAGCGCCGGCACCTTGCCGGTGCCGGAGATTTTGGTTACCCGCGATTTGAAATCTTTGGCATCGAGCGAAATCACCTCTTCGTCGAAAGCGATGCCCGCGACCTTCATGGCAATCCATGGGCGCAGCGACCACGAGGAATAGTTCTTGTTGCCGATGATGAGTTTGAGCGCCATCCCTCATCCCGTGATGTGCTGCGCCTATCGGCTCGCAGCCTCGGCCAGCGTGGACGTGAAGGTGATATTTCGCGGCATCGCTCGCTTGCGGCGCCCCCGACGATGGTGGGCGCAGCGCACCGGCGCGGTCAAGCCCCGCCTCGACCCGCGAGGCCCGTTACGATCGGATCGGAATCGCGCTCGCAGCGGCGCGATATCAGGTGATGCCCAGCATCACGGCCGTCATGGCCGCGGCCACAACGGCGATCGTCGCCGTGAGCACCGTCACTGCAAGGGCAGACCACCGCAGCAGCCGCTCACGGCGGGCTTGCGAGACCGCCGCCCGCGGCAAGGCCGAGGGCATTGCTGGTCGCATCTCGACGCGCATCATCGGATGATGCTCCTTCGAAGGCGCTCGTGCGCAGACAGGTCCGACGCCCCGTCAAAGAGCGTCAGGACTCACACCCGGTGGGCGGCGCGCGGTTGCAAAAAGACGCGGTCACAAAGTCGTGTCGAGCGCTCGGCTATTTTGCGCGCGAGCGGTGAACAGCGGGTAAATGCCGCGCCGTGAGCGGCGCGGCACCGACGATGATTTTCTTCAATGGCGGTCGCGTTCAATGGTGGTCGCGCGTCGGTCTCGGAAAGAGCTCCGAGCTTCGCCCCGTGAGCCAATAGACCGCAAGTCCGACCCATTCGCGCACGGCGGTGTCGCTTCGCCGCAGCCCATCGCCCACGGTGGCAAAGGGGCGCAGCGCGTCGTCGGTTCCACGCGTGCGCCAGTCGACGGGGTAGGCTTCGACCGGAAAGCCGGCCTTGCGGAAGACGCCAACCGCGCGCGGCAGATGATGGGCCGACGTCACCAGCAGCCAGCGCTCGCCGGGCTTGGGCTGGGCGATGGCCTTGGAAAGGACCGCGTTCTCGACCGTATTGCGAGACCGGTCCTCCAGCGTGATGCGCGCGCGCGGAATGCCGAGGCTTTCGAGCACGCGCAGCGCAAACGCGGCCTCCGCGCCCTCGTCGTAGATCAGCGCGCCGCTGCCGCCCGAAAACACGATGCGGGCGTTCGGGTAGCGCCGCGCCAGTTCGGCCACCACGGTCAGCCGTTCGGCCGCCTCGTTGAGCGCGACCTCGTCGCGCGCCGCGGAAATGTCGGGCGAGATCGCGCCGCCGAGCACGATGATGCCGTCGGGCGCGCCGCGCGTCGCGTCCCAGCGGGGGAAACGCTCCTCCAGCGGAATGATCAGCGCATTGCCGGCCGGGGAAAGGCCGAGGATCGCGAGCACGATGAGGCTCGCGAAGGCGAGCGCGCGCCCGGCGCGGGCAAAGCGCGTCGGCAGCAGCAACAGGCCGAGGATGCCGATCGAAACAACGAGATTGGACGGGATGGCGAAGAAGCCGAGGATCTTGGAGAGGGGGAAGAACATCCACCAGTCACTTCTTCTTCCAGGCCTCGTAGCGCGCCTTGGTGTCGGCGTTCATGGGATAGAGGCCGGGAAGCTTCGCCCCGCGCTCGACCTCGCCGACGATGAAGCTCTCCATACGCTCGTGCTCGGCGCCCTCCTCGGCGACGAAGGCGAGGAGGTCCTGCGGGATCACCACCGCTCCGTCATCGTCGCAGACGATGACGTCGCCGGGAAAGACGGCGCACCCGCCGCAGCCGATCGGCTCCTGCCAGCCGACGAAGGTGAGCCCGTTGACCGAAGCGGGCGCGGCGGTGCCCGCGCACCAGACCGGCAGCTTGGAGGCGAGCACGCCGGCCCTGTCGCGCACGACGCCGTCGGTCACCAGCGCCGCGACGTTGCGCTTCATCATGCGCATGGTGAGGATGTCGCCGAAGATGCCGGCCGAGGTCACGCCCATCGCATCGGCGACCGCGATGCAACCGGCCGGCATTTCCTCGATGGCGCCCCGCGTCGAGATCGGTTTTGCCCAGCTCTCCGGCGTCGCGAGGTCCTCGCGCACCGGCACGAAGCGCAGCGTGAACGCCGGACCCACGAGGCGTCCGCCGCCGGGAACGAGCGGCTGCGGCCCGTTCATCCAGCAGCGCCGGATGCCCTTCTTCAACAGCATGGTGGTGATGGTCGCGGTGGTGACCGCGCGCAGCGTGTCGTAAAGGGCCGCACTCATGGTATACCTCTTTTGGCACACCTCTTTGGCACACCTCTTTGGCAAGCCTCCTTGGCGTCGGTTTCAGACCGGCGCGATGCCGAGGCGCGCATCGCGTCGCCGCAGCCAAGCCACGAACGGAATCGACAGCAGCACCATCCACGCCTTGCCGACGATCTGGCCGAGCAGGAATTCCAGCGAGCCGAAGGCGAGCCACAAAAACACGACGGAATCGACGACCAGTCCCACCACCCCCGACGCGACGACGGCAATGAGGAGCCCGCGCCGAGCGAGCGGGGTATAGACCGCGAGATCGGCGAATTCCGAGAGCAGGAACGCGGCCGCCGAAGCGATGACGAGCGCGGCCGGCGCCAGCGCGGCCGAAAGCACGGCACCGGCAAGAATGGCAAGCGATGCTGCCGCGACCCCGAGCCGGCGTTGAACCAGGTCGCGCAGCACCAGCGCAACGCCGGCCATGGTCACGCCCGAGGGCGCCATCAGCCCCGGCGCCACTGGAACGAGGCAAGGTCCCTGCGGCTGGCACACCGTGCCGGCGTGTCCGATCAGCCAATTCGCCGCCGGAATGGTGAGCGCGAACAGCGCAAGAAACACGACCCCCTCATCCCGACGTCTCGTCTCCATCATCGCGTGGACATCCATTTGGCGAACCCGTCGGCCCGCAACCGGCAGGCCGGGCATGTCCCGCAGCCGTAGCCCCAATCGTGCCGCTGCGAGCGGTCGCCGAGATAGCAGGTGTGGGTGTCCTCGACCAGCACCTCGAGCAACGCGTCGCCGCCGATCTCGTGCGCTAACGCGAAGGTCGCGGCCTTGTCGATCCACATCAGCGGCGTATGGATCACAAAGCGGCGCTCCATCCCGAGATTGAGCGCCAGCTGCATGGCCTTGATGGTGTCGTCGCGGCAGTCGGGATAGCCGGAGAAGTCGGTCTCGCACATGCCGGCGACGAGATGCTTTGCTCCGCGCCGATAGCCGAGCGCGCCCGCAAACGCGAGGAAAACGAGATTGCGGCCGGGCACGAACGTCGTCGGCAGCCCGCTCTCGCCGATCTCGATGGCGACCGCGCGCGTGAGCGCGGTGTCGGAGATGGCGGCGAGCGCGCCGAGGTGAAGCAGGTGATCCTCGCCCAGCCTTTGCGCCCATGCCGGGTCGAGGGCTCGCATGCGCTCACGCACGCGCGGGCGTGCCTCGAGCTCGGCGCGATGGCGCTGGTCGTAATCGAAGCCCACCGTCTCGACGCGGGCGAAACGCTCGAGCGCCCACGCCAAGCATACCGTCGAATCCTGTCCGCCGGAGAACAGGACGAGCGCGCTGTTGGGATCGATTGAGCTCACGATTATGACTTCGGAGGTGCGAGTAGCGAATAGCGAGTTGCGGGTTGCGCGCCGCTCGAACGCATCATGCGCTATCGTCACTCACCATTCGCCACTCGCCCGCTTCTTGGCTATTCGCCCCCCGCCCGCTTGCCCGGCTGATAGGCCAGCTTACGCGCCAGCGTCGCAAGCTCGCAGCCCTCGCAATAGCGCCGATCCTTAAAGTCGATCCAATTATGGGCATAGATGTTTTCGGTTGGAATGCCGTAGCGCTCCTGCAAGAACCGCACCAGCACCAGCCAGGCTTGCCGCTGCGCGCGCGTCGCCGGCTCGGCAACGTCCGGGTAGTTGCCCACGAATTCCACCCCGATCGAGTTGGTCTTGATCACGTTGCGATAGGTCTTGGAGTTATCGATGTATTTGTTGTCGTTTCGATTGGCGCCGTCGCCGTGGGTCGGGATCGCGGTCTCGGCCGTCGCCCAATAGATGGTGCCGTCCGTTTCCACCCATACCATCACGCCACGCTTGGTGGGATCTTTCGCTTGCGCCAGCGCCATGCTTTTCGCCGAGCCGGCGGGCCCTTCAGTCTGGTGCACGATGATGTTGCGCCAGTTGTTGGCGTCGGCCGGCAACCCGAGCGGATGCAGGTAGACGATGGTGAGACCCGGAATCTGCGGCTCGCCGGACCCTCTGGCGAGCTCGCGAAAGCTTTCCGGGAGCGCGGGCACATCCGCGTCGTCACCAGCCTCCGCCTCGTGCGAGGCGACGGGCCGCGGGCGCGGCAGCGTGGTCTGCTCGCGTGCCGCCGGCGATGAGCGAACCGCTGCGCGCGCCGCCTCGGCCCAAGCAGAATCGATCGGTGGGAAATGTCCGATGGGCGGGCCGGCCGAGATGATCGCAAGCATCGCCAGGCGCACCACGCGGCGAGGACGCATCAATTCCATTTCAATCCCATTGCGGCGACCCCGAATAGGCGTAATCGACGATCCGTCCGTCGCGGTGCGCGAGACGCGCGATCTCGGCCATCTCGGCCCGCGCGAGCTCGAAGTCGAAAATCGCGAGATTTTCCGACAGCCGTTCGAGGCGGCTGGTCCGCGGGATGACCACGATGCCCGACTGCACCAGGAAGCGCAGGCTCACCTGCGCTGCGGTCTTGCCGTGCGCCTTGCCGATGCGCGCCAGCACCTTGTCCCTGCTCACGCCGCCGCGGGCCACGGGGCTATAGGCCACGACCGCCATGCCATGGCGCCGGCAGGCTGCGATCACCTTCGACTGGTCGATGAACGGATGCACCTCGATCTGATTGCAGACCAGCGGCCCGTCCGCAAGCTTCACGGCCTCTTCGATCAGCGCGACGGTCAAGTTCGACACCCCGATATGGCGGGTAAGCCCCATGCGCTTGACCTTGCAGAGCGCGCCGAGCGTGTCGCGCAGCGGGATCTGCGGATTCGGCCAGTGCAGCAGGAGCAAATCGACGTGCGAGAGCTCTAACCGCGCCAGGCTCGCTTGCGCTGAACGCTCGAGCTCGCGAGGGGCAAAGTGCGACGGCCACACTTTCGTGGTGATGAACACCTCATCGCGTTTGATGCCGGCGGCGCGCAGCCCCTCCCCCACCTCGCGTTCGTTGTCGTAAAGCTCGGCGGTGTCGACGTGGCGGTAGCCGCGCTCGAGCGCCTGCTCGACGACACGCGCGCAGGTCCGCCCGCGCAGCTCCCAGGTGCCGAGGCCGATGAGAGGGATGCGGGCGCCGTGCGCTTCGACGACGTGGGTTGCAACCGACATCACCGTCACCTCCGCTCGGCATCACTGGTCCGCGACCGGCCTCAATTGTCCCAGCGCGGCGCGTGCGGCGGATTGACCACCCGCATGCCGGCCCGCTTGAGCTTGCCGATCTCGGCCATTTCGGCATCGCTCAGCTTGAAGTCGAAGATCGCTAGATTGGCGGCGAGGTGGTCGGGATTAGGCGTGCGCGGGATCGGGATGATGCCCTGCTGCACGAGATAACGCAGCGCGATTTGCGCCGAGCTCTTGCCGTGGCTCTTGCCGATGCGCTCGAGCACCTCGTTGCTGGGCACCTTGCCGCGGGCGAGCGGACAATAGGCCGTGACGGCGAGGCCGTGGCCGCGGCAGGCGGCAAGTACCTTGCCCTGGTCGATGAACGGATGGACCTCGATCTGGTTCGTCACCAGCGGTTCGCTCGAGAGTTTCACCGCGTCTTGCAGCAACGGGATGGTAAAATTCGCGACCCCGATATGCTTGGCGCGCCCGTCGCGCTTGGCCTTGCACAGAACCCCGAGCGTTTCCGCAAGCGGCACTTTCGGGTTCGGCCAGTGGATGAGGAGGAGGTCGACCCAGGAGAGCTTCAGCTTCTTCAGGCTTTGATCGAACGAGCGCTCGAAGTCGGCGGCGGCAAGCTGGTCGTGAAAAACCTTGGTGGTCACGAAAACATGCTCGCGCTCGAGGCCGGCGGCGCGCAGCCCGCGACGCAGTCCCTCGCCGACCTCGCTCTCGTTGCGGTAGCGCTCGGCGGTGTCGATGTGGCGATAACCGATACACAGCGCGGTCTCGACCGCGTCGACGCAGACCGCGTCCATGAGCGTCATGGTGCCGAGCCCGATTGCGGGAATCTTTGCGCCGTTGGCTTCGACAAAATTCATGGCATGCTTCCCCCATTGCGAGGCGCCAGCTCGAGCCGGCAAGTCCAGAGGCCAGACGGCGCAGTCCCGATCGGGTCACAAACTCCGGCGGTTACTGGATGCCCCGCCTGCGCGGGGCGGCTACTGGATGCCCCGCTTTCGCGGGGCAGGGCAACCGTATTTTCGTCGGCGGCAGGTTCTCCGCACCCGCTTCGCTACGCAAAGATTAGAACAATTCAATAATACAACACTTGCGTCATGGCCGGCGAAGCCTTTCATATCATCCGAGCGTTCATTGGACGGCGGACGTGATGCGCGGATTTGCATTGGCGATCGTGCTGGCGGCACTCGGCATGCCGAGCGCGGGAGCCCTCGCGCAGGAGTTCAACCTCGTCATCCGCAATCACAAGTTCGAGCCGCAGGAAATCCGCGTGCCTGCGGGCAAGCGCGTATCGATCTACGTCACCAACGAGGACCCAACCCCCGAGGAATTCGAGAGTACCGCGCTCAAGGTCGAGAAGGTCATTCCCGCCAAGTCCAAAGGCCTGGTGCGCATCGGACCGCTCGCCCCCGGCCGCTACGAGTTCATCGGCGACTTCCACGCGGACACCGCCAAAGGCGTCGTGATCGCGGAATAGCAACATGTTCGGCGCGCTCATCATCGTTTTCCGCGAAGTGATCGAAGCTGGTCTGATCATCGGCATCGTGCTGGCGGCGACCCGCGGCATCAGCGGCCGCGGGCATTGGGTCGCGGCCGGCGTGCTCCTCGGTACGCTCGGCGCCGGCATCGTCGCCCTGTTCGCCGAAGCCATCGCCAACGCGTTCGAAGGCTCTGGCCAAGAACTGCTCAATGCCAGCGTTCTCGGCGCCGCCGTGGTGATGCTGATGTGGCACACCGTGTGGATGGCGCGCCACGGCCGCGAGATGGCGGCCGAGATGGCCGTGGTCGGCGCGGCGGTGACCGCGGGCACGCGGCCGATGACCGCGCTCGTCGTGGTGGTGGGACTTGCCGTGCTGCGCGAGGGCTCGGAAGTCGTGCTGTTCCTCTACGGCATCCTCGCCGGCGGCGCGTCGGGATCCTCGCTTTTCGTCGGCGGCACGCTCGGGCTCGCGCTCGGGGCAGCGTTCACCGCGTTGACTTACTACGGGCTGGTCAGCATCCCGGCGCGGCATATTTTCGCCGTGACGACCGTGCTCATCGCGTTGCTGGCGGCGGGCATGGCGGCGCAGGCGGTGCAGTATCTCGACGCCGCCGGCGTGATCAACGTACTCAGCCGCCAATTGTGGGACAGTTCGCCGTGGCTGCCGCAGGACGGCATCATCGGCCGCATGCTCCGCACGCTCATCGGCTACACCGACCGCCCGACCGAGCTGCAGCTCATCGTTTATCTCGCAACGCTCACGGCCATGGCGGCGCTCGCATGGCTCGCGCCATCGACCCGTGCGCGGCGCGCACCGGCGTAGTTGAGCTGCGGTATCGGGCCGAGGACGCCGCCCGGGATGCGCGGGCGTCAGGGTTGCGGCTTTGCGGCACTGAGAACCGCGAAAGCGACCTCGGGCACCTCGTCGATCACCTTGAGCAGCGCGCGGGCGGGGCCGCGGGGCGAGCGCTTGCCCTGCTCCCAGTTCCGCACGGTCTCGATCGGCACCCCGATGCGGGCGGCGAACTGCGCCTGGGTGAGCTTGGTGCGCGCGCGCACGCCGCGGGCATAGGCGGCGTCGGCCGATGCCCCCCGCGCGGCCCGCGCCGCCGCAACCCAGCCACCGGCTGGCCGCCCGTGGCGCATGTGCTGCGCGATCTCCGCGAGCGGTGACGGAAGCGCCGCCTCGCTTCCGTCGGGAAGAATCTCAACGATCCGGCCGTCGGCTTTCAGTCTGACCCGCATCATGGTGGCCACAGGCCTACGTGATTCCCTCTGATGGGCCAAGAGGTTACACACTGCTGCGGTCGCTCATTGGCCGACGGGCTGAAGGCCTAGTCGGCCGATGGCTACTCAGCCATTGGCCTATGGCGGCCGTTCCCCGCGCTGAGGAGTTCGGATCGTCACGGCCGGCGCGCGACGGGGGTTTCCGTCATTTGAGCCCGAACCACAGCGTGGCGATGCCGAGGAACGAAAAGAATCCGACGACATCCGTCACCGTCGTTACGAACACGCCCGACGAGATCGCCGGATCAGCATGGAAGCGATGGAGCACGAGCGGCACCAGAATGCCGCCGAGCGCCCCTGCCACGAGATTGCAGATCATGGCAAGGCCGATCACCAGACCGAGATCGGGCACCTTGAACCACGCCGCCGCTGCAACGCCGGTAATGACCGCGAAGGCCAAACCGTTGACCAACCCTACAAGTATTTCGCGCAGGACGATGCGCGCCGCATTCGCGCTCGACAACTCGTGCGTCGCGAGCGCACGGACCGCCACCGTCATGGTCTGGGTGGCGGCATTGCCGCCCTGGCTTGCCACGATCGGCGCCAGTACCGCCAGTGCCACCATCTTCTGCAGCTCCCCCTCGAACAGGCCAAGTACCGACGACGCGAGAAACGCAGTCGCAAGATTGACCAGCAACCAGTTGAAGCGCCCGCGCGCAACGAACCACACCGGATCCGACAGCTCCTCCTCACGGCCGACGCCGCCAAGGGCGCGAATGTCCTCCTCGGCCTCCTGCTCGATCACGTCGACGATGTCGTCGAAGGTGATGACCCCGACGAGCCTATCCGCCTCGTCCACCACCGGCGTGGCGACGAGGTCGTAATGCTCGAACAAACGCGCCACGTCTTCCTGATCATCGGTGACGCGGACCGGATGCATCTCCTCATCGATCAATTCCGCGATCGGCACCGGCCGTTTAGTGCGCAACAGCCGGTCGAGCGCGACCGTGCCCTGCAGCCGGCCGGCGGTATCGACCACGTAGATTTCCCAGAAGCGGTCGGGCAGATCGGGGGTCTCGCGCAGATAGTCGATGGTACGCCCAACGGTCCATACCGGCGGTACGGCCGTGAACTCGGTTTGCATGCGCCGGCCGGCGGAGTTTTCCGGATAGAGCAGGCTGCGCGCCAGGGCCACGCGCTCGGGCGGCGGGAGCTGCTCGAGAATCTCGGTCTGCTCGTCCTTCGGCAGGTCCGCGAGGATGGCCACCGCGTCGTCGGAATCGAGTTCGCGCACGCCGTCGGCCACCGCCTCGGCGGGCAGCTCTTCGAGAATTTCTTCGCGGACGGTGTCGTCGACCTCGGTCAGCGCCGAAAAATCGAAGTCGTGCCCCATCAGCTTGACCAACTGGGAACGCAGCTCCGGGTCGAGCGCCTCGATCAGATCGCCGACGTCAGCCTGATGCAGCTCGCCGACCAGCTCGCGCAGCGCCGCGGAATTCCCCGTGGTGATCGCCTGCGCAACGCGCTCGACGAAATCAGCGCGCACCGCCCCATCCTCATCGCGCAGCGCGACCGAGGATGGAGTCACATCTTTTTCTTCCAGCATCTCGTGTCTTGCCGCAATTGATGGGACGAATGCGTGGGGCTTCTACGCCCGCCATCCTAAGCTGGCAATCGCGAACAAGTTCGACACAATGCAAATGGACCGCGCGCGTTATATCCTCCAGCCCGTGCGATCACCGCGCGAATGGGCGGCCTATCACGCCATTCGCCGGGACGCGATCTTCGCCCCCTTGCTGCCGGGCCAAGCCTATGACGACCACGCCCCGGATGAATTCGAGCGCGGCCATCTTCCCCACGTGCTCGTCTGCGACGGCGAGGTCATAGGCACGGTGCGCATCGACCTCGTCGGCGACACCCAAGCAGGCCTTCGCCTCATCGCCATTCGCCGCGACCTCCAGCGCCAAGGCCACGGCCGCGTTCTGCTCCGGCTCGCGGAACAAGCCGCGCGCGCCTTCGGCAGGACCGAGATCGTCATCAACGCCCACCCGACGTCGCTGCCCTTCTATCTCGCCAATGGCTATCGCGAGAGTGAATGGCGCGACGCCGCACCGGTGCCGGCAAGCCTCATTCGGGTCGGGAAGCGGTTGCCGTAGCAAGCCCCGCGTGTCCCACGCGCAGCGCGGCATCGCTGAATTTGCGCCTCATACGCCGCGTCGACAGGCCCCACGAAGCGCAATGCCGGCGGGGTTTCGAAAGTGATATGGGCTTAGAAATCCGCCAACCGCTGCAAATGCGCCACACCTCGTCGGCAGGCGGTTTGGTATGGTCGAGGCTTGCCGTGCGTTGCGTTCTCCCGTGCGGCCGATCGGATGTCCTGCGCATGCGCGCGCCAATGACCTTGCTATGGCTTAGTCTTCTCACCGCGACCGCCGCGGGGGAGACGGCGCCGGCCTGCTGGATGCCCGGCGATCTCGCCTACCACAAGGGCGATGAGCGAGTGCAGAAGGTCGCGGCGCGTATTGCCCCGCCACAACGCATGCTCGCCGCATACTCCCCCACCGCGCAGCGCGGGGTCATTCGCCGTGTCAAGCTGACCGGCGACAAGAAGCTCGTCGCCCTCACGTTCGATCTTTGCGAGCAGCCGTCCGAAATCTCCGGCTATCAGGGCGGCATCGTCGATTTTCTGCGCGAGAACCGCATCAAGGCTACGTTCTTCATGGGCGGCAAGTGGATGCTCTCGCACCGCGAGCGCACGCAGCAGCTGATGTCCGATCCGCTGTTCGAAGTCGCAAACCACACGTGGGAACACCGGAACCTGCGGGTGGTGCCGGGACAGGCGCTCGTCGACGAAATCAAGAATGCGCAGGTCGCCTACGAGCAGGTGCGCGAGGAGCTTAAAGCCAAGCAGTGCACGGGACCGCGCGGCAACACGCTCGCGCACGAGCAGGCGCCGCAGCGGCTTAGCCTCCTTCGTTTTCCGTATGGGGCGTGCAGCGCGGCGGCGTTGGACGAAGCCGCACACCAGGGCTTGCTGCCGATCCAGTGGGACGTTTCATCCGGCGATCCGACCTTCGTCCAGTCGGCGCGCGCGATCCAGCATCAGGTGCTCACCAATATTCAGCCGGGCTCGATCGTTTTATTCCACGCCAACGGCCGCGGCTGGCACACCGAAGGCGCGCTCCCCGGCATCGTCGCAGCGCTCAAGGCGCGCGGCTACGAATTCGCCACGGTTTCGGAGTTGCTGGCGGCGGGTGAGCCGGTGGTGGCCGCGACGTGCTACGACTCGCGACCCGGCGACACCGACCGGCCTCGGCATCCGCTGCCCGTCGCCACCAGCCCATTCGGCTTCGGCTGGCTGTGGCACGGTGTCGCGTCGCGTGCCGCGACGCCGGCCCACACCAGGTGACGGCGGCCTCGTTGTGGCCGCGGCCATCGGCTCAAAATCCACCCCATGACCCACCGAATGAAGATGCGGGCCGCGCCCGCGCTGCTTGTGCTCGCGCTCGCGGCAACCGCGGCTCGCGGCGAATCAACCCCTGAACCAGCGGCCTGCTCCGCCGAAGCGCTCGGCACCGCGCGCGTTTTGCCGGTCGACGCCGCGACGACGCCGCGCGTCGGCCGCAAGCATTTTCACGACACCCTCCCGCTCGCCCCCAAGGAGGTCGTGCTCACCTTCGACGACGGGCCCGTGCCCGGCACCACCGCCCGCGTTCTCGAGACGCTCAAGCGCGAATGCGCGCGGGCATCGTTCTTCTTGCTGGGACGCAATGCGCTCGCGCATCCGCAGCTCGCCCGCCGCGCGTTGAGCGAGGGCCATACTGTCGCGCACCACACGTTTTCGCATCCGCTGCTCAACCGCATGCCGTTCGCGGCCGCCGAGGCCGAGATCGATCGCGGTTTTGCCGCGGTCGACGCCGCGCTCTATGGCCGTTTCGAGCGCATGCCGAGGACGCCGTTCTTTCGCTTTCCCGGATTTGCCTCCTCGCAAGCCCTGCTCGATCGATTGGAACGGCGCGGAATCGTGGTTTTCGGCGCCGATCTATGGGCAAGCGACTGGACCCCGATGTCGCCGCCGACCGAGCTCAGCCTTGTGCTTGCCCGCGTGGAGGCCAATCGGGGCGGAATCGTGCTGTTCCACGATACCAGGACGCAGACCGCCGCCATGCTCGCCGCCTTCCTGCGCGCGCTGAAAAGCCGCGGCTACCGCCTCGTGCACGTCGTTCCAGCGGCGGAGCGCTAAGTCCGGCCGAGCGCAGGTTCCCGGGCGGCCCTCCCGCGCCGTCACAGGCGTCATAAATCGGCCCCAACAGCGGCCCTTAAGGGGTCATTAAATTGCCGCCCCCTAGTGTTTGGATAGAGTGAGGGGCGAGACTCACCATCGGGCCCGGCGTTCTTTCACAGTTGGTCCAAATCGGGGTAGAACGGGGGCATGCGCAGCACCGTTGTCGCATCTGTTTTGCTGACGTCCCTGCTCGGCATCGCCACCGCAGGCGCCGCCGAATGCCCCGCGGACGCGCTTGGCGTCAGCCGCACCATCACGGTCGACCCGAAAGACCACCCGCTCGTCGGCAGCATGCAATACGGCGAATCGCTGCCGCTCATGGATCACGAGGTCGTCCTGACCTTCGATGATGGTCCGCTGCCGCCATACACCAACCGCATCCTCGACACGTTGGCGTCCGAATGCGTGAAGGCGACGTTCTTCATGGTCGGGCGGATGGCGAATGGCTACCCGGCGGTCGTGCGGCGCGTCTACAACGAGGGGCATACGGTCGCCAATCACAGTCAGACCCACCCGTTCACCTTTCACAAGATGTCGGTGGAGCACGCCGCGCAGGAAATCGAGGGCGGTTTCACGTCGCTGCGAAACGCGCTCGGCGACCCCAACGCGGTCGCTCCGTTCTTTCGCATTCCCGGCCTTTTGCGTCAGACCTCGGTCGAGCAATACCTTGCCGCGCACGGCGACATGACCTGGAGCGTGGATTTTCTCGCCGACGACTGGACCCACATCAACAATCGCGAAGTCGCGCGCCGCGCCATCAACCGGATCGAGGCGCGCGGCAAAGGCATATTGCTGCTGCACGACATCCAACCCGCCACCGCGCTCGCGCTTCCGGACATTCTCAAAGAACTCAAAGCGCGCGGCTTCAAGATCGTGCACGTGGTGCCGGCCACGCCCGATCGGCCGAAGACCGTGGCCGAGCCCGAGCTGTGGGCCGCGCGCCGCGCGCCCGAGCCGAAGGTCTGGCCGCGCACCTTAGTCGTGGGCATGGAAAGCGCCGATCCGGTCCTCGCGGCGCCGAGCCCCGCGAGCTTCGGCATCGAGACGTTCGGGCCGGTGACCAAAGTGGCGATGGCGCAAAGCTTCGAACGGCAGAGCGATGCCGGGCCGCTGTGGCCGGCAGCGCTCGCCTACGCCGTGCCGGCCGATGTCGAGGTGTTGCCGATACCGGGCGCACATAATTTCAGGTATTCCCGCGTGTTCCGCCTGGGAAGCGCGGAGGAAAAGGCCAAGCTCAAGCCGGCGGCCAAGAAGCCTGTCCGCACGGCCAGAGCCAGAGAGTCAGCTCCGGCATCGGGCGGTTGGTTCGGAGCGTGGCCGGCGCCGGCGCGGTCCTCGCGCGCGGCCGGTCACCAGCTCACCGTGACGCGGCCGCCGATCAATCTGGCAGCGCCGCAAACGCGCTGATCCGATAGGACGACAATCTCCCCCTCAAATGAAAACGCGCCGGGCGTTGTTGGCCCGGCGCGCTCTCGATGGGTTCGCTTGTTGATGGGCGTTGCGCGCGAGCCGCGCTCAGCGCGTCATATCGAAGTCTGCCCCCTCACCAGCAGCGCCAGCGCCGGCAATAACCGCGCCAGCCGCGCCACGTGCACCAGCAGCGCACCTGCGTCACGGACCCCATTTCCGCCGCGGCTTGACCGATGGCTGCGACGTTCGCCGGCGCCGATAGGGTCGGTACCGTGGTTACGAGCGAAAGCCCAGCCGCAACAACAGCTCCAATCACGATTGAACGCATTGCGTCCTTCTTGCCTCACCCACCGAGCGAACCGTAACTGGTTAACCGAAATTAATAAACCAGCTTCCGCAGCTGGTGCGACATCTTCGCCCGCCATCCAGACCAAGCCGCGCGCCAAATTTGCAATCCTAAGCACTCTGTTAACGAGTTGGGCCATAACTCTATGATGAGAAGCGGCCGCGCAACACGCATCGGCTCGCGGCTTTTCAGGAGAGCAAGGATGAAGAATGCCATTGCCGGCCTCGTCACGGCCATCAGCATCTCGGCGCTCGCAGCAGCACACCCCGCGCACGCCGGAAGCGGCGACGTCGCCGCCGGACTGATCGGCGGATTTGCGGCAGGCGCGATCGTGGGTACGGCCTTAGCCCCGCGACCCGCTCCGGTCTATGTGGCGCCAGCGCCGGTCTATGTGGCGCCAGCGCCGGTCTACGTGGTGGAGCCGCAGTGCTATTGGACGCGCGGCAGACCCATGTGGGACGGCTATCGCTGGGTTCGCACCCGCGTGCAAATCTGCGACTGAGCGCGTGCGCGCCGCGCGCGCAAAGATTTTGCGCGCAGATCCTACGCCTACGCCAGCTGACCTAGAGTGGTGCGGTCGAGAGGACTCGAACCTCCACGGGTTGCCCCGCTAGCACCTCAAGCTAGTGCGTCTACCAATTCCGCCACGACCGCAAATGAACGCGGGCCGCGGGGCCGCGCGCCGAAGCGACGGCGCTCGATGTAACAAATCAACCCCGAGCGAACAAGGCCCGCGGCGCGGTGCTCCGCTCCCGCTTGGTCGCGGACGCATGGGCGTCCTGCACAGCCTCCGTCGGCGTGCCTCGAGCAACGTCCTTGACTTCTACCGCAATGCGGGATGTTCCTTGCGGCGCATGGCTGGACGTCACCATATAGTTCCGCGGTGATCAGCGCGCGCAACGATGTGATGGTCGGGCTCGATCCAGGTTCGACCCCGGTGGAGTGGCGGATCAGCGAGGACCTTGTGGCCTACGAGGCCGCGCTCGCGCTCATGGAGACGCGCGCCGCGGCGATCGCCGACGGCAGCGCGCGCGAGCTCATCTGGCTGCTCGAACATCCGCCGCTCTACACCGCCGGGACTAGCGCCAAAGCGGACGCGTTGATCGCGGCGCGCTTTCCGGTCCATTCGGCCGGACGCGGCGGGCAGTTCACCTATCACGGCCCTGGACAGCGGGTCGTCTACGTGATGCTCGATCTCAAGCGCCGCGGTCCGGACGTGCGCCGCTTCGTAGCCACGCTGGAGGAATGGATCATCCGCACCTTGGCGAACTTCGACGTCGCGGGCGAGCGGCGCGCAGACCGCATCGGGGTGTGGGTGCGGCGGCCGGACAAGGGCGCCGCCTGCGAGGATAAGATTGCGGCCATCGGCATCAGGATCAAGCGCTGGGTCACGCTGCACGGCGTGGCGCTCAATATCGACTGCGATCTCTCGCATTACGCCGGCATCGTGCCGTGCGGCGTGTCCGACCCGCGTTACGGCCTCACCAGCCTCGCCGATCTCGGCCGCGCCGTGACGCTCACCGAGATCGACGTGGCGCTGCGGCGCGAATTCGAGCAACTGTTCGGGCCGGTTGCGCGCGGTCAGGCCGCTGCCGACAGCTCGGTTGCGAGCTTGCCCGCGACATAGCGGCGTTCCTGCGTCACTGCGCCGAAGCCGCGCCCCGCGCTAAACCGTCGGCAACACCGCGAACCCCGCGCCGCCGCACAGCGCCAGCTCGTCGGGCGTACCCTCACGCTCGTCGATGCTGTCGACGCGCGCACCCGGCGGACCGCGGCGATAGGCCTCGACCACCTGCGCGACCGCCGCAGCCGGCCCCGCCAGCACGGCCTCGACGCCGCCATCCCGCCGGTTGCGCACCCAGCCCGCGAGCCGATGATCGAGCGCGGTGTACTCGGCGAAGGCGCGGTAACCCACGCCCTGCACGCGCCCGCGGATGACGACGTGGCGGATGACGCGCGCGCTCATCCAACTTCCCCGGTGTCCTTGGCGCGCGCGCCGCGCCACCGCGACGGCGCCCAGCGCGTCAGCGAGCGGACGTAGATTTCGGGCAGCTGCCACTCGCGCGCAGCTTCGACCACCAGCGAGATGTAGCCCGGCCTCGGCGTCCCCTCCCCTTGCCGGCGCGCCACATAAACCAGCGCCATCGCCTGCACGCCGCCGCACCGCACCGGCAGTCGGCGGCGCACATAGAGGCCGGAGTCGACGCTTTCGTAGGCGTTGATAGCGGCAAGGTCGCGCGCGCTCAACCGCCACAGCACGCCATGGACGCGTCCACCCGGGCGCAGCGCGATCGAGCCGAAACCCTCGGGATTGATGACGAAGCGCCAGCCCGAAAGCGTCGCGGTGCCGATCGCCTCGGCGTCCCGGCAGCGCGCGCCCATGAGCGCGCGGCTCATGTTCGATCCGTAGGCGAAATGCAGCGTCATCCCGTTCGATTAGCAGAACTGCGATCCGGCGCAACGCAGCGCGCGGCCGCACGAGCGGGCGACGGCTGCGCGTTCGTCACGGCCGGGCGCGTCGCGGCCCAGATCGAGAAGGCGATGGCCATGGGCACGGGCGCGAAAACGAGCACGAAAATCCCCGCGGCCACATAGGCGAAGAGCCCGGGATCGGCCATCAGCGTCGAAATCAGGAAAAACAGGGCGAGGACATCGCCGGCGCCTGCCGGCTGCGCGGCGTCGCCGAGCGGCATGATCAATACGACGAGAAGGAGAAAGAGGATCACCGCCAGCGCATAGAGCACGGCGATCGCGACCGCCGCGCCAATTCCGCGATCGGCATCCCGCAGCCGCTTGGCGTGAAGGCAAAACCAGGACCAGGTCGCGATCGCTTGCACGAGTGCGAACGGCACGAGCCCGGCATGCAGCATGACGGGTGCAGAGATCAAGAGCTGCGAGAGAAAGGCCGCGCCATAAACCGCCACCACAGCGGCGGCGAAGGCGCGCGGCGCAACGCGGCCGCGTGCGGAGAAGAACAAGGCGAGCGATTCCATCCCGAGCGATCGTGACACGACGCGATGGCGAATTCACCCCGCCACGGCCGGCTGCGCAGCAACGCATGCCAACGGCCCCGCCGAAGCGTCAGGCAAACTCCATGATCACCGCGTCGACCGCGAGACTGTCGCCGGGCTTGGCCCTGATCGCCTTCACGACGCCGTCGCGCTCCGCGCGCAAGACGTTCTCCATCTTCATGGCTTCGACCACGGCGAGCGTCTCGCCCGCCTTGACCTCCTGCCCCTCGCTGACCGAGATCGAGACCACCAGGCCGGGCATGGGGCAGCGCACGGCCTTGCCGGAGTCCGCGACCTTCTTCGGCGGCATCAGCCGCGCCGCCGCCGCCTCGCGCTCGGTGTAGACGTAGGCGCGCGTCTCGACCCCGCGGTGGGAGAGATCGAAGCCGTTGAGCACCGGCCGCACCTGCACCGCGATCGGCCGATCATCGATGGTGCCCGACCATACCGGATCGCCCGGCTTCCAGGCCGATGCCAGCACGTGCGCCGATCGGCGCGCCTTGCCGGCGGCGTCGAAACGCACCGCGAGCGCGTCGCCCTCACGCATGATGTCGAGCGCGATCTCGCTTTCGCTGAGCCGCACGGCTCGCCGCTGTTCTCGCGTCACCGCGGTTCCCGGCCGCTGACCGGAAATGCGGCGCTTGCGCTCGCCGAGCACATGATCGATGGCGGCCGCGACCGCGGCGAGCACGCGCGTCGTGGCTTGATCGGCGACGATCGAATGAAAGCCGGCGGGAAATTCCTCCGCCAGGAACGCGGTCGAGAGCTTTCCCGCCTGCCAGCGCTTATGCTGCATCAGCGCCGCGAGAAACGGGATGTTGTGGCGAAACCCTTCGACGTCGAACGCATCGAGCGCGTCGGACTGGACGACGATCGCCGCTTTGCGCGTTGGCGCGTGGGTTATGAGCTTGGCGATCATCGGATCGTAGTAGAGCGAAATTTCGCCGCCCTCGTAGACGCCGGTATCGACGCGCACGGTGACGCCGCCCGCGCTGCGCTCCGCCGGCGGCCGGTAGCGCACCAGGCGCCCGATCGACGGCAGGAAGTTGCGCGTGGGGTCCTCGGCATAGACGCGAGTCTCGACCGCCCAGCCCGAAAGCTTGACGTCGCGCTGCTTGAGCTTGAGCTTCTCGCCCGCCGCCACGCGGATCATCTGCTCGACCAGGTCGATGCCGGTCACCAGCTCGGTGACGGGATGCTCGACCTGCAGCCGCGTGTTCATTTCGAGAAAATAAAAGCTCTTGTCCTGCCCGACGACGAACTCCACGGTACCGGCGGAGTCGTAGCCGACGGCCTTGGCGAGCGCGAGCGCCTGCTCGCCCATTTTGCCGCGCGTCGCCGCGTCGATGAGCGGACTCGGCGCTTCCTCGACCACTTTCTGGTTACGGCGCTGGATCGAGCATTCGCGCTCGCCAAGATGAATGACGTTGCCGTGCTTGTCGCCGAGCACCTGGATCTCGATATGGCGCGGATCGACGATGAATTTCTCGATGAACACGCGATCGTCGCCGAAGGAGGATTTGGCCTCCGACCGCGCGCGCGCAAAACCCTCGGCGACCTCGGCCTTGGAATGCGCAATGCGCATGCCCTTGCCGCCGCCGCCCGCCGATGCCTTGATCATCACCGGGTACCCGATCTCGTCCGCGATCTTCGCCGCGTGCTTGGCGTCGGCGATCACGCCGAGATGACCGGGAACAGTGGACACTTTGGCCTTCGCCGCCGCCCTCTTGCTCTCGATCTTGTCGCCCATGGCGGCGATCGCCTTGGGATTGGGGCCGAT
>Ga0318536_10000071_pt1 | contig 20848 bp, 16 predicted proteins | sample GRESIP117b4f28_FD_203481 | JGI IMG/M metagenome (GOLD analysis project Ga0318536, IMG submission 203481) | Tropical soil microbial communities from Luquillo Experimental Forest, Puerto Rico - GRE.SIPMG.117b4f28 | ecosystem: Environmental > Terrestrial > Soil > Tropical forest > Bulk soil... | reverse complement strand
CGGCACCGATCACGGCGCGCGAATAGGCATCGAGCAGGGCCAGATCTTCGGTCGAGGCGGCGGAGATCGAGCCCGCGGGCGGGTTTGGTTCAAGGTCGCCGACGGGGTCGTAAACGGGGGTGAGTTGGGTATCGAGCATAAGAATAAAGTAGGAACATTCGGGGCATCTGTTAAGATGCGCGCTCCCAACGACCACGAGCGTGCGGTGACCCCATGGCAGGCAGCGTCAACAAGGTGATCTTGATCGGTAACCTCGGGCGCGACCCCGAGCTCCGCTCGACCCAGGACGGCATGCGCATCGCCAATCTGGCGGTCGCCACCTCGGAGAGCTGGCGCGACCGGGTGTCAGGCGAGCGCAAGGAGCGCACCGAATGGCACCGCGTCGTGATCTTCAACGAGCGGATTGCCGAGATCGCCGAGAAGTACCTGAAGAAGGGCTCCAAGGTTTATCTCGAGGGCGCGTTGCAGACCCGCAAATGGAGCGATCAGGGCGGCCAGGAGCGCTACACGACCGAGATCGTGCTAAACCGCTTTCGCGGCGAGCTGACGATGCTGGATGGGGCAGGGGGCGCCCGTGGCGCGGGCGGGCCGCCGATGGAAGGCGGCTATGACGAGGGCTTCGGCGACGAGCCGGCCGGGTCCGCTGTGACGCCAGCCCGCACCCGCACCCCGGTCAACGATCTCGACGACGACATCCCGTTTTGAATCCAAAACTTGGTTGTGAGGAGCCGAACACGTCGGTCGCTGATCATCCCTTTCTGGGTTGCACGTGGCCCAAAGGTCACCTCCCAGTGCGACGATCCGGTCTTTCGCGATCGGGTTGTCGCAGCCGCTCGTGCCGTAGACGAGCTTCGTGCAACTAGGCGGCACAAGCGCTCATTGGGCCGCCGCTACAATTGAGCTGCTTTAACCTTCCGCTTCGATCATCGACATCAACGTTGGACCTCGACACTGCGCCGTTCTCTATCTCGGAGCAGCCAAGCGGGAGGCATTCGAAACCTCGACGTCCCTGATTAATGGCCTCCTCGCAAGTGCCGATGCAAACAACGAACGGGAGGCGACAAACTTTGATGTGACCCGCATCGGATACATCCGCTTTGATCGGCTCGTGACAAGCGCAACCGGAACCTGCGAGGGCGCGCCAACGGGCCTTGAGATAGCAGTAATCGCGGGTTCATAACGCTGCGCTCCAAGGCGAATCAAAGGGACGCCGGATGAGACCTTGGGTCCGCAGATAAGAGACGATCGATGCCGCTGTAGCGGATAGTGTTGGATCGGCGCGCCCGCGACCGGCGCGCGTGCACGCTTCACGGTAGTTTTTATTGCTGTAGCGCTTGAGCTGCATCGCAGCGATGCGCGCTGCAGAACCGTTGAAGAAGTCGAGGAGCGGATAGAGTGGATCAGTTTTTGCGCATCGGCGGTTCATTTCGACGAGAAAGCCTGGAATATCGTAATAGATGAAGTCATAGCCATGCTCGTGGGTCAGGACCTGGGTCAGGTCCACGATATTGTAGTAATCGGTAGTCACATGGAATGTTCGCGCCGACGGATCATCCTGGGCGATAATGGCCACGATATTGTCGGCGGCAATATCAGCCGGGAGGATGCTCAGCTGATTAGCAACGTCCACCGCAATGCCATGGTTGATCATGAAAGCGAGCACCCGGACTGCCGCATCAGCGGGATGGCCTATGCCCCAGGTCGCAGCCGATACGATTGCAGGGCGATAAATTCGGGCATCAGCCCCGTGGGTCCGGGCGGCGAGCACGAGCTGCTCGGCGACCCATTTTGTCTGTGCGTAACCGAAATCGAGATTGGCCATCTCTTCGTTGCTGTCGGATTCAAGCAGCAACTCGCGCGCGGACCAACCAAAGATGAACGTGCTCGAGATGTGATGCACCCTCTTGTGAAGACCGGTCTGGGCGAAACGAAGCATCGTGCGCGTGCCGTCGACATTGGCAGGCTTTAGCGCCTCGTAGGTCGCTACCCAATTTACCGCGGCAGCATTGTGAATGACTGCCTGGACCTGTCCTGCCAGCCGGTGCCACGCCGCCGGTTCGAGGCCCCAGTCCAAACGAGCAATGTCGCCGCAGACGTAGTCGATACGAGTTTCGACCCCGTGAGCGAGCGCTGCACGCAACAGACCCGCCCGAGCCATGGCTGTGTGGACGCGGCGCCGGGCGTGGCCGGCGCCTTCCGCCCTCACCAGCACGCGGAACCGCCAGCCGGTGTGCCGCAACAGGCTCTCCAGCAGGAAAGGTCCGAAAAACCCGGTAGCGCCCGTTAGCAGCACATCGGCGGCTGACCCGCCGGGCGCCGCCTGAATATTACCGTAGCGGGCAATGACGGCTGCCGAGCGAACTGGTTCCAGCCTGGCATCCTCCCGCATCCTCCGAGCGGTCCCAGCCGCCGCGTGATCTCGAGCAAGCCGCAGCTCGCCACCGATTGCGTCGAGTATGGAGGCGCCACCCTCTCCGAGTGCGCCAAGCATCTTTCGCAACTGTGCGACGCTCAAGCGCTGAAGTAGCCCCAGGTCGAATTCCTCGGCGAGATCATCCGCACCCTGGCGACGGGCGATGCCTTCCAGGGTCAGCAGCAATTCGGTAAGCATCAGCGAGTCAAATCCAACCTCTGCGAGGCTCGCGCTCTCCGCCCGCGCTCCCAATTGCGCAAGGAGTTTTTCGAAGCGCGCCTGCAGTTCCGCCAGATTACTGCCGCAGCTCAGCTCGTCATCAGGGTGCCAGGTTATCAAGACGGAGACGGCCCCGTCCGCGCAACGCTCTCGCGTCAGGGCTCTAGCGAGCTTACCGGATGTGGTCCGAACGATACTGCCGGGCTCGACCAGGACGACGGTCTCCGGCAGGACCTCGCAACGCGCCTGGACAGCCCGCGCGATTTCCTGCGGATCGGGCGAGGAACGCCCAGCGGGCGTCTCTACCATGACAGTTAGCGTCTCGCCTTTTCCGCTGAATGCAGCGACGCTACCGGGGCGAACCCCAAAAACGTCTTCTGCGGCTTCCTCGATGTCCTGGGGGTGGCACTTGATCCCCCGAACAATCACGACATCCTTGCTGCGGCCGCAGATGAAGACCTCACCACCGTCGAGGAACCCCAGGTCTCCAGTCCGCATCCAGCGCCCCGAGTCCGGAAAGGTTTGCTCTCCGCCTGCAAGTCGCTGGTCGAAGGTTGTACAGGCTTCAGCCGGCACACCCCAATAGCCGGCGCAGACACTTGAGCCAGCCAGCCACACCTCGCCGATTGACCGGGCGCCAAGCGCGCGCCGAGCCACCGGGTCCACGATCCGTAGCGAGACCTCCGGGAGCGGCACCCCGCAACTCGCGATGCGTGCCACGGCGCCGCTAGACCTGCTGGCCGGCCGCACACGGCCGCGCCGCAGCTCCGGCGCATCAAGGTCGAGGGTGCGGCGGCCATAATGCGTCACCGCGAGCGTGTTCTCGGCGAGGCCGTAAGCGGCAACACAGGCCCGGGCCTCTAACCCGAACCGTGCAAAGCGCGCGACGAAACGCTCGCGCGTTGCCGGCCGCACCGGCTCAGCGGCGCTCATCAACCAACGAAGCGAACTCAGATCGACGCCAACGAGCTCCTTATCGGAAATCTTGCCCGGCCGCAGGCAGTACTCAAAGCCAAAGTTGGGGGCTGATGCATAAGTCCCGCGCGCGCGAGAGATAGTTTGCAGCCACAGCGCGGGCCTGCGCAGAAAGTCGAACGGTGACAGCCCAATCGTCGTGCCGCCGACAATGACCGGAAAAAGGTAGTAGCCGATAAGTCCCATATCGTGATGTTGCGGTAGCCAGGAAATGCCGGTCTCGGCATGTCGCGTACCCAGTGGCACGTGTCCAAGTACCGCCTCGGCGTTGGCCGCGATATTATCATGTGAAACGATCACGCCACGCGGGCTCCCCGTCGCGCCCGAGGTATACTGAAGAAACAGGATAGGAGAAGGGGTGTCGACAAAAGAGACCTCTCCGCGGTCGACAACGCGCAGGTCATTCTCCGTTCCGGCCTCGGAACCGCCGGCTGTTTCAAACCCGGCTGTTCCCAACCAGCGCGGCCCTGCACTTCCTGAAGCAGGGCCGGCCCGCGGCCGATCGGTAAGGACCACGCGCGCGCCGCAATCGGCCGCGATTGCAAGGATCCTGGCGAGCGCCGCGCCGCCGGTTTTCCTTTCAACGGCGGGCGGCTGGGCGGATGGAACGGCGATGATCCCCGCCCGCGCGCAGGCGAAGAAGGCGGTGATCATGTCGAGGCCGGGCGGATAGGCTAGTACCACCCGCTCACCCCACGCCAGGTCCTGGTCGCGGAGCCAACCCGCAAGCTGGCGCGTCACCCCCGCGAAACGGAGGTAGCTGTATCCGTCTCGCTCGGAACCATCAGGACCAACGAAGCCGAACAGCTTCTTATCGGGCTGGATAGCGGCCCACGCGTCGAGCCAGTCCGTGATAAAACGCACCCTATTCGCCACCTCCACTTAGCCACTACGGGCGGCGGGCGCAGTGGCCGGTAAGCATGTCACGGAAGCTTCACGGGCGAAGCGAGCGCCTTGTGGAAGCTCCAGTATCGCGTGCCCCCGATCTCAGCCGGCACGCCAGTAGAGAAGCCCGAACAGCGCGAATACCCCGGCAAGCGAGCCCCTTGCAGCCCAAAGGGTTTCGCGGGAGTGGCCTGGGACCCCACGCACTGCCCACGCTAAACACAGCCCCCCCACAACGTCTAGCACCAGATGCTGCTTTGTGGTTGCGACAGAGAGGCATATGAGGGTCAGAACAGCCGCGAATACCCGGCGCAGGCGCGGCTGCGCGTCTGCCATCGACCAGCACGACAGCGCAGACAACGAGACATGCAGGGAAGGGAACAGATTGCTTGCGGGATCAATGCTGCGCAGCGCGCGAATCGCTAGGGAGCTGGGATCAGGTGCGGCTGTGACCGCTGCTTCTCGCAGACTATGAGCGGAGACAGGCATGGCTTCGAAGCAGGCAAAGGAGGCGAGCAAGACCAGTGCGTAACTGCGAGCTACCCGTTGGAAGGCAGGTTCGGCGCGGACCGCGAACAGTGGCCCGGCGATAAGCGGCAGCCCGGCTAGATAGATCCAGACCGTCCAGGGAAGAAACGGAATGGTGCTATCGAACGGCGTGGCCAGGTCGCGGGCTTGCTGCATCGCTAGAGAGTGGGCAATCAGGAAATAACCCGAACCCCAAAATGCGAACAGTGTGGCAGCCCATGCCGCGCGGCGAAAAACCTCCGCGATGATGCCGGAACTCATGCGCCCGGCGGCTGTCCGGGGCCCCGAACGCGGCGCCCCGGACGAGCCTCTCAACCTAGCGACATCAGTAAGGCGGCGTCATTGGACTGGGGTAACCGGCTCAGCCGGGTGGCCGCGGTTGGTCAGGGATTTTCGGCAAATCAGGCATCGGGATCGGCCGCGGAGCCGGGCAGGGCTCGTAGGTGCAGGCTGGCGGCGGAACCTCGGGCGGGCAGCACCGCTCGATCTCGGCCTTCAACTTGGCAAGTTTCGCGTGCTCGACCGTCGCGGCCGGGTAGGCGATCTCTGTCACGTCCTCCAGATCCTGGAGATCGCCTGCCATCTGGGTCTGCAGCCGGGTCTGGATCGTCGTCTGCGTCAGGATCCCGCAGGTGTTACGCGACACATGCTCGAGCGCGCAGATCATCGTGTCGGTCTGCTGGGTCAAATGAAACAGCAGCCTGGCCATTGCCTCTTCAATCTGCGCGAGCACAGTTAACGCATTGACCGTCTGCGCAAAGCCGGTATTCACAGCGGCTGTCAGCGTGCCAATGCTGGTGTTGACCTGGTTGACTGCGTTGGTTTCCGCGACGTTGTCCGTGTGGAGTAGGGTCAGGTTGTTATTGACAGTCTGGAGTTGATGGAAGACGTCGTCGATCGAAGCCATGGTTGGTGCTCCTTACTTGCGCGCCGGGGCCGCCCCGGAGGCTGCGTTTGGTGTGATGCTCTCATGGACCACGTTGCCATGCTCGAGCAGGCGCTGGCGGTGCTGGGTAGCGTCCATGCCGTTCGGCATCGGCATAGGCGCATCGGCATACTGGACATGCAGGTCGACACGGTCGATTTGGCCGATGCGCTCCTCGGAGAACGACATCCCGAGGCCGCCTCCGGGAACCCGCTTGCGGATGACATGCGGCACAGGCACATCGATGATCGCGCGACCATGCGCGCCGACCTCGACCTGCTCGGGTGTGCGTGGATGATCCGAGATCATCCTGATACCAGGCGGCGGAGGGGGCACATGCTCGGTCAGCCAAAGGGTCAAGACTTTGGTGTCGGGGTCATAATCGTAATGCCGGCGGCTGGCCCAGACATGAAGCGGCGCGTCATTCGGGTTCTCGACCGTGACGCTGACATGTTGGTGCCCGTCCGGAACGGCTGCCGCCGGCGCCGGCGGCGGGGCCACAGGATGCCGCGCTACAGCAGCATCGGGATGGATCGCCGCGCCAATGGAAACCGCCGTTATCTTCAGCGGCTGGTGTTGGCGTGGCCTGGTAGTCTTACCCATGCCGAACCTCCTGTTCGATGAACCCGTGGCGCGACAAAGCCCCGGACGCGCCCGGCCAGGCGGCTGCCAGCCGCGCTCCCACAACGGGCTTTACTGCCGGATTAAACGCAAGCAGCCTGGCGAGCGCGGCCAGTTCGAAATCAAGCGCAGAGGGATGGCCGGGTGGCGCGACCGCGTCAAGCGGTGCCTCCGCCAGCCAAGCCGAAACCGCCTCGGCCATGTCATGGCCGTGCGCGGCGGCGTTCCACAGCCGCGCCAAGGGATTGAGAACGGCCCAGGCGACAAAGCGCGTCTGGGCGGCCTCGCGAATCCTCGGCACGAGTTCACCCATGAGCCTGGTGGCATCCGGCGGCAGCGGTTCGCCTGCTCGGAGAGCGTCCAGGGACGCCGCGATCTTGGCGCGCCCCAGGAAGACTGGACAGGCGTCGGCGACGGCGCGTGCCGCCAGATTAGCGGCCGGCCCGGCACCGCTGAGCGCCAGCTCCCCCGCAAGCGAGTACCAGGCAAGGAGCGGCCGCACCACAACTGCCAGAACTGCCTGCCGCGTCATGATGTCGTTCTCGACGCGCTTTGCGATCTCGGGGCTGTACCGGAAATACTCATCGTAGATGAGGTCGATGAGCCGCGTGCTCAGACCCGACATTCCTGCCACGCGGTCGCGCAGCATTCTGAGCTGGTTGACCTCGTCCGATTGCGGTGAGCCGGTCGCGGCCGAAACAATAAAACAGCCCGTATTGCCCGCTGCACAGCCGCCGGCGGGGGGGCCGCCATCGGCGTTACCGGCACTTCCGCCGCAGTCGTTACCAGCGCTCTCCTGACCGTTATGGTTGCAGACGTCCCGCGAGCAAAGGCCGAGCTCGCCGCGTAACACATTCTCGTCGATCTCCGCCGCCGGCTCGTCGGTCGTATTGCCGGGACACGCCGTCTGGGGAAATGGTATTTGGCCGGTGGCGAAGTGAAAAGCATGGGAGAGTTCGTGATAGAGGATGACCGGGTTCGGTGTCGTGATTGCATTGCCGTTCACGTCGAACGTCGCTATGCCTTTCCCGCAAGCTTGGCTGACATCATATGCAACACGGATGATGTTCGATCCGCTAGAGCTGTCGACATAGGTTTCGCCATTGCCGGTCTCATCGTGACCACTATGAGGATCATTACCGCCGTTCAGCGCGGTGATGACGATTGGCGTGTGAAAATCGGTATTAACGAGCGTGTTCAGCCGGTCCGCCGTCGCCGGCTGTCCGGCCGTTTCGAGGTAAGTGATCCGGAATACCGTAGAATCGCCCGGTACGTCGGTAAGGCCGAGACCGCCATCCTCCCCCGATATCGTCAGAAGGTTGAAGAATGCCTTGCCGGACACGCCGGCTAGATCGATAAAAAGGCTCATCGGCCAACCCCTTTTCTGCTCGGGACGACGGCGATGTAGATGAACAGCCGCGGCCCACGGGCGACCAGCTCGGGATTTTCCCTGCTGCGGACAACGGCGATGTTATCTGTGCTGGCAAGGCGGCTCTGTTTAGCCTGACCCTGCTCGGTCGACTGGATCACCGCCTCCTCCATATTCCCATGGGGGTCCCCGCCCGCCTGCGACCAGGACAGCCGCCCATCCGTCGTTTTTCTTCTTTCATCACTATGTTCGCGCGTCGTGTGTGAACTACCTCACAGTACAAAAGATTTTCTGTTGGTACGTGTCGAGTTCACCGGCGTTCCTAGAGCCTTGAATGACCGCTTCTGTGGTGGCCGCTGCCGAGGCCGCCGGCACCGTCGTCAGCCGCGGGGCGGCGCGGCTGGAAGATATATCGTGGCAGCTCCACGAACTAACACATGGCGGGCGAGCGGGCTATGCTCGCCCAGCACCAACTGCAGGGGCTGCAGGATGAATGAGACCATCGGCCGATTGCTCGCGGCGGGAAACGTGGCCGAGGTATTCGAGTGGGGCTCTCGCGTCATGAAGCTCTATCGCTCCCCGGCGAAAAAACCCACGGCATTCCGTGAGGCAGCGATCCACGCCGCAGTAGAGGCGATGGCGCTTCCGGTCTCGGCGGTATGGGGCGTGCAGGAGGTCGGCGGGCGCTGGGGTATCGTATTCGACCGTGTAAGGGAGAGATCCTTTGCGGAACGCATGAGAGAGGATCCGAGCGTCATACCGGAGTGCCTGCAGGCACTCGCGCGGCTGCATGCACGCATTCATAGCCAGCCGGCCCGCCAGCTCGGCAATCTGAAGGCGAGGCTGGCGACAAACATCGCCGCTACCGGGCTTCTCGACGAACCGCTAAAGCAGATCTTGCTTGGTCGCCTTGCAGGCATGCCAGACGGCGACCGTCTCTGTCACGGCGATTTCCACCCGATCAACGTGTTGGGCCAAAACTCGCTGCCGATAGTGATCGATTGGCCCGACGCGTGTTGCGGCGACCCCGCGGCCGATGTCTGCCGCTCTTTTCTCTTATTAAGGCTCCACGCCCAGGACATCGCCGAGCCCTATCTCGATGCGTATTGCAATATCACCAATATGCCGCGCGCGACCATACTCGATTGGCTGCCTTACGTCGCGGCGGCCAGGCTGGCGGAGGACGTTCCCGATGATTGGGCAAGGCTGCTAGAAATCGTGCACAAGTAATACCCCGATTAGGACAGTGAGGGAGGACACGATGGGCCAGGTGGAGGGCAAGGTCGCGATCGTGACCGGGGGAGCGTCGGGAATCGGCGCGGCATGCGCGGCGACTCTCGCGCGTGAAGGCGCCAAGGTCGTCATCACCGACATCGACGATGCCGGCGCGCAGGCGGTGGTGGGCAGGATCGTAGCCGCCGGCGGCGAAGCGATCTGCCTGCATCAGGATGTGAGCATCGAGGAGGACTGGCCCGGCGTCATCGAGGCCACCGAGCGGCGCTTTGGGCAGCTCAATGTGATGATGGCCAATGCCGGGATCGGCATTCTGTGCAAGGCCATCGAGATGTCGTTGGCCGATTGGCGGCGACAAACCGCGATCAACCTCGACGGGGTGTTCCTGTCGGTGAAATACGCGGTTCCGGCCATGCGCCGGGCCGGAGGCGGCTCGATCATCATTACGTCGTCGGTTGCCGGTCTGCGCGGCTCGGCGGGCTTGGCCGGCTATTGCGCGACCAAAGGCGGGGTGCGGCTGTTCGCCAAAGCCGTCGCAATGGAGTGCGCGGCCGAAGGCGACGGGATCCGGATCAACACGGTGCATCCCGGGGTCATCGATACGCCGATCTGGACGAAGATCTCGAGTTCCGCGGGCCGCAACACGCCGATCGACCCGAACGAAGTGTCCAAATCGGGGGTGCCGCTCGGCCGCGTCGGGCAGCCGCAGGATATCGCAAACGGTGTCCTGTTCTTGGCTTCCGACGCATCTAGCTACATAACCGGTGCGGAACTCGTGATCGATGGCGGCATGACCGGCGGCGCAGTGCGGCGTTGGACCTGATGATGCGATCCGCGTCTTTACAGTGCACTGAACGGAGGATCGAACGATGGAGGCAAAAGGTTTTGTGGTACCGCCCGGTCAAGGACGGGTGTGGAAGATGGCAGCGGGCCGGTCGTCGGCGCTCAAGCTCTTGGGCGGGGAGACCGGCGAGAGCGTAATGATGTTTGAGGAGACGGCGCCGGCCGACACCCGGACGACTTATCACTTGCACCACGACAGCGACGAGGTCGCCTACGTGCTCGCTGGCGAGATCACCTTCAAGATCGGTGAGGAGGTCACGGTCGGTGGTCCGGGCACCTGCGCCTTCATGCCGCGCGGGCTCGCTCATGCGTGGAAAAACTCGGGTGCGGAGACGGCGCGAGTGCTGTTCCTTTATACCCCGGCCGGGGCGGGCGGGTTTTTCGAGGAGTCGCAGCGGTTGCAGCGCTCCTATAAGTCATTCGATTCGGAAGACGTCAGAGACGCGTATCGGCGCCATGGCTGGGAGATCGTCGGGCCGCCGCCGTTTTGACCGCGTCCGAACCACGTCATGGCGGCATTCCCTCTCACAAGGGTTGGAGATCGCCGAGCAAAGTCGGCAGCAGTTCCGAAACGGTCGGATGGATCGGCATCGATCGCTGCAACACGGTGTAGGGCGCTTTGGCGTACATCAGGTCGAGAATGCCGTGGATGACCTCGTCGCCGCCGGTCCCGAGGATGGCGGCGCCCAGGATTTCCTTGCTGTCAGCATCGACCAGCACCTTCATCAAGCCCTGGGTCTCGCCCTTTTCGACAGCGCGGCTGACGCGCGTCATCGGGCGTGTCGCGATCAGGGCGCGCTTACCGCCGCGCCTTACCTGATCCTCGGTCAGACCGGCCCTGCCGAGCGGCGGGTCGGTGTAAAGCGCGTAAGCGGTGATGCGGTCGCTGAGGCGGCGGGTGTCGTGGTCGAGCAAATTCGCCGCAACGATCTCGAAATCGTTGTAGGCGGTGTGAGTAAAGGCACCCCTGCCGTTGCAGTCGCCGAGCGCCCAGACGCCCGGTACATTGGTACGCAGCTGATCGTCGACGACGATGTAGCCGTGATCGTCCTGGTGGATGCCGGCCCGCTCGAGGCCGAGATCATCGGTGTTGGGCCGCCGGCCCACGGCGACCAGCAGGTGCGACCCGTGAACCTCGGGCGCGCCGGACGTACAATCGACCCCGACGACGATGTCCTCGCCGGCCTTCGCGACGTGGATGCAGGTTGCGTTGAGCCGTATACCGACGCCTTCACGCTCCAGGATCTCCTTGATCGCCGCAGAGACGTCCGGGTCCTCGCGCTGGATCAGTCGAGAGCCCATCTCGACGACCGTCACCTCGCTGCCAAAGCGCCGATACATCTGGGCGAATTCGAGCCCGACGTAGCTGCCGCCAACGACCATCAGATGGCGCGGCAAAAAATCGACCGCCATCATCGAGCTGTTGTTCAGGTACGGGACCCGATCGAGGCCGGGCCAAGGCGGCACCACCGCGCGCCCGCCGACATTGATGAAGATCCGTTCCGCAGTCAGCAAGTCCTCGCCGACCTGCACCTCGCGCGGCCCGACGAACCGGGCGTGGCCGCGGTAGATCGTGCAATTCTCCAGAGCCTTCAGGCTCTCTTCGACCCCGGCTCGCGACTGCCTGGAGATCGCATCTTTTCTGGCCTTCACCCGAGCCATGTCGGCCCGCACCGGTCCGTCGACCACGACCCCGAAATCGGCCGCGCGGCGTGCCATGTGGATCGCGTAGGCGCTGGCGATCAGGGTTTTTGTCGGGATGCAGCCGGTATTGACGCAGGTGCCGCCGAACAATTTGCGTTCGACGATCGCAACCCTCATGCGCGCGGTGGCGAGCCTGCGGGCCAACGAGGGGCCCGCCTGCCCGGTGCCGATGATGATGGCGTCATAGGCGCTTGTCCGAAGTTCAGCTTTGGCCATTGCTCGCTCTCCTTCTTCCCCCCGACGCAATGACGTAAAAGGGCTGGATTACAAACGCCACGAGAATGGGGAGGTTGCGATGAGCGATGTGTCGGGTCCACCTTTCCGCGCCGACCATGTCGGCAGCCTGCTGCGCCCGCCGGAATTGCTACGGGCGCGGGCCGAGCATCAGGCCGGCCGGCTCTCGCCCGAGGAATTGTGTCGCGCGGAGGACCGGGCGATCGGTGATGCGGTCCGTATGCAGCAGGAGATAGGCCTGGCGGGGGTGACGGACGGCGAATTCCGCCGCGGTTCCTGGCACATGGATTTCCTCTACCAGATCGGCGGCGTCGCCAAGACCGACACCACTTTGCGCATCCAGTTTAGGAACGAGGCAGGGTCGGTCGAGGCGGCACTCGGGGCGTTTCGCATCGGCCGCCGGCTGACCCTCGACAAGACGATCTTTGCCGAGGATTTCGCCTATGTGAAATCGGTGGCACCCGCCGGAACAATCGCGAAGCTGACGATCCCGTCACCCTCGATGCTGCACTACCGCGGCGGCCGGGCGGTGATCGACCAGGCCGCCTATCCCGAGATGGATGCCTTCTGGCACGACCTGGCCGAAGTCTACAGGAAGGAGATCGCCGGTCTCGCCGCACTCGGCTGCGCCTATCTGCAGCTCGACGACACGAGCCTCGCTTATTTGAACGACCCGGCACAACGCGCCTATGTGACGAGCATCGGCGGCGACGGTGATAAGCAGCATCTGACCAACATTCGCCTGATCAATCAGGCATTGGCCGGCAAGCCTGCCGGTATCACCGTGTGCACCCATATGTGCCGCGGCAATTTCCGCTCGTCCTGGGTCGCCGAGGGCGGCTACGACCATGTCGCCGAAGCATTGTTCGGCGAGCTCGCGGTCGACGGGTTCTTTCTCGAATACGACGACGCCCGCTCGGGCGGGTTCGAGCCGTTGCGTTTCGTGCCGCGCGGAAAGAAGAGGGTGGTCCTGGGCCTCGTCACCAGCAAACGACCGGCGCTCGAAAGCAAGGACGAGCTGAAACGGCGCATCGACGAGGCCGCAAAATACGTGCCGCTCGAGCAGCTCTGCCTCAGCCCGCAATGCGGCTTCTCCTCCACCGTCGACGGCAATGCGCTGACGATCGAGGAGGAGAAGGCCAAACTGCGGCTCGTTGTTGAGACCGCGCGCGAGGTCTGGGGCTAGCGGCCATGCTGCGCCGCCTGATGTTCGTTGCGGCAGCGGGCCTTGCTCTCACGCCGCCGCTACGAGAGAGGACGCGGCCTTCGCTGAAGGGGTTGGTCGAGCCCAGCAAGTTCGCGGCCGACCGGTCCGCGGATCCAGCAAAACAGTATGGTCCGGCGATGGTCGTCTTATATAGCCACACACAAACGCGAATGCTGCTGTCAGCCCGGTAATAATCAAGAATGTGACAGCTTTGTTCACATCATCCGGCAGCGTAACGGGGCAATATTGCACCACCGCCCAACTCACAACTGTCGACAACGCAACCCCCACAGCGGAACCGCCCGTCGCGGCTACCACCTTAGGGGTCGGGCGATAGGACGCCTCCAGTGCTGGCGCTAGAGGTCGATCCTGAACCTCTTGCAACGCTACCATTGTCTGTTCCTCCCGGCGCGGCGCCCGGTATAGGGTGGATGGATTAACCATAGCGACGGCGACTGTAGCCGGTCTGCGCGCGGCACAGTGTGACGGGCATCACACTTCGATACTTTTTTGGTGCCGTCGCGCGGAACTAGAGACCCGAATTTTCGGACTGACGACTTAATTGGAGCGAGGAGCCGTTCCGTCGTGCTAGACGGAGCCGCCGATCCTAAAACTGGAGGGCGTCGACATGCGCGCGATGCAAATCATTGAATGGGGAAAGCCGCTGGAGGCGCGGGAGTATCCGGATCCCGAGCCCCAGGGCGAGGAGGTGCTGCTGCGCGTCGAGGCGGCGGGTGTCTGCCACAGCGACGTGCATATTTGGGATGGCTACTTCGATCTGGGTGACGGGAAGCAGATCTCGCTCGAATCACGGGGCGTGCGTCTGCCGTTTACGATGGGGCACGAGATCGCTGGTGAGGTAGCCGCACTGGGACAGCAGGCCTCCGGTGTCAGGGTCGGCGACAAGGTGGTGGCCTACCCGTGGATCGGCTGCGGGGAATGTGCGGTGTGCCGCAAGGGCGAGGAACTGCTGTGCCTCACCCCGCGCACGCTCGGCACGCGGCGCGCGGGCGGCTATGCCACGCACGTCATCGTGCCGCACGGCCGCTATTTGCTGCCGCATCAAGGCGTGCCGCAAGGGCTCGCGGCGACCTACACCTGCTCCGGTATCACCGCCTTCTCGGCGCTCAAAAAGACGCGCAGTCATCTGGGCGCCGACGACCACCTGGTCATCATCGGCGCGGGCGGCGTCGGCGGCAGCGCCGTGCACATCGCGCCGGCCGCGGTGTCAGGCAAGGTGATAGTCGCCGACATCGACGCGCAAAAGCGGGCACAGGCGCGCCAGATGGGCGCCGTCGCGACCATCGACAACGGCGCACCCGACGCCGTCAAGCAGGTGATGGAGGCGACCGGAGGCGGCGCCGCTGCAGCGATCGACTTCGTCGGCTCGCCGAAGACGATGGGGTTCGGGGTCAACGTCCTGCGCAAGGGCGGCAAGCTCGTCATGGTCGGGCTCTACGGCGGCGCCCACCCGATCTCGACCGTGCTCTTCCCGTTCAAGATGATGACGATCGAAGGCTCCTATGTCGGCACGCTCGACGATTTGCGGGAACTCCTGGCGCTCGTTCAGGGCGGCAAGGTTCCGCCGATACCCATCGAGACGCGGCCCCCCGACCAGGCCAGCTCAGCGCTGAGCGACTTGAAGAGCGGAGGGAAGGTGCGGGGGCGGGTGGTGCTACATCACCACTAAGGTCACGCCTCAGGCGGGGACGCGCCGACAATCCTCGGCCTCGGCCGACCAGGCCTCCGACATATGGCGCGCGCGCTGCAGGTTGTCCGGCGTCACTACGTCCGGGGTCGCTCCCCACGCGACGCATTCCCGGGCGATCAGCAAAGTCTCAGGGAAATGCGTGCGGACCTGGTCGAGGTCGTGAAGCACGGCGGCGACCGTCCGGCGTTCGCGGTGCCAGCTCTCGACCAGGTGAAGGAGGTCCTCGCTCGTCCGCCAGTCGACCGCCGCGAAGGGCTCATCGAGCAAGATCAGGTCCGCATCTTGGACGATCAACCGGGCGAACAGGACGCGCTGAAACTGGCCGGCTGACAGGGTCTCGATCGGCCGGCGCTCGAACCCATCAAGACCGACGGCGGCGAGCGCCTTGTGCGCTGCCTCGCGCATTGGCTCGGTCGTGGCTCCTGCCCAGCCGACCTGCCGCCAATGCCCAAGGAGCACGGTATCGATAGCAGAAATCGGAAACCGTCTTTCGATCTCGGCGTGCTGCGGGAGGTAGGCGATCCCGCCGCGGCCGAGATCGGCCCGCTCGATCGAGCCTTCTGCCGGCCGCATCTGGCCGACGATCCCTTTCAACAGCGTGCTCTTACCTGCCCCGTTGGGACCGACGATGGCGGTCAGCGAACCGCGCGCCAGCGTCCCGCTCAAATGATGGACCGCGGGATGGCGTTCATAAGTCAAAGTAAGGTCGCGGAAAACGACAGCGCTTTGGGCGGCCCCGCTCATGACAGCGCCCACCAGATCGCGAGCCAAAGGAGGATCACGGCTATCGCTGCCCAGGCGAGCCGCTCGGCGACACTCTGCTCAAGCAGGCCGCGCCGAAAAAATCCTCGAAGAGGACGCAAGCTCGGAACCGCGATCATGTTTGCCGCCGCTCGTCTTGCCCGAGTTTCACGAGCAGCATATAGGCGCTTTTACCCAGGCTGGCTCGCAGGATCAGCCAGGTTTTTTCCGGTCGATCCAAGTCCGTGAGTTGAAGACCCACGGGCCGACAAGAAGGCTAATCCGCGGCAGCAACTCGGCGGCGTGGTTTGGCGCGGCCGTTGGCAAAGCGGTCGAGGAGGCGACCTGCGACCCGCGGGCTGACGAAATGAGAGACGTCGCCACCAAGTGCGCCGATTTCCTTGACAAAACGCGACGAGATGAACTGAAAGCGATCCGAGGCCATCAGAAAGACGGTCTCGATCTCCGGGTTGAGCCGAGCGTTCATTCCGGCCATCTGGAACTCGTACTCGAAGTCGGAAACCGCGCGCAGTCCGCGAACGACCACGCTGGCGCCGACCGACTGCGCAAAATTCACCAGGAGAGTATCAAAGGCCCGCACCTCAATGCGCTCTGCGTCGCCATTTTCGAGGTGAGCGACCTCGTCGCGGACGATCTCGACGCGCTCGTCGGTGGCAAACAGCGGGCCTTTCCCGTCGTTGCGGGCAACACCCACGACGAGGCGGTCGACGATCCTGATCGCTCGCCGGATGATGTCCGCGTGTCCGTTGGTAATCGGATCGAAGGTGCCGGGATAGATCCCGATCCGCGGTTGGGTCATGTCTCCCCCCCGTTGATTTGTTGGCTTGTCGCGGAATCTTCCGATCCGTTTGCCTCTCCGTTCTCGTCGGAATCCTCGGGGAGTCGGGCCACCGAAACGACCCGCTCACCGTCGCCGACCTTGAAAATGACCACCCCCTGACTGCGCCGGCGGGCGATGCGGATATCGTCTACCGGGCAGCGAATGACCATCCCGCCATCGGTCACCAGCATGACCTGGTCGCTGTGCCCGACCGGAAAGACGGCGACGATCGCGTCGCGGCGGCGGCTCAGATCCATGTTGTCGATGCCCTGGCCGCCACGCCCGGTGATGCGGTAGTCGTAAGCCGAACTCCTGACCCCGAAGCCCTTCTCGGTCACGCTCAGCACGAACTCCTCGCGCTGCGCGAGATCGGCGTAGTTTTCTTCGGAAATCGAGCCTTCGTCGCCGCCGGCGGGCTCGCCCTCGGCCTCCTCGGGTTCGAACGGCGCATCGGCGGCCGTCTCGCTCTCCTCGTCCGTTTGCCGCCGTCGCCTCGCCGCGAGGCTCAAATAGGCGTTGCGCATATCGGGGGCGATCCCCTCGTGGCGTAGGATCGACAGCGAGATCACCTGATCATCTGCGAGCAGCCGGATGCCGCGGACGCCGACCGATGAACGGCTGGAAAAGACCCTAACATCGCTGACCGGGAAGCGGATCGACTTGCCGTTGCGCGTGGCAAGCAAGACATCGTTCGCGTCGGTGCAGGTGGCAACGGCGATCAACCGGTCGTCGGCGTCCTCGCCCTCGAACTTCATTGCGATCTTGCCGTTCGCCATGACATTGCCGAAATCGGAGAGGGCGTTGCGCCGGACATAGCCATTCGCTGTGGCGAACATTACCGCGAGATCACCCCAGCTCTCCTCGTCCTCGGGCAACGGCATCACCGTCGATATCGTTTCGCCCGGCGCGAGGTTCGGCAGCAAATTGACCATCGGCCGGCCGCGCGCCTGAGGCGTGCCGAGTGGCAAGCGATAGACCTTGAGCTTGTAGACCCGCCCCGACGAGGTAAAGAACAGCACCGGTGCGAGGGTCGAGGCGACGAAGACCTCGCTGAGGAAATCCTCTTCGCGGATCGCCATGCCAGCGCGCCCGCGGCCGCCTCGGCGTTGCGCGCGATAGGTCGACAATGGCACCCGCTTGATGTAGCCGGCGTGGCTCACCGTCACGACCATCGCCTCACGCTGGATCAGCGCTTCGATATCGGCTTCGAACTCGACGTCCTCGATCGCGGTCCGACGCGGTGTCGCAAACTGTTCCTTGATCGCCAGCAGCTCGGCACGCATTACCTCGATCAGACGGGCGCGCGAACGCAGGATTTCGAGATAGCCCGCGATCTCGCTGATCAGACCGCGCAACTCTTCGGCGATCTTGTCGCGCTCGAGCCCGGTCAAGCGCTGCAGCCGCAGGTCGAGGATCGCGCGCGCCTGCTCGTCTGACAGCCGGTAGGCGCCGTCCTCGGCAGCCTCGCGGCCGGGCTCGCCGACCAGCGCCACCAGCGGTGCGACATCGGCAGACGGCCAGGCTCGGCCGACGAGACCCGCCCGCGCAGTCGCCGGATCGGGTGCAGTGCGGATCAGCGCGATGATTTCGTCGAGGTTGGCGACCGCAATCGACAGCCCGAGCAGGGTATGCGCGCGCTCGCGTGCCTTGGCGAGGAGGTGGCTGGTACGGCGGGTGATCACCTCCTCGCGGAAGGCGATAAAGGCGGCGATGACGTCGCGCAGCGTCAACAGCTCAGGCCGACCGCCATCCAGCGCCAGCATGTTGACGCCAAAGCTCGTCTGCAGCGCGGTGTGACGATAGAGCTGGTTGAGCACGATCTCCGGCTCAGCATCGCGCTTCAACTCGATGACGACGCGCACACCGTCACGGTCGCTCTCGTCCCGCAGCTCCGCTATGCCCTCGATCAGCTTCTCGCGGACCGTCTCGGCGATTCGCTCGATCAGCTTTGCCTTGTTGACCTGGTAGGGAACCTCGGTAAAGACGATCGCCTCGCGGTCCTTGCGCACCTCCTCGACGTGGGTCTTGCCGCGCATGATGACGGCACCCCGGCCGGTCTTGTAGGCGGCATGCGTCCCGGCACGTCCCATGATGATCCCGCCGGTCGGGAAATCGGGCGCCGGGACATGTTCCATCAGGTCTTCGACGGCGATCGCCGGGTTGTCGAGATAAGCGCAGCAGGCGTCGATGACCTCGCCTAGATTGTGCGGCGGGATGTTGGTCGCCATGCCGACTGCGATCCCTTGAGCGCCGTTGACCAGCAAATTCGGAAAGCCGGCCGGCAGCACCTTTGGTTCGCTTTCGGTCTCGTCGTAATTCGGCTGGAAGTCGACCGTGTCGTTGTCGAGATCGTCGAGCAGCGAATCGGCGACGCGGGCGAGCCTGGCCTCGGTGTAGCGGTAGGCCGCCGGCGAATCGCCGTCCATCGAGCCGAAATTGCCCTGCCCATCGATCAGCGGCAGGCGCATCGCAAAATCTTGCGCCATCCGCACCATCGCATCGTAGATCGCCAGCTCGCCGTGCGGGTGGTACTTGCCGATCACGTCACCGACGATGCGGGCGGATTTACGGTAACCGCGGTTCCACTCGTTGCCGTTGACCTTCATCGAGTAGAGTATGCGGCGGTGGACCGGCTTCAGCCCGTCCCGGACGTCGGGAAGCGCGCGCGCCACGATTACGCTCATCGCGTAATCGAGGTACGACCGCCTCATCTCGTCTTCGATCGTGACGGGCGTAATGTCGGGGGCGGCGGGTGGTGCGGAGGTGACGGCCACGGTTGCTCGGTATGGGCTTCAACAAAATCGCGGCGCACCCAAATGGGCGCTGCCGCGACGCTAAATATAAGCATTTCTACGGCAGATTACCGCATCTCGCATGTGCGAACAACCGATTCACTGGCTGTGGCGCCTTGTCAAACTGGTCGCATCAACGGCCCCGAGGCGCTGCCGTTCAGATCCGGACGAGATGGATTTCGATCAACGGCCGCTTGCCGAAGCGCTCGTTGATGGCTCGGCGCAGCGTGCGACGAACCGCGTCGCGCACCACGTTGTCGTCACGCCGCGGCCCGGCGGGGAGCTCCTCGACAGCACGCTCGGCAGCATCGCGCAAGAAGGGCGCGGCCGCGGTCGCCGCAGCCTCTTCGACCACACCGATCAGACTGATCGCGGGGGGTGCGGCGAGCCGGCCCTGACGGTCGACGACCAGGGTAGCGACCGCGCTGCCGTTCAAGACAATGCGACGGCGGTCCTTCAGCGCAGCGCCACCCAGCGGCAAGAGGCCTTTGCCATCGCTCGCCAACCGGCCGACCGGCACCTCGTCGACAACCGTCGCACCAGTCGGAGTAAGCCGCACCATGTCACCGTTCTGGATAACGAGCGGCTGCTGAACCTGGCACTCCTCGGCGAGATGGGCATGGGCTATCAAATGGCGCGCCTCGCCGTGAACCGGGATCGCGACCCGCGGGCGGACCATCTGGTACATGCGCACGAGCTCCTCACGCGCCGGGTGGCCGGAGACGTGGACGAAATGATCTTCCTCGGTGACAATCTCGACTCCAAGCCGGACTAGCGCGTTCTGCAGCCGATTGATCGCTTTCTCATTGCCCGGAATGATGCGCGACGAGAAGATCGCGACATCGCCGGTCTCGAGTACGATGTTGGGGTGGTCCTCGCGGGCGATCCTGGCGAGCGCCGAGCGGGGCTCCCCCTGGCTTCCGGTGCAGATCAGAACGATCTTGCCACGCGGCAGGTAACCCGCCTCGTCCTCGGTCAAAAAGCGTGGTAGATCAGCGAGATAGCCGTTCTCGCGGGCAGCCTTGTCGATCCGCCACAGCGACCGTCCGACAAGAGCCACTTCGCGGCCATGCACTGCGGCGGCCCGCGCGACCGTTTCGAGACGGGCGACGTTCGAGGCGAAGCAGGCGACCGCGACCCGCGCGTCATAGCGGCCGACGAGATCGATCAGCGACCGACGCAGATCCGCTTCCGAACCGGAGGTACCGGGACGCAACGCATTTGTCGAGTCGCCGATCATCGCCAGGACGCCATCGTCGCCGAGCCGGCGCAGCGCTGCTTCGTCCGAAGTCGAGCCAATCAGCGGGTCCGGGTCGAACTTCCAATCACCGGTGTGCAGCACCGTCCCGACCGGCGTGCGCAACGCCACCGCATTGGGTTCGGGGATCGAATGAGTGAGCGTGATCAGTTCGAGGTCGAACGGTCCGACGGTGAACCGGCCCGACATCGGTACGACATTGATCCTGACCCTGTCGGCAACGCCGGCTTCGACAAGCTTTGCCCGCAGCAATGATGCGGTGAATGGAGTCGCCCAAATCGGACAACGCAGATCCTTCCATAAGTAAGGAATGGCCCCGATGTGGTCCTCATGCGCGTGCGTCGCTACG
>Ga0318536_10000068_pt1 | contig 20985 bp, 20 predicted proteins | sample GRESIP117b4f28_FD_203481 | JGI IMG/M metagenome (GOLD analysis project Ga0318536, IMG submission 203481) | Tropical soil microbial communities from Luquillo Experimental Forest, Puerto Rico - GRE.SIPMG.117b4f28 | ecosystem: Environmental > Terrestrial > Soil > Tropical forest > Bulk soil... | reverse complement strand
GGGCGCCTTCACCACCGCGCTGCGTGAGGCCATCGAGGACGGCCGCGTCGACGCCGCGGTGCACTCGCACAAGGATTTGCCGACCGCAGACGACCCGAGGTTCACCGTAGCGGCGATACCCCCACGCGATGACCCCCGCGACGCGGTGGTGGCCCGCGACGGGCTGGTCCTGGGGCAGTTGCCGGCCGGTTCGCTGGTGGGCACCTCATCCCCGCGACGGGCCGCACAGCTTAGAGCATTGGGTCTCGGTTTGGAAATCCGCCCCCTACGAGGCAACCTAGATACCAGGTTGAACAGGGTAAGCAGTGGTGATCTAGACGCGATCGTGGTGGCCCGGGCCGGTCTGGCCCGGCTGGGCCGCCTGGACGATGTCACCGAGACGCTAGAGCCGGTGCAGATGTTGCCGGCACCGGCTCAGGGCGCGCTCGCCGTCGAGTGCCGCGCCGGTGATGGGTTGGCGGCGGTGCTGGCGGAGTTGGACGACGCCGACACGCGAGCGGCGGTCACCGCGGAGCGAGCCCTGCTGGCCGAACTGGAGGCGGGTTGCTCCGCACCGGTGGGCGCGATCGCCGAAGTGGTCGAGTCCATCGATGAGGATGGCCGCGTCTTCGAAGAGCTGTCGCTGCGCGGCTGTGTGGCGGCGCTGGACGGGTCCGACGTGATCCGCGCGTCCGGCATCGGCACTCCCGGTCGGGCACGAGAGCTGGGGCTCTCGGTCGCCGCGGAGCTGTTCGAGCTGGGCGCACGGGAGCTGATGCGGGCCGCGCGGCAAGACCCCGCGCGCGAGAAATGAATGACGCTAAATAGGGATGACTTGGGAGCGACAATGACGACGCGAGGGCGTAAGTCGAGACCGGGCCGCATCACGTTCGTGGGCTCCGGTCCGGGCGACCCGGGATTGTTGACCGCGAGGGCCGCCGCGGTGCTGGCCAACGCCGCCTTGGTGTTCACCGACCCCGACGTACCCGAGCCCGTGCTGGCCCTGATCGGCAAGGACCTGCCGCCGGTGTCCGGTCCGGCGCCGGCCGGTCCGGTCGCCGCGAACGCCGAACACGCCGCCGACGGGGACCACGGCCGGCCCGCGCCCGCGGTGATATCCGGCGGCGCCGACATCCGCCCGGCGCTCGGCGAGCCCGCCGAAGTCGCCAAGACGCTCACCGCCGAGGCCCGTTCCGGCGCCGACGTGGTGCGGCTGGTGGCGGGCGACCCGCTGATGGTCGACGCGGTCATCACCGAGGTGAACGCCGTCGCGCGTAGCCACCTGCACATTGAGATCGTGCCCGGCCTCGCCGCCACGAGCGCCGTCCCCACCTATGCCGGGTTGCCGCTGGGCTCCTCGCACACGGTTGCCGACGTGCGCGGCGACGTGGACTGGGAGGCGCTGGCCGCGGCGCCCGGCCCGCTGATCCTGCAGGCCACCGCGTCGCATCTGGCCGATGCGGCCCGCGCCCTCATCGATCACGAGCTGGCCGAGGCCACCCCGTGCGTGGTGACCGCGCATGGGACCACCTGCCAGCAGCGTTCGGTGGAAACCACGCTGCACGGGCTGACCGATCCGGCCGTCCTGGGCGGCACCGACCCGGCCGGTCCGATGTCCGGACCGCTGGTGGTGACCATCGGCAAGACGGTGAGCAGCCGGGCGAAGCTGAACTGGTGGGAGAGCCGCGCACTGTACGGCTGGACCGTGTTGGTGCCCCGCACCAAGGACCAGGCGGGCGAGATGAGCGAGCGGCTGACGTCGTACGGCGCGCTGCCGATCGAGGTGCCGACCATCGCCGTCGAACCGCCGCGCAGCCCCGCCCAGATGGAGCGCGCCGTCAAGGGCTTGGTCGACGGCCGCTTCCAGTGGGTGGTGTTCACCTCCACCAATGCGGTGCGTGCGGTGTGGGAGAAATTCGGGGAGTTCGGCCTGGACGCCCGCGCGTTCTCCGGCGTGAAGATCGCCTGCGTCGGCGAGTCGACGGCCGACCGCGTCCGGGCCTTCGGCATCAGCCCGGAGCTGGTCCCGGCCGGCGAGCAGTCCTCGCTCGGCCTGCTCGACGACTTCCCGCCCTACGACAGCATTTTCGACCCGGTGAACCGTGTCCTGCTGCCGCGCGCCGACATCGCCACCGAGACGCTGGCCGAGGGTCTGCGCGAACGGGGCTGGGAGATCGAGGATGTCACCGCTTACCGGACGGTGCGCGCCGCGCCTCCGCCGGCGGCCACCCGCGAAATGATCAAGACGGGCGGCTTCGACGCGGTGTGCTTCACCTCGAGCTCGACCGTGCGAAACCTGGTCGGCATCGCCGGCAAGCCGCATGCGCGCACGATCATCGCCTGCATCGGCCCCAAGACCGCCGAGACCGCCGCCGAGTTCGGCCTGCGGGTGGATGTCCAGCCCGATACCGCCGCCGTCGGCCCACTGGTCGACGCCCTGGCCGAACACGCCGCGCGCCTGCGCGCCGAGGGCGCGCTGCCACCGCCGCGCAAGAAGAGCCGCAGGCGCTAGTGAGCTACCCGCGGCTGCGCCCGCGTCGGCTCCGCTCAACACCCGCGTTGCGCCGCTTGGTTGCGCAAACGTCCTTGGAGCCAAGGCATTTGGTGCTGCCCATGTTCGTCGCCGACGGTATCGACGAACCGCGGCCGATTCCGTCCATGCCGAAAGTGGTTCAGCACACCAGAGATTCGCTGCGCGCCGCCGCCGCCGATGCCGTTGCCGCGGGGGTCGGTGGGCTGATGCTGTTCGGCGTGCCACGCGAGCAGGACAAGGACTCGACCGGCTCGGCCGGCACCGACCCCGATGGCATTCTCAACGTCGCGTTGCGTGACCTGGCCAAGGATCTCGGTGACGCCACCGTGTTGATGGCCGACACCTGCCTGGACGAGTTCACCGATCACGGGCATTGCGGGGTCCTGGACGCGAGGGGCCGGGTGGACAACGACGCCACGTTGGCGCGGTACGTGAAACTAGCTGTGGCACAAGCGGAATCGGGCGCTCACGTGGTCGGGCCAAGCGGGATGATGGACGGCCAGGTGGCCGCGATCCGCGACGGTCTGGACGCCGCGGGCCACACCGATGTGGTGATCCTGGCCTACGCCGCGAAATTCGCCTCGGCGTTTTTCGGCCCATTCCGCGAAGCGGTCGGCTCCAGCCTGTCCGGGGACCGGCGCACCTATCAGCAGGACCCGGGCAACTTCCGGGAGGCGGTGCGCGAGATTCAGTTGGACCTTGACGAGGGCGCGGACATCGTGATGGTCAAACCCGCGATGGGTTATCTCGATGTGGTGGCGGCCGCGGCGGAGGTCTCGCCGGTGCCGGTGGCCGCCTATCAGGTCTCGGGGGAGTACGCGATGATTTGCGCCGCGGCCGCGAACGACTGGATCGACGGGCGCGCCGCGGCGCTGGAGTCGCTGACGAGCATCCGGCGCGCCGGCGCGGATATCGTGCTCACCTACTGGGCCGTGGATGCGGCGGGTTGGCTTTCGTGACGGGCCAGTGGGTAACAATCATCGGGTGAGGCTTCAATGACGACAGCGAAGGACACAGAACAGCAGCGGTTGTTCTACGAGGCAGGCGCCAGCTGGTGGTTGGTGGCCTTGGGCCCGCTATCGGGGGCGAGTGTGATCCTGATCGACATCTGGGCCCATGCCCCGGTGTCCTTCGTGGTTCCGCTGATCTTCATGGTGCTGGTGTCGGCGTTCGTCGCGCTCCAGGTGAAGGCGGCACGCATTCATGTCTCGGTCGAGCTGACCGAAGACGCCCTGCGGCAGGGCACCGAAACCCTCCTGGTACGGGAGATCGTCAAGGTTTACCCGGAGGCCGAGAACGACGAGGCCTCCGGGAAGGAGCTGGCCAGGTGGCAGTCGGCGCGGGCCCTGGGCGAGTTGGTCGGGGTACCGCGCAAACGGACAGGCATCGGTCTCAAGCTCACCCAGGGTCGCACCGCCCAGGCCTGGGCGCGTCGTCACCGTGACCTGCGGGCGGCGCTGACCCCCTTGGTCCAGGAGCGGGTGGAGCCCGCCGGATCCGATGTCGCCGACGAAGATCGCGACGATTATCGCGACGACGAAGGGACAGTGCAGTGATCGTCCGCTACCGGACTTTCGTCGAACTCGGCCTGTCCATTGCCGCGCTGACGGTCGCTTCCGTGAGCTGGGCGCACGCACGTCACACGGTGATTGTCGCGCCCGTCGCGGGGGGGCAGCCGTTCAGCACATCGTTGGTTTACGACCCTCAGATGCTGCTGCTGACCCTGGTGTTGATAACGACCGCCGGGGTGCTGGAGGTGGTCGCCGTCGCCAGGCTGTGGCGGGACCGGGGCTCTAGGCCGTCTTCTTGATCAGCGGCAGCACGAGCTGACGGCGGCTGACGATGGCGTCGGCCAGGTTGTGGAGCGCCTCGCGCACCGAGCTCGTAAACGGAACCAAGTCCTCGCCATAGTCACCCAGCAGCTCGATGACCGCCGGACTCGCGACCAACGTCCACTCCACCCCGGCGGCGCGGCAGTGCTCGTCGAGCTCGTGCAATAGCGAGATACCGGCGGCGGCAAAGTGATTGAGGTCGCTCAGGTCGAGCACCACGGGGTTGCCTCCGTGGATGAAACGCCGAATGTATTCGCTGACCTGGTCGACGTTCACGGCGTCGATTTCGCCTCGGATGGTCACCACCGTCGCCAGGTGGCGACAGTGAGCCCGAATCTGAGCGCCACCGCAGTCAAAGGTGCCGTTCCCCTGACGGGTCGCGACGTTCGCCATGGTCATCAGCAGCCTCCTTCCCGTGGCATTTCACTGTGGCCTCCAACGGTGCCCGCTAAAACTAAGGAGACCGAAAAGCGCGTCTAACTCTTTGCTAAGAAGCAACTTCTGGAGTATTTGGCCAAGGCCCGGGCAACGTTGATACCGGCCGCCGGAGGCAAGCCACGCCACGGCCCTCCCCCAATCGCCCCCATTCCGCTGTTAGGCTGCGATGGCTGCCGGTTGCTCGGTCGGGGGCTGGAGGATGGTGAGATCGCCCGGTCAGCTGCGTCAAAGGCGAACGAAACGGCACAGTCCAGACGGAAAGAGCATCGTGCGCACCGGAGAGATCAGGGGCGAGATCAAGGCGCTGACGGGGCTTCGCATTCTCGCCGCGGTGTGGGTGGTGCTGTTTCACTTCCGGCCAATGTTGGGTGATGTGTCGCCGGACTTCCGTGACGCCCTGGCACCGGTGCTCAATTGCGGGGCCCAGGGCGTCGACCTCTTCTTCATCCTCAGCGGGTTCGTATTGACCTGGAACTACCTTGACCGCATGGGCCGGTCGTGGTCGACGCGCGCCACCCTGCGCTTCCTGTGGCTGCGGCTGGCCAGGGTGTGGCCGGTGTACCTGGTCACGTTGCACCTCGCCGCCCTGTGGGTGATCTTCACGCTGCACGTCGGTCACGTGCCATCGCCCTACGCCGGTCAGCTCACCGCGATCAGCTACGTGCGGCAGGTCCTGTTGGTGCAGCTGTGGTTCGAGCCGTTCTTCGACGACTCCAGTTGGGATGGGCCGGCCTGGTCGATCAGCGCCGAATGGCTGGCCTACCTGCTGTTCGGTCTGATGGTGCTGGTGATCTTGCGGGTGAAGCAGGCGACGAGGGCGCGGAGCCTGATGTTCCTGGCGTTCGCCGCGTCGTTGCCGCCGGTGGTGATGTTGCTGACCAGTGGCCACTTCTACACACCGTGGAGCTGGCTGCCGAGAATCGTGACGCAGTTCGTCGCCGGCGCCCTCGCATGCGCCGCCGTGCGTAGGTTGCGGTTGACCGATCGTGCCCGGCGCGTCGCGGGATACATCTCCCTGCTTCTCCTGGTTGCCATGGTGGGCGTCCTCTACTGGTTCGACGCGCATCCGATATCCGGAATCGTGGAGAACGACAGCGGCGGAGTGGTCGACGTCCTGTTCGTTCCGCTGGTGATAACCCTGGCGATCGGCCTGGGCAGCCTGCCGAGGCTGCTGTCGACGCGGTTGATGGTTTACGGCGGCCAGATCTCGTTCTGCCTGTACATGGTGCACGAGCTGGTGCATACCGCCTGGGGTTGGGCCGTCGAGCAATACGAGCTCACCCCGCAGGCCAATCCGTGGAAATGGAACGTCATCGGCCTGTTAGTGATCGCCGTGGTTGCCTCGATCCTGATGTATCACCTCGTCGAAGAGCCCGCCCGCCGTTGGATGCGCAGGATGGCCGACGTCAGACCCGCCGACGAGAAAGCCGAGCCGGTGAGCGCCAAGCTGCATCCGATCGACGGTGGGCTGGAAGCGGTTTCGGCCCACGCGGTGTGAGGGTAACCTCCAGGCGATAGCGGCCAGCCGCGATCCAGCGGTTTGATGCCGAGTTCGCGTCGTTTCCTCGTACGATTCCGTTGATTTACGAGGCATACGACGATGCCGCGCACGGGGGAGGTGGTAATGAATCGTCTGGTCACGTTGGTCCTTACCCTCATTTTTCTGCTCGGCGTCGTCCTTGAGTACCCGGACCATCCGCCACTGGTGCGGGCTTACGACACGGTGACCCTGGATTCCCGGCTGAACCACGTCGCGGTGATCGGTGACTCCTATACCACCGGCACCGATGAGGGCGGCCTGGGGTCGAAAGCGTGGACCGCTCTGGCCTGGTACTCGCTCGCCCGGGGAGGCGTGCGGATCGCCGCCGACGTGGCCGCCGAGGGCAGAGCCGGCTACGGCGTGTCCGGCGACCACGGCAGCATCTTCGAGGATCTGACCGACAGGGCGGTCAAGCGCGACGATGCGCTGGTGGTGTTCTTCGGCTCCCGCAACGACGACGGCGTCGATCCCGGGCTGCTGGCCGGAAAAGCCCGCGAGACCTTTGATCTGGCGCGCCACCTTGCGAGGACGGCGAGGTTCTTGGTGATCGGACCGCCGTGGCCAACCGCCGATGTGCCCGCATCGATCCTGCAGATTCGCGACGTGCTCAACGCCGAGGCCCGGGCCGCAGGGGCGACGTTCGTGGACCCGATCGGCGACAGCTGGTTCGTCGACAGGCCCGACCTGATCGGCCCCGACGGCGTGCATCCCAACGATGCTGGGCACGAGTATCTGGCGGACAAGATCGCACCGCTCATTCGGATGCAGTTGTCTCGGTGACCGGCCGGCGGTTCAGTCTTCCGCGTGCCGGTCGTGGTCCCATTGCTCCAGGCGCGCTTGCAAGTGCATCAGGCCAAGCCCCGCGAGTGGCGCGGCGGCCGCGATGCAGAGCAGCAGCAGCGGAGTCATCTCAAAACCTCCAAACACCTTCCACCGTTAAGACGTTCGTCTGCGGCTCGAAGTTCATTACGGCGTCAACCGTTCGCCAGGGCGCGGTCCGCGCCACGTTGGGGGCGGCTGGTGATGTGTCACGGGACGGATCGGCATCTGCACCCACTAGGACGCCATCCAGGCCAGCTCGCCGGGCAGCTGTGCCCGCCAATAGCCCATGTCGTGCCCGCCCAGGGAGAAGCTGCCGGCCGGCGGCGTTTTCAGCTGGTTGACGAATTGGCGGGTGGCGAAGCAGAAGCGGTCGAAAGTGCCGCAGTCGACCCGCAGCGGGATCTGCGACAGCGCCGGCACCCCCAGCACGCTGTTCTGCACCCAGTCGTCGTAGCTGTCGAACGCCCCGGGGGTGCTGCCCGTGAAGGAGGTGAACAGCGCCGGGCTGATCGCGCAGATTCCGGCGGTCCGCGACGGTCCCAGCTTGGCGCCGAGGTGCAGCGCCCCGTAGCCGCCCATCGACCAACCCAGGAAGCCCACCCGGGAGGTGTCCATGCCCATCGAGGACAGCATGGGCAACAGCTCTTCGAGCACCATCGCGCCGGCGTCCGTGCCGTCGGCCCGTCGGTGCCAGTAGGAGTCGCTGCCGCCGTCCACGCCCACCACCGCGAGGGGCGGCTTGCCCGACTTGACCAGTCGAGCCAGCCCGTCCTCGACACCGGCGTCGAGCATCATGTTGGCGTCGCCGTCCTTGCCGTGCAGCGCGATCACCGGTCGCAGCGGGCCGCTGTCGGCCTTCTGCCCGGGAGGGAGGGCGATCACCCAATTGGTCTTGAGGCCGCCCCGCGCCGCCGAAACGAACGAGCCGGTCAACCTATTCGGCAGGTTGTTGCCGGCCGCCGAGGGTTCGAACGGGGCAGGGGCTTGCGGCGCCGCTTGTGGCTCGAGCGGATCCAGCAGCGCGCTCAAGGCCCACACGCCAGCTGCTGCCGCGCTGGCCCCGGCGCCCATACGCAGTACCGCTCGGCGGTTCAGGTCAGGCACGAGGGTCATAATGCCGCGCCGGCAGCGCTTTATCGCCCGAGCCAGACCGTATTGCAACCGCATCGAAAGGTTTGTGATGCAGCGGTCATAAAGCGGTGACGTCCGGCGGCCCGCCCGTACGCCGTATGTTGACACCGTGTTTATCTGCTGGACATCGGCTGAAGGCCTGGAGCCGGTACGCCTCTGCGGCATGGTATTGCAGCGTTTTGCCGCGATTGCGGCAGTGCTCGGCCTCGTCGCCGCATGTGGGCACCGACCGTCGACCCCCAGCGCCGAACCCGTAACCGCCACACCGATCCGCCACCTGGTGGTCATCTTTGAAGAGAACGTCTCCTTCGACCACTATTTCGGAACCTATCCCCGCGCCGCCAATATCGACGGCCAACCGTTCACCGCCAGAGCGGACACCCCGGCGATAGCTGGCCTCACACCAGAGTTGTTGGCGCACAATCCGAATTCGGTACAGCCGTTGCGACTGGGCGGACCGGGTCAGCAGGTGACCTGCGATCAGGACCACGAATACCAAGCCGAACAATTGGCCTTCGATGGCGGCGCGATGGACCGATTCGTCGAGCACACCGAGGGCGAGCCGTGTCCGCGGCCGGCCTTCAACGCCCATGGCCTGGTGATGGGCTACTACGACGGCAACTCGGTGACCGCGCTGTGGAACTACGCACAGAACTATTCGATGAGCGACAACTTTTACGACACCACGTTCGGCCCTTCCACGCCCGGTCACATCAACCTGGTGGCTGGCCAAACCCATGGTGTGACAACAAAATTCATGCCGGGTGGGCAGCCGTTCCCACCGCATTTCGTCATCGACGACGGCGGTAACGGACAAGGGACCCTCATCGACGATTCGCAACCCCTTGGTGACGACTGTTCCTGGCGCGACCAGGTGCGCTTCAGCGCCGACAACAAGAACATCGGCGATCTGCTCAACGCGAAGGGCATTGCGTGGGGCTACTTTCAGGGCGGTTTCAAGCCCACCGCCCGCAGGTCCGACGGCACGGCGGAGTGCGGCGCGACGCACAACATCGGTGAGGCTCTCGGCGGAACCGGCAAGACCGGGGCGTTGCCGTTCGGCACCAAAGCCGACTACGTCCCCCACCACGAGCCGTTTCAGTACTACCCGTCGACCGCCAACCCGCATCATCTGCCGCCGACCGCGATCGACAAGATCGGCCGCGGCGACCAGGCCAACCACCAATACGACGTATCCGATTTCTGGGCCGCCGCCGATAACGGCCACCTGCCGGCGGTGAGCTTCCTGAAACCGCCCGCCTACCAAAACGCGCACGCCGGTTACTCCGATCCGGCCGACGAACAGCGGTTCCTCGTCGAGACGATCAACCATCTCCAAAGGCTCCCGCAATGGCGGGAAATGGCGATCGTCGTCACCTACGACGACTCCGACGGTTGGTACGACCACAAGCCCTCGTCGATCGTGTCGCCCTCGGCTAGCCCCGAAGACGCGCTGAACGGCCCGGGCCGATGCGGCGATCCGGCGGCCACCCTCGCCTACCAGGGCCGGTGCGGATATGGCCCACGACTGCCCCTGCTCGTGATATCGCCCTATGCCAGAACGAATTTCATAGACCACACCCTGACCGACCAAACCTCGGTCATGCGGTTCATCGAGGACAACTGGGGCACCGGCCGCATCGGCGATCACTCGTTCGACGAGCGCGCCGGCGCGCTCACCGCGATGTTCGATTTCGCCGGTCCGACTCGCCCGACGCTGACGCTCGACCCCGTCACCGGCAACCCGCACTAGCGTCCGGTTAGCCCCCCGAGCCTGCGCTGAGCGCGGGCTTTGGCCGGATCTCGCGCGCTGTGCGCAGGCTCGGCGCCCTCACCGCAGGCTCGCCCCGAGTAGACGATTGTGTTCGTTGGACGGCTCGGCTAGGCTAACGAATTAGTGAACGATATCGTCTACAACGCATGGAAGCGAGAAGACCATGACAGCTGGCGCAAGCGTTGCCGGTTTCGAGCCGCTGTACGGCGAAGCGGAGCACACCGACGGGCTGATCCCGTGGGACATCGGGGGCCCACAGCCGGTGGTGCAGCAATTGGTGGCCTACGGGGCGATCCGCGGCGAGGTGCTTGACCCGGGGACCGGTCCCGGCTACCACGCGATTCACTATGCGTCGCAAGGATATTCGGCCACCGGGATCGACGGTTCGCCCACCGCGATCGCGCGGGCCAAGCGCAACGCCGAGCGGGCCGGGGTGCAGGTCGATTTCCAGGTGGCCGACGCGACCAAGCTGGACGGCTTCGAGGGCCGATTCGACACCGTGATAGACAGCGCTTTCTATCACGTGTTCATGGACGACGAGGCGGTGCAGACCCGGTACGCGCAGGCACTGCACCGGGCCACCAAACCGGGCGCGCGGTTGTACATGTTCGAGTTCAGCCCGCACAACGTGAACGGCCTGCAATGGCAGGGCATACCCGCCGACAACTTCGAGCGGGTGCTTAAGGCCGGCGGATGGCGCTTAGACTACTTGGGCACCACCACCTACCTGGCCCGCTTCGGCCCCGAGACATTCGACGCCATGAGCAAAATCATGGCCGAACAGCAAGGAGGCGACGCGACGGAGAGGATGCGGCCGATAAAGCAACAGCTGGACGTCCTCGGCCCGCTGCTGCGCGACGGCCGGGTGCACTTGCCGTTCTGGTCCGTGGTGGCCACTCGCCTGGACTGACTATTATTTGCTCGGCAATGCCGGGAGGCCCAGGAGGTGGCTAGCCATGGCTACCTCGCAACTGCGTCAGGGGCTGTCGCAGCGGCAGCTCAGCATGATCGCCCTCGGCGGTGTGATCGGCGCCGGGCTGTTCGTCGGATCCGGTGTGGTGATCAGGGACACCGGGCCCGCCGCGTTCTTGACCTACGCCTTGTGCGGCCTGCTGATCGTTCTGGTGATGCGGATGCTCGGCGAGATGGCGGCCGCGCACCCATCGAGCGGGTCGTTCGCCGATTACTCGGCCAAGGCCCTGGGCGGCTGGGCGGGGTTTTCGGTTGCGTGGCTGTATTGGTACTTCTGGGTGATCGTGGTCGGGTTCGAGGCGGTCGCCGGCGGGAAGGTGCTCAACTACTGGTTCCATGCGCCGCTGTGGCTGCTCTCGCTGTGCCTGATGCTGCTGATGACCGCGACCAACCTGTTCTCGGTGTCATCCTTCGGTGAATTCGAATTCTGGTTCGCCGGAATCAAAGTCGCGACCATCGTGATCTTTCTGGCCGTCGGCACGGTTTTCGCCCTCGGGTTCCTGCCCGGCCATCACGGCGACTTTTCCAACCTCACGTCGCACGGCGGGTTCTTCCCGAAAGGTGTCGGGGCGGTCTTCGTGGCCATCGTGGTGGTGATCTTCTCCATGGTGGGCGCCGAGATCGTCACCGTCGCCGCCGCCGAGAGTCGAAACCCGGCGCTTGCGGTCCAGCGAGCGACGAGGTCGGTGGTGGCGCGCATCGGCGTCTTCTTCGTCGGCTCGGTCTTTCTGCTCGTCGTGATCCTCCCGTGGAATTCGGTGGAGCCGGGCGCCTCGCCGTACGTCGCCGCCCTCAAACACATGGGTCTTCCCGGTGCGGATCAGGTCATGAACGCGGTGGTGCTCACGGCGGTGCTGTCCTGCCTGAACTCGGGCCTCTACACGTCGTCGCGCATGCTCTTCGTGCTTGCTGACCGGGGTGAGGCCCCGGCCCGGCTGATCAAGCTCAGTCGCCGTAGCGTCCCGCATGTCGCGATCTTGTGCTCGTCGGCGGTCGGATATCTCTGCGTCGTCATGGCGTGGCTCTCGCCCGGCAGGGTGTTTCTCTTCCTGCTCAACTCGTCGGGCGCCATCATCTTGTTCGTCTACTGGCTGATCGCGCTGTCGCAAATCATCCTGCGCCGCCGGACGCCCTCGGAAGAGCTGCGGATCAAGATGTGGTTCTTCCCGGTGCTGTCGATCCTCACCCTGGCCGGAATCACCGCCGTGCTGGTGCAGATGGCGTTCGACCGCTCGGCGCGCAGTCAGCTGTGGCTCAGCCTGCTGTCGTGGGCGGTGGTGATCGCGGTCTACTTCATCGCGCGGGCCCGCGGCCGGATCCATTCGCGCGCAAGGAGATAAGCACTTTCCGAAAACGATATCGCATGCGCTATCGGATTCGGAATTTGCATGGTGGCAGGTTGTCGGTTCTGATGTGACAAGTGTGACTGCGAGCTGCCGTTTCCGGCGGATTGCACTGCGGTGCGGAACTTTTCGGCCCGGCATCCATCCCACGGCCCGTCCGCCCCGCCTGACATCAAGGCGTGCGGCGAGTCGCGGGCACCAGCGTGCGTGCCAGCCGGGCCGGCCGAGACGGTGGCGGATGCCACGGCTGCTGGTCGTGCGCTGGCCATGCGTAACAAGGGGTTTGGCCGTCCAGGAGCTGTCGCAGACCGGGAATGGCCAGTTCGCCAGCGGACCAGTCGTAGAGAAGTTCTAGCCGCGGTTGGATGACCCCGATATCGAGCAGGTGCGCTATTCCATGTTCGGCGCGTAGATAGGGCTCAAGGTTATGACCGAGCGGGTAGCGGTCGGGGAGCACCCGGGAAAGCGACAGGAATATGCCGGTTATGCCCAATCGTGGGTCGCCGAGTGGCCGACCGGCGAACGCCAGCCAGCCCAGCGCGAGCCGGGGCGCGGCGACCAGCGCGTGGGCGTAGAGAACCCGCATCAGCACCACGTTGGTGAAGAAACGTTCGACGCGGGACTCGGCGGACGCGAGGTGGTGGTGTTCGAGGTATGCGCTGACGACGCTCATGTTGTGTGCCCGGTACCACCGCTGGGCGCACGGGTGCCGGATGAACTCGAGCCACGCCGCGATCGCCGCAGAGCTGGGGGTGCCGGGATGACCGAAGGCGAGCGCGCGGGCTTCCCAACCGTCCCGGAGCAGGCGCTCGTTCATCGCACGCCACCAGGGGCTTCCCGGAGCCGGCCCTTCGACCGGGTTAAGCAGTCCGCGTCGCAGCTGCCATCCCATGAAGGCAATCGCCGCCTGCCGGAACGGCAGATGGCCGCGGTCCACGTTCGCCGGGACCTCGTAGAGCTCCCGCATCAGCGCTAGCCGGGCGTCCGGGTCCTCGCGGACCGCACCAACCCTGGCCAGAGCGACGTCGACGGCCGTCTGCCTCGTCACCAGTCGATTGTGTCAGCGCGAACGGTTCGCCGATTCGGCGGAATGGCGCGGGCTGGTGGCGCCTTATGGCCAACTCACGGGCAACGAAGCCGCCCGCCAAGCCGACCGTCAGGACACTGACAACGCCTTCCTGCTACACCCTGTAGTCGAACGATCCGCGGGGGCTGGGACACTGGTCGGCATGGGTAGCAGTGACCAGGCGACCGCGCATGCCCCGGCTGCCGTGACGGCGTCGGCGAGGCTGTTCGAGGAAGCCAGCGCGGTCATCCCCGGTGGGGTGAACTCCCCGGTGCGCGCGTTTACCGCGGTGGGCGGCACGCCGCGCTTCATCACCGAGGCGCGGGGGTGCTGGCTCACCGACGCCGACGGCAACCGCTACGTCGACCTGGTCTGCTCGTGGGGGCCGATGATCCTGGGCCACGCCCACCCGGCCGTCGTCGACGCGGTCGCCAATGCCGCCGCCGCGGGACTGTCGTTTGGGGCGCCGACGCCGGCGGAGAGCCGGCTGGCCGCCGAGATCATCGGGCGGGTGGCGCCGGTCGAGCGGATACGGCTGGTGAACTCCGGCACCGAGGCCACGATGAGCGCCGTCCGGTTGGCCCGCGGATTCACCGGCCGGGCCAAGATCATCAAGTTCTCCGGCTGCTACCACGGCCACGTCGACGCGTTGCTCGCCGACGCGGGTTCCGGGGTGGCGACGCTGGGCCTGCCGTCCTCGCCCGGCGTGACCGGCGCGGCCGCCGCGGACACAATCGTGTTGCCCTACAACGATATCGACGCGGTGCGGCAGACATTCGCCCGGTTCGGTGACCAGATCGCCGCGGTGATCACCGAGGCCAGCCCCGGCAACATGGGAGTAGTTCCGCCGACGCCGGGCTACAACGCGGCGTTGCGCGCGATCACCGCCGAGCACGGCGCGCTGCTGATCATCGACGAGGTGATGACGGGTTTCCGGGTCAGCCGAAGTGGTTGGTACGGAATCGATCCGGTCGCCGCCGACCTGTTCACCTTCGGCAAGGTGATGAGCGGCGGGTTACCGGCCGCCGCGTTCGGCGGGCGGGCCGACGTGATGGAGCGACTGGCGCCGCTGGGGCCGGTGTATCAGGCCGGCACTCTGTCGGGTAACCCGGTGGCGGTGGCGGCCGGGCTGGCAACGCTGCGCGCCGCCGACGACGCGGTCTACGTCAAGCTGGACGCCAACGCCGACCGCCTGGCCGGACTGCTGTCCGAGGCTTTGACGAATGCCGGTGTGCCGCACCAGATTCCGCGGGGCGGCAACATGCTCAGCGTGTTCTTCTCCGAGACACCGGTGCTCGACTTCGCGTCCGCGCGCGCGAGTGCGACCTGGCGTTATCCACCGTTCTTTCACGCCTTGCTCGACGCGGGCGTCTACCCGCCGTGCAGCGCCTTCGAGGCGTGGTTCGTCTCGACGGCGCTGGACGACGCGGCGTTCGACCGGATCGCCGAAGCGCTGCCTATCGCGGCCCGCGCGGCCGCCCGGGAGGACAAGACCTGATGGCCGAGCAGACCCGGATCCACATGGTGCGCCACGGTGAGGTGCACAACCCCACCGGCGTCCTCTACGGCCGGCTGCCCGGATTCCACCTGTCCGAGAAGGGCCGGGCCCAAGCGGATGCGGTCGCCGACGCGCTTGCCGACCGTGACATCGTCGCGGTGATCTCCTCGCCGTTGCAGCGGGCCCAGGAGACGGCCGCACCCATCGCCGCAAAGCACGACCTGCCCGTCGACACCGACCCCGATCTGATCGAATCGGCCAACTTCTTCGAGGGCCGGCGCGTCGGCCCCGGCGACGGTGCCTGGCGCGACCCGCGGTTCTGGTGGCAGCTGCGCAACCCGTTCACCCCGTCGTGGGGGGAGCCGTACGCGGAGATCGCGGCAAGGATGACGACCGCGGCGGACAAGGCGCGGGCCCGCGGCACCGGCCATGAGGTGGTGTGCGTCAGCCACCAACTGCCGGTATGGACGCTGCGGCTGCACCTGAGCGGCAAGCGGCTCTGGCACGACCCGCGGCGACGCGAATGCGCGCTGTGCTCGATCACCACCCTGGTCTACGACGGCGACCGCCTGATCGACATCGAGTACTTCCAACCGGCGGGCGTTTGACCGCGCCGGCGACGATGCAGAGCGACGCGTGCGGTGGGGGCACCTCCCGCTTGCGGGGGAGAGTGGCGCCATGACCATGTGGCGGCTCGCGATGGCCGGCGCGATGTTGGCGACCCTGCTGGTCGGCTGCTCCGGCCGTGACGCGGTAGCCCAGGGCGGCACCTTCGAATTCGTCTCACCCGGCGGGAAAACCGACATCTACTACGACCCCCCGGCGAGCCGCGGCCGCCCCGGCCCGTTGTCCGGTCCCGACCTGGCCGACCCGGCGCACACGCGTTCGCTGGACGATTTTGCCGGCCAGGTCGTCGTGATCAACGTGTGGGGGCAGTGGTGCGGGCCATGCCGGGCCGAGGTCGCCCAACTGCAGCAGGTCTATGACGCCACCCGAGCGGCCCGGGTGTCCGCGGTGTCTTTTCTAGGCATCGATGTCCGCGACAACAACCGACAGGCGGCCCTGGACTTCGTCAGCGACCGCCACGTGGGTTACCCGTCCATCTACGATCCCGCGATGCGCACCCTGATCGCGTTCGGCGGCAAGTACCCCACCACCGTCATCCCGTCCACGTTGGTGCTGGACCGCCAGCACCGGGTCGCGGCAGTGTTTCTGCGCGAACTGCTGGCCCAGGACCTGCAGCCCGTGGTGCAGCGGGTAGCCCAAGAATCTCCGGCGGGCCAGGCTGCGCGGCAATGACCGGCTTCACTCAGATCGCCGCCGCCGGGCCACTGTTGTTGGCGCTGGGTGTGTGCCTTTTGGCCGGGCTGGTGTCGTTCGCCTCGCCTTGCGTGGTTCCGCTGGTGCCCGGCTACCTGTCGTACCTGGCCGCCGTCGTAGGTGTCGACGAGCAGCCGCCGCCGGGCGCGATCAAGGCTCCGCCGGGCGCCAGGTGGCGGGTGGCGGGATCCGCGGCGTTGTTCGTCGCCGGTTTCACGACCGTGTTCGTGCTCGGCACGGTCGCCGTTCTCGGCATGACCACCACGCTGATCACCAACCAGCTGGCGCTCCAGCGCGTCGGGGGCGTGCTGACCATCGTGATGGGGCTGGCGTTCGTTGGCCTCATCCCGGCCCTGCAGCGCCAGGCCCGGTTCAGTTCGCGGCAGTTGACGACGGTCGCGGGGGCGCCGGTGCTCGGCGCGGTCTTCGCGCTCGGGTGGACGCCCTGCCTGGGGCCGACGCTGACCGGAGTGATCGCCGTGGCCTCGGCCACCGACGGTGCGAGCGTCGCACGCGGCGTCGTGCTGGTGATCGCCTACTGCCTGGGCCTGGGAATCCCGTTCGTGCTGCTGGCATTCGGCTCCGCGGGCGCGGTGGGGGGCCTGGCCTGGCTGCGCCGGCACACCCGGGCGATCCAGATCTTCGGCGGCGCGCTGCTGATCGCGGTCGGCGCCCTGCTGGTCACCGGGGTGTGGAACGACTTCGTCTCCTGGCTGCGCGACGCGTTCGTGTCCGACGTGAGGTTGCCGATTTGAGTGGGCTCGCGGGAGTTGTCGCCACGGCCCGCAACACGTGGCGCGCGCTGACGTCGATGGGCACCGCGTTGGTGCTGCTGTTTTTGCTCGCGCTGGGCGCTATACCCGGTGCGCTGCTGCCGCAGCGCAGCCTCAACGCCGGCAAGGTCGACGAGTACCTGGCCACCCATCGCGTGATCGGACCCTGGCTGAATCGGCTGCAGGCCTTCGACGTGTTCTCCAGCTTCTGGTTCACCGCCATTTACGCGCTGTTGTTCGTCTCCCTCGTCGGCTGCCTCACCCCGCGGATGGTCGAGCACGCCCGCAGCCTGCGCGCCACCCCGGTGCCCGCCCCGCGCAACCTGGCCCGGCTGCCCAAGCACGCCGGCGCTCGGCTCGAGGCCGGGCCCGAGGAGCTCAATGCCCTGGCGAACGCGATCACCGGCCGGCTGCGCGGATGGCGCACGGCGATCCGGCACCCGGACGGCGCCGACGCCGGCATCGTCGAGGTGTCCGCCGAGAAGGGCTACCTGCGCGAATTCGGCAACATCGTCTTCCACTTCTCGTTGCTGGGCCTGCTGGTCGCGGTGGCCGTCGGCAAGCTGTTCGGCTACGAAGGCAACGTCATCGTCATCGCCGACGGCGGTCCCGGCTTCTGCTCGGCATCGCCGGCCGCGTTCGATTCGTTCCGGGCCGGCAACACCGTCGACGGCACGTCCCTGCATCCAATTTGCTTACGGGTCAACGATTTTCAGGCGCACTACCTGCCGTCGGGGCAGGCCACCTCGTACGCCGCGGACATCGACTACCAGGCCGGCCGGGATCTGTCGGCCAACAACTGGCGGCACTACCTGCTGGAGGTCAACCACCCGCTGCGGGTCGACGGTGACCGGGTGTACCTGCAGGGCCACGGCTACGCGCCCACCTTCACCGTGACGTTCCCTGACGGGCAGGCGCGCACGTCGACCGTGCAGTGGCGACCCGACAACCCGCAGACGCTGCTGTCGTCGGGGGTGGCGCGGATCGACCCGCCCGCCGGCAGCTATCCCGACCCCGCAGAGCGCCGCAAACACGAAATCGCGATCCAGGGCCTGCTGGCGCCGACCGAGCAGCTCGACGGCACCCTGTTGTCGTCGCGCTTCCCGGCCCTGAACGCCCCGGCAGTGGCCATCGACATCTACCGCGGCGACACCGGCCTGGACACCGGGCGGCCGCAGTCGTTGTTCACCCTGGATCCGCGGCTGATCGAGCAGGGCCGGCTGACCAAGGAGAAGCGGGTCAACCTGCGCGCCGGCCAACAGGTCCGGCTCGACCAGGGCCCGGCGGCCGGCACCGTCGTCCGCTTCGACGGGGCGGTGCCGTTCGTCAACCTGCAGGTCTCCCACGACCCGGGCCAGACCTGGGTGCTGGTCTTCGCGGTCACGATGATGGCCGGCCTGCTGGTGTCACTGCTGGTGCGCCGCCGCCGGGTGTGGGTCAGGCTCACTCCGGCGGCCGGTACGGTGAACGTCGAACTGGGCGGCCTGGCGCGCACCGACAACTCCGGTTGGGGCGACGAGTTCGAGCGGCTGACCGATCGGTTGTTGGCCGGACTTGGCGAGCCCGGAGTGCCCACTGAGACCGCCGCGTCCCGAAGGAGTTCTGAGGTGGACGTCAATTGAACACCCAGCACGTCAACATCGGCCTGGCGCGCTACTCCGACTGGGCTTTCACCTCGGCCGTGGTGGCGCTGGTCGTCGCCCTGCTGCTGCTGGCCTTCGAGCTGGCCTACGTCGGCGGCCGTCGCGTGGAAAGCCGCGCGCGGGTGCTTGCCGGATCGGTTACCGCCGACAGCGCCACCCCGGGCGTCGTGGACGACGTCGCGCATCGCCCGTTCGACGAACGCGTCGGGCGGGGTGGGCTGGCCGTCGTCTACCTGGGTATCGGGCTACTGCTGGCGTGCATCGTGCTGCGCGGCCTGGCCACCCTGCGGGTGCCCTGGGGCAATATGTACGAGTTCATCAATCTGACTTGCTTCTGCGGGCTGGTCGCCGGCGCCCTCGTGTTGCGTCGCCCGCAATACCGCCCGCTGTGGGTTTTCCTACTGGTGCCCGTGCTGATCCTGCTGACGGTTTCCGGACGCTGGCTTTACACCAATGCCGCGCCGGTGATGCCCGCCCTGCAGTCCTACTGGCTGCCGATTCACGTCTCGGTGGTCAGCCTCGGTTCCGGGGTGTTCCTGGTGGCCGGGATTGCCAGCATCCTGTTCTTGCTGCGCACGTCGCGGCTGGGCGACCCCCAGAACGAACGGGCAGGAGGCGCGCTGGGACAAATGGTGCGGCGGCTTCCCGACGCGCAGACCCTGGACCGCATCGCCTACCGCACCACCGTCTTCGCGTTCCCGGTGTTTGGTTTCGGGGTGATCTTCGGTGCCATCTGGGCCGAGCAAGCCTGGGGCAGGTATTGGGGCTGGGATCCCAAGGAGACCGTTTCGTTTGTCGCGTGGGTAGTATACGCCTCCTACCTCCACGCAAGGTCAACCGCGGGATGGCGGGACAGGAAGGCGGCCTGGATCAATGTCGCGGGTTTCGTCGCCATGCTCGTCAATTTGTTCTTCGTTAACCTGGTGACTGTGGGCCTGCATTCGTATGCGGGCGTGGGCTGACAGTCAGCAACCGACCCGAGTAACCAGAACAAGGGGGAGTGCACGTGTCCGACCAGCCGATGACGGGCGTGGGTGCGCCTGACGACCCGAACACCCAGGTGCCTGCTCAGGCGCCGCCCGAGCAGGTGCCCGCCGAGCCGCCTGCGGATTCGAACGCCGACGCGCCGACCCGCGCCTTCGCCGGATTCCGCACCGAGCGGCGGCCCCGTGGACCCGAACGACGCGAGCCTGTGCCGCCCCCGGCACCTGCACCTGCCGGGATGCCGCACTGGGAGACCACGCCGATCACCGGCATTTCCCGGGTGGACCCGACCGCATACGGGGCCTACTACAACGGCCCAGCCGAAGCGCCGCCGACCCAAGCCTCGTATCGCCCCGAGCCGGTGCCGCACACCCCCTATCCGGAACTGTCCACCGACATGCTGTTGCGGCCGATAAAACCGCCGCCATCGGAGGGTTGGCGCCGGTTGCTCTACGACCTTTCCGGTCACCTGATCAACCTGGGGGAGAGCCCCCGGGCCGCCCGCTACAACAACCTGGTAGCCCAGGTCAACCGGCCCTTGCGGGGTTCCTACCGGATCGCGTTGCTGTCGCTGAAGGGTGGCGTCGGCAAGACCACGATCACCGCGACGCTGGGGTCCACCTTCGCCTCCATCCGCGGCGACCGGGTGGTGGCCGTGGACGCCAACCCCGATCGTGGCACCCTAAGCCAAAAGATCCCGTTGGAAACGGCGGCGACGGTGCGTCAGCTGCTGCAGGACGCCGGTTCCATCGAGCGCTACAGCGATGTTCGCCGTTACACCTCAAAGGGTCCGAGCGGGTTGGAAGTGCTGGCGTCGGAAACCGATCCCGCCATTTCGGAGGCGTACGGCGCCGACGACTACGCCCGCACCCTGGACATCCTGGACCGGTTTTACGGCCTGGTGCTCACCGACTGCGGCCCCGGCCTGCTGCACTCGGTGATGTCGTCGGTGCTGGACAGGGCCGATGTGCTGCTCGTGGTCAGCTCGGCGTCCATCGACGGGGCGCGCAGCGCCTCTGCCACCTTGGACTGGCTTGACGCGCACGGCCACCAAGAGAAGGTCCGCAATTCGATTGCCGTCATCAACGGTGTGCGGCCGCGCACGGGCAAGGTGGACATGAACAAGGTGATCGATCACTTCTCGCGTCGCTGCCGCGCCGTGCGGCTACTGCCGTTCGACCCTCATCTCGAAGAGGGCGCCGAGATCAGCCTGGATCGGTTGCAGCGAGGAACCCGCGAAGCGGCCACAGAGCTGGCGGCCGTCGTCGCCGATGGGTTCCCCGGTGACCAGCGCAACCCGGGCGTGGCCTGAGCGGGCTCTAGTCGCCGCGACCCAA
>Ga0318536_10000058_pt1 | contig 21671 bp, 14 predicted proteins | sample GRESIP117b4f28_FD_203481 | JGI IMG/M metagenome (GOLD analysis project Ga0318536, IMG submission 203481) | Tropical soil microbial communities from Luquillo Experimental Forest, Puerto Rico - GRE.SIPMG.117b4f28 | ecosystem: Environmental > Terrestrial > Soil > Tropical forest > Bulk soil... | reverse complement strand
AATGAATCTGCTCACCGCCACCCCCCACACATCCAGGCTTAGCCACAGACCAACTTTGGCCATCTCGGGACACATGAGACAAAGAGACGCTACCGCACGTGCCCCCCAACACGCGCACGCTGCAGGGGCGCGTCGAATCCAGCCCGCCGTCACGGTTCTACGGTGAACTCCTAGCCACGCCGCTACGCACCGGCCGCACCTAACCGGGCGGCGCTTACCGATTAGCACCATGTCGGCCAGCGACGCGGGGTAATGTGACGGCGACAGAGGGGATTGGTGGCATGACCGGACAGAACGGTCGGGACGGACCCCAGATTCATCCGTCGAAGATCCGGGTCGGTGACATCATCGGCACGAGGCACCCCACCCCCCTCCGCTACACTGTCAGGCTGATCAGCGGGCCGCAGACAAATGCACAGCAGTGGACATTTTTCGGCCGTGACGACAACGGCGTGCAGCACACGTGCACGTTCGGGGACAATGAGTTAGTTCGCAGGTACACCAAAGCGTCATGACAACGGCCTAGAAGTCCGAGAACTCGGCCAACCTGGGTCCTTCTTCTCTCGTGGCATCACGACGCAAACACGGAGTGTTGCTGATCGCCGCCGACCCGGGGGATGGCCGACGTTCTCGCCGCGGTGCCCGACCAGGGGGCTGTGCCGCTCAAAGAGATCGGGCACGCCTCCGCCGTCGACGCCAAAGATCTCGCTGACGCTTCAGAAATGGTTCTACTGACACCTCCTGGTGAGGTGCCGCCAACCGCCATACCGGGCCGCGGCGTGGGCAGCGACACGGCGGGAGTTTAAAACCGCCGACGAGCGTCAACAACTGGGAAGGACTGACGAGAAGGGCCTGCCAGCATGTGCGCCGACGAACGCTATCTACACACCGTGCGGCGCAGTATGGAGGCGGTCGAGCAGGCGCTGCAGGCACGGAGCATTGCCGTCGAAATGCGCCTCATTGCTCAGCAATGCGTCGAAGAAGCGCGCGCAGTAAGAGAACAGGCGCAGCGGGCACACTTCGAAAGGCTCCGCCGAATCACGTCCAGCGAGACGGCGGTCGAACAAAACCCAGCCCCTCCCGACAAGAACACCTCCGCGCCCCACCGCAATAGCAATCCCAGCCGGGGCTACACGCTCGACAAAACGCGCGGTAGCTCCAGCGCGCATAGCGTCGGGGAGTAGCAGCCGAGGGCCGACCGCATGAGGCGGCCCCTCGCCTGCATTGGCGAAAGCCAGGCGGGAAACCCACCGCCAACGTCCTGGGGAGGGACCTCATATGGTTCCTGGTACGACAGTTCTGACGACAACCGTGACGACAATTGCTCGCCCAACAACGGTCGCTACGGACCATTTTGGGCGTACCGTGCCTGGTCACGCATTCCGCCTGGTCCTGGCGGTTTGGGGATACGTCCTTGCGGGCCCTGCACATCGGTTGTCGGCCAGTTCAGGCCTGCGGCGCGTCACGGACCCGAGCGCATCACCCGAAAAAAACCGGAAATCGGTGTCTCTCTGGCGACTTACAGTAATGTCATCCAGCCTCGCTGGGGATTGGAGGGGAGTAACCGCCATGGAGGAAATCGCCGAGGACAAGTGGCTCACGCGCCAGGAACTCGCGGACCGTTACGGGCTGCCGGTCAAGACGCCAGCCGAATGGGCGTCGAAAGGGACTGGGCCACGCTACGCCAAGATCGGTCGACACGTGCGTTACCGACTGAGCGACGTGATCGATTGGGAAAGAAAGCGATTCAGCGAGAATAAACGCTCCTCCGCCTAATTCGGATAGGCCAATGTTCAAGATATCTGCGCGGTCGGAGAACATGGCTGCGGTCGCTCAGTACCCCTTTCCACGCTGATGGCCGGCAGGCCTTCGCTGCGGATCGGGCAGCACGGCAAGGTCAAGCGCATCTACCTAGGTGGAGGGGTGTGGCTGGCGAGATGCCGTTACCGCGACACCGACGGGGTGACGCGGATAGTCCAACGTGTCGGTCCCGTAGATGAATTCGACAAGCGCGGAAAGCTCGCCGAAGATTCCCTGATCGAGGCGCTGGCCGAACGGCGTCCGCCGAGCGGGCCGGATGCGATCGGGCTCGACACCCTCGTCGCGGTTCTCATCGATCAACACATCATGCGCCTGGCCGAAGACGGTCGCTCGGTGCGGACTCTGGACACCTACCGCTACGACGCTGTCAAGCTCGCCAAGTTCATCGCCGGCGTGCGCGTCGGCGAAGCAACTCCGGCACGAATCGACGCCGCCCTACGGTCGATGCGAAACGCGCACGGGCCCACAATGGCGCGCCGCGCCCGCACCCTTTTACGGGGCGCCCTTCAACTCGCGGTGTTAAACAACGTCGTCGGCACAAATCCGGTCCGCGATGTGCAATCGATCAGGTCCAAGGCGGCTCCGAAAGGCGCGTCAGCGCTCACGGCCGAGCAAGTGCGGGATTTGCTGAGAAAGATGCGAGCGTCCGAAGAATGCCAGCGGCGCGATTTGGTCGACCCGGTCACACTCTTGATCGCGACCGGCCTGCGCCGCTCCGAGCTCCTGGCGTTGCGGTGGAGCGACTTTGACGCCGACGCCGGCACCATCGCGGTGACCGGCAAGCTGGTACGCCAGCGTGGGATCGGCCTGACGAGGGTCGATGAGACCAAGACTGCCGCCGGCCGCCGCACCGTTCCATTGCCCTCATTCGCGGTCACGATTCTCAACGACCGTCGCAAGCGCCCATACGTCGGTCAACAGCAAGTGATCTTCGCATCCAGTAGCGGAACGCTTCGTGACCCTGAAAACTTCAACACCGCGTGGCGCGCGGTACGCGACGAGCTCGGGATGCCTGACGTGACGTCGCACAGTTTCCGCAAGACCGTGGCAACGCTCATCGACGACGCGGGCCTATCGGCACGCATCGGTGCCGACCATCTCGGGCACGCCAAGGTGTCCATGACCCAGGACCGGTATATGTCCCGCGGACGTGTCCACACTCAGGTCGCCGACCTGCTGGATCGAACCGTGACGGACATAAACGATGAATAAACGATGACCGGCATTTTCAGCGGGACCGAAAACCGCCTCTGACCAGTGCCCCCGGCACGACTCGAACGTGCGACCTAGGGATTAGAAGGCCCTTGCTCTATCCACCTGAGCTACGGAGGCAATGTGCAGGTCAGTCTATCCAACTGCGCCCGCCGGATAACTTGCGGCAAACGACGCGCGCGAAAAGTGTTCCTGCGCCACACCTATCGGTTATGGTGTGAGCCGCGACACACGCGGACACCGGTTGGTAAACATCCGTTAACCGCAACGGGGCGGTGCGTGTGCATACGTCGAGAGGTGGCGTTGTATGAGCGTGGCCTTGAACTTGACTTCGCAGTGCTCGCGGGCCGGTGCCCAGGCGCTGCGACTGGCGGCCGACGCCAGAGATACGTATCGAGCCGGCGCCCTGTTGCTGCGCGGCTCGCCGTTCGCGGTTGGCTGGTTTGCCGGCTGGCTGAGCACGGAATTTCCCCCACATGTTTTGACCGGGCATGCGCTGTCCCGGGTATCGGCGGCGCCCATCGGTCGCGTTGCCGCCGCGTGGGCGGCCCAGCGCGCGGATCAAGCCCTCACGGCCGCGCTCGAGGAGTGTTTCGGGCCGGATTTCGGTGAGAAGGTGTGCCATCCGACCTGCGCTCAGTCCGAACCCGCGCCGCGCGGTGGGCTGTTGCCCAGGCCCGGTGTGCACCGCCGGTACGCGGCCGAGACCTCCGACATCTCCTATGGTCCAGGCGGTAACGACAACCTGCTCGACATCTGGCGACGTCATGACCTGGCACCCGGCGGCCGCGCGCCGGTGCTGCTCCAGGTCCCCGGAGGGGCGTGGACCCTCAACCGCAAACGCGGTCAGGCGTACACGCTGATGAGCCGGATGGTCGAACTCGGCTGGATCTGTGTGTCGATCAACTACAGCAAGAGCCCGCGCTGCACATTTCCGGCGCACCTCATCGACGTGAAGAGGGCGATCGCGTGGATCGGCGAGAACATCGCCGACTATGGTGGCGATCCCGAATTCGTCGCGATCACCGGCGGGTCGGCGGGCGCGCATCTGGCGTCGATGGCCGCGCTCACCCAGAACGATCCGACTTTCCAGCCCGGTTTCGAGGACGCTGACACGACCCTTCAGGCGGCCGCGCCGTATTACGGCGTCTACGACTTCACCGACTTCGAGAACATGCACGAGATGATGCTGCCGTTCCTCGAGCGCTTCGTTCTGAAGGCCCGCTACGCCGACGAACCCGAGCGGTTCAAGGCGGCGTCGCCGATCTCGTACGCGCACAGCGGAGCCCCGCCGTTTTTCGTGCTGCATGGTGAGAAGGATGAGCTGGTTCCAAGCGGCCAGTCTCGCGCCTTCTGCGCGGCGCTGCGGCAGGCCGGGGCCGCCACGGTGGGCTACGCCGAACTCGCCAATGCCTACCACGCCTTCGACATCACGCCGACGGTGCGATCGCGGTTGGCCGCGAGCGCCGTGGCCGACTTCCTGGGCGTCGTCTACGGGCGGCGCGCCGGCTCGCTGACGGATTCGTCGCCGCTGTCGGCGACTTCAGCCAGCTGAGCTGGAACCCGGCGCCCGGACCGGGGCGTCCTTTCACCCGCGCGGCAACCCGACTAGCGTTGTGTTGGCAATTTCGTTCGCGGGTCCGAGGAGGCTTGGTCGGCGGTGACAACGTTGGCGCGTCGAATTCACGATCATGTCTGAGTCCGTCGAGACCGTTAAGTTGTCCGACGCGCTTGGACCGCTCGACTATCTGTTGCATCGGGGTGAAGGGAATCCTCGGACTCGGTCGGGGATCATGGCGCTGGAGCTCCTCGACACCACACCGGACTGGCAGCGGTTCCGCACCCGGTTCGAAAACGCCTCCCGACGTGTGTTGCGGTTGCGGCAAAAGGTCGTCGTGCCGACGTTCCCGACGGCGGCACCGCGTTGGGTGGTGGATCCCGACTTCAACCTGGACTTCCACGTGCGCCGGGTACGCGTGTCCGGGACGGGCACGCTGCGCGAAGTGTTCGACCTCGCCGAGGTGATCCTGCAGTCACCGCTGGACATATCGCGGCCCCTGTGGACGGCCACCCTGGTCGAGGGTCTGGCCGATGGCAAGGCCGCGACGCTCCTGCACCTCAGCCATGCAGTCACCGACGGTGTCGGCAGTGTCGAGATGTTCGCCGAAATCTATGACGTTGAGCGCGATCCAGCACACATGCCGACGCCCCCGCAGCCCATTCCGCAGGACCTGACGCCCAACGACCTGATGCGCCAGGGCCTCAACCGCCTACCCCTCGCCATCGTCAACGGCGTCGTGGGCGCGGTATCCGGCGCGGTATCGGCGGCCGGACGGGCGGTTCTGGATCCCGTGTCCACGGTCGGGGGGGCGGTCGGCTACGCCATGTCGGGCATGCGGGTGCTAAATCGGGCCGCCGACCCGTCGCCGCTGCTGCGCCGGCGCAGCCTTGCCACCCGCACAGAAGCGATAGACATCTCGCTGGCCGATCTGAAAAAGGCCGCGAAAGCCGGCGGAGGATCGATCAACGATGCCTATCTCGCCGGCCTCTCGGGGGCGTTGCGGCGCTACCACGTGGCACTTGGCGTGCCGATCAGCACGCTGCCGATGGCGGTGCCGGTGAACCTGCGCGCCGAAGATGATGCGTCCGGCGGCAATCAATTCACCGGCGTCAACCTGGCGGCACCGTTGGGCACCGCCGATCCGGTGTCCCGGATGAGGAAGATCCGCGCCCAGATGACGCAGCGCCGCGACGAGCCGGCGATGAACATCATCGGCTCCATCGCACCGGTGCTGAGCATCTTGCCGACACCGTTGCTGGAGGGCATCACCGGCTCGGTGGTCGGCGCCGACGTGCAGGCCAGCAATGTCCCGGTCTACCCGGGAGACACCTACATCGCCGGCGCAAAGATCTTGCGGCAGTACGGTATCGGCCCGCTGCCCGGCGTGGCGATGATGGTGGTGCTCATCTCCCGGGGTGGCTGGTGCACCATCACGGTGCGCTACGACCGGGCGTCCGTGCGAAACGAGCCATTGTTCGCCCAGTGCCTGCTGCAGGGTTTCGACGAGATCCTGGCGCTCGCCGGTGACCCGGCGCCCCACGCGGTGCCTGCGTCGTTCGCCGCCGAGCCGGCCGGTTCGGGCTCTCGATCGGTGTCGGGCTCATGAGCCCCTCGCAACGGCAGGGCGACGAGCGCCGTACCGAAAAGCCGGGCAAGGCGGTGCCGGATATGCGGTTGCCCGGCTCGGTCGCGGAGATCATGGCCAGCCCGATCGGGCCCAAGGTAGGCGCATTTTTCGACCTGGACGGGACGTTGGTCGCCGGCTTCACGGCGGTCATCCTGACCCAGGAGCGGCTACTGCGTCGCGATATGGGCGTGGGTGAGCTGCTCAGCATGGTTCAGGCCGGTCTGAGTCACACGCTCGGCCGCATCGAGTTCGAAGACCTCATCGGCAAGGCCGCCGGTGCGCTGACCGGGCGGCTGTTGGACGACTTGGAGGAGATCGGCGAGCGGCTGTTCAACCAGCGGATCGAGTCGCGGATCTACCCCGAAATGCGCGAGCTGGTGCGGGCTCACGTCGCCCGCGGCCACACCGTGGTGCTCAGCTCGTCGGCGCTGACAATCCAGGTCAATCCGGTGGCGCGCTTCCTCGGGATCACCAACATGCTCACCAACAAGTTCGAGACCAATGAAGACGGGATGCTCACCGGCAGCGTCCTGAAGCCGATCTTGTGGGGGCCGGGCAAAGCCGCCGCGGTACAGCGGTTCGCCGCCGAGCACGACATCGATCTCAAGGACAGCTACTTCTACGCCGACGGCGACGAGGACGTCGCCCTGATGTACCTGGTCGGCAATCCGCGGCCGACCAATCCCGAAGGGAAGATGGCCGCGGTGGCCAAACGCCGCGGCTGGCCGATTCTGCGGTTCAACAGTCGCGGCCCCGTCGGGCTTCGGCGGCAGGTGCGAACGCTTGCCGGCTTCGGTTCGATGTTCCCGGTCGCGGCCGGCGCGGTGGGGATCGGTGTGCTGACCGGGAGCCGGCGGCGGGGTGTCAATTTCTTTACGTCCACATTTTCCCAGTTGGTGCTGGCGATCAGTGGAGTGCATCTCAATGTCATCGGGAAAGAGAACTTGACCGCGCAGCGACCGGCGGTGTTTATCTTCAATCACCGCAACCAGGTTGACCCGATCATCGCCGGCGCGCTGGTGCGCGACAACTGGGTCGGGGTGGGCAAGAAGGAACTCGAAAAAGACCCGATCATGGGCACGCTCGGCAAGTTACTGGACGGCGTGTTCATCGACCGGGACAATCCGGTTGCCGCGGTGGAGACCATGCACACGGTCGAGGATCGCGCCAAGAAGGGGCTCTCGATTGTCATCGCCCCGGAAGGCACCCGGGTGGACACCACCGAGGTCGGGCCGTTCAAGAAGGGGCCGTTCCGCATCGCGATGGCGGTGGGGATCCCGATCATTCCGATCGTGATCCGCAATGCGGAGATCGTCGCCGCCAGAAACTCGAGCACGATCAATCCGGGCACGGTCGATGTCGCTGTGTTCCCACCCATTTCGGTGCAGGACTGGAAACTCGAGACGCTGCCGGAACACATCGCCGCGGTGCGTCAGCTGTATCTGGACACGCTGGCGAACTGGCCCGCTGAAGAGCTGGGCGAACTCCCCCAGGCCGATCTGTACGTCGAGAAGAAACCGGCGAAAAGGGCCAAGGCTCAGCCCGCCAAAACCGCCCCGAGAAAGAAGGCTCCGGCCAAGGCTGCGACCAAGGCCAAGGCTGCGACCAAGGCCAAGCCGGCAAAGGCGAGTCCGAACGCGTCCAAGGCCGCCCTCAAAGATGGTGAGGTACAACAGCCTTCTCGGCCCAGAGGGCGGCAGTGACCAAATCGGCCGCAGATACCAGCGCAGTCCTCACCGCGCAAGACTCGCTGATATTGGCGTCCATGGCCTCGCCAGTCGAGACGGAGCTGGTCATGGCTTGGGTGGGCCAGCAGCGTGCGGGCAACCCCGAGGCGGAGTTCGAGGTGTTAGCGCTGCCGCAACGCAATGCGCCGCCCGCGGCACTGACGGCGTTGGCCGAGGAGCTCGAATCCGGTCCCGAAGCTAACGACGACCGTTCGATCGTGCCGGTGCGGGTGTTCTGGCTCCCGCCTGCCAATCGCGGCCGCGTTGCCAAGCTGGCCGGGCTGCTCCCTGGCCGGGATCCCTACCACCCCAACCAACGTCAGCAACGACAGATCCTGCGCAACGATCCACAACGCGCGCGCGTGGTGGCCGGCGAGCCGGCCAAGGTCTCCGAACTCCGCCAACTGTGGCGCGACACCACCGTCGGAGAGGACAAGCGCGACTTCGCGCAGTTCGTCACTCGCCGCGCCATCTTGGCGATGGAACGCGCCGAGTACCCCATCCTCGGACCGCAATACAAGTCTCCGCGGCTGGTGAAGCCAGAGATCTTGGCGTCCACGCGGTTTCGCGCGGGCCTGGAAAAGATCCCGGGCGCAACCGTCCAAGAGGCCGGGAAGATGCTCGACGAACTCGCCACCGGGTGGAGCAGGGTGTCCGTCGACCTGGTTGGCGTCCTCGGCAGGGCACTCAGTCGCGGATTCGATCAGGAGATCGACTACGACGGGTATCAAGTAGCGGCGATGCGCACCGGACTGGAAGCTCACCCGGCCGTGCTGCTGTTCTCGCACCGGTCCTACATCGACGGCGCGGTGGTGCCGGTGGCGATGCAGGAGAACCGATTACCGCCGGTGCACGTGTTCGCCGGGATCAACCTGTCGTTCGGGGTGATGGGGCCGCTCTTGCGCCGTGCCGGCACCATCTTCATCCGCCGCAACATCGGCGATGACCCGTTCTACAAGTACGTCCTGCGCGAGTACGTCGGCTACATCGTCGAGAAGCGGTTCAACCTCAGCTGGTCCATCGAGGGCACTCGCTCGCGTACCGGCAAGATGCTGCCTCCCAAGCTGGGTCTGCTGTCCTATGTGGCCGACGCTTACCTGGACGGCCGCAGTGAAGACATTCTGCTGCAGCCGGTGTCGATCAGCTTCGATCAGTTGCACGAGACCGCCGAGTATGCCGCCTACGCCCGCGGCGGCGAAAAGACGCCCGAGGGCATCGTCTGGCTGTACAACTTCATCAGGGCGCAGGGTGAACGCAACTACGGCAAGATATACGTGCGCTTCCCCGAAGCGGTGTCGATGCGGCAGTACCTCGGCCCGCCGCACGGCCCGCTTGCCCAAGACGAGGACGCCAAACGGCTTGCGCTGCAGAAGATGTCGTTCGAAGTCGCGTGGCGAATCTTGCAAGCGACGCCGGTGACGGCGACGGGTTTGGTGTGTGCGTTGCTGCTGACCACCCGCGGTGCTGCGTTGACGCTCGAGCAGCTGCACCACACGTTGCAGGACTCGCTCGACTATCTCGAGCGCAAGCAAAACCCTATGTCCACAAGTGCTTTGCGGCTGCGCACGCGCGAGGGTGTGCGTGCGGCGCTCGACGCATTGTCGAACGGGCATCCGATCACCCGGGTCGATGGCGGGCGGGAGCCGGTGTGGCTCATCGCGCCCGACAAAGAGCACGCCGCGGCGTTCTACCGGAACTCGGTGATCCATGCCTTCCTCGAGACCTCGATTGTCGAACTGGCGCTCGCGCACGCCAAGCACGCTGAGGGCGACCGGATGGAAGCCTTCTGGAGCCAGGCGATGCGGCTGCGCGATCTGCTGAAGTTCGATTTCTATTTCGCCGACTCGGCGACGTTTCGGGAAGACATCGCCGAAGAGATGGCATGGCACGACGATTGGCAAGCCCACGTCGCCGCCGGGGGCGACGAGATTGACGCGATGCTGTTCGCCAAGCGTCCGTTGATGTCGGACGCGATGCTGCGGGTGTTCTTCGAGGCTTACGAGATCGTCGCCGACGTACTGCGCGGGGCGCCGGCGAATATCGGCCAGAAGGAACTGACGGAGTTGGCGCTCGGGGTCGGCCGGCAATACGTGGCACAGACCCGGGTCCGTAGCAGCGAATCGGTGTCGACGCTGCTGTTCGCCACCGCGCGCCAGGTTGTGGTCGATCAGGACCTGATCGCGCCCAGCGCGGACCTCGCCGAAAGGCGCGTCGCTTTCCGGCGAGAATTGCGGAACATTCTCCGCGATTTCGATTACGTCGAGCGGATCGCGCGCAGTCAGTTCGTCGCCCGTGAGGTCAGGGCGCGCCAGGGGCATGGGGACAGCCAATCTTCGTAGTCCACGCCACCGCCCATAACCTGGGTACATGACGGTTGCGCGGCCAGTGGGCAGATCCCGGCCGCTGGTGTGGCCGCTGCTGATCGGCGTCGCGGTATTGGCGGGCTGCACGGCGGCCGGAATCGGAGCGCTGTCGCTGGCGGGCGCGTTGACCGCCACTGGTCTGCCCGATCCGGGCCCGGCAACGACGTTGGGGCTGCCGTTCGTCCGGGCGGTGGGGGAGATCGCTGCGGTGCTGGCCGTCGGGTCGTTTCTTTTCGCGGCGTTCCTGGTGCCGCCCCAAAGCAGCGGCGTGCTCGACGCGGGCGGATACCGTGCGCTTCGCCTCGGGACGGTGGCGTCGGCGGCGTGGGCGGTGTGTGCCGCCATGCTGGTTCCGCTGACCATCTCCGATGTGTCCGGGCAACCGGTGGTCGATCACCTGAACCCGGCGACGATCTGGTCGTTGGCCTCGATGATCAGCGCCGCCTCCGCCTGGCGCTGGACCGCGTTCCTGGCCGCAATCGTGACGCTGGCCAGCTTGTCGGTGCTGCGCTGGTCATGGACGCCGCTGTTGCTGGCCGGGTCGTTGGTGACGTTGATTCCGCTCGGGCTGACCGGTCACTCGTCGGCCGGCGGTTCACACGACCTGGCCACCAACAGCCTGCTCATCCACCTCGTCGCCGCCAGCCTCTGGGCCGGGGGTCTGCTCGCTCTGCTGGCCCACGCGCTGCGCAACGGCGACCACACCGGCCTGGCGGCACGGCGATTCTCGGTAATCGCCCTGTGGTGTTGGGTCGCGATGGCGCTCAGCGGACTGGTGAATGCCCTGGTTCGGGTCCTGCCGTCCGACCTCTTGACCACCGGTTACGGGCGGCTGGTGGTCGCCAAATTCACCGCGCTATGTGCGCTGGGGATCCTCGGCTGGCGCCAGCGGCGCTTCGCGGTGGCTGCGCTGCAAGCAGATCCGAGTCCTCCGCAAGCGCGCGGCGCTCTCATCAGGCTGGCCCTGATGGAGGCCGTGGTTTTTGGCCTCACCTTCGGCATAGCCGTCGGCCTGGGCCGCACAGCCCCGCCACCGCCTCCCGCCCGGCTGCCCTCGATTCCCGAAGCCGAGATCGGATACGACTTCGACGGACCGCCGACCGTGGCGCGCATCGTGTTCGACTGGCGCTTCGACCTGATCTTCGGCACCGCGGCAATCGTCTTGGCCACGCTGTACGTGGCAGCGGTGATGCGGCTGCGCCGCCGCGGCGATAGCTGGCCGGCGGGCCGGACCGTGGCCTGGCTGCTCGGCTGCCTGGCCTTGCTGTTCGTGACCTCGTCGGGGGTCGGTCGCTACATGCCCGCGATGTTCAGCATGCACATGGTCGCCCACATGGGGCTCTCGATGCTGGTCCCGATCCTGCTTGTGCTCGGCGCCCCCGTCAGCCTGGTGCTGCGGGCGCTGCCCGCCGCCGGCCGCGACGATCCGCCCGGAATGCGGGAGTGGCTGTTGGCCGCGCTGCACAGCCGGTTGTCGCGGTTCCTGACCAACCCGGTCGTGGCCACCGTGCTGTTCGTTGCCGGGTTCTACGGGCTGTACCTGTCGAGCCTTTTCGACACCACGGTGAGCAGTCACGCCGGTCATCTGGCGATGAACGTGCACTTCCTGGTCAGCGGCTACCTGTTCTACTGGGTCGTGATCGGGGTTGACCCCACGCCCCGGCCGATCCCACCGCTGGCCAAGGTGGCCGTGGTTTTCGCGTCCCTGCCGCTGCACGCGTTCTTCGGGGTGGTGCTGATGGGCACCCGAGAGGTGCTCGGCGCCGCCTACTACCGGTCACTGGGCCTTCCCTGGCACACCGATCTCCTGGGTGATCAACGATTGGGCGGTGGAATCGCCTGGGCCGCAGGGGAACTGCCCCTGGTGATCGTCATGATCGCGCTGCTGGTGCAGTGGGCGCGCAGCGACAGGCGCACCGCCCGGCGGTTGGACCGGGCGGCTGAACTGGACGACGACGCCGACCTGACCGCCTACAACGCGATGCTGGCCGAACTGGCGCGGCGTGAAACGCCGGGCCGTCCGCACCAACCTGCGGACTAATCCACAGCCTCGGTTCTTTCCACAGGGGTGGCGGGCGGCGCCCGCTTTGGGCCCGTCTTTCCGCGGAGCCCGTCGGTGGCGCCGGGCTGAATCCAACCCAGAGAACAGCAACAGAGAAAGGATCAGCCAATGTTCGAAACCTCGCTTACCGTGGTCGGTCACATCGTCAACGACCCTCAGCGCCGCAAGTTCGGCGATCAGGAGCTCATCAAGTTCCGGGTGGCCAGCAATTCGCGCCGGCGCACCGCCGACGGCAATTGGGAGCCGGGCAACTCGCTGTTCATCACCGTCAACTGCTGGGGGAGGTTGGTCGGCGGCGTGGGTGCCGCGCTCGGGAAGGGCGCGCCGGTGATCGTTGTGGGCCACGTGTACACCAGCGAGTACGAGGACCGGGACGGCAATCGCCGTTCGTCGCTGGAGATGCGGGCGACCGCCGTCGGTCCCGACCTGTCGCGTGTCTTCGTGCGCATCGAGAAGCCCGGCTACACCGGTCCCGGCACGGATCAGATTTCGACGGCTGCCGCGGCTGCCACGGCTACCGACGAGGTCGCGGACGGCGACGACTCGATCCAGTCCGGTGACGCCGCAGCCGACACCGGGCCGCTACCCCTGTCGGCTTAGCTGCGGGCTCGGCGCTGCCGGGCGATGCCTAGGATGGTTCCGCGAGATCGTTCTGCACAACCAGAAAGGCAAATCCGCGGCATGGCTGAGTTCATCTACACGATGAAAAAGGTCCGCAAGGCGCACGGCGACAAGGTGATCCTGGACGACGTCACGTTGAGCTTCTTCCCGGGCGCCAAGATCGGTGTCGTCGGCCCCAACGGCGCCGGCAAGTCGAGCGTCTTGCGGATCATGGCCGGCCTGGACAAGCCGAACAACGGCGACGCCTTCCTGGCCAACAACGCCACGGTCGGCATCCTGCTCCAGGAGCCGCCGCTGAACGAGGAGAAGACCGTTCGCGGCAACGTCGAAGAGGGCCTGGGCGACATCAAGGTCAAGCTCGACCGGTTCAACGAGGTCGCAGAATTGATGGCCACCGACTACTCCGACGAGTTGATGGAGGAAATGGGCCGGCTGCAAGAGGAATTGGACCACGCCGACGCGTGGGACCTCGATTCACAGCTGGAGCAGGCCATGGACGCACTGCGTTGCCCGCCGCCAGACGAACCGGTGACGAATCTGTCCGGCGGTGAGCGCCGCCGCGTGGCGCTGTGCAAGCTGCTGCTTTCCAAGCCGGACCTGCTGTTGCTCGACGAGCCGACCAACCACCTGGACGCCGAGAGCGTGCAGTGGCTCGAACAGCACCTGGCCGCCTACCCGGGGGCGATTCTGGCGGTGACCCACGACAGGTACTTCCTGGACAACGTCGCCGAGTGGATCCTCGAGCTCGATCGTGGCCGCGCATATCCCTACGAGGGCAACTACTCGACGTACCTGGAGAAAAAGGCCGAGCGGCTGGCGGTGCAGGGCCGCAAAGACGCCAAGCTGCAGAAGCGGCTGACCGAGGAGCTCGCCTGGGTCCGGTCCGGGGCCAAAGCCCGTCAGGCCAAAGGCAAGGCGCGGCTGCAGCGCTACGAGGAGATGGCGGCCGAGGCCGAGAAGACGCGCAAGCTCGACTTCGAGGAGATTCAGATCCCGGTCGGGCCGCGGCTGGGCAACGTGGTCGTCGAGGTCGAACATCTCGACAAGGGCTACGACGGCCGCACCCTGATCAAGGACCTGTCCTTCACCCTGCCGCGTAACGGCATCGTCGGCGTCATCGGTCCCAACGGGGTCGGCAAGACCACGCTGTTCAAAACCATCGTCGGGCTCGAGGAGCCGGACAGCGGCACCGTCAAGGTCGGTGAGACCGTCAAGCTCAGTTACGTTGACCAGGCCCGCGCCGGTATCGATCCGAAGAAGACCCTGTGGGAAGTCGTCTCGGACGGGCTGGATCACATCCAGGTCGGTCAGACCGAGGTACCGTCGCGGGCCTACGTGTCCGCGTTCGGTTTCAAGGGACCGGACCAGCAGAAGCCGGCCGGCGTGCTGTCCGGCGGCGAGCGCAACAGGCTCAACCTCGCGCTGACGCTCAAGCAGGGCGGCAACCTCATCCTGCTGGACGAGCCGACCAACGACCTGGACATCGAGACCCTGAGTTCGCTGGAAAATGCCCTTGAGCAGTTCCCCGGCTGCGCGGTGGTGATTTCGCACGATCGCTGGTTCCTCGACCGCACGTGCACGCACATCTTGGCTTGGGAAGGGGACCAGGACAACGAGGCCAAATGGTTCTGGTTCGAGGGCAATTTCGGCGCATACGAGGAAAACAAGGTTGAGCGGCTCGGAGTCGAAGCCGCCCGGCCGCACAGAGTTACCCACCGCAGGCTTACGCGGGACTAATGTCAGCTCTGCCAGCGCTGGCATCCGTCGGGAGTTGGGAGCAATCGGCATGACGATCGATTCGGGGGCTCAGCAGGATCTCAAGCCGTGGACCACGTTCACCAAGAATGAGGACATTCCTGACTGGGTCGCGAGGGCCTACGTAGAGAGCTATCGCGGGCCACACGGTGACGAGCCCGGAGGCGGGGAAACCGGCACCATCGACCTGACCATCCCCGCCGCGATGGTGACCCCCGCCATGCTGAGCGCGCACTATCGGCTTGGCGAGCACCGCCCCCCGGGCGAAAGCTGCGTGGCCGTCTATCCGGCGGATGATCCCGCCGGATTCGGCCCCGCGTTGCAGGTCGTCACCGACCACGGCGGCATATTGATGGATTCCGTCACGGTGTTGCTGCACCGGCTCGGGGTCGACTACGTGGGGCTCATGACCCCAGTGTTCGCGGTGCGCCGCGGCCCGGCGGGGGAGTTGCTCAGCGTCGAACCGACAGCGCCTGGTACACCACAGCTTGTCGGCGAGGCCTGGATACACATGCAGCTGAAGCCCTCCGTCGACAGCAAGGTGCTCGACGAGGTCGAACGACTGCTGCCAAGGGTCCTGACCGACGTCGAACAGGTAGTCAGGGACGCAGCCGAGATCATCGCCGCCCTGGCGGATCTGGCCGCAGCCGTCGAGGCCAACGCCGACGACCGTTTCTCGGCGCCGGACCGCCAGGATGTCGCGGACCTGCTGCGCTGGCTGGGTGACGGGAATTTCCTGTTGCTGGGCTACCAACGCTGCCGGGTGCATGACGGCATGGTCTCCGGCGACGGGTCAAGCGACCTCGGCGTCCTGCGCAGCCGCACGGGTTCTCGCCCCCGGCTGACCGACGACGACAAATTGCTGGTTTTGGCCCAGGCCACCGTCGGCAGCTACCTGCGCTACGGCGCATACCCGTACGCCATCGCGGTTCGTGAATACATTGAAGGCGGCGTAATCGAGCATCGCTTCGTTGGCCTCTTCACGGTCGCCGCCATGAACGCGGACGTCCTGGAGATCCCGTCGATCTCGCGCCGCGTCCGCGAAGCGCTCGCGATGGCCGACCGCGACCCCGTCCACCCGGGCCAGTTGCTGCTCGACGTCATCCAGACCATGCCGCGCTCGGAGCTCTTCACGCTGAGCGCCGAACGGCTTTTCACGATGGCCAAAGCCGTGGTCGACCTGGGATCCCAACGGCGGGCGTTGTTATTCGTGCGCGCGGATCGGCTCCAGTACTTCGTCTCGTGCCTGGTCTACGTGCCGCGCGATCGCTATACCACGGCGGTGCGGTTGCAGATCGAGGACATCCTCGTCCGCGAGTTCGGTGGGACGCGACTGGAATTCACCGCCCGCGTCAGTGAATCACCTTGGGCGCTAATGCATTTCATGGTCCGGCTGCCCGAACATGCGCCGCCGGTGGACGTCTCCGAGGCCAACCGGATCCGAATCCAGGCGTTACTGAGCGAGGCCGCCCGAACATGGTCCGACCGGCTCATCGGCGCAGCGGCCACCGGCTCCGTTTCGCAAGCCGATGCCGAGCACTACGCCACCGCATTCTCCGAGGCCTACAAATCGGCCCTCACCCCGGCCGATGCCATCGAGCACATCGCGATCATCAACCAGCTGTCCGGGGATTCGGTCAAGCTGGTGTTCTCCGAGCGCAGTGCGGACGGGGCCGCCCAGCTGACCTGGTTCTTGGGTGGGCACGCCGCCTCGTTGAGCCAACTGCTGCCGATGCTGCAGAGCATGGGCACCGTCGTGCTCGAGGAGCGACCGTTCACGGTCACCCGGCGCGACGGGCTGCCGGTGTGGATCTACCAGTTCAGAATTCAACCGGACCAGACGATCCCGCTGGCGTCGGCGCCGGCCGAGCGGAACTCGACCGCGCAGCGGTTCGCCGACGCGGTCACGGCGATCTGGCAGGGGCGGGTCGAGATCGACCGCTTCAACGAGCTCGTGATGCGCGCGAGGCTGACCTGGCAGCAGGTCGTGCTCATACGCGCCTACGCGAAGTACTTACGGCAGGCGGGGTTTCCCTACAGCCAGTCCCACATCGAATCGGTGCTCAACGAGCATCCCTCCACGGTGCGGTCACTGGTCGTACTGTTCGAAGCGCTCTTCGACCCCAGCGCATCGGGATCGCCGACCGGCCGCGATGCGCAGGCGGCCGCCGCCGCCGTCGCCGCGGACATCGATGCGCTGGTGAGCCTCGACACCGACCGAATCCTGCGTGCGTTCGCGTCGCTGGTTCAGGCCACCCTGCGAACCAATTACTTTGTGACACGCGAGGGTTCGGCCCGGGCCCGCGATGTGCTGGCGCTCAAGCTGGACGCGCAGCTGGTCGACGAGCTCCCGTTGCCGCGCCCCAAGTTCGAGATCTTCGTGTACTCGCCCCGTGTCGAAGGCGTGCACCTGCGATTCGGCCCGGTGGCGCGTGGCGGCCTGCGCTGGTCGGACCGCCGGGACGATTTCCGCACCGAGATCCTGGGCCTGGTCAAGGCGCAAGCGGTGAAGAACGCCGTCATCGTGCCGGTCGGGGCCAAAGGAGGTTTCGTCCTAAAGCGGCCGCCGCTGCCTTCCGGTGACGGCGCCGCCGACCGCGACGCCCTTCGCGCCGAAGGCGTCGCCTGCTATCAGCTGTTCGTCTCGGGGTTGCTCGACGTCACCGACAACGTCGACCACGCGACGGGAAAGGTCAGCCCGCCGCCCGAGGTCATCCGGCGTGACGGCGACGACGCCTACCTGGTGGTCGCCGCGGACAAGGGCACCGCCACTTTCTCCGACATCGCCAACGACGTCGCCAAGTCCTACGGGTTCTGGCTGGGTGACGCGTTCGCGTCCGGCGGATCTGTGGGCTACGACCACAAGGTCATGGGCATCACCGCCAAGGGCGCGTGGGAGGCCGTCAAACGCCACTTCGGGGAGATGGGAGTCGACACCCAGACAGAGGACTTCACCGTCGCCGGCGTCGGCGACATGAGTGGCGACGTTTTCGGAAACGGCATGCTGCTCAGCAAGCACATCAGGCTGCTCGCCGCCTTCGATCACCGGCACATCTTCCTGGACCCGAACCCCGATGCCGCGGCTTCATGGGAAGAACGCCGGCGAATGTTCGACCTGCCCCGGTCCAGTTGGGACGACTACGACAAGTCGTTGATCAGCGAGGGCGGTGGGGTGTACAGCCGCGAGCACAAGTCCATCCCGGTCAGCCCGCAGGTCCGCGATGCCCTCGGCATCGACGCCCCAGGCGAAGGCGAGGTCAGCGAAATGGCCCCGCCCGACCTGATCAGGGCGATCCTGCAAGCGCCGGTGGATCTGCTGTTCAACGGCGGTATCGGCACCTACATCAAGGCCGAATCCGAGTCCGATGCCGATGTCGGCGATCGCGCCAATGATCCGGTGCGGGTGAACGGAAATCAGGTGTGCGCCAAGGTAATCGGCGAAGGCGGCAATCTCGGGGTGACCGCCTTGGGCCGCGTCGAGTTCGATCTGTCGGGCGGGCGGATCAATACCGACGCGATGGACAACTCCGCCGGCGTGGACTGCTCGGACCACGAGGTCAACATCAAGATCCTGATCGACTCGCTGGTCAGCGCGGGCAAGGTGAAGGTGGACGACCGCAAAGAGCTGCTGGAGTCGATGACCGACGAGGTCTCGCGACTGGTCCTCACCGACAACGAGGACCAGAACGACTTGATCGGCACCAGCCGGGCCAACGCCGCCAGCCTGCTGCCGGTGCATGCATTGCAAATCAAGTACCTGGAAGAACGCGGACTCAACCGGGAATTGGAGGCATTGCCGTCGGAAAAGGAAATTCACCGGCGGACCGAGGCGGGTATGGGGCTGACGTCTCCGGAGCTCTGCACGTTGATGGCGCACGTCAAGCTGACCCTCAAAGAGGGTATGTTGACCACCGAACTGCCGGAGCAGGACGTGTTCGCGTCCAGGTTGCCGCAGTACTTCCCGACGCCGCTGCGCGAACGGTTCACCCCGGAGATCCGCACCCACCAACTGCGCCGTGAAATCGTCACGACCATGTTGGTCAACGATCTGGTGGACACCGCCGGGATCAGCTACGCGTTCCGGATTGCGGAAGACGTCGGTGTCGGGTCGATCGACGCGGTGCGCACCTACGTCGCCACCGACGCCATCTTCGGTGTCGGTCATACCTGGCGGCGGATCCGCGCGGCAAACCTACCGGTCGCGCTGTCGGACCGGTTGACGCTTGACACCCGACGGCTGATCGACCGGGCGGGACGCTGGCTGCTCAACTACCGTCCGCAGCCGCTGGCCGTCGGCGCTGAGATCAACCGATTCGCCGCAAAGGTCAAGGCGCTGACGCCGCGGATGTCGGAGTGGCTCCGGGGCGACGACAAGGCCATCGTCGAAAAGGAAGCCGCGGAATTCTCAGCGGAAGGCGCGCCGCACGACCTCGCCTACCGGGTCGCGGCCGGCCTGTATCGCTACAGCCTGCTCGACATCATCGACATCGCCGACATCACCGAAGTCGACTCCGCCGAAGTCGCGGACACCTACTTCGCTCTGATGGACCGGCTCGGCACCGACGGCTTGCTGACGGCGGTTTCGGAACTACCGCGACACGACCGCTGGCAGTCGTTGGCGCGCTTGGCGATTCGCGATGACATCTATTCCTCCCTGCGGTCGCTGTGCTTCGACGTGCTTGCCGTCGGAGAGCCCGACGAAAATGGCGAAGAGAAGATCGCCGAGTGGGAACACATCAGCGCATCGCGGGTGGAACGAGCCAGCCGCACGCTCAGGGAGATACAGGAAAGCGGGGCAATGGATCTCGCGACGCTGTCCGTGGCCGCCCGACAGATCCGCCGCATGACACGCACCAGCGGAAGAGGATCGTCGAGTTGAGCCTTGGATTCGTCGCGCCCGTGCAGGTGCGCTGGTCGGACATCGACATGTACCAGCACATCAACCACGCCATCATGGTCACCATTCTCGAAGAGGCGCGGGTGCCGTTCCTCAAGGAGCCTTTCGCGGCCGACATCACCACGATCGGGTTGCTGATCGCCGACGTCCGAGTCACCTACAAGGATCAGCTGCGGCTGGCCGATTCGCCTCTGCAGGTCACCATTTGGACCAAGCGACTGCGTGCGGTCGACTTCACGCTGGGCTACGAGGTGCGCTCGGTGAATGCACATCCTGAGTCCAAGCCTGCCGTCATCGCCGAGTCGCAGCTGGCCGCCGTCCATATCGAGGAGCAGCGGCTGGTGCGACTGTCGCCACAACATCGGGAGTATCTGCAGCGGTGGGTGCGGGGATAGAGGTAGTCGAGCGCGGACTGTGGCTGGGTCCGGAAGGCAGGGCTGCCCACCGCAAAGATCTGGTCACGTTCGTCGATCACGCGCTGCGGCTCGACGACGCCGCGGTCATCCGACTCCGCGCTCGATCCCGCGGATTGCTTTCGGCCTGGGTGGCAACGGGTTTCGACGTGCTGGCCAGCCGCGTGGTCGTCGGCAAGGTGCGACCCGAGGATCTGTCGGTGGGCGCGGACGCGCTGGCGCGCGGCCTGTCCGCGATGGATGCCGCCGGCTACGTCGATCCGGGCTTCTCGATGGACTCCGCCTGGCGCGGTGCTTTGCCCCCGGAATCGGGCTTCGTCCACGTCGACGACGTACCCGCCCGGGTCATGCTGGACCTGGCGCAGCGTGGCGCGCGTCTCGCCAAGGAACACGGCAGCTCCCATGGACCCCCGGTCTCGCTGCTCGACCAGGAGGTCATTCGGGTCACTTCGGCCGTTGAAGGGGCCGACGTCAGCGTCGGGCTCCCGATGCGCTGCGTGTTCGCTTTAACCGCAATGGGTTTCCTGCCGCAGTCACCCGACGCGATCGCCGCCGACGAGATGGTCCGGGTCCGGGTGCTGCCGAACTGGCTGCGGGTCGACGCCAAGTTCGGCTCGGTGTACCGACGCCGCGGGCACCCCGCGCTGGTGCTTCGTTGACCGACGCGCACCGACGCGCTCAGACCAGCCAGGCCGCCGCGTCCGGTGGCAGCTTGCCGTCGACTAGCGGTGCGCTGGCCAGGATCACTTCCCCGGGTGGTAAGACCATCGGCCGGCGGTCGAAGTTCAGCGCACACACCAGGGCGCCACCGTTGCGCTCGAAGATCAGCAACTCGGGGGTGGCGGCCAGCCATTCGAACTCACCGCCGTCGAATTCGGTTCGCTCCCTGCGCAATTCGAGCGCCCGCCGGTAGAACGACAATGTCGAGTCGGGATTCGCGCGCTGCTTTTCGACTGTCAGCGCCTCCCAGTCCGCGGGCATGGGCAACCAGGTGTCGGCGTTCGTGGAGAACCCGAACGGGGGCGCGTCGCCCGACCACGGGATCGGAACCCGGCACTTGTCGCGGCCTCGTTCGGTATGTCCCGAACGTTCCCACGTCGGGTCCTGGAGCGCCTCGTCGGGCAGGTCCACATCGGGCAGTCCCAACTCCTCGCCGTTGTAGACGAACACCGCGCCCGGCAGGGCGAGCATCACCATCGCCATGGCCCGCGCCCGGCGCAGCCCGACCTCGCCGTCACCGTAGCGGGTGACCTCGCGGCCCACGTCATGGTTGGAGAGCGTCCAGGTCGGGGTGGCATTTTCGAGAGCAGTCGCGTCCAGGGAGTTCTGGATCGCGTCGTGAATTTGGCCGGCGTCGAAGTCGATCTTGGTCAGGCGGAAGTTGAAGCCGAGATGCAGTTCGTCGGGCCGCAGATACTCCGCCCAGAGGAGGTTGTCCATCACCCACACCTCGCCGATGGTCACCGCGTCGGGATAGTCGTCGACGATCTTGCGGATCCCGCGGTGGATCTCGTGCACGCTCGGGTGGTTGAAACGCGGGTCGTCGTCGCTGTGACTCAACACCTTGACCTTGTCCTTCGCGTCGGGCAGGTCGGGCGGCTTGGCCATCCCG
>Ga0318536_10000048_pt1 | contig 22627 bp, 21 predicted proteins | sample GRESIP117b4f28_FD_203481 | JGI IMG/M metagenome (GOLD analysis project Ga0318536, IMG submission 203481) | Tropical soil microbial communities from Luquillo Experimental Forest, Puerto Rico - GRE.SIPMG.117b4f28 | ecosystem: Environmental > Terrestrial > Soil > Tropical forest > Bulk soil... | reverse complement strand
TTCCTGGGCATCGCCATCGCGGAAGGATTTCGGCTTACCTACAACACCGAGCTCCTCGCGGTACCCTCGTTGTTTGCCGGGCCGCCATTCAGGGTCGCCGGCGTATTCGTCACCCGAGATACGGCGTGGGTCATCGCGGGCGCCCTGGCGACGGCTTTCGCCTGCATCGCCGTGTTCCGCTCCGGCAGGCTCGGCCGCGGCATGCGCGCCATGGCGGCAAATATCCGCGGCGCGCAGCTGTGCGGCTACTCGATCGACGGCGTCTACATGCTGGCCTGGTTTCTGGGTGGTGCGCTGGCGGGGTTCACCGGCGTGTTCATTGCGCCGGTCACCGGCGTGTCCGTCGATCTTTCGATCGCGATCATCACCGCCGGCTTTGTCGCCGGCGTGATCGGCGGGTTCGACAGCCCGGCAGGCGCGATTGCCGGAGGCCTCCTGCTCGGCATCGCCGAGAGCCTGGCGGCGGCCTACGTGTCAAGCGCCATGAAGAACTGCATCAGCTTCCTTCTGCTGTTCCTCGTGCTGATGTGGCGACCGCAGGGACTGTTTCCGGAAGGATCCGGCCGCAGTGTCTGAGCGGCGGCTGGATCTTGCAGCCCTCGCACCGGCCTCGTTCATTATTGTCTGCGCGGCCGTCGGGCTTCGGCTCGACAGCTATCCGCAGTATGTCATTGCGGTGGCAATCATATCGATGCTGGTCGGCATCGCTCTCGTGTTGCTGGTCGGCCTGGGACGCTGCATCACGCTCGCCTCCGGCTCGATCATGGCCATCGGCGGCTATGCATCGACGCTCGCGGTTGCCGATCTGGGCGTGCCCTATCTAGCGACCCTGGCGCTCGCGATCCTTGCCGGCGGCGCGGCCGGCTGGATCATCGCGTTTCCGGGAACGCGGTTTCGCGGACACAATCTCGCTATGGTGACGCTGGTGTTTCAAAGCGTCTGCATCATCCTTATCCGCCAGGCCACGTGGCTGACTGGCGGCGCCGAGGGCATCCACGTGCCCGCTCCGCAGCTCTTCGGCCTGACCATAGCAAGCGACCGCGCGTTCCTGATCCTGATCGGCGGGGCGGCGGCGGTGATGACGCTTTTCCTCTCCATCCTGACGCGCGGACCGTTCGGCAAGAACCTGCAGGCCGCCGCCGGCAACGAGATCGCGGCGGAGGCGTTCGGGGTGAGCGTTCGCGGCTACCTGACGGCGGCGTTCGTCGTGAGCTCGCTCGCGATTGCGTTCGCCGGCGCACTGCTCGCTCCCCGGGTGCGCATTCTCGATCCCGACAGCTTCGGCGTGCTGGAATCGATCTTCATGCTGGCCTACCCCATCGTCGGGGGCATGCACTCGGTCTGGGGCGGCCTGCTCGGCGGCGGGGCCTTGCGAATTGCGCCGGAGCTGCTGCGACCGGTCGCCGATTATCAGGAGCTTTTCTTCGCGACGCTGGTGATCTTCGTCGTGATGTTTTTCCCGGGTGGATTGATTGAGCTGATCCGCCGCGCCGCTGGATTGCTGCGCCGGCAGGGTGTGCCGCGCGTTTCACCGCCGGCACCGGCGCAGCCGGCATCCGCGCCTGTCGCCGCCGAAACCGGGAGCCGTGCCGACGAGTTGCTGCTCGTGGACTCGCTCGACAAGCATTTCGACGCCCTGCACGCGGTCGATGCCGCGAGCCTGCGCGTTCCGGTGGGTGCAATTCACGGGCTGATCGGCCCCAACGGCGCCGGCAAGACGTCGCTGTTCAATATCATATCGGGTTTTCTCGACGCCGATGGCGGGCGCGTCGCGTTTGCCGGCACGTCATTGCTCGAAATGCGGGCACGCGACCGCATCGCGCTGGGCATGACCCGCACCTTTCAGAACGTTGCGATCTTCGGGCAGCTCTCCTGCCTCGACAATGTGATCATCGGGCTGGGCCGTAACGCGGTCGTTCATGCCGTCGCCACGAGCTTCGATCAGTTTGCCGCCGGCGCGGCGACGCAGGGTGCCAGGCGTCGGGCGCTCGCCGCTCTCGCGTCGGTGGGCCTTGCCGGCCAGGCGCGGGCCCGCGCCGGATCGCTGTCGCTCGGCGATCAGCGCCGGCTGGAGATCGCGCGCGCCGTCGTCTCCCGTCCGCGGCTCATTCTGCTCGACGAGCCGGTCTCCGGGCTCTCCGAGTCCGAGGTCGAAGAGCTGCGCAATCTCCTCATCCGCATCAATGCCGAGCACAGGATCGCGATGCTTGTCGTAGAGCACAACATCCCGTTCGTGGCGAGGCTGTGCCAAAGCCTCTCCGTCATGGGCGCCGGCCGCATTGTTGCACAGGGAAGGCCCGCGGAGGTAATCGCGCTGCCGATCGTGCGGCAGCTCTATTTCGGCGAGGAAGCAGCCGCATGATCGCATTTCGCGTGAGCGACCTCACGGTAAGCTACGGGCCGGTGGTCGCCGTGCGCGATCTCAGTTTCTCGGTCGAGAGCGGCGAGGCGCTGGTTCTGCTAGGCCCTAACGGCGCCGGCAAGACGTCCGCGGTGGAGGCCATCGCCGGGCTTCTTCCCAAACGCCGCGGCACGGTGGAGCTTTTCGGCCAGGACATTTCGCGCCTGAGCGCCAGCGCGATCGCGCGCAGCGGCCTCGCCCTGGTGCCGCAATGGCGCGAGCTTTTTCGGGCCTTTACGGTGGAGGAGACGCTGCTGGCGGCGACGACCGCGGCCGCCGGCCGCGCGCCGACACCGCTTGCCTCGGTGTACGAGCTGTTTCCGGTGCTGGCGCAACGCCGCCGGCAGACCGCCGGATCGCTCTCGGGGGGCGAGCAGCAGATGCTGGCGATTGGGCGCGCGCTGGTGACCAATCCGAAGCTCCTGCTGCTGGACGAGCCGTCCGCGGGACTCTCGTCGGGCATTGCGCGCACGCTGATCGCGGCCATCGGCCGCATCCGGCAAAACGGCGTCGCCATCGTCCTGGTCGAGCAGAACATGGAGATAGCGCGCGCCGTCGGCGAGCGATGCTGCATGCTTGCGGCCGGCCGGCTGGCATGGACGGGCTCGATGCAGGAAGCGGTGGAAAGAAACGAAGCCGAGCGCGTATATTTCGGGGAGCATCAGCCACACTGATTGCGGGAATCGGAAATGACGGCATTGTTCAGCGTCGGGTTCCCCACGGGTATGGAAGGCCTGACTTACCCGATCCCCTTTTCCAATCCCGAGGATCTGGTTCGCATCGCCCGGCACGCCGAATCTCTTGGCTATCATTCGGTGTGGGGCAACGATCATATGACCACGCAGCATTACGTGCGGGCGGAGTTTCCAGTTCCCCCGCGTTTCTGGGAGCCTCTGGTCACCTACGCGTATCTCGCCGCGCATACCAGCACGCTGCGTTTCGGCACCGGCGTTCTGGTGCTGCCCATGCGCCGCGACATTGTGGTCACCGCCAAGCAGATCGCCACGCTCGATCATCTCAGCAACGGCCGCCTGGAGATCGGAGTAGGCATCGGCGCCTATCGCGAGGAGTTCGAGGCGCTCAATCCCGACGGCAAGGTCCATCGCGGCGAGATGGTCGAGGAAGGGGTGCGGGCGCTGAGGCTGCTGTTCTCGCAGCGCGAGGTGTCGCTCGACGGAAAATACTACAAATTCAAGGACGTCGAGCTGTTTCCCAAACCGAAGCAGCAACGGCTGCCGATCTATTTCGGCGGCAACAACCAGGCTCATCTGCTGCGCACCGCATCATCCGGCGACGGCTGGATTCCCGCAGCGCTGCCGCAGCAGACCCTGCGGCGCATGGTGGGGGAGCTCAAGGAGATGACGCAGGCAGCCGGGCGGAAATTCTCCGAGCTGCAGATCGCGCCGCAATACATCGTGCATGTCGGCCGCGATCAGGAGAAAGCAGTTGCGCGCTTCCGGCAGAGCCAGATGTTCAAGCATCTAGAATCGCTGAAGAAGTCGACTCTCAAGGGCCAGTCCGCAGTCAATCCGGAGGACGTCAACCTGGTCGGGAGCATCGAGACCGTGATTGCGCGCGCCAACGCGTTGCGCGAAGCCGGCGTGACGCATTTCCTCGGCTTGTTCTTCGCCGCCAACAGCGTCTCCGAGCTGCTCGATCAAATGCAGATTTTCGCCGAAGAAGTCAGACCCAAAATCTTATGATGGGCGGACTGCGGTGACGGCGCCCAATGGATCGGTGGCAATCGGGCAGCGCTCTTTCGGCGATCCCACTCTGCTGTACCCGCTTTCCCCGCCGCTGCTGCGCGGCTGCCCGCGCACCAGCACCCAGGACATGCAATATCCGCTGGAGATCGACTTCGATTATGCGAAGGTCCCCAAGGAAATCTTTCGCCAGCCGCCGCTGCCGGGTCTGCAACGCTGGGCGCCGTTGCTTCCCCCGCTCGCGCCGGATCTCTCGCTGGGCGAAGGCGGCACCGCGCTCCTCACCAGCCACCGGATGGCGCGCTGGATCGGTCTCGAGGGTCCGATCTGGCTCAAGGACGAGAGCCGCAATCCGACCTGGAGCCACAAGGACCGCTTGAACTACTGCATTGTCTCGACCGCGCTGGCCAATGGCGTGCGCGGCATCGCGGTCGCATCGAGCGGAAATCACGGCGCGTCCGCGGCGGCCTACGCGGCGCGCGCGGGCTTGCGCTGTGTCGTCATTTCGTCGCCCGGCGCGCAGCGCGCCTTCGAGCACTTTCAGACCGCGCTCGGGAGCAACTTTCTGATGGTGCCCTGCGAAGAACGCTGGCCTACGCTTAACCGCATTGTCGACGAAACCGGCTTCATGCCGGCGAGCAATCTCACGCGCTTCCACACCGGCAATCCGTTCGGGCCCGAGGGCTACAAGACCATCGCGTACGAGATCTTCAACCAGCTGGGCGGTCGCGCCCCCGGCACGGTCGTTCTGCCGACCGGCTATGGCGAGCTTTTGTTCGGCGTAGCCAAGGGCTTCCGCGAGCTCAAAAGCCTCGGGGTATCCGAGGCGATCCCGCAGATTCTCTCGGCGGAGCCGGCCGTGCGGGCGCCGCTCGCGCGCGCGATGTCGCGCAACGAGGCGGCAGCGGAGGTGAGCGGAGAGCCATCGCTCGCCGCCGGTATCGCCTGCACGGTGAGCTCCTATCGCGCGGTGGTGGCGCTGCGCGGCAGTCGCGGCCGCCCTCTCACCTTTCATGAGGAGGTGCTTGCGGAGGCCGCGAGCGAGCTGGCGCACGAGGGACTGTGGCAGGAATATTCCGGCGTGGCGGGACTTGCGGCCCTGCGTGAGGCGAGACGGCGCGGCGAAGCCTTTGCCGAGCCCGTCGTGACGGTTCTGACTTCGACCGGGTTGAAGGAGATCCCGACATCGCCCGTCGTGTCGTCATCCGCTCCCGGGCCTGTGCTCGACGGCGTCATCGCCTCGCTGAAGCGGGAGTGAGACCGCATGGCAGCGCCACTGCAGATCGGGGTCTCGGTTGACGGCACCGATCCCGCCTCTTCGCTGCGTGCGCTCGCCGAAACGGCCGACGCCGCAGGCGCCGCAAATCTCTGGCTCGCCTGCCACCTGTTCAACCGCGAGCCGATCGCGTGTGCCGCGGCGGCGCTTTCGGCAAGCCGCAGCCTTGGCGCCGTCCTGATGGCGATGAGCCCCTATACGGTCCATCCGGTGTATGCCGCCATGGCGGCGGCCACGCTCGATGAGCTTTTCCCCGGTCGCGTGCAGCTCTGCTTCGGGGTGGGCGCACCGGCTGCACTTGAAGCGGTCGGGGTGGCCGCAGAGCATCCGGTCGAGACGCTGCGCGAATCAATTGAGGTGGCGCGGGAGCTCTTGTCGGGCGAGCCGGTCAAGTTTGCCGGCACGCGCCACCGCATATCCGGCCGGCTTGCCATGGGCGCGCACCGGCTTCCGGTCTGGCTCGCGGCGTCCGGGCCGCGCATGCTCGAGCTCGCCGGCGAAAAGGCCGACGGTGTGGTGATCAGCGCCGGCACTTCTCCCGCGTTCATCGGCTGGTGCCTTAACATCGTGCGGCGCGGCGAGGAACGCGGCGGCAGGGCCGTCAGAAAGGCAGCCCTCGTCGTCTGCTCGGTGGATGCGGATACCCGTCGCGCGCACGAGCGCGTGCGGCGCCGCCTCGCCTACGTGCTGCGCGGCTCGCATCATGCGCGCAACCTGCAGCTTGCCGGAACCCGGTTGGACCAGGCCGCCCTGGCCGAGGCCTTCGCGCAGGAGGACTGGCAGCGCGTCGACGCGCTGACGACCGACGACGTGGTAATGCGACACTGCGCAAGTGGCACGCCGCATGAGGCAAGGGCGATGGTGCAGGCTTATCGTGACGCCGGCCTTGACGAGATCGTGGTCTACGGCATGCATGAGCGCCGGCAGCTCGATGACGTGCTGGCGATGATGCGTTCGCAAGACGCCTCCATCGGGAGATGAAAGCATGTTTGTCAGGGACGATTTGAGGGCGATCGCCGGCAAGGTGCGCGGCAAGGTATTCGCCGCATGCGATCAGGACGCCGACGTCGTCATTTCCACCGACCCCACGCATGTCGGTTACCTGTGCGGCTACCGCAGCCTCCTGTTCGATCTCATGCGCGATTATCGCAGCGCGGCGATCGTCACCCGCGACAAGGCGCTGCTCGTCACCGGAGCAAGCGATGTCGCGGCGGCGCTCGAAGTGCTGCGCGACCCGGCCTGCATCTACCGTTATGGCGTATTCTTCTTCGAATCGAGCGACGGCACCGAAACCGATTTCTCCGCATTGCCGAAGCTCGCGGGCACCTTCAGCGAGGCGATGCGCGCCGCCGTCGCAGCAACGGTAAAGCCGCAACACCACGTCGGCCTCGATTGCGCCAATGCCTCGGACCTCCCCGAGCTGAAAGATCTCGCGGGCGCGCGCAGCTTCGATGCGCGACCAGCCATCTTGAAGGCGCGCCGCACCAAGCTTGCCGAGGAGATCGAAAAGATCGCTCATGCGGCAGCCATCACCGAACGCGGGCTCGAGCGGGCGTTCGCGCAGGCGAGCGCCGGCGTGAGCGAGCTTGAATTGAGCACCATCATCGCCGGCGAGATGCGCGCCGGCGGCGGCGTGCCGCGCTTTGTCGTCGTGACCTGCGGCAAGCGCAGCGCGCTGGCCGACGCCTATGCCACACCCGCCAAGCTGGCCGGCGGCGATCTCGTGCGTTTCGATATCGGCTGTACCGTTGACGGTTACTGGGCGGATATGGCGCGCAGCGCCGTCGTCGGCGAGCCCACGCGCGAGCAGCAGCAGCGCTACGACGCCCTGCTCGACGGCGAAGGGGCGCAGCGCGCGCTCGCGCGCGCGGGCATGAGCGCCGCCGATCTGTTCAAGGTGGCCGTCGAGCGCGTACGCCAGGGCGCGCTGCCGGAGTACAGGCGCGGCCATTGCGGGCACGGGATCGGCATCGACGTGCACGAGTTTCCCACGCTGAACGCCGCAAACGACGCCGTCGCGCTCGAGGACGGCATGGTGCTGTGCGTGGAGACACCCTATTACCAGATCGGCTGGGGCGGCATGATGGTCGAGGACATGATCGTCATAAGGCCCTCCGGCAACGAATGCCTGACGCATCTGCCGCGCGAGCTGCGGCGGTTGTGAGTTTCGTCAATTCAACGATCCGGATCAGGGGTTTCCCGCGCATTGGGAATGAGATGCTCGCAAAGCCTCTTTTCGCGGCCCTTGTGGCCCTCCCCTCCTCCACGCTGGCGGCCGCACCCTATCCCGATCACCCCATCACGCTGATCGTGCCGTATGCGCCGGGCGGCAGCTCGGACGTGCTCGCCCGCCTGATCGGCGAGCCGCTGTCGAAATCGCTCGGGCAGCCCATCGTCATCGACAATCGTGCCGGCGCTGGGAGCCGCCTCGGCATCGAGCTTGCGGCCAAGTCCGCGCCGGACGGCTACACCCTCCTGCTCGCCGACATGCCCCACACCATCATCCCGGCGATCCAGAAGGGCGTGCATTACGATCCGGTGCGCGACTTCACCCCGATCGGCCTGATCGGAACCGCTTCGATGCTGTTCTTCGTCAATCCGGCGGTCAACGCCCGAACGGTGGCGGACTTCGTCGCGCTTGCGAATGCGGCGCCTGAAACAATCACCATCGCGTCCGGCGGAATCGGCAGCGCCACACATCTCACCGCAGAGCTTTTTCAGGTCCGAGCGGGCATCAAGCTCGTGCATGTGCCGTTTCGCGGCGCCGGCCCCGCCATGAACGATCTCATCGCCGGTCACGTGCAATCGGGCTTCACCACGCTCGCGACGGCGAGTGCGGCCATCGAGCATGTTCGCGCGCTTGGCATCGCAAGCGAGACACGGCTTGCAACGCTGCCGAATGTCCCGACGTTTCGGGAAAGCGGCATCGATCTCGTCGTCGCTCACTGGTGGGGCGTGCTCGCTCCGGCGCCGCTGCCGCCGCAGATCGCGGCCCGCCTCACCGGCGAGCTGAGCGCGGTTCTCGGCTCGCCCGAGTTCGGGGCTCATCTTGCGCCGCTCGGGGTCAACGCGTCCCGTGCATCGCCGGCGCAGTTCCGCGCCCTGATCGAGAGCGACACGGCGCGCTGGGCGCAGATCGTGAATTCCGCAGGGATCGGTGTTCCGTGAGGGAGAGCGCATCGCCGGGGCAGCCCTTCCCTTCCCCGGCAAGTCCCGTCGATCCGCTGATGTGGACTCAATTCCAGGCGCTATGCGATCTCGGCGGCCGCCTTGCAGGCTCCGCGAGCGAAGCCGCGGCGATCGCCTTTGCGCGCACGCAGTTCGTCGCCGCGCCGGGCGCACTGGTCCGCGAGGAACCGGTGGACTATCCCGGCTGGCGGTGCCACAAAGCGGAGCTGATCAATGCGAAGAGCGGCGCTCCCCTCCCCTGCGCGCCGCTCCTGGGCACGGCATCGACGACGGGGACCGCAGCCCGAGTGTGCGATCTCGGCCCGGGCCATCTTGAGGACTTCGAGCGTCACGCGCAGGAGACCCGCGGCCGGATTGTCATGGTCCGCCACGAATATCCGTTCACGCCTGGGCACGTGCACCGCCGCGTCAAGCTCAAGTGGGCGCAGGAGATGGGCGCGGCCGGATTCCTGATCGCGCATCCGGAAGAAGGCGTCGGCCCGGTCTCGGGGTCGAGCGGGCGCGATGGCGGCTCCGGCATCCCGGCGCTCGGCATCAGCGCCGAAGCGGCAAAAGCACTGCACCGCCGGCCAGACGGCACCTGCTCATCCGCCCGCATGGTCATCGACGGTGAGGATCAAGCCGCAACGACGCGCATGCTGATTGCCGACCTGCCGGGCGGCGGCCCGGATTGGGTCGTGCTGAGCGCGCATATCGACGGCCATCCGCTGGGCGAAAGCGCCATCGACAACGCAACCGGCGTCGCGGTCGCGCTCGCGCTGGCGCGCGTCATGGCGCCGCATGTGGCGGCATGTCCGCGCGGGCTGCGCATCTGCCTGTTCGGCGCCGAGGAATGGGGTCTCGTCGGATCGCGCCTCTGGCTTGCGCGCATGGACGAGGCAGCGCGCCGGCGCATGGTCATCAACCTCAACCTCGACTCCGTGGGCGGAGCCTCCGGGCTGACCGCGCTCACGTCCGGTTTTGAGGGTCTCGATGCCTGGGTAAAGGACAGTGCCGCGCGCGCCGGTCTGCCGATCGAAACGCACCTGCCGCTCATGGCCAATTCCGACCACGCGAATTTTGCCGCGCACGGCATTCCGGCCCTCCGGCTGATTGCCGGATTCAACGCGCCCGACAGCAACCTGCGCTACCTGCTGACCGCCGCCGACACCCGCGACAAGGTGCGCGGGGGCGAGCTCGATCAGGCCCTCACGCTCGCAACGGCACTGACGTGGCAGGCGCTGACGGCTTCCGACGCAACGCTGGCGCGCCTGGCGGCACACTGATCCCCTCACCCATTCATTCTGCTCAGTCCTGCCTTCTGCCCAGTCCTGCTTTTTGATCAGTCCTGGGGATCGAGCCGCCGGAATTTCTGCACGCGCTGGCCGGTATTCACCTCGGAAGTGAAGATGTTTCCCTGCCGGTCAACGGCGACGTTATGCAGCGCAGTGAACTGGCCGATCTGACGTCCAGGCCGCCCGAAACGGCCCAGGGTTTCCTTTGTGGCATGGTCGAGAATGCGCACCTCGCCGTTCATGCCGTCGATCATGTAGATGAACTTCTGCTCCCGATCGGGCGAGAAGACGAGATCATAGACGGATCCGGTGCCCCGCGTCGATTTCTCGTAGACGTGCTCGGCCACGAAACTTCCATCCTTGCGGAAGATCTGCATGCGATTGTTGCTGCGGTCACAAACGTAGACCAGACCTTCGCGGTCGATGCGGATGCAATGCACCGGGTTGCCGAGCTGCTGCGACGGCGGCTTCGCCGGATCATAGGGCGGCATCTTTTCATCGCTTGGCTTTTTGCCATAGGCGCCCCAATGCCGCTTGTAGGCGCCGGTCTCGGAATCGAATACCGCCACCCGGTGGTTGGCATAGCCATCGGCCGCGAACACTTCCCTGGCCGCCACATCGACGGCCACGTCGGCGGGCGAGCCGAGCCGCTCGGTGGAGCTGCTGTCATGGCCCTCGCCCTGCCTGCCGATCTGCAGCACGAACTTGCCGTCCATGGTGAACTTTAGGAGCTGCCCGTCCTTCTTGCCGTTGCCGGCGAGCCAGACGAAGTCGTTGTCATCTATAAAGACGCCGTGCTCGCTCTCCGGCCACTGGTAGCCGGGCCCGGCGCCGCCCCAGTGGCGGATGAGATTGCCGGACTGATCGAATACCAGGACAGGCGGCGCGGCGATGCAGCATTTGGCCTCGGGCGGAGACTGCTCGGCCGCCCGTTCGCGTGGCGTCAGGGAGGATGGCCGATGCACCACCCAGATGCGATCAAACCGGTCGGTTGCGATGCCTGACACCTGCCCGAGGATCCAGTTGTTCGGCAACGGCTTGGGCCAGAACGGATCGACCTGGAACGCCGGCACGGGGCTCGCATTCTGGCCGCAGGCAGGACCGCTGACAGGACCGCCGCACATTGCGACCGCGATGACAAATGATGCGATCTTGATTCTCACATTGTCCTCCTGCAGCTGTTTCTCGGCGCAACCGCTCGGTTTGGCCGACCCGATCCGCGGTCACGTTGCAGCCAGCGCGCGGACCTCCTGCGGCGGCGCCTGCACGACCGGCGCGGCGGCCGCGAGGATATCCGCGCCCACCCTGGTTCGCGGCGGGTAGATGCGCTTGTGATTGATGGTCTCTTTGGTCACCTTGGCGGGATGCCGCGTCGACAACACCCGGCGGTCCCATCCGACGGTGTAAAGGGCGCCCCAAGTGCCGAGATCGAGCACGGTCACGTACCAGTCGATCCGGAGCGCAAGCATGGGTAGCTCGAGCAGGTGAGCAGCCACGTTGTGGCCGGCGAAGCGACCCATGGGGCGCGCGAACTGACACGACATGACCGTGGGATGCACGCCGTCGAGCCGGCCGGAAGCGACGTCGCCGGCGGCAAAGACGTTGGTCATGCCGGCGGCCTGCATGAATTGATCGACGCTAAGGCGCCCCAGGGCGTCCCGCGTCCCCGGCAACGTTGCCGTGAGCGGACTTGCGCGCATGCCTGCGCACCACACAACGGTCTGCGCCGGGACGATCTCGCCCGAGGTAAGCGTGATGCCCGTTGCATCGACGGCGCCTACTCTGGCCGAAAGCCGCGTCTCAATGCCGAGCGCGGAGAGCGCCTCGCAAATCACCGGACGCGCCTGATCTCCGATGGTTGCTCCGACGACCGGATTGGGATCGACAAGAATGACGCGGCCATTGCCGCCCGCAAGCGCGCGTGCGAGCTTGACGGGCATCTCGGTTGCAACCTCAATGCCGGTGAAGCCCGCGCCCACGACGACGACCGTTGCGCGACCCTGCGAGGCGGAGCGGTGGCCAAGCGCGGCGATGCGGGCGTTGAGCCGCACGGCCGCCGCATAGGAATCGACGTCAAAGCCGTTGGCAGCGAGGCCCGGAATCTGCGGGCGCGCCAATTCACTGCCCAGCGCCAGCACGAGCCGGTCATAGGCCAGAATCTCCCGGCCGCGGGAGCTGGCTACGGTCACTTGCTGCTTCGCAGGATCGATGGCCTCGACTTCGGCGGTCAGATGGTTGACGCCGATCGGATCGCACAACTCGCGAAGCGGGATGGCGACATCGCTTAGCTCGACCTCGTAATTGCGGACGCGGATGTTGTGATAGGGATTACGGTCGACTAGGAGGATCTCGACCTCCCCCGGCAGCGTGCCGCTCTCGTCAAGCTTGCGCGCCGCGCCTATGGCGGCCCACAGACCCGCAAATCCGGCACCGAGCACAAGGATGCGCGCCATGTTCTCTCCTCGCCTGTCAATGAACGATAGCACAGGGCGTCCTGCGCCGTGCGCGAGAAACGGTGAGGGCGCCGGATACTGCCAGATCGCAAGGGAAGAAAAACCTGCAATGAGCTTTCCACGGCGTCGATTTCTGCAACTCGCAGCATGTGCTGCCGCTGCTCCGATCGTCTCGCGCGGCGCGATGGCACAATCCTATCCGGCGCGGCCGGTTCACCTGATCCACGGTTTTGCGGCCGGGGGCAGCGGCGATATTGCCGCGCGCCTGATCGCCCAACTGCTATCCGACCGGCTGGGACAGCAGTTCGTTGTCGAGAACCGCACTGGCGCGGGCGGCAACCTGGCGGTCGAGGCGGTGACACGCGCGCCGCCCGACGGCTACACGCTGCTCCAGCTCAACGTCGCAAATGCGATCAACACCGCCCTCTATGAAAAGCTCAGCTTCAATCTGCTCAACGACATCGTGCCGGTCGCAAGCTTCATGCGCGTGCCCAACGTCATGGAGGTCACTCCATCGCTTCCGGTGAAATCGGTCCCCGAGTTCATCGCTTATGCCAAGGCCAACCCGGGAAAGATTTCCTTTGCGTCTTCGGGCGTGGGCTCCTCGATCCACATGTCGGGCGAATTGTTCCGCGCCATGGCAAAGATCGACATGCTGCACGTGCCTTACCGCGGGATCTCCGCAGGCGGCCTTTCCGACTTGATGACCGGGGTGGTGCACGTGGCCTTCGATAACCTGCCGAGCTCGATCGAGCTCATCCGCGCCGGCAAGCTCCGCGCGCTGGCGGTCACGACAGCGGCGCGCTCGCAGCTCCTCCCGGACGTTCCGACCGTGGGCGATTTCCTGCCCGGCTACGAGGCGAGCGCCTGGTACGGTGTCGGCGCGCCGCGCGGCACGCCGGACGAGATCGTGGAACGGCTCAACCGGGAGCTCAACGTCGCGCTGGCCAATCCGGCTACGCAGGCACACATCGCCGAGCTCGGCGGCACGCCGCTTCCCGGCTCTCCCGCCGAGTTCGGCACCTTCATTGCGAAGGAAGTCGAGAAGTGGGGCAAGGTGGTCGAGCTCTCCGGCGTCAAGATCAAGGCAGAATGAATCAATTAACCATGAGATGGTGACCTACCCGCTGATTGGCCGGATTCGTTTGCGCTCTCACCTATCACGGATTTTTCACACACCTTCCTCAGACTGTCGCCGCTGCGGCCCATCAGCACGAGTGGGCGCCGTCGCGGACCGCTTTCTTCGGAATAAGGGTGCCTCATGAAAGCCCGCCCAACCCTGGCTCACACGGCCTACCAGCTGCTGGCGGAAGGGCGCGTTGCCGATCTCGGCAAGCGCGTTGCAAGTCGCCTGTACGGGCACTGCACGTCGTACGGCCTGCGCCGGGACCTGGAAGTCCCGTTCGCAGCACCGAAGGCCAAGATCCCGATTGCCGTTCGCAAGCTTATTGCAAGCGACATACCCGTCCTGCTGCCGGATCAGTCCGGGCTGGACGCCGCCACCAGCTGGGACATTCGGGTACGGCGCGCTCATCTGGAATCGGAGATTCCGCAATGTTATGTGGCCGTGGATCAGCGCAACGATACGCCGTGCTACTTCCAGTGGCTCATGGGGCCTGCTCACAATGCTGAAATTCAGGCCTTCTTCCAGGAGAGCTTCCCGCTCCTGAGACCGCACGAAGCGTTGCTGGAAGGCGCTTACACGCCGGCTCAATATCGCGGGATGGGGATCATGCCGGCTGCGATGGCAGAGATCGCCGAGCGGGCAGCCGAGATCGGCGCGCGCTACGTCATCACCTTCGTCGACCGGCACAATATTGCGTCATTGAAGGGGTGCAAGAAGGCGGGTTTCAACCCGTATGTCGAGCGCCACGATGCGCAGCTGTTGTTTCGCAGCAAGCGGAGCTTCACGCTTTTGCCCGAACCCTTCCTGATGCCGCACGAGCGCCGGCAGGGCGCATGACCCGCGGCGCATGACTGATTTCCCACTTTCGATCATTTAATGTGCGGCCATGACGCGTCGGCATTGTGCGGACGCCGGGGGAAACGCCATATTCCCGACCGAAACGTCCGGCCCTTGATCCACCATGCGTCGCCCCACTCGAAAAGTGCTCACCGCGATCCTCGCTCTGTTCGTCTTCCCTCTCGCCATCCATGCGGCGCTCTATGCCAGCAGAGAGCACCCGGCAAGCTATCGCGACGCCGACTGGTCGAGCGTCGGCATGCTGCCGGCGCCCTCGTCGGAGCGCGAAGCGCGGCTGCTGATATTTACCGGCCGCACCGGCCGCTGGAAGGGCATTTTCGCCGTTCACAGCTGGGTGGTCTTCAAACCCGAGAACGCCACCGCGTGGAGCCGCTACGATGTGGTCGGCTGGGGGCAGCCGCTGCGCAGCAACGGCTGGGCACCGGACGGGCGCTGGTTCGGCAATACCCCGCGCGTATTGGTGGACCTGCGCGGAGCGCAGGCCTCAGCGCTGATCCCGAAAGTGCGCGCTGCAATCGATTCCTACAGCTACCGCGATTTCGGCGACTATCGCATCTGGCCCGGACCCAACAGCAACACCTTCACCGCCGCCGTGCTGCGCGCGGTTCCCGAGCTCGGAGCGACGCTGCCGCCCAACGCGCTGGGCAAGGACTTTCGCGACCATCCCTATATCGGTCTCACCGACAGCCGCACCGGAGTTGAAGCGTCCCTGTGGGGGCTTCTGGGCGTCAAGGTGGGCTGGGTCGAAGGCGTCGAGCTCAACTTTCTGGGCGCGGTGGCGGGGCTTGATCTGCGCCATCCGGCCGTGAAGCTGCCGGGTTTCGGCCGCCTCGGCATCGATGACGGAACGGCGCTCGCTTCGCCTACGCCTGCCAAGCTGCAATGAGCCATATTGCAATAAGTCATGGCGTAATGAGCGATCGCCGGCGATCGATTGCGCCCCACGGATGTTGAAGCCGCGCGTGGCCGGCGATCCGGTATCGAAGATTTCCATCATCATCCCGGTCCTCGACGAAGGCGAAGAGATCGCGGCAGCGCTCGATCGCCTCGCCGATCTGCGTGCGCTTGGGGTCGAGGTGATCGTGGTCGACGGGGGCAGCCGCGACGCCACCGTGCTGCGGGCGCGCCCGCGCGCCGACGCCGTCATTTCTGCGGAGCGCGGACGCGCGGCGCAGATGAATGCCGGCGCCGCACGCGCCAACGGCAACGTGCTGCTGTTTCTCCATGCCGATACCCGCCTGCCCCACGACGCCGACCGTATGGTGCTCGACGGCCTGCACCGCAGCGGACGCGCCTGGGGGCGCTTTGACGTGCGCATCGAAGGCGCCCATCGGCTGCTTCCCGTTGTCGCGTGGCTCATGAACCTGCGCTCGCGGCTCACCGGCATTGCCACCGGGGACCAGGCGATGTTCGTGCGACGCGACGCCTTCGTTGCAGCGGGCGGCTTCCCGGCCATTCCCCTGATGGAGGACATCGCGCTCTCAAAACGGCTCAAACGCGCAAGCAGGCCAGTATGCCTGCCGGATCGCGTCGTGACTTCCGGGCGCCGCTGGGAGCAGAACGGTATTCTCTCAACCGTCCTTCTGATGTGGAGGCTGCGGCTTGCCTTTTTCTTCGGCGCCGATCCGGGGAAGCTCGCCCAGCGCTACGGTTATGAGTGAGCCGGTCGCGGTCGCGATCCTCGCCAAGGCGCCGCTTGCGGGCTTCGCCAAGACGCGCCTTGCCGCGCAGCTCGGGGCCGAGCGCGCGGCTTTGCTGGCGGCACGCCTGATCGAGCGCGCGGTCGAGACGGCATCGCGGTCGGGCGTGGGTCCGGTCACCTTGTGGGCGGCGCCCGATGCAGCACATCCGCTCTTTCAAGCGGTTCGCGCGCGGCACGGCACCCGCCTCGAACGCCAGAGTGAAGGCGATCTCGGGGCGCGCATGTACGCGGCGATGGCGGCTGCCAAAGGACCGGCGCTGGTGATCGGGACGGACTGCCCCGCCTTGACGGCCAACGATCTGCGAAGGGCCGCCGAGACGGTCCGCCTCAATACCGACGCCGTCATCTTTCCCGCCGAGGACGGCGGCTACGGTCTCATCGGCCTGCGCGCGCCACAGCGGGCGGTATTCGAGGCGATGAGCTGGGGCACAAGCCGTGTGCTCGGCGAGACCCGGCGCCGCTTCAAGGAGCTGGGGCTGACCTGGCAGGAGCCGGTCACGCTCTGGGATCTGGATCTCCCCACAGACATCGATCGGCTGGCCGACATCGGTCTGCAAACTCTCATTCCGTAGCCCGGATTGCGCGGCACCGTGCTCGCGTGCACACGCAAGGCGGCTTGGCGCAATCCGGGAAGGTCCCGGGTTTCGCTGTCGCTCAACCCGGGCTACGAGGCTCGGTCTTTATCCCTTCGCTCAATCCTGAAATGCGGCACCGGCCCACAAATTCGGGGCGGCACGAAGATACTGCCGCGGGCGCGGCACGTCGGCGGCGAGAACCTTGGCGGCCTGCCAGCCCCAATGCGGATTGTCGAGCATGGCGCGCGCAAGCGCCACCATATCGGCCTTGCCGCCGGCAACGATGGCCTCCGCACGCCTGGGCGTAGCGATGAGCCCCACCGCACGGGTAACAATGCCCGCGTTGCGCTTTACGGCCTCGGCGAACGGCACGTTCATGTTGGCGACCATGGCAGGGCGCGCGTCGGCGCTCACGCCGCCCGAGGAGAGGCACACGAAGTCCACTCCGATGTCCTTGAGTGCGCGCGCAAAGGCAACGGCATCGGCCGGGGTGAGCCCACCCTCGAGCCAATCGGTGCCGGTAATGCGCGCACCGAGCGGCATGGAAGGAGGCATCACATCGCGCACCGCCTTGGCCACTTCCAGCGGAAAGCGCATGCGACCCGCGGCGGAGCCGCCATAGGCGTCGTTGCGCTTGTTCGAGATCGGAGAAAGGAAGCTGTGCAGCAGATAGCCGTGGGCGCCGTGCAGCTCGATCGCATCGACGCCCGCCCGCATGGCGCGCCGGGCAGCCTCAACGAAGGCCTCGCGTACGCGCTCCATGTCGTGCGCCGTCATCTCGCGCGGGAGCGGCCAATCCGGACCGAACGCAATGGCGGATGGTCCAATCGTCTCCCAGGCGTCGCCCGCCCCATCGAGCGGCCGGCCGCCTTCCCACGGACGCTGCGCCGAGGCTTTGCGCCCGGCATGCGCCAGCTGGATGCCGAGCTTCGCATTGCCGTAGCGCCGGCAGTGCGCGACGACGCGCGCGAGCGCCGCTTCGCAGTCGTCCGAATAGAGCCCGAGGCAGCCATGGGTGATGCGCCCGCGGCGCTCGACGCCGGTCGCCTCCACCACGAGCAGCGCCGCCCCCGAATTGCTCAACGTGCCGAGGTGATTGAGATGCCAGTCGGTCGCGGCGCCGTCATCGGCGCTGTACTGGCACATGGGCGAGACGACGATGCGGTTGCCGAGCTCGAGCGCATTAAGCCGGATCGGTGAAAAGAGGGCGCTGGTCATGCGATGGTTGTTTTGGAGGCTGGCTTGTCGGGAGGGATGAGAAGGGTGACAACGGTATAGGAACATCCCGTGCGCACGGGCAAGCCGGCCACGAAACCGCGCGCGACGACACGCTGGGTCGCGCAGCTTCAGGCTTCGGATTAAGACGCGGGATCAGGCCGCCGCGCGCTGGAGCGGGCGGGCATCGAGCTCTTCAGCCACCGGCAGCGCCGGTGCAATCTCGGCCCAGCGCTCGCTCGCCCGGATGGCGTCGCGCAGTCGATGGAGAAACTGCTCCTCGCTGTAATAGCGCTTCCAGCGCCCGCTCTGGAAAAGCTCGACCAGATCGGCGCACCGGCGATCCGCAAGCGCGCGCCATTTGCGGGAAGCCTGCTCGAGTGCCGTGGTAGAAGCCCGTTGCGACATGGAAATGCCGTTCGCCCATCGCGCGATTCGCGCCCAACACCGTGTGGCCACAGGGGTGCACGGGGCAGCTTTAAATTGAGTAAATGCCGCATCATTCCCGGAACACATCGACTCGATTGTGTTGGTTTTTGCTTTTGCGTGACGCAAAAGTCACAGCCGCTGACGAGCCAAAAAAATGACCCGCCCAGACGGGGAAATCTGGGCGGGTCGCTTTGATCGGCGCAGGGGATCGGGGGGGCGTGAGCGCCGATCGGGGCTGTAAGTCCTGGCCTTGTTGGCCCGTTTGAGCATTAGTCGGCAGCCGCGCCCAAAAGGTTCAATCCAATTTTATGTCCCGCGGGAGAATTTTGTTGGGAGCGTCTCTCTCCCTTTCGCGCTTCCTTTGCGGACGAAGGCAGGCCGTGAATAAAATCCGCAAAAATCGTTTTATCTCTGCCGGTTAATTCACCGTACTTGACCAACTGCTTTAATTCGCAAGTTTACATCCATAAGTTGTGGTATGGCAGGATAACCGCATTGGGTGAAATTCACCCGCCATGACCTCCGTCTTTCCCGCCGGGGTCGTTTGGCCAATTTCGTCCTCAAGTGTCGAGCTCCTTGAAGTACCGATAGATCCCCCATTGGCTGAACGCGATGCGCCGCTGCGAGGCGAGATAGGCGGCAATGCGCGGCCGCGCGGCGACCCGCTCGTGCAGCGCGACGAGGCGCGGCACCTTCTTCTCGAACCGCTTCATCCGCTTCGGAAAGGCGTAGCGCAACCCTTCCACGATCTGGAACAGCGAGAGGTCGACGTAGCAGAGCCTGCGGCCGAGCACGTAGCTTCCCCCGCTTCTTGCCAGCACGCGCTCGAAATAGCCCAGCATCTTCGGCACGCGATAGCGCCAGAAGTCCGCGGTGCGGCGTTTGGCGGACGGCCGCTGCTCCTCGTAATAAAGATAGGTGGTGACCGGATGGTGGGTATCGTGGATCTCGACGACGAGATCGCTGATGGTGAGCTGCAAGGCATGCGCCCACAGCCTCCCGGCTTCATCGCGCGGCGCGAGGCGCAGACGGGGACCGAGGTAGAGGAGGATGTTTGCGGTCTGGGCGATGACCAGCCGGCCTGCCTTGAGGAACGGCGGTGCGTAAGGCGGGCGCCGCGCGCGCTTGTCGTGCGTGAGGCGCAGCATCGCGTCCATGCCGCGTTTGCCGCGGCGCGCGACGTCGACATAGTCGGCGCCGGCCTCCTCGAGCGCGAGCCGGATGAACTCGCCGCGGCCCTGGATGGTCGGCCAGTAATAGAGCTCGTAACGCATCGGGGCATCCCCTCACTGGGTCTCGTAGCCCGGATGGAGCGCAGCGACATCCGGGGACTGTGGCCCCGGGTTTCGCTCCGCTCAACCCGGGCTACACCTCGTTTAATACCTCCCCTTAGGGGAGCTATTAAGGAGTCTGCTGCTCATGCCGTCTTGAGCCGCGGCATGAGGCGCAGAGCGTTCTCGCGATCGATGGCGGCAAGATCGGCGCCGGAAAAGGCGCGCGCGAGCCCGTTGGCGTGATCGATGCCGGTGCGATAGGGAAAGTCGGTGCCGAAGACGATCTGCGAGGTCGGAACCAGCCTGGCGAGCGCGCCGATGGTGACGGCGTTGGCGACCTGCGCGGTGTCGTAATAGAAGCGGCGGAGCTCCGCATCGACCGTCTCGCGCGTGAACTTGCCCTTGTACGGCGGCCTGCTCACGACCTGGATCTGGAAGCGTTCCGCAACCGCGGTGAGCGCGCCGCCGCCGTGGGAGAAGATCCAGTTGATGTCCTTGTAGCGCTGCGAGGTGCCGCTGAGCAGCAGGTTCGCGATGGCGCGGGTGGTGTCGGCGGCCCATTCGATTGACGACTCCGGGATTCCCTGCACCAGGTTCAGGCAACAATTGGCCGTCGTGGGGTGAGTATAGACGGTGGCCTTGCGCCGGTTGAGCTCCTCCCACACCGGCGCAAAATCCGCATATCCCAGCCACTTGTCGCCGTAGCTGGTCATGGTGCCGATGCCGTCGGCCTTGAGCGTGTCGAAGGCGTACGCGATCTCTTTGAGGCTCTCCTCGATATGCGGCAGCGGCAGCATGGCAAACATGCCGAAACGGCCGGGATGTTCGCCCATCATCTTCTTCACCCATTCGTTCGACTCGCGCGCAATGCGCGCTGCCGCCTGCGGGTCGCCGTGCAGGAAGTTCACCTGCGGCGTGGTCGGCGACACGACCGCGGTCGCGGTGCCGGCTTGATCCATGTCGTCGAGCGATTTCTGCACCGACCAGTTGACAATGGGCGGATTGTCGAGCCTGGCCTTCTTGACGGCGTCGAGCCAGGACGGCGGCGAGACGTGGTGATGCACGTCGATGCGATGGGGCTTGGCCTGCGCGAACGCCGGAGGAGGCATCTGCACGAGCGCGTTGAGGCCGAGCACGGCGGTGCTGCCGGCAATGAATCTTCGCCGGCTCAATCCATCGCGCGCGGTGCTGCGCGCGAGCGCGCCGGCGCAATGGCAGGAGAGCAGGTCTTGCGTCATGCGATCCTCCCGGATGGGTTATGTTTGATCCTGAGGCGACCTTGGCGTCGCCGGCGCAGCAGCGTCAAGGTGGCGCCGTGTTGCGCAATCGTCCGTCATTCCGGGGCCGTCGCAGGGGCGAGGCATGCCTCGCCCCTACCCCTGACTCGTCCACTGGCGCGGTCTGCCGTTCCGGCGTATCACCGCCGGCCAATGTGAGAACGAAATGATGCGCTGCCCGCTCCTGCCAGACCTTGCATTGCTCGCAGCCGCCCTGCTCGCGGGTACGACAGCGGCGGCGCAGCCGGCATCCGAAAAGATCGAGGCGCCGGCGCAACGGCAGATGCAGAAGCACGTTTACAACTACGGCGAGATGGACAGCACCTGCACGCGCTGGACCGACCAGTGCCGGATCTGCGCCCGCACCGGCCAAAAGGATTCCGCCTGCTCGAACATCGGCATCGCCTGCCAGCCCGCGGAGGTGGAATGCACGGAGCGCAAGCAGGGCGACGGCCGGACGAAGTGACGGCGGACCATTGGGAGACGGGCATGGCAGGCAGATCGACGGTTATCAGCGCCATCGCGCTCACCTGCCTGGGGCTTGCGGCCCATGCCCAGCAGACGGAAATGCCGGACGGCGCGGGGCGGCAGACATTCCTGACCTATTGCGGCGCCTGTCACACCCCCGACCGCGCCCGCGCGGGCTATACGCCCGACGGCTGGCGCACGGTCGTGCGCATGATGCTCAACTTCGGTGTGCCGGTGCCGCCCGACCAGGTGGGCACGCTCACGCAATATCTGATCGAGAGCTTTCCTGAGCGCCCGCGGCCCGCCGCCGCGATCCTCGCCGGGCCGGCGCAGATCGACTTGCGGCTGTGGCCCGTCCCGACGCCGGGCTCGCGGCCGCACGACCCGATGGCGGGAAGCGACGGCAGCATCTGGTATACCGGCCAGCTCGCCAACAAGCTCGGCCGCATCGATCCGGCGAGCGGCGCGATCAGGGAATATGCGGTCAAGACTCCGCAGACCGGGCCGCACGGGCTCGCCGAGGACAAGGACGGCCACATCTGGTTCACCGGCAATCACCTGGGCCTCGTCGGCAAGCTCGATCCGGCAACCGGCAGCATTGTCGAATACAAGATGCCCGATCCCAAGGCGAAGGACCCGCACAGCATCGCCATCGACCAGGCCAGGACCGTCTGGTACACGCTGCAGGTCGCCAACATGATCGGGCGCATCGATCCGCGCTCGGGCGAGATCCGGCTCGTCGGTTCCCCGACGCCGGGTTCGCGGCCCTACGGCATCAAGATCAATTCCCGGGGCGTGCCGGTCTTCGTCGAGTTCGGCAGCAACAAGATCGCGACCATCGATCCGGCAAGCATGACGATCAAGGAATACACCCTGCCGGAGGCGGCCGCGCGCCCGCGCCGGCTGGTGCTGACCGCTGACGACGTGGTCTGGTACACGGATTTTGCGCGCGGCTATCTCGGCCGGCTCGATCTGGGCACGGGCGCGCACAAGGAGTGGCCCTCCCCCAGCGGGCCGCAATCGCGGCCCTACGGCATGGCGTTCGCCAAGGGCGCGATCTGGTACAGCGAATCCTTCGCCAAGCCTAACACCATCGTGCGCTTCGATCCGGCAACGGAGAAATTCCAGAGCTGGGCCATTCCCGCCGGCGGCGACATCGTGCGCAACATGGACGTGACGCGCGACGGCAACCCGGTGACCGCCCACAGCCTCGTCAACCAGATCGGGCGCATCGAAGTGAAATGAGGATCGAGCGCCACAACAGCGCGCAGCGTGCCGCGCGTGCCCCTCACCCCACCCTCTCCCCGTTGAAGAAACGGGGAGAGGGAGTGAAACACTGTGCGAGCATCCTATCGTGCAGCCGACACGGACCGTGCACTCCCTCTCCCCGCACTTGCGGGGAGAGGG
>Ga0318536_10000041_pt1 | contig 23554 bp, 23 predicted proteins | sample GRESIP117b4f28_FD_203481 | JGI IMG/M metagenome (GOLD analysis project Ga0318536, IMG submission 203481) | Tropical soil microbial communities from Luquillo Experimental Forest, Puerto Rico - GRE.SIPMG.117b4f28 | ecosystem: Environmental > Terrestrial > Soil > Tropical forest > Bulk soil... | reverse complement strand
ATACGGTGCTGTACCACGCGCTGCGGGCCTCGAACCGCATCGCGATCGAACGCGGCACCCACTTCAAGGGTTTCGAGCGGTCCAAGTACGCGTCGGGGGAGTTCTTCGACAAATACACCGAACAGGTGTGGGAGCCGAAGACCGACAAGGTGCGTCAGCTGTTCGCCGACGCCGAGATTCGCATCCCGAACCAGGAGGACTGGCAACGGCTGAAGGAGTCGGTGGCCGCGCACGGCATCTACAACCAGAACCTGCAGGCCGTGCCGCCCACCGGGTCGATCTCCTACATCAACCACTCGACGTCGTCGATCCACCCGATCGTGTCGAAGGTCGAGATCCGCAAGGAGGGCAAGATCGGGCGGGTTTACTACCCGGCGCCCTACATGACCAACGAGAACCTGGAGTACTACCAGGACGCCTACGAGATCGGTTACGAGAAGATCATCGACACCTACGCCGCGGCCACCCAGCATGTGGACCAAGGGCTTTCGCTGACCTTGTTCTTCAAGGACACGGCCACCACCCGCGACGTGAACAAGGCGCAGATCTACGCCTGGCGCAAGGGGATCAAGACGCTGTACTACATCCGGCTGCGGCAAATGGCGCTGGAGGGCACCGAGGTCGAGGGCTGCGTCTCCTGCATGCTGTAAGGCGCGGCAGGGCGTGCCCGACCCGCGCTAGAGCCCGTAGGCGTCGAGAAGGATCTCTGCCGCGGCGCGGGTGCTGTCGGGAGCCGGTGCCGACTTGATCATCGCCTGGCAGATAGCGCCGTCGAAAAGCATGAGTAGCTGCTGGGCGAGGACGTTCGGATTCTTTGCGCCACCAACCCGAGCCTGGTGAGCGAAGTAGCGTTCCAGGCGCAGCTTGTAATCACGCGCGACGGCCCGGGCCGGATGATGCGGATTGGCAAGCTCCGTAGCCACATTGACGAAAGGGCAGCCGCGGAAGTCCGGGGCTTTCGACCATCGGCTCAGCGCGTCGAACACATCAAGAACCTTCTGGCGGGCCGGCGCCTCGCTGTCGTGAACGGGCATATAGCGCTCGAGGATGTCTTGACCGTGCTCGGCCAGCGCCGCCGCCACCAACGCGTCCTTGCCGGCGAAGTGTTGGTACAAGCTGCGCTTGGAGACCCCGGCCGCTGCGCTGATGCGGTCGACGCCGGTCGTACCGATTCCCTCTCGATAGAAGAGGTCGGCTGCGGTGTCCAACAGCTTGCGCCGAGCGGTGGGTGGAGCGGCCATTACCAGAGTCTAGCCAAAGGAAACAGGTCTGTGTACTATCGCTGTCCATCAAGGTACACCGAACTGTTTACGATGGAGGCACGGCGCGATGGCTGAGCACCTCAAGATCTTGGTCACGGGAGCGAGTTCCGGGATCGGGCGCGCCGTGGCTATCGAGTTGGCTCAGCGCGGGCACACCGTGTTCTCCGCTGCGCGCCGGCGGGCCACACTCGACGACCTAGCCGCATCTCACCGCGGCATCGTGGCGGTTCCGTTGGACGTCACCGACGAGGACTCGATCGATTCGGCCTGGTCACTGATCAGTTCCGCGACGCAGGGCGCCGGCGTCGACGTCCTGGTGAACGCGGCGGGCTACGCGCTGACGGGTCCGATCGAGACGCTGTCCACACAGGAAGTGAAGCGGCAGTTCGATACCAACGTGTTCGGTCTGCTCGCGGTGACCCGCGCCGTCCTGCCGAGCATGCGCGCGCGCCGCGCCGGTCGCATCGTCAACATCAGCTCTGTCGTCGGACGCACGAGTTTTCCCGCCATGGGTGTCTACGGGGCGACCAAATATGCAGTCGAGGCTGTATCCGACTCCCTGCGAATGGAATTGGCTCCGACCGGCATCAAGGTCGTGCTGATCGAACCGGGCTTCGTGGCCACAGACATCATCGATGCGTCAACGCGCGAGCGTGCGGAACCTGCGGTTCGGCCGGTTGGAGATGTCGACGGATACGGCTCGTTGATTGAGGGGGCGGACAGGTTCTTGGCGAAGCAAATGAAGCGGGCGATGCCGGCGCCAGCGCTCGCCCGCACGATCGCCAATGCGGCGGAATCGCGACGGCCGCGTAATAGGTACGTGGCACCCGTCAGCGCCAAAGGCCTAGTCGCAGTCTTCACACGGCTGCCCGACCGCGTCGCTGACGCCGCAAAGCGCCGCGCCATCGTGGGCTGAGCCAACACCAACGCGCCTACTGGCCAGTCTGCCCAGGTCAGTGGCCGCTGGGCGGGTAAGGTGCAAGACGTGGTGAGAATTCCCCGACCCCACCCCAGCGTGAAGCCCGGGGCGAAGGTCGACGCGCGCAGCGAACGCTGGCGCGAACACCGCAAGAAGGTGCGCGGCGAAATCGTCGACGCGGCGTTCCGCGCCATCGACCGCCTGGGGCCCGAGCTGAGCGTGCGGGAAATCGCCGAGGAGGCCGGCACCGCCAAGCCGAAGATCTACCGGCATTTCCACGACAAGTCCGACCTGTTCCAGGCGATCGGGGAGCGCCTGCGCGACATGCTGTGGGCGGCGATCTTCCCGTCCATCGACCTGAAAACCGACTCGGCCCGCGAGGTGATCCGGCGCGCCGTCGAAGAGTACGTCAGCCTTGTCGACAAGCACCCGAACGTGCTGCGGGTCTTCATTCAGGGGCGCTCCGCGGCTACGCCGCAGTCGACCGTCGAAATCTTCAACGAAGGCCGTGAGATCACGTTGGCCATGGCCGACATGTTCGACAACGAGCTGCGGGAGATGGAGCTGGACCACGCGGCGGTCGAGCTGGCCGCGCACGCGGCGTTCGGATCGGCGGCGTCGGCCACCGAGTGGTGGTTGGGGCCCGACCCGGACAGCCCGCGACGCATGCCGCGCGACCGATTCGTCGCCCACCTGACGACCATCATGATGGGCGTCATCGTCGGCACCGCCGAGGCGCTCGGCATCACGATGGATCCTGACCGGCCGATACACAGCGTGGTGCCGAGCAACCCCGCTGCCAGCTGAGCATCCGCGACGTTGACATCACCGCGGCCGTCGATAACACTCGTCCCATCCGATACCCTGGGTACTGGGTATTTGCGACGGCCGAGCGCATACCGGCCTTGACAGAAAGACCAATCGACCGTGACCGATGCCATGACCCGCGCCGAGCCGGCAATTCAGCCTCACGAGCCGGTGCACACCCGCGCCATCATCATCGGGACCGGGTTCTCCGGTCTGGGTATGGCGATCAGGCTGCAGCAGCAGGGTGTGGACTTCGTCATCCTGGAGAAGGCCGACGACATCGGCGGCACCTGGCGGGACAACAGCTACCCGGGCTGCGCCTGCGACATCCCGTCGCACCTGTACTCGTTCTCCTTCGAGCCCAAGCCGGACTGGAAGCATCTGTTCTCGTATCAGCCCGAGATCTGGGATTACCTCAAGGGAGTCACCGAGAAATACGGGCTGCGCCGCTACATCGTGTTCAACTCGCTGGTCGATCGTGGCCACTGGGACGACGACGAGCAGCGCTGGCACGTGTTCACCGCCGACGGGCGGGAATTCGTCGGCCAGTTTTTGATCTCGGGCGCCGGCGCGCTGCACGTCCCGTCCGTCCCCGAAATCGAGGGTCGCGACGAATTCCGCGGCCCCGCTTTCCATTCCGCGCAGTGGGACCACAGTGTCGACCTGACCGGCAAGCGGGTGGCGGTGATCGGAACGGGCGCCAGCGCGATCCAGATCGTGCCCGAGATCATCGGGCAGGTCGCCGAACTTCAGCTCTACCAACGCACCCCGCCCTGGGTGGTGCCACGCTCCAACGAAAAACTCCCGCGTGCGTTGCGGCAGGCGCTGACGAACATTCCGGGGTTACGGGCCCTGCTGCGCCTAGGGATCTACTGGTTGCAGGAGGCGCTCGCCTACGGCATGACCAAGCGGCCGAACACCCTGAGGTTCATCGAGGCCTACTGCAAATACAACATCCGCCGCTCGGTGAAGGATCGCGAGCTACGTCGCAAGCTCACCCCGCACTATCGCATCGGTTGCAAGCGAATCCTGAACTCCTCCACCTATTACCCCGCGGTGGCGGACCCGAAGACCCAACTGATCACCCACCGCATCGCCCGGATCACGCCCGACGGGATCGCCACCGTCGACGGCATCGAGCACAAGGCCGACGTGATCGTCTACGGCACCGGCTTCCATGTCACCGACTCCTACACCTACGTCCAGATCAAGGGACGGCACGGGGAGGACCTGGTCGACCGCTGGAACCGCGAGGGCATCGGCGCTCACCGCGGGATCACGGTCGCCGACATGCCCAACCTGTTCTTCCTGCTGGGACCCAACACCGGACTGGGACACAACTCCGTGGTGTTCATGATCGAATCTCAGATCCACTACGTCGCCGACGCGATCGCGACGTGCGACAAGTTGGGAGCGCAGGCGCTGGCGCCGACGCGTGCCGCGCAGGACGAATTCAACGATGAGCTGCAACACAAGTTGGCCCACTCGGTGTGGAACAGCGGTGGCTGCAGCAGTTGGTATCTCGACGACCACGGCAGGAACACCGTGCTGTGGGGCGGCTACACCTGGCAGTACTGGATGACGACCCGTTCGGTCAAACCCGACGAGTACCACTTCTCCGGTGTACTCCGTACACGGGCGCAGGGGGACCTGAGCCCTGCTGGGCAGGCATAGACGGAGCGCCAGGCCCCTAAGGGGAGCTCAGTTGCGATCCACGACACGTCCATATTTGTGATCGACACGCTTTGCTGGCCAGCGAATCCGAGGAATGTTATTCAGAACATGTTGTGTTCCGAGATCTTGTCAGCCACTAGGCGCCTGCTCCAGGACGACGACCTTCTCCGCGGCGTCGGTGAAGTCGTACGCCCCGTGTAGCGACTTCCACAGCCTGCGCCCCGCTGCTTTGAACCCCGCTGGGGCTGTGGGGATCTCGGGCTTGGCACCCTCGATTGGGGTTAGTTCCATGTTCTGTTCTCCTTCTGATCTGTACTGGTTAGGGGCGCCCGGGGGGATTACCACGCCCAGCGCCAAAACGTGGCTCGATGCCCTAGGCACGCAGGCCGACGCATTACCTCCCGGTCATCTGGGCCGGGGCAGGGGTAACCCCCTGGGTCCCACCCGAGGCCACGCCACCACCACACCACGTAGGGGGTGGGATGCCCTGTGCCCCAATGCCTATGCCTGTGTGCCCGGTCCTGCCCTATCCAACCGGGGGGCGGTGTAACCCACCTGCCTACCCAGGGCCTGCCCTACCCGTGGCCAGGAGCCACGCCTGCCCCTACCTACGCCGAGGTACATCAGGGGTGTGCCGCTACCCGGCGGTCCACTCCCAAGTGCGGCAAGCGAACTGTGTCCACGACGGCAAACAAGGCCGTCAACGCGAGACCTAGAAAGGCCGGCCATCCGTGGCCAGCCCGAGCTGCACACCAGCTACCTGCGACTATGTCCAGAGACCGCTACCGGAATCGTCAATTAGGTCCATATACTTATCCGATGGCCGAGGGGCAAGCCACAAACGAAGATGAGCCAGTCGCCGACTACGACAGCGAATCGGCGCGGGCCAAGAACGAGCAGTCTCGTCCATCCGCCGACAAAAGGTGGGAAGTCAGGGGTGTCATTGCCGCCGCTGCAATCACCGCAGTCGTTGGAGGAATAGTGGCAATTGTGGTGGCGCTGATCAATCATTCGGGTGGCGAGAAAACCCAACCACCGACTACTACGAGCATCGCCCCCACCGCGGCGGGGCCTGGGGGAGGTTCCATCTCCAAAATCAACGTCGGCGGCCAGGAGATAACAATTTCGGGGAACGCCAGTCCCGGTGTCACTACAGTTATTGTGCTCGTTCCCCGCGCAAGTGGTCAGGGCTACTGGGCTGGCACAGCCAACGTAGTGGCCCAAAACTGGTCGATAGTAATTCCCACCCCACCCGGAACAGAGCTGGCATCTCCCCTCAAAGTTACGGCCTACTTCAGCAGCGAAGGCTCACATCAACCTGGGACATGTCAAAGGCCTGACTGTTTGAGTCAACTTCCATCAGCGACTTCCGTAATGTAAGGAACACAAGGGCGACGGCGTTCAGCCCCGCGACCCGAAAGCCGGGGGGCCTCAATCGAACTAGGGGCTGACGTCGTAGATACGAACGATGCCCACAGGGTTCAGCGTGTCCCAGCCAACGCGGCGATGGGACGGAGTCACTGCCCGTCGTTGGTGACCGAGTCGAACCTGCGGACCTCGGTGCCCTTACGAATGGCCAGCACGACCTGAGCCTTCGGGATGCTCCAGCACCCGGTGTTGGCGTGCACCCGGAGGCTTCAGTTTGATTTGTTGCAACCTCCGGTCAGTAATCCGGCCACGAACATGATTGCAGTGTCTTACGCTTCGACCATGAGGGGGAGCGCCCACATCCGTTTGGCCGGGTGATGTGCGAGGTCTTCTCAGCACCCTGGACGTTCGATACACGAGAGCCCACCAGGGCTCGAATCCCGCTAATGTACGAAGTATCGCCTAGTACCAGTTCTCCGGTGTGGGCATCGGCGCGCGCGGCGATCGTTCGGCGGCCTAAGCCTAAGGCTGATCGCCGCGAACGGCGCCGACCGAAGTCGTTGCGGCGTCACGTTGTTCGCTTGACTGCGAGTTTTTGGCAACGGACCGAAGGCTCAGGCGCACTATGCGATCCAGGACCCGGTCGGATACGACGCGGCTGATTCGCACGAGAATCGCGGCGTCGCGTCCGATGGTGTAGCGCGTCCGGGGACGAGACGCGGTCACGGCCTTGGCTATCACCTTTGCGGCGTGTTCGGCCGAAACGCCGGTGTCGATGAACGATCGGGCCTGAGCCGTGACGGCTGCGGCGAGATCGTCGTAGCGTGCGAGCTGGGCAGCGGTCATGTTCGCCATCAGTCCCTCGGCGGCGGCGATTCCACGCTCCGCCATCTCGGTCTTGACTGCGCCGGGTTCGACGACGACGACCTTGATCCCGGCATCGCCGACCTCACGGCGCAGCGCGTCGCTGACCGCCTCGAGCGCGAACTTCGAACCGGCGTACGCGCCGCAGGTCGGCAGGACGACCTTCCCGCCGACTGAACTGATGTTCACGACGGTGCCCGAGCTGCTCAGCAGTGCCGGCAACAGCGCCTGGGTCATCGCGATGTGACCGAACAGATTGACCTCAAACTGCTTGCGCCACTCGGCCAACGGCAGCGTTTCGACTGGCGCGTTGATCGCGATCCCGGCGTTGTTGACCAGCGCGCGAAGGGGACGATGCAGCGGATCGCTCGCGACGCGGTGGGCGATCGCGGCCACGTCCGATTCGACGGTGATGTCCAGGATGCGCGGTTCGATGCACTCGGCACGCAGCGCGTCGGCGTCCGCGTCGCGGCGCACTCCGGCGAGCACGTGAAAACCCTTGCGGGCCAGTTCTTTAGCCGTGGCCGCGCCCATTCCTGTCGAAGCGCCGGTGACGACGATCAGCTCATGACGGTCGGCGCGTTTCGAGGAATCCACGGTGGTCTCCATCCGGTGGTGGGCGTTTGAGTTGACGTTGTCATCTCAAAATAACACTTGAGTTGACGTTGTCAACTCACGCACCGGCTTATGCTCTGCGGGTGACGACACGGGCGGAGAGTGCTGCGGCCACCCGCCGTTCGCTGATCGAGGCGGCGGGGGTCTTGCTCGACCTCGGCGGCGTCGAGGCGGTGACGCTGCGCGAGGTGGGTGCGCGCAGCGGCGTGTCGCGATCGGCGGCGTATCGCCACTTCGCCGACAAGGAATCGCTGCTCACGGTCCTGGCCACGAATGCCTTGCGCGAATTGGGCGATGCGCTTGAGGTTTTGGTCGACAGCGGCGATCCGCCCGAGGAGTCCTTGCGCTCCGGTCTGCTTTCGCTGATCGCCATCGGCCGCACCCGACCGCACCTGTACCGGCTGATGTTCACCACGCCGGCGGGTGATCCGACTGAAGCGATCCGGGTGGCCGAACGCGCGCAGAACCTGTTTCTCGAGATCGTGGGTCGCATCACCGGTCCTGGGCAGGCGCCACGTTATGGAGCGCTGCTGTTGACCAGCGCCCACGGCATCACGGGCTTGGACCTGAGCGGCCACATGGATCTGGACAAGTGGCACACCAACGCCGACGAACTCGTCGACACGCTCATCTCGGTGTTGCCAAAGGCTTGAGGACTTCGGCGAAGGCTTTCGCCGCGGCGTCGACGCCTGCATCGTCGTTGGTGGCCACCAGATCCAGCAACAGTCCCCGGGTGACGGCCAGCCCGAGCCGTGCCAGTGCGGGATCTGCCCCGCCTTCGCCGGCCGCCTCGACGGCGCCCAGCCAGCCGTTGACGGCGCCGGGAACCATTCGGGCGAAAGGCTTTTCGCCCTGGGCGGCGCGGGCGTAGCACTCGAAGAAGAGGCGCTCGAGTCGGCGTAGCTCCGGCCGACGAAGGTCGGCCCACATGGCGGTGAAGCCTTCTGCCGCGCTGGTGGGCAATTCGGAGAGCAGGCCCATCTGTCGGTGCTCGACCTCCTCGACGACCGCCAGTAGCAGGTCTTCACGAGATCCGAAGTGGTGCAACAACATTCGATGGCTAGTTCCGACCGCGGCGGCTACCTCGCGCAGTGAGCGGTCGCCGATCCCGCCCTGGGCGAACTCCTCGATCAGCGCGTCGAGTAACTGCCGGCGCCGCTCGGTGTCAGGAGTGCGCGCCATCGGCGCGGCTGAGCTGCTCGGCGCGGGCCTTGAGCCCGTGCCCCTCCAGCTCGAGAAAGCGCTTGGTCTTCTTGATCATCAGCCGCCCGACAAGAGCGCCGAGGACACCGCGCTGGTCGAGTTGCTGGCGCACCAGAGTGCGGCCGCCGGTGTGGGCAGTGACGTCGTGGCGGGCGCTCACCCGCACGCCGGGGGAGCGTTGCACCCAGGTCCAGGACGTCCCGGGGTCGATCTCGGTGACCTGCCAGACCAGTTTTGCCATGCCGGGTTGCTTGATGGCGAACCGTTTGCCGACGGCCAGGGTGGGTCCGTCGAGTCCGGTCAGGGACGTCACCGAGGCGGTCCACTCGGGCCAGCGTTCGACGTCGGTGAAGACGTCCCAAACCAGTGGTGGCGGCGCGTCGATCTCGACGCTGTCTTCGGTATTCATGTACCAAATGGTACACCCGCGGTGGGGGTTTGCGACACGCAAACACAACTTCTTGTGTTGCACCGCCTTGTCGTACCCCAGGGGTAGTGTTTGAAGTCTGAGCATCGCAGGCAAATCGCCTGGTGAAAGTGGGTTCTGGAGGCGACAAGAATGAAGCTGATTGACCGCGTCTCGGCGATCAACTGGAACCGGCTGCAAGACGAAAAAGACGCGGAAGTCTGGGACCGGCTGACGGGCAACTTCTGGCTGCCCGAGAAGGTGCCGGTGTCCAACGACATTCCGTCGTGGGGCACCCTCACGGCCCACGAAAAACAGATGACCATGCGGGTGTTCACCGGCCTGACGTTGCTGGACACCATCCAGGGCACGGTCGGCGCCGTCAGCCTGATCCCGGATGCGCTGACCCCGCACGAAGAGGCCGTCTACACCAACATCGCTTTCATGGAGTCGGTGCACGCGCGCAGCTACAGCAACATCTTCTCGACGCTGTGCTCGACCGCCGAGATCGACGACGCCTTCCGCTGGTCGGAGGAGAACGTCAATCTGCAGCGCAAGGCCGAGATCGTCATGCAGTACTACAAGGGCGACGAACCGCTCAAGCGCAAGGTGGCCTCCACGCTGCTGGAAAGCTTCCTTTTCTACTCGGGGTTCTACCTGCCGATGTACTGGTCGAGCCGGGCCAAGCTGACCAACACCGCTGACATGATCCGGCTAATCATCCGTGACGAAGCCGTGCACGGTTACTACATCGGCTACAAATACCAGCGCGGCCTGGCGCTCGTCGACGACGCCAAGCGAGCCGAACTCAAGGACTACACCTACGAGCTGCTCTTCGAGCTCTACGACAACGAAGTGGAATACACCCAGGATCTCTACGACGAGGTCGGGCTGACCGAAGACGTCAAAAAGTTCTTGCGCTACAACGCCAATAAGGCGCTGATGAACCTCGGGTACGAAGCGCTGTTCCCGCGCGACGAGACCGATGTGAACCCGGCCATCCTGTCGGCGCTGTCGCCCAACGCAGACGAGAACCACGACTTCTTCTCCGGCTCGGGTTCGTCGTACGTGATCGGCAAGGCCGTCGTCACCGAGGACGAGGACTGGGACTTTTAGTACGTGAACGGCTTATGAATTGTCCGGATGGAGCAGCGACACGGTAGCGCGGTTGACGCCCTTACCGTGAAACTAAGCGGGTGACGACATCCGATCATTCCCATCACCCGCATTTTTTGCGGTCGGTAATCCGCTGGCTGCAGGTCGGTTACCCCCAAGGTGTGCCCGGGCCGGATCAGATCCCGCTGTTTGCGCTGCTGCGCTCCACACCGCTCACCCACGAACAGATCGCAGAGGTGGTGACGGACCTCGTCGCGAAGGGGTCAGACGCGGCTGCCGACGGCCTGATCGACGGCAACGAGATCGCCGAAAAGATCGCTCAGGTGACCCACCACGACGCCGGACCCGAGAACGTCCGGCGGGTGGCCGCCACCCTGGCCGCCGCCGGTTGGCCCCTGGCGGGCATCGACGTCAGCGAGCTGATTCCCGGTGACGAGGACGGCGAGGCGGCCGAGGAGGTTGCGGCGCGGCTGCGCGCGTCGTCATAGCTTCGAGATGTCGATGACGAAGCGATAGCGCACGTCGCTGGCGAGTACGCGCTCGTAGGCTTCGTTGATGTAATCGGGCTCGATGACCTCGATTTCGGGCGTCACGCCATGCTCGGCGCAGAAATTCAGCATCTCCTGCGTCTCGGCGATCCCGCCGATGTTCGACCCCGACAGGCTGCGCCGCATCAGGGCCAGCGGGAACGCCGGGACCTCCATGGGGTGCTCGGGGATGCCGAGCTCGACGAGCGTGCCGTCGACGTCCAGCAGGTTGAGGTAGTCGCCGAGCTTCAGGTTCGCCGAGACGGTGTTCAGGATCAGGTCGAAGCTGGCGCGCAATTTCTTGAAGGTGTCGGGGTCCGCCGTCGCGTAGTAATGGCTGGCGCCCAGGCGCAGGCCGTCCTCCATCTTCTTGAGGGACTGCGAGAGCACCGTCACCTCGGCGCCCAAGGCGGCGCCCAGCTTGACACCCATGTGCCCCAGTCCGCCCAGGCCGATCACCGCCAGCCGGGTGTCCGCCCCGGCATTCCAATGCCGCAGCGGCGAGAACAGGGTGATTCCCGCGCACAGCAAGGGCGCGGCGGCGTCCAGCGGCAGCGCGTCGGGGATGCGCACCACGAACTTTTCGTCGACGACGATCGCCTGGCTGTAGCCGCCCTGGGTGGGCTGGCCGTCTTTGTCGATCGAGTTGTAGGTGAACGTCGCGCCCGGTTTGCAGTACTGCTCGAGCCCGGCCTGGCAGCTGCTGCATTTGCCGCAGGAGTTCACCATGCAGCCCACCCCGACGCGGTCGCCCACCTTGTACTTGGTGACCTTCGAACCCACGGCGGTCACCACGCCGGCGATCTCGTGGCCGGGGACCACCGGGTAATTCGGTTGGCCCCATTCGGCTTTGACGGTGTGGATGTCTGAGTGGCAGATCCCCGCGAACTTGATGTCGAATGCCACGTCGTGTGGACCGGGCTCGCGACGGGTGATGGTGGTCTTGGTCAGCGGTTCGGTGGCCGACGTGGCGGCGTAAGCGGAAACGGTGCTCATCGGATAATCCCTCTTCAATCTGGTCGGTCCCGGAAAAGCTTAGCTAAAGTAATGTTCTCAACGTAAAACGGGTCGGCCGTATTTCAGCTTATGACTCTGTGCGTGCCGTCCGTCCGGCGTCAGTTGATGGGGGCGTTGAGCATGCGGAGGTCGTCGACGATGCCACGGGCCGCGACCAAGCCCTCGCTGGTCTGCCATATCTCGTCGTTGACGACGTAGACCCGGTTGTCGTGATTGGCGGACAGCTTGCGCCACGGGTCACTGTCCAGGACGGCGGCGGCGCGCTCCGCGGCGGCCGGTGTGGCGCACGACACGTAGATGACGTCGGCGTCGGCCGCGGAAAGACCCGGGAGATCCGACTTCGCCAGGTCGGCGTCGGTGGCACCGATCTCGATGTAAGCCTTGTCGGTGAACCGCTGTGCGGCGGGCCGCTCCACCCCGACCGCGGCGAGCACGCTGGCCGGGAAGTTGTCGGTGCCGTAGATCCGAATGGTGTTGGTGGTCAGCTGGACGATCGACGCCTGGAAGTGGGCCGCGTCATGCGAGGCCCCGATCTGGGTAGCCCGCTGCGTGAAGCCGGTGATCAGCGCGTCGACCGCGGCGGTGCGTGCCGTCGCGGCCCCGACGCCACGCAGGTTGTCTTGCCAGTCCGCGCCGGGTGCCGCCGTGAACACCGTCGGGGCGATCGCGGCCAGCTGCGGATACAACTTTGGCGTCAACGCCACAGATCCCAGGATCAGATCGGGGTGAAGTGCGGCGATGCCGCGCAGGTCGGGGCTGGTGCGCGTGCCGACACCGGGCAGGCCGTGCACGGCGGTGCCCAGGTAGGAGGGCTGGCCCGAGGAGCCGTCTGGAGTGGCGGCCGCGACCACCCGCGATTGCAGGCCGAGCGCGCAAACGGCGTCGAGCTGGCCACCGGAGAGCACCACGATGCGCTGGGCCTCGGCGGGCACCTGCACCACATCGGGAGTGACTCCTGCCGCGTTGCGGGCCTGTCGTGTCGGCGGCCCCGGATCGGCCGCGGCGGCGTCCCGCGCGCACGCCTCGTCCGGCTGGCGACCGTTTCCCAGCACTCCGGCGCCCGCGATTTGGGTGGTCGGGGTGATCAGCGATCGCGTCGACGCTTTGGACCCGGATCCCGACTCGCAACCGGTGCATGTCACAACCACCGCCGCCGCCGCCGACACGGCGACGGCCATGATCGATCGCCTCCCCAGCACGCGTCCGACGCTAACATCCGGCCAGCTCCGGCCCGTTCGCCGAAACGGTCCGCCGGTATCCGGGGACATATTGTGAACCGTTTACGACAGTTTGTAGGACCAGCCCTTCCGTCGCCCTGATCGGAGGCTAAGATTCCTGTCATCACTGGGTTCTGGCCCTGTCCGATACGGATGTTTGGAGGAGCTGTTGACAGCCGAAGCCCCCCCGTTGGGAGAACTCGAGGCCGTCCGTCCGTACCCCGCCCGGACCGGTCCCAAAGGGAACCTTGTCTACAAGCTGATCACCACCACCGATCACAAGATGATCGGGATCATGTACTGCGTCGCCTGCTTCATTTTCTTCTTCCTCGGCGGGTTGCTGGCGCTGTTGATGCGCACCGAGTTGGCCGCGCCCGGCCTGCAGTTCTTGTCGAATGAACAGTTCAACCAGCTGTTCACCATGCACGGCACGATCATGCTGCTGTTCTATGCCACCCCGATCGTGTTCGGCTTCGCCAACCTGGTGCTGCCGCTGCAGATCGGCGCGCCCGACGTCGCCTTCCCGCGACTGAATGCGTTCTCCTTCTGGTTGTTCGTGTTCGGCGCGACGATGGGGGCGGCCGGTTTCATCACTCCCGGCGGCGCGGCCGACTTCGGCTGGACCGCCTACACCCCGCTGAGCGACGCCATCCACTCGCCGGGTCTCGGTGGCGACCTGTGGATCATGGGGCTGATCGTCGCGGGTCTGGGCACCATCCTGGGCGCGGTAAACATGATCACCACCGTCATCTGCATGCGCGCACCCGGGATGACGATGTTCCGGATGCCGATCTTCACCTGGAACATCCTGGTGACGTCCATCCTGATTCTGATCGCGTTCCCGCTGCTGACCGCGGCGCTGTTCGGACTGGCCGCCGACCGCCACCTGGGGGCCCACGTCTACGACCCGGCCAACGGCGGAGTCCTGTTGTGGCAGCACCTTTTCTGGTTCTTCGGTCACCCCGAGGTGTACATCATCGCGTTGCCGTTCTTCGGGATTGTCTCGGAGATCTTCCCGGTCTTTTCCCGGAAGCCGATCTTCGGCTACACCACGCTGGTCTATGCGACGCTGTCGATCGCCGCGCTGTCGGTCGCGGTGTGGGCGCACCACATGTTCGCCACCGGAGCCGTTCTGCTGCCGTTCTTTTCGTTCATGACGTATCTGATCGCGGTGCCGACCGGGATCAAGTTCTTCAACTGGGTCGGCACAATGTGGAAGGGTCAGTTGACCTTTGAGACGCCGATGCTGTTTTCGGTCGGTTTCGCGGTCACCTTCTTGGCGGGTGGCCTGACCGGCGTGCTGCTGGCCAGCCCGCCGCTGGACTTCCACGTGACCGACAGCTATTTCGTGGTCGCGCACTTCCACTACGTGCTGTTCGGCACCATCGTGTTCTCCACGTTCGCCGGTATCTACTTCTGGTTCCCGAAGATGACCGGCCGCCTGCTCGACGAGCGACTGGGCAAGCTGCACTTCTGGTTGACGTTCATCGGTTTCCACACCACGTTCTTGGTGCAGCACTGGCTGGGCGATATGGGCATGACGCGCCGCTACGCCGACTACCTGCCGACCGACGGGTTCCAGCCCTTGAACGTCGTCTCGACGATCGGCGCCTTCATCCTGGGTGCGTCGATGTTCCCGTTCGTCTGGAACGTCTTCAAGAGCTGGCGCTACGGCGAGGTCGTGACCGTCGACGACCCGTGGGGCTACGGCAATTCGCTGGAGTGGGCGACCAGTTGCCCGCCACCGCGGCACAACTTCACGGAACTGCCCCGGATCCGTTCGGAGCGCCCGGCATTCGAGTTGCACTACCCGCACATGGTGGAACGACTGCGCGCCGAGGCGCACGTGGGGCGCTCCCATGCCTCTTCCGACTGAGACGCCACCAGGCCGGACGACGTCGACGTACGAAGCTGACGGCCTGTGCGGGCGGCGTCGGGAGTGAACTCACCACCCAAGGTGTCGGTGCTGATCACCGTCACCGGCGTGGATCAGCCGGGTGTGACGTCGGCCCTGTTCGAGGTGCTGTCGCGGCACGGTGTTGAGCTGCTCAACGTCGAACAGGTGGTGATCCGCGGCCGCCTGACGCTGGGTGTGCTGCTGTGCTGCCCGCCGGAAGTCGTCGACGCCGGCGTACTGCGCGACGACGTCGAATCCGCCATTCGCGGGGTGGGCCTGGACGTCAGCATCGAACGCAGCGACGATGTGCCAATCATCCGGGAACCGTCGACCCACACCATTTTCGTTCTGGGCCGGCCGATTACGGCTCGTGCGTTCGGCGCAGTGGCCCGGGAGGTGGCGGCGCTCGGCGTCAACATCGACCTCATCCGCGGTGTGTCGGACTATCCGGTCACCGGCCTGGAGTTGCGGGTGTCGGTGCCGCCGGGGGCCGATGGCCCGCTGCGAAACGCGCTGACGCGGGTAGCCGCCGACGAGCACGTCGACATTGCGGTCGAGGAGTACAGCCTGGAACGGCGCGCCAAACGGCTCGTCGTGTTCGACGTCGACTCGACGCTGGTTCAGGGTGAGGTCATCGAGATGCTGGCGGCCCATGCGGGCGCCCAGGGGAAAGTCGCCGCGATCACCGAGGCCGCGATGCGCGGTGAGCTCGATTTCGCGCAGTCGCTTCAACAGCGCGTGGCGACCTTGGCGGGCTTGCCCGCCACGGTGGTCGACGAGGTCGCCGATCAGCTCGAACTGATGCCTGGTGCCCGGACCACGCTACGAACGTTGCGGCGCTTGGGTTTTCGCTGCGGCGTGGTCTCCGGGGGCTTCCGGCGGATCATCGAACCGTTGGCGGAGGAGCTGATGCTGGACTACGTCGCCGCCAACGAGCTGGAGATCGTCGACGGGACACTCACCGGCCGGGTTGTCGGCCCGATCATCGATCGTGCCGGGAAGGCCGAGGCGCTCAGGGAATTCGCGGCGCAGGCCGGGGTGCCGATGGAGCAGACCGTCGCCGTCGGCGACGGCGCCAACGACATCGACATGCTGGCCGCGGCCGGCCTCGGTGTGGCGTTCAATGCCAAACCGGCGTTGCGTGAGGTCGCCGACGCGTCGCTGAGCCACCCATATCTGGACACCGTGCTGTTCCTCCTGGGCGTGACGCGCGGCGAGATCGAGGCCGCCGACGCGGTCGACGGCCAGGTGCGCCGCGTGGAGATCCCACCCGAGTAGGCCATGCTCGTGGGCGGTACGGCACGATGATCGGGTGCCCGAAACCGGACCCGAGACAGCCGACCCGGATCTGTTGATTGACTTCAGGAATGTGTCGCTGCGACGCGGCGATCGCGTCTTGGTCGGGCCGCTGGATTGGGCGGTCGAGCTCGACGAGCGATGGGTGATCATCGGCCCCAACGGCGCCGGCAAGACGTCGCTGCTGCGCATCGCCGCGGCGGCCGAGCACCCGTCAACGGGCGTCGCCTTTGTGCTCGGCGAGCGGCTGGGCCGGGTCGACATCAGCGAGCTGCGAGCCCGCATCGGGCTGAGCTCCTCGGTGGTGGCGCAGCGCGTGCCCACCGATGAAGTGGTGCGCGACCTCGTCGTCTCGGCCGGCTATTCGGTGCTGGGCCGGTGGCGCGAGCGCTACGACGACGTCGACTACCGGCGGGCGATCGACATGCTGGAGAGCCTGGGAGCCGAGCACCTGGCCGACCGCACCTACGGGACGCTGTCCGAAGGCGAGCGCAAGCGGGTGCTGATCGCCCGTGCCCTGATGACCGACCCGGAACTGCTCCTGCTCGACGAGCCCGCGGCCGGCCTGGACCTGGGGGGGCGCGAGGAACTGGTGGCCAGGCTGACCGATCTGGCCGCCGACCCGGACGCACCCGCGCTGGTGCTGGTCACCCACCACGTGGAAGAGGTTCCGCCCGGCTTCAGCCACTGCCTGCTGCTGTCGGAGGCCCAGGTGGTCGCCTCGGGGTTGCTGCCCGACGTGCTGACCTCCGAAAACCTGTCCGCCGCGTTCGGCCAATCGATCGCCCTCGACGTCGTCGACGGCCGCTATTTCGCTCGACGGCTTCGCACCCGCGCAGCCCACCGGAGGCTCACATGACTTCGCCGCAGGATCAGCCACCGCCGTTGACGCCGAGGCCGGCCGCGACCGTGATGCTGGTCCGCGACACCGACGAGGGCTCAGCGGACGGGTTGGCCGTCTTCCTGATGCGCAGACACTCCGCGATGGAGTTCGCCCCCGGCACGATGGTGTTTCCCGGCGGCGGCGTCGACGACCGCGACCGCAACGCCGATATCGCCTGGGGCGGCCCGCCGCCGTCGTGGTGGGCGCAGCGGTTCGGCATCGAACCCGACCTGGCCGAGGCGCTGGTGTGCGCGGCCGCGCGGGAGACCTTCGAGGAATCGGGAGTGCTGTTCGCCGGGCCGGCCGGCGACCCGCACGGCATAGTCGGCGATGCGTCCGTCTACGGAGACTCCCGGCGCGCGCTGGCCGACCGGACGTTGTCGTTCGCGGACTTTCTGCGCCGGGAGAACCTGGTGCTGCGCTCTGACTTGTTGCGGCCGTGGGCGAACTGGGTGACCCCGGAAGCCGAGCGCACCCGTCGCTACGACACCTATTTCTTTGTGGGAGCGCTGCCCGAGGGTCAGCGCGCCGACGGTGAGAACACCGAGTCCGACCGTGCCGACTGGGTGTTGCCAAAGGACGCCATCGCCGACTTCGAGGCCGGGCGTAACGTCTTGCTGCCGCCCACCTGGACGCAGCTCGACGCGCTGGCCGGCCGCACGGTCGCCGATGTACTGGCTGTCGAGCGCCAGATCACGGCGGTGCAGCCTATCCTCGAAATGCGCGGCGACAACTGGGTTTTCGAGTTTTTCGACTCCGACCGCTACCACCAGGCACGCAAATCCGGCGGATTCATGGACTGGCCGTTATGACCGAGTTCGTCAGCGTCGTGGTCAGCGACGGCTCGCGGGATGCCGGCATGGCCATGTTGCTGCTGTCGCGGCCGCCGACCAACGCGATGACCCGCCAGGTGTACCGCGAGATCGCGGCCGCGGCCGACGAGCTGGGGCGGCGCGACGACGTGGCCGCGGTGATCCTGTTCGGCGGCCACGAGATCTTCTCCGCCGGCGACGACATGGCCGAACTGCGGAGGCTGACGGCCGCGGAAGCCGAGATCGCGGCCCGGGTCCGGCAGGAAGCCGTCGACGCCGTGGCGGCGATCCCGAAGCCGACCGTGGCCGCGATCACGGGGTACGCGCTCGGCGCCGGCCTCACGCTGACCCTGGCCGCCGATTGGCGGGTCAGTGGCGACAATGTCAGGTTCGGGGCGACCGAGATCCTGGCCGGGCTGGTCCCCGGCCGCGGTGGACTGGCCCGCCTGACCCGCGCGGCCGGGGCGAGCAGGGCCAAGGACCTGGTGTTCAGCGGGCGTTTCTTCGACGCCGAGGAGGCGCTGGAGCTGGGCCTGATCAACGAGATGGTGGCCCCCGACGGCGTGTACGACGCCGCCGCGGCGTGGGCGCGCCGCTTCCTCGACGGCCCGAAACAGGCGCTGGCCGCCGCCAAGGCCGGCATCAATGCCGTTTTTGAACCGGGACCGGCCCTGCGACTCGCCGCTGGTCACCGCCGTGGCGACAGCGCGGATCGACGCGGCGGTTAGGCTGCCCTGCATGACGACGAGTTCGACCGAGGCTGCTCCCAACCCGCATGCCACCGCCGAGCAGGTGGAAGCGGCGCGGCACGACAGCAAGCTGGCCCAGGTGCTCTACCACGACTTTGAAGCCGAGACCTACGACGAGAAATGGTCCATCTCCTACGACCAGCGCTGCGTCGACTACGCCAGGGACTGCTTCGACGGGGTCGTGCCCGACGGGGTCCTTCGGGAGCTGCCCTACGACCGGGCTCTCGAATTAGGTTGCGGGACAGGATTTTTCCTGCTCAACCTGATCCAGTCGGGAGTCGCCCGGCGCGGGTCGGTCACCGACCTGTCGCCCGGGATGGTCAAGGTCGCCACCCGCAGCGGGCAATCGCTGGGCCTGGATATCGACGGCCGGGTCGCCGACGCCGAGCGCATCCCGTACGAAGACAACACGTTCGACCTGGTGGTCGGACACGCCGTGCTGCATCACATTCCCGATGTCGAGCTGTCCCTGCGTGAGGCGCTCCGGGTGTTGCGTCCGGGCGGGCGGTTCGTCTTCGCCGGCGAGCCGACCGACGTCGGCGACGTCTATGCCCGCACGCTGTCCACGCTGACCTGGCGGGTCATCACCAATGCCACCCGGCTGCCGGGCCTGAGCGGCTGGCGGCGTCCGCAGGCCGAGCTCGACGAGTCCTCGCGCGCCGCGGCCTTGGAAGCCCTCGTCGACCTGCACACCTTCGCACCGGAGGACCTGCAGCGGATGGCCACCGACGCCGGAGCCGCGGAGGTCGCGACCGCGACCGTGGAGTTCACCGCCGCGATGCTGGGCTGGCCGCTTCGCACGTTCGAATGCGCGGTGCCCCCGGGGCGCCTGGGCTGGGGCTGGGCGAAGTTCGCGTTCACCAGCTGGAAGACACTGAGCTGGGTGGACGCCAACATCTGGCGGCACGTGCTGCCCAAGGGCTGGTTCTACAACGTGATGATCACCGGGGTCAAACCCTCCTGAGCCCTGGTTCTAGTGGGCTGCGCTTCGGCACCGACGACGTCAGTTACCTGCGGTCGGAAGCGGGCGCCGCGGCGCTCGCCGCGGTCGCCGAACTCGAGCTGGCGGACGCGACCCGGATTGCCGATATCGCCGCGGTGCGCGCCCGGTTCGGCGACCGGGCCCCGGTGCTGCTCGAGACGACGCTGCTGCGTCGCCGCGCCACCGAGAAGCTCGGGGAGCTCGGCGTGTCCGACTGGCTGTTCACCGACGAGGCGCTGCAGCAGGCCACCGCGGCGGCCGTGGCCCTTCACCGGGCCGGGCGGCTTGCCGGCCATCTCGTGCACGATGCGACCTGTTCGATCGGCACCGAATTGGCCGCGCTGCGCCGCTCGGGGATCCGGGCGGTGGGCAGCGACATCGACCCGGTGCGGCTGGCGATGGCGCGACACAACCTGGGCGCGACCGCCGACCTCTGCCGGGCCGACGCGCTGCATCCCGTGACCCGCGACGCGGTGGTGGTCGTCGACCCGGCGCGCCGTCTCGGCGGGCGGCGGCGCTGGCGCCTCGACGAGCACCAGCCCGGCCTGGGGCAGCTGATCGACACCTACCGCGGCCGGGATTTCGTTGTAAAGTGCGCTCCCGGAATAGATTTCGATCAGGTAGGACGCCTCGGCTTCGACGGCGAAATCGAGGTGACGTCCTATCTTGGCTCGGTCCGGGAGGCATGCCTGTGGTCGGCCGGTTTGGCGAGCCCGGGTGTTCGCCGACGGGCGAGCGTCCTTGATCGCGACGAAGAGATCACCGACACCGAACCCGACGAGTGTCCGGTGGGGCCGGCCGGGCGCTGGATCGTCGACCCCGACGGCGCCGTGGTGCGGGCCGGCCTGGTGCGCTACTACGGCGCGCGGCACGGCCTCTGGCAACTCGACCCCGACATCGCCTACCTGTCCGGGGATCGGCTGCCGCCGGGGATCCGGGGCTTCGAGGTGCTCGAGCAGGTGGTGTTCGACGAGCGCCGGCTCCGGCAGGCGTTGTCGGCGCTGGACTGTGGGGCCCTGGAGATCCTGGTCCGCGGTGTGCGGGTTGACCCCGACGGGCTGCGGCGACGGCTGCGGCCGCGCGGCAGCCGACCGCTGTCGGTGGTCATCACCCGCATCGGCTCCGGGCCCGCCGGTCGCGCGACCGCCTTCGTTTGCCGTGCCTCTCGCTAGTGCGCGGGTACGCTGGCTGCCGTCACTCTTCCAGCCGCCCAGCCCATTTAGTCTGCGAGGACCATCCGACGATGCGTTACCTGATAGCGGCCGCGGTGCTGGCCGCTCCGGTCTTGCTGGGCTGGCCGGCGGCCGCCGAGCCGCCGTCGTGTGCCAGCCTGGGCGGCGCCGTCGGCGCCGGGCAAATGTGTCGTCTGCAAGCCACCGGACCCACGTACACGCTCAACATGACGTTTCCGGCCGACTATCCCGACGAACAGGCGCTGACCGACTACATCACGCAGAACCGCGACGGCTTCGTCAACGTCGCGCAGAGCTCGCGGGGACGCGACCAGCCCTTCCAGATGGAAGCCACCGCCGAGCAGCACACCGCCGGCCAGCCGCCACACGACACCCGCAGCGTCGTGCTCAAGTTCTTCCAGGATCTGGGCGGGGTAGCGCCGTCGACCTGGTACAAGGCGTTCAACTACAACCTCGGGACCAAACAGCCCATCACGTTCGACAACCTGTTTGCGCCCGGCACGACGCCGCTCGACAACATCTTCCCGATCGTCCAGCGCGAGCTGCAACGCCAGAACCCTTTGGGGGCAGCGATATTGCCCTCGACCGGGCTTGACCCGTCGCACTATCAGAACTTCGCGATCACCGACGATCAGCTGATCTTCTATTTCGCCCCGGGTGAGATGGTGCCGGCGATCGTCGGCTCGGTCCAGGCCCAGGTTCCCCGCAACGCCATTCCGCCGCTGGCGATCTGAGTCGCGATCGCAGCGCGGCGTAGCCGGGGGCGGCGGGTCGCCACCATCGGACTGGGCCTAAACGGCGCCGGCCTGCCACTCCATCGCTGCGGCGCCGATCGCCAGCCCGACTTGTGCGACACAACCGATGATCGGGACGAAAAAAGCCGATTTGCGCCGTATGAGGAGATAGCCGGCGACTACGAAGTCGATGAAAAAGATGGCGGCCCCGGCCCAGATTCCCAACTTCACGGCCCGGTCGATCCAGGCGGGATCGCCGCACTGCACCGAACCGCAAGGGTCGGTGACCATGACGAGCAGGCCCAGCAGCACAACGGTCGCCCCCAACAAGAGTCCGTGGACTATCAGCAGGACGAGGGTCGCGGCGATGTTCGCCGACTGGCTGCGCGTGCTCATTTGCTTCTAGGCCGGCGCGAATCCGTAAACCTGGCCATCGCTGGTGGCGGCCACCACTCGGCGATCGGTGCCGACCGAGAGCCCCACGGGATAGCCGGTGGCCGCCGGAAGCGGATAGCTGTTCAGCGTGTGACCGTTGGCCGGATCGAAGACCAGCACCGACATGCCGGGCGCGCCGTCCGCGGGCGGGCCGCCGGCCACCGTATAACCGATGCCGACGCCGGCCAGGGCGGCCGATGACAGCGGAACGACGTCGTCGCGGCGCCAGACCTGGTCGGCGTGGTCGCCGGCATCCTTGAACGCCGCCAGCCGGGTGTCGGGCCCGCCGCCCGACACGATCAGCCCCTGCGGGGTGACGGCGGGCGGCGTCTGCGCCAGAAAGCCCAGCGGCACAGACCATTTCACCTTCCCGTTGGCGGCGCTGAGCGCCCACAGCCGTTGATCGCGGCCGTTGACGTAAACCGTCGACCCGTCGGCGGACAACACCGGGCTTGCGATGACACCGTCGCCCACGGCGTCGCTGGTCCACTCCCGGACAAGCAACGGGTTCTGACCCGGGTGGTAATTCAGCCCTACCAGCCCGGCCGCCGGAGCGCCCGGCTGCCAGATGCCCATCACCACCATCCCGCTCGCCGGTGAGAAGGCGGGTGCCGCCGCGACCGGACAGCCCTGCAGGGCGGGCGCGCAATCTGCCAGCCCGCGCGTCGCATCGGTGGGGTCGACGCCCTCCACCAGGTCCAGCGGGCTGCCGACCACCTCGCCGCGGTGCGAGTCGAAGACCAGGACCTGGCCCAGGTGAGTGGTGACGAGCAGTTGGCCGTGGCCGAGAAATCGCGGGGTGGTGGGCATGCCGATCACCGGTTGCCGCCACCGCGTCCACTGGGTCACCGGAAAGGAGAGGAAAGCGCCCGGCTGACCGACGTAGAGGTTGTCGAAGTCGTCGAACAACGGGCCGCCGAAGCCGCCGCCCTGCACCAGTCGAACGCACCAGCGTTGCCGGGCGTTGTGGTTGTTCTCCCATTCCATCAGCGAACATCCGCCCGGGGTCTGCGCGTTCAGGGCGAGATAACCGCGCGGGGTCAGCGCCGCCCCGGCCGCCAAACTGCCCTTGACCGACCGCGTCCACTGCAGCGACAGCTTGCTGGCGCCGGTGGTCGCGGTGTAGCTGCTGTTGGCGGCGTCGCCGTACTGCGCCGCCCAGCCTTGCGCAGCCGATGCCTCGACCCACGAGTCGGTGTTGCCGCAACCGCACAGCCCGGCCGTGAGCCCGGCCGCCAGCACAGCAGGCGACCAACGCCGAAGCCCACGCAGGAGATGTCGGGCAAGCACCTCGGGTTTCCAAATCCTTCCGCGGCCGGTCGGCATGAGCAGCGATCGAGTACAGGTGAGGGTAACGCGTGGCGGCTCGACTGTGCCCGATCGCCCGCCTCCTCAGCCCGCCGTTCCGGCGCGCATCGTCGGCGGGTTAGGCTTTCCGGCCATGACGAGCATGTGGAATGCGCCGTTCCACCGCCGCTGGCGCGGACAGCGGCTGCGCGATCCACGCCAGGCCAAGTTCCTGACGCTGGCCTCGCTGAAATGGGTGCTGGCCAACCGGGCTTACACCCCGTGGTACCT
>Ga0318536_10000029_pt1 | contig 25424 bp, 29 predicted proteins | sample GRESIP117b4f28_FD_203481 | JGI IMG/M metagenome (GOLD analysis project Ga0318536, IMG submission 203481) | Tropical soil microbial communities from Luquillo Experimental Forest, Puerto Rico - GRE.SIPMG.117b4f28 | ecosystem: Environmental > Terrestrial > Soil > Tropical forest > Bulk soil... | reverse complement strand
CTCGGCGACCCCGCGGGCGGCGGGAGGGGATCCGGCGCCGCCCCGAACCGACGACTTGGACCTCTTGGCCTCTCTCCGCACCCGGTCGATGACCTGTGCGACATCGTCCCAACCGACCCAGCCGGCGAGCTGGCGGGCGTACTCATCGCGCAAGGTGGGGTCCTTGATCTGACCCGCCATGGGTACACAGCGGCGCAGCGCGGCGACCCTGCCCTCGGCGTTGTCGAGGTCCATTTCGGCGATCGTGGTGCGAATCGCGAACTCGAACAACGGCGTTCGCCGGGCCACCAGGTCGCGCAGCGCGGCGTCGCCGGACTTCAGGCGCAGGTCGCAGGGGTCCATGCCGTCCGGGGCGACGGCGACAAAGGACTGCCCCGCCAGGTTCTGCTCGCCGTCGAAGGCCTTCAGCGCCGCGGCGCGGCCGGCAGCGTCGCCGTCGAAAACATAGATCAGTTCGCCCCGAAAGAAGCTGTCGTCCATCATGAGTCGGCGCAGCATGGCCAGGTGCTCGTTGCCGAACGCGGTGCCGCACGACGCGACGGCGGTGGTGACCCCGGCCAGGTGCATCGCCATCACGTCGGTGTAGCCCTCGACAACAACGGCTTGGTGCCCCCTGGCGATGTCGCGTTTGGCCAAGTCGATCCCGAACATCACCGACGACTTCTTGTAGAGCAGCGTCTCGGGAGTGTTGATGTACTTGGCTTCCATCGGGTCGTCGTCGAACAGCCGCCGGGCCCCGAACCCGATCACCTCACCGGCCGATGTGCGGATGGGCCACAACAGCCGCCGGTGGAAGCGGTCCATCGGGCCGCGGCGCCCCTGCCGCGACAGGCCGGCCGCCTCCAGCTCTTTGAACTCGAAACCCTTGCGCAGCAGATGTTTTGTCAGCAACTCCCAGCCCGACGGAGCGAATCCGCAGCCGAAATGACGGGCGGCAGCGAGGTCGAAGTTCCGCTCCGACAAATACTGGCGGGCCGGTGCCGCCTCCTCGGAGTCCAGCGCCTCGGCGTAGAACTCGGCCGCAGCCGCGTTGGCCGCGATGAGCCTGCTGCGGCTACCGCGATCGCGTTGCACGCTGGTGGCCGCGCCGGTGTAACTGATCGTGTGGCCGATCCGGTCGGCGAGCAGTTCAACCGCCTCGACGAAGCTGACGTGCTCAATCTTCTGGACGAAGGCGTACACGTCGCCACCCTCACCACAGCCGAAGCAGTGGAAGTGGCCGTGATTGGGGCGGACATGGAACGACGGCGACTTCTCGTTGTGGAAGGGGCACAGTCCCTTGAGCGAGTCGGCGCCGGCGCGTTTCAGCTGGACGTAGTCGCCGACGACTTCCTCGATGCGGACACGTTCGCGGATGGCCGCGACATCACGATCGGAGATCCGGCCAGCCATCGCCCCAGTCTAAAACGCCGGCCCGTTCAGCTCGCCGGGCCGATGACCCCGCATGCGACCCGGTCCATCGCCATGCCCGGCATGCCGCTGCTTTCGGCGCCGTGCAGCATCAGAGCGGTCTTATCACCGGCCAGCAGCTGGTCCCTAGTGAACGCATCACTGGTGGTCACGAGATACCCGGAACCGTCCTGGCGCACCTCGAGCGACGTCAGGTCGCCACTTTCGGGCTCCCCGGTGTGTCCGGGCACCTGGAAATGCTCACCGGCGGACAAGAAGTTGCCGGGCGGCCCCCCGGTCGGAGCGACGGAATTGGGCTCGCATTTGCCGACCGCGTGGATGTGCATGCCGTGGAAACCGGGCGCCAGGATCCCGGCCGTCACCGTCTTCACGGTGACTGTGGCGTAGCCGTTGGCGAAATCGAAGGTGGCCGTGGCCACCTCCCGGCCGTCAGCTGTCTTCAGTTGCGCCGTGAGCGACCCGGCACCGGGCGCCGGTGCGGCCGCCGCCGATGACGCCGGAGAACCGCTTTGGACCGCGGGCGTGGTGCCGGCCTGGCTGCTCGCATGCTGGGGCGAACTGCATGCGCTCACGGCAACGACGGGAACCGACAGCACGAGGGCGGCAACGGCGCGGAGTTTCGGCATGACGGCAGCCTATCTCCGAGCGCGGCGCCCAACCCCTAGCCGGTCGCCTGACGGGCGTCGATGCGTTCCAACCGACCCTCCGTATAGGAAGCGATCTGATCGAGGATGACCCGTAAGCGTGCGCGGTCATCGGCCGCGGTGTTGAACACCGGGGCAAACACGGGATCGAGAGTTCGCGGCGCCCCGGAATACAGCCAGTGCGCCACCCGGTGGATACGTTCGCGCTGCCGGGCTTGGGTTTCCAGGTGCCGCGGGTCCGACATGATGAACTGCAGCGCCAGGATTTTCAGCAAGGCGACCTCGGCACGCACCAGGTCTGGCACCTGCAGGTCGGCGCGGTAGCGCACCAGCGGCCCGGGGCCCGCGGCCGAACGCGTGGTCGCAATGGCAGCCGAGGCGAACCTGCCCACCAATTCACTCGTCAACTGCTTGAGCGCGACCGACGCTGCCAGCGTGGCGTCGTACTTGCCGACCGCGGCGACCACGGGCAGACCCGCCAGTCGTCGCGCGGCCGCCATGAAGTCGTCGGCGCTCACCCGAAAGAATGCGCTCTCCCCCAGTTTGGCGAGCGCGGCCGCCTCGTCGCCGTCGCCGAGCACGCGCAGGTCAATGCGTTGGGAAACGACGCCGTCCTCGACATCGTGTACCGAATAGGCGATGTCGTCGGCCCAGTCCATCAACTGGGCTTCCAGGCACGTCCGGTCCGCCGGGGCGCCTAAGCGCACCCACGCCGCCGGTTCTCGGTCCTCGTCGTAGAAGCCGAACTTGTCTCGCCCCTGACGCCGGGTCCACGGGTACTTGGTGACCGCATCCAGGGATGCGCGGGTCAGGTTCAGCCCAGCACTATTTCCCTGCGCATCAAGCACTTTGGGCTCGAGGCTGGTCAGGATTCGGAAGTTCTGAGCATTGCCCTCGAAGCCGCCATGCGTGGCCGCTACCTCATCGAGCGCACGTTCGCCGTTGTGCCCGTAGGGCGGGTGCCCGATGTCATGGGCCAGACCGGCCAGCTCCACGAGGTCGAGGTCGCAGCCCAGTCCGACCGCCATTCCCCGCCCGATCTGGGCCACCTCCAGCGAGTGGGTCAGCCGGGTGCGTGGGGTGTCGCCTTCCCGGGGCCCGACCACCTGCGTCTTGTCGGCCAGCCGGCGCAGCGCGGCGCTGTGCAATACCCGGGCCCGGTCCCGGGCGAAATCGGTGCGGTGCTGCCCTTCGGTGCCCGGGAGACCCGCAGTCTTCGGCGCTTCGTGCACCCGCCGTTGACGGTCGAAGTCGTCGTAAGGGTCTTGCTGATTCGTGGTCACCGACGCACAGTCTGCCAGGCATCGGCCCGCATCGTGCCGGGCTACATTGACGTATGCGCACCGGTCGCCTGCTCGGCCTCGGCCTGGTCCTGACGATCCTGACGGGTGTTAGCTGGGGGCTGCTCTTGACACCGCCCGCCGGCGCCCAGCCACCGTTTCGGCTCTCCTACTACGTCACCGACAACGCGGGCGTGCTGTCGGACTCCGGTCGCGCCGCGATCGCGTCGGCCGTCGACAAGCTATACGCCGATCGCCACATCCGGCTTTGGGTGGTCTACGTCGACAACTTCTCCGGGCAGAGCGCGGAGGACTGGGCAAAGCGCACCGTAAGCGCCAGCGATCTGCGTGACTACGACGCACTGCTGGCCGTGTCGGTCACCGGCCGGGCGTATGCCTTCCTGGTGCCCTCCGCAATCAAGAGCGTGACCGCAAGCCAGGTTGATGAGCTGCGGCGCACCAAGGTCGAGCCCGCCCTGCACGACGGCGATTGGAGCGGTGCCGCGGTCGCGGCGGCCAACGGACTTAACAGGCCACCCGATTACTCGGGCCGCATATTGCTGCTAGGCGTTTTGGGCGTCATCGTCCTGGCGATCGTGCTTTTCCTGATTGTCAGGCGCCGCCGCGCTCGGCGACGGCGCGCTGCCGCTCTGGCCGCCGCTCGACAGGTCGACCCCACCGACATGAACGCACTCGCAGCCGTGCCGCTTGAGGCCCTCGACGACCTGTCACGGTCCAAGGTGGTCGATGTCGACAACGCGGTGCGGACCAGTTCCAACGAGCTCACGCTGGCGATCGACGAGTTCGGCGAAGACCGGACCCAGCCCTTCACCGAGGCCGTAAACAGCGCCAAAGCGACTCTGTCTCAAGCGTTTAGCGTGCGTCAACGTCTCGACGACCGCACGCCCGAGACACCGGCGGAGCGCCGCGAGCTGCTCACCCAGGTGATCGTGGCGGCGGCGCGCGCCGACCGCGAGCTCGAGTCACAGAGGGAGGCCTTCGAAAACCTGCGGGACTTGGTGATCAACGCCCCGTCGCGGCTGGACGCGCTGACCGAACAGTATGTCGAACTCACCAGCCGCATCGCCCCCGCGGAACAGCGGATGACCGAGCTGCACAACGAATTCGACGCTGCGGCCCTGACTTCGGTGTCCGGCAATATCGCGACCGCGAAGGAGCGGCTGGCGTTCGCCGACCGCAACATCGGCTCCGCCCGCGATTTGGCCGCCGTCCAGGGCGGACAGCAGACCGCCTTGGTGGATGCGTTCCGTGCCGCCGAGTCGGCGCTCGGGCAAGCCAGGGCGCTGCTGGATGCCATCGACAACGCGGCCACGGACATCACGCATGCCGTCGCGACGCTGCCGTCGGTCATCGACGACATCCAAACGGGCATCTCACGCGCCAACGAACAATTGCGAAAGACACCAGAAACCAAATCCGGCCACACGGCCGAACTGACCGCAGCGCGCGACGCGGCGACCGCGGCCGTCGCCAGCTCACGCGGCGCCGGCTCGGCCGATCCACTTACCGCGTTCGCCCGGCTGAGCAAGGTCGAAGCCGACCTCAACCGGGCCTTGGCCACGGTGGCCCAGGAGCAGGCCTACACCGAGCGGCTCAACCGAGCATTCGAGCAGGCGCTGTTCACCGCCCAGGCGCGGGTGCGCGGCGTGTCCGAGTACATCGACACCCGCCGGGGCAGCGTCGGAGCCGAGGCCCGGACGCGGCTTGCCGAAGCCAAACGGCACTTGGAAGCCGCACAAGGTAAGAAAGCGACCAACCTGACCGAGGCGATCGCCCACGCCAACGCGGCGTCGACACTGGCTGCGAGAGCGCAGGCACTGGCCAATGACGACGTGCGATCGGCTCAGCGTGCGTACACGCGCGGGGGCAGCGACACCGGCGCGATGATCGGCGGGATCATCATCGGCGACCTCCTCAGCGGAGGCATGGGTGGGTTCGGTGGCTGGAGCCCGACGTCGTTCGGCGGCACCCCGAGCGCGTCCCGGGGCTCATCCGGAAGCGCATCCGATGGCGGCTTCATGGGCGGCGGCGGCCGATTCTGAGCGGGTCACCTCGCGACCAAACGGCCCAAAAAAGCGACCACCCCCCGGGCACCAAGTACCCGGGGGGTGGGTCATGCACTTCAACGGTCGGGCGGCGCGCCGCCCTTAACCGATGTTAGTTAGCCCCAGCTGGAGCCGACGGAGCTGTCGGTGTTGAACATGTTGTTGCCGGCCGTCTGCACCTTTTGGCCGTGGGCGTTGGCCTGCTCGTAGATCACCTGGAAGTTACGACCCAACTGGGTGATGAACTCCTGGCAGGCCACCGAACCGGCGCCACCCCAGAAGTCACCGGCAGCAAGCACATCGCGAACGATGGACTGGTGCTCGGCCTCCAGCGACGCAGCCTGGGCACGGATGAGGGCGCCGTGGGCGTCCACGTCGCCGAACTGGTAGTTGATGCTCATGTTTACGTCCTCCTAAGTTTGAAAGTGTTAGACAGCAGCGCTTTTCCGCCGCTGGTGAAGCTAGCTGCTGAGGGCCGTCCCCGAGGCCTGCTCTTGCGTCTCGTAGTTGTTAGCGTCGCGGATCAGACCGTCACGCACCCCGTGCAGCATGTTCACAATGTTGCGGAACGCCTGATTCATCTGACCCATGGTGTCGTACGACGTCGCCTGGGCCTGCCCGCTCCAGCCGGCGCCGGCGATGTTCATCGAGGACGCCCACATCTTGCGGGCCTCGTCCTCAACGGTCTGCGCGTGCATCTCGAAGCGGCCCGCCATCGCTCGCATCGAGTGCGGGTCGGTCATAAAACGTGTTGGCATGTTGCCTGTCTCCTTCTGGATTAATTTCCTGGATTTGTCATACAGGTTGACCTTGTAATTGGCCGGCCTCGTGGATACCGGAGCCGCCGATCACGTGTAAAACACCCGACAGTCTGCCCCCTCCCTCTCAACCGGCCGCCGGAGAATGCGGTACCACGCTGCTGGTGCGCGGCATGTCGAAGCGAGGTTCGGCTTCGCCCTGCCACTCGCTCCACTCGGCCCACTCGTCCCACTCATCGATCCCGTCAGCGGCCACCTCTGGATTGGGCACGTCGGCCACCGTCTCACCGGCATCGGCGCCCTCTTCGGGCTCCGGTGCCCAGTGGTCATAGTCGTCCGGCGGAACCGCGACGCCCCACTTGAGCGGAACCGATAAGCCGCCGAGCATGCCCGACTCGCCCCGTTTCGCCGCCACCGCATCGTCCGGCAGCGGCGAACCCAGAGGTAAAAGCACGCTGCCCCCTTCCACAGCTGATCTTCACGCACTCGCACCCGGTGGAAAACCACTCACCACCAAGTACTTCGCATCGTAAGTCAATCCTGATGACAATATCCGGAATTGACCGATTTCGCTCTCGTTAGAATCGGCGTTCTTTGGCGACAGTCGGGCCCGGCGTCCGGTCATGCACAGGTGGAAGTGGCGGGCGCCATTGCGTCGACGAGCGTGTTGGTGCCGCGGATTGCCGAAACCGGCTGATGACATGCCGAAGGCGCGGGTAACACCGAACTCCCCCCAGGTGTTACCCGCGCCCTTGGTGGCTGGTTAGCCCCAGCTGGAGCCGACGCTGCTGTCGGTGTTGAACATGTTGTTGCCGGCCGTTTGCACCTTTTGCCCGTGAGCGTTGGCCTGCTCGTAGATCACCTGGAAATTGCGGCCCAACTGCGTGATGAACTCCTGGCACGCCACCGAACCGGCGCCACCCCAGAAGTCACCGGCGGCAAGCACATCGCGAACGATGGACTGGTGCTCCGCCTCCAATGACGCCGCCTGAGCCCGGATCAAGGCCCCATGCGCGTCCACATCACCGAACTGGTAATTGATTGACATATCGGTGTTCTCCTAACGCCTTGAAGCCACTAGCTGCTCAAAAGTTGCTGCGAAGCCTGCTCTTGCTGCTCGTAGTTGTTCGCGTCGCGGATCAGCCCGTCCCGCACCCCTTGCAGCATGTTCACAATGTTGTGAAACGCCTGGTTCATCTGACCCATCGTGTTGTAGGACGACGCCTGGGCGCCCCCACTCCAACCTGCGCCAGAAATGCTCTGCGACGAGGCCCACATCCGACGCGCCTCATCGGCAACCGTCTGCGCATGCGCCTCGAAACGACCCGCCATCGCCCGCATCGCGTGCGGGTCCGTCATAAACCGAGTAGGCACAACACCACTCCTTCCTAACAAAACCCAAGGTTCCATTCATGCGCCGCGACACACCACATCCGGGTCCGCTGCGGCGGCCAAACTGGCAATCTGCGCCGTATCACCTCCGCCCTATCCGACCCCGGTCCGGGGCACCACACTGGGCCGGTTCTGCACTACATGGTTCGGACTGGCTCCGCCGCGGCCCATCATCCCGCCGGGCATGCCACCACCACCCGCGCCCATCGGCATTGGCATTGGCATCATCCCCGTGCCGGCACCGCCCATCGCCCCGGCCATACCGGCAGGCATCTCGCTACCCAGCCCCGACATCGCCGCACTGACCATCCGGGCCGGCGACGACCCCTGCCACGTCGGGGGCACCGACATTGCCCCAACCAACCGTGCCTGGCCCAAACCGCCCGCGCCGCCACCCAAGCCACCCAGGCCGCCACCGCCGAGCCCCTTGGGAACAGTGTCACCAACGAACTTCGGGGTATCAGCAGAGACCAACCCAGCAGCCCCGGTGCCGGCCAGCGCGCTGCTATTCGCGCCGCTCATTCCGGCCTGGGCCGCCATCATGATCGGCGACATCGCCATGCTCGCCGGCTGTATGACAATCTGGGACAGTTGCGATATCTGCGAGACAGGCGCCGACGAAGCCAACGCCGACACCTCGGACACCGCCGGTGAAACCGCAGACACCAGCGGCGCGAACACCGGCGACAACGCCGACGTCAACGCAGTTCCTCCAGAAGCCCCCAGCCCGGCAAGCTGCGACGACACACCGGCCAGCGGCGTCGAGGCCAACAACCCAGTCAAGCCCGCCAGACTGGCCGGCGGCAAGCTGAACGACGGCAATGCCGAAGCCACCGACGCGGCTCCCGAGTGATAGCCCACCATCGCGGCAATGTCTTGGATCCACATCTCCATGTACTCGAGCTCGGTCATCGCAATCGCCGGCGTGTTCTGCCCCAAGATGTTGGTCGCGATCAACGCCATCAGCTGAGTACGATTCGCCGCCACCGCCGCCGTGGGCACCGTCCCCGCCAGCGCCGACTCAAACGCCGTCGCCGCCGCCCGAGCCTGAGCGGCCGCGGCCTCGGCTTGCCCCGCCGCCGCACTCAACCACCCCACGTATGGCGTCGCCGCCGCGGCCATCGACACCGACGCCGGACCCGACCACGGCCCGTTGGTCAACCCGGTGACCACTGAGTCAAACGACGACGCCGCCCCTGATAGGTCCGACGCCAACCCCTCCCAGGCCTGCGCCGCGACGAACAGCGGCCCCGAACCCGCACCAGCAAACATCAGCGCCGAGTTGATCTCCGGAGGAAACATGAAAAAAGCAGGAATCATCACAACCCCATCACGTTCAGCCGCGTCAACGGCTCCGACATCGACACAGCCCCACGCTCACCCACAGCGCTTAGGCGCACGCCTATCACCACTGCTGGATCGTAAGGCAAACACGCACTAGAAATCACGGGTTTCACCAAAACGGCCGCCACCAATCCGGCAGGGGGTTGGAAGCCGGTCGCCCACCCCGGTTAACCAGGCAATTGTCCAGACAACGCGCCTGGCAGCGTATTGGATTGCTGTCAAATGCCTGCAAAAACACATCGTCGTACTTTAGGACCGGTCAAACGGGAAGTGAACGATTGTCGACTTCGCGTAGCGGCCTTAAAACGAAGTGCAACCGATGCGGTCCGGACGGCCAATTCTTTCTGGGGCGAAACGGCGTCAAAAGAAAGCTGCGCGTCCCGGGGAGGAAAAACCCCGAACTCACCGGGGAGGCAAAGATGCCGACGCGTTGACCAGCGCGTTCTGGTATCTCGAGTCACCAACGCGGGTGTCAACTAAAAACCGGCGATCTGAAAACGACGGTTTCGCCCGCGACGGGATTGTTCCGCCGTTGGAAACCCGCGTTCGGCACACGCGCCGGTGTTCATTTCGCCCGCGTTGCGAAGCCAGCGTTTGTGCGCCGGACAAAAAGGGCCACGAACGCCCACCAAGCGGTCGGCGAACCGGCGGTTCCTAGCAGCCCTTCAGCCGCACCGCCAGATAATCGGCGACGGCGCCTATCCCGACCCGATCTTGGGTCATGGCGTCGCGCTCGCGCACGGTGACGGCGTTGTCCTCGAGTGAGTCGAAATCCACCGTCACGCAGAACGGCGTACCGACCTCGTCCTGGCGCCGGTAGCGCCGCCCGATGGCGCCGGCGTCGTCGAAATCGATATTCCAGCATTTCCGCAGTTCAGCGGCCAAATCGCGCGCCTTGGGACTCAGGTCGGCGTGCCGGGACAGTGGCAGAACCGCGGCCTTGACCGGCGCCAGCCGCGGATCCAGCCGCAATACGGTGCGCTTGTCCATCCCGCCCTTCGCATTCGGAGCCTCATCCTCGCTGTACGCGTCGATCAAAAAAGCCATGAACGACCGCGTGAGACCGGCGGCCGGTTCGATGACATAGGGCACGTACCGCGTGTCGGTGACCTGGTCGTAGAACGACAGATCAGCGCCGGAATGCTTTGCGTGCGTTGACAAGTCGAAATCGGTCCGGTTGGCGACGCCCTCCAGCTCGCCCCACGGGTTGCCCATGAAGCCGAACTTGTACTCGATGTCCACCGTGCGGTCGGAGTAGTGCGAGAGCTTGTCCTTGGGGTGATCGAACAACCGCAGGTTGTCACGGCGGATTCCAAGGTCGACGTACCACTGCAGCCGCGTGTCGATCCAATACTGGTGCCACTCCTTCGCGGTCGACGGCTCGACGAAGAACTCCATCTCCATCTGCTCGAACTCGCGGGTGCGGAAGATGAAATTGCCGGGGGTGATTTCGTTGCGAAAGCTCTTGCCCACCTGAGCGATGCCGAAGGGTGGCTTTTGGCGTGCCGTCGTGGCCACATTGGCAAAGTTGACGAAGATGCCCTGCGCGGTCTCGGGCCGGAGATAGTGCAGGCCTTCATCGGTTTCGATGGGCCCCAGGTAGGTCTTGAGCATCATGTTGAACTCGCGAGGCTCGGTCCACTGGCCGGGTTCGCCGGTCTCTGGGTCGCGGACATCGGCCAGCCCGTTGGGCGGTGGGTGCCCGTGTTTGGCTTCGTAGGCCTCGATGAGGTGGTCGGCGCGATAGCGCTTGTGGGTGATCAGCGATTCGACCAGGGGGTCGTGGAAGACATCGACGTGGCCGGAGGCGACCCACACCTGCCGCGGCAGGATGATCGAAGAGTCCAGGCCAACCACGTCGTCGCGGGCGGTGACCACCGAGCGCCACCACTGCCGCTTGACGTTTTCCTTCAGCTCCACGCCCAGCGGTCCGAAATCCCACGCCGACTTCGTGCCGCCGTAGATCTCCCCCGAGGGATAGACCAAGCCGCGTCGTTTGGCCAGGTTAACGACGGTGTCGATGACGGACGCCACGGGTGGGGCACTTCCTTCCGGGTCAAGGCGAACATGTGCGGCGGCGAACCGCCGCTCGCAAAACATCAGCCATGGTATCGACCAGCGCCGCGGTCTTTGACATGCGTCATCATGCATGTGACAGTGGAAGGCGGCCGATCGTGGTTTCCAACGGCCGGCGCTCCCGATGCCCGGCACTTCTCGAGGTGATGACGCTTCCCATGGTGATGTCCTCCTCAACGCCGACCACCGCCGCCGGCGACGTGGGATCGGACCTGAGCGTTGCACCACACGCGCATGGCGCAGCCGGGTCCGGTGGACACTCCCCATTCCCGGACTATCCCGTCCCGCCGTCACGCGAGATTCTCGACGCCGCCGGCGAGCTGCTGCGCGCGCTGGCCGCGCCCGTGCGGATGGCCATTGTGCTGCAGTTGCGCGAGTCCCACCGCTGCGTACACGAACTGGTCGACGCGCTCGGCGTCCCACAGCCGCTGGTCAGCCAGCATCTGAAGATCCTCAAGGCGGCGGGCGTGGTCGCGGGGGAGCGATCCGGCCGCGAAGTGCTTTACCGGCTGGCCGACCACCATCTTGCGCACATCGTCGTCGACGCCGTCGCCCATGCCAGCGAGGACACACCGTGACAGGCACGAGCGTGCGTTCCACCCGTCAGCGCGCGGCGATTTCCACGCTGTTGGAGACCCTCGACGAATTCCGCTCCGCCCAAGAGCTACACGACGAGCTGCGGCGTCGCGGGGAGAACATCGGGCTGACCACCGTCTACCGGACGCTGCAGTCGATGGCGGCGGCCGGCATGGTCGACACGCTGCGCACCGACACCGGCGAATCGGTCTACCGCAGATGCTCTGAGCATCACCACCACCACCTGGTGTGCCGCGTCTGCGGTTCCACCATCGAGGTGGGCGACCACGAGGTCGAGGAGTGGGCGGCGCAGGTGGCCGCCAAACATGGCTTCTCTGACGTCAGCCACACCATCGAGATCTTCGGAACGTGCGCGGAGTGCGGGTCCTAGGCTGACCCGGCCTGCCCCACGCGGCCCTCTGAAAGATTCTCTGGAAAATGTGTCCGACACGCACCCGCAGCGTGCTCCTACCCATGAGCGGCCCCCGGGCCGAGAAGCACACTCAAGGGAAGCGAGAACACCATGCGGAAGCAACCAGCCCCCTACCTGCGGCCGGTGCGCGACGTCGAGGCTCCGTTACTGCAATACCGGACGATCCATGGCTACCGCCGCGCCTTCCGGGTGGCCGGGTCGGGACCCGCTCTGCTGCTGATCCACGGCGTCGGCTGCAACTCCAAGTCATGGGAACCCGTGCACGCCAAGCTTGCGCAGCGGTTCACCGTCATCGCCCCGGACCTGCTGGGCCACGGGGAATCGGACAAACCCCACGCCGACTACTCGCTGCCGGCCTTCGCCAACGGCATGCGCGACCTGCTCGCCGTGCTCGGTATTGACCGTGTCACCGTCGTCGGACATTCGTTCGGCGGCGGGGTGGCGATGCAGTTCGCCTATCAATACCCGGAACTGGTTGAGCGCATCGTGCTCGTGAACGCCGGCGGTGTCTCGAAGGATGTGAGCTTGGCGTTGCGGTTGGCGGCGATGCCGATGGGCGCCGAGGCCCTGGCCATGCTGCGCGCGCCCGGCGTGATGCCGGCGATACGGGGTTTCGGCCGCGCTGTCGGGGCCGTGCTCGGTTCCACCAGGTTGGGTCGCGACGTGACCGACGTCGTGGAAATGCTCGAGGGCTTCCAGGACCCCGCCGGGCTGGCGGCGTTCGCGCGCACCTTGCGGTCGGTGGTGGACGCGAGCGGTCAATACGTCACCATGCTGGACCGCAGCTATCTCGTGCAATCCGTTCCGGTGCAGATAATTTGGGGCGAAGACGACTTGATCATCCCGGTGGACCATGCCCACACGGCACACGCGGCGATTCCCGGTTCGCGCATGGAGATCTTCGAAGACTCTGGGCACATGCCGTTCCACGACCACCCGGATCGCTTCGTCGAGGTCGTCGAGCGGTTCATCGACTCGACCCGACCGGCCGACTACGACCAGAACCTCATGCACTCCCTGCTGCGGACAGGCGGCCGCGAGGAAGTTGCCCCCCGGTCGGTCGCCGTCGCGCCGACGGAGTCGGCGGTGTCCTAACCCGTCAGCGCACGGCGTATCTCGGCGCCGGTATCCAGCACCAACAGGATCAGGGTGCACAGGGCGTCGTCGGTCAAGCCGCCACCGGGAAAGTTGTAGCGCAGCATCACGTCCGCGATTTTGGACGCATTCTTGCCTGAGTTGCGCCGCACGGCCTGCTCGTTGGCCTTCTCGACCAGCGTCACGCTGCCGAAGTTGCTGTCGTGCGCCTGCTTCGCAACCTGGTCGCTGATCTTCTTGGTCAGCGGCAGATCCCAGGCCAATATCTGGGTGAGCGAAATCAGGTCGAGGTCCTCGGCGATGTTCACCACCCGCAACGACGCCAACGTGCCGTTATGGCGCACCGTAAGCGCGCCGTCGGGTTCCTCCTCGACGGGAATGACGTCGCGGAGTATCGATGCCAGACGCTCTTGCAGTGATGGCACTAGGCGCTCCCGAATCTCCGATTGCGGTCCGCGTATTCCTCGCAGGCGGCCCACAGATCGCGGCGGTCGTAGTCGGGCCACAGCTTGTCCTGGAAGATGTACTCGGCGTAGGCCGCCTGCCACAGCATGAAATTGCTGGATCGCTGCTCTCCAGAGGTCCGCAGGAAAAGGTCTACATCGGGGATGTCGGGCCGTTGCAGGTGGCGGGAGATTGTCGACTCGGTGATCCGCTCGGGGTTCAGCCTGCCCGCCTTCGCGAGGCGAGCGATTTCCCGTGTGGCTTCGGTGATTTCGGCCCGGCCACCGTAGTTCACGCAGTAATTGACCGTGATGACGTCGTTGCCCCTCGTCATCGCCTCCGCGATCGCCAATTCATCGATCACGCTGCGCCACAGGCGGGGCCTCGATCCCACCCACCTGATCCTGACCCCGATCGTGTTGAGGTTCACGCGGCGCATGCGCACGACGTCGCGGTTGAACCCCATCAGGAAACGGACTTCCTCGGGGGAACGCTTCCAGTTCTCGGTGGAAAAAGCGTAGAGGCTCAGCCACTTGATCCCGAGTTCGATTGCACCGCAGACGATGTCAATCACGACGGCCTCGCCGGCCTTATGACCGTCGGTACGGCTGAGTCCGCGTTGGGTGGCCCAGCGGCCATTGCCGTCCATCACGATGGCGATGTGAAAGGGCAATCGGTCGGCCGCGATCCTGGGTGCAGCCGCTTTCGAGATGTGCTGCGGTGGCCGGCGCGGCCCACCATCGGGGGACGGCGGCAGCTTCGGGAAGACGACGGGCCATGTCGACTTGTCGGGAAAGACCGGGTAATCGTCGGGGGCCGGGGGCAGCTGCGGGAAGTCGGCTGACTTCGGCTTGCGTTCAGCCACAGGCCGTATCCTGCCGCGCTGCGCGCCGTTCGGCGATGGTCCGGTCGACCTGATATGTCCGCTCTACCAGCGGCAACGTTTTGAGCTGCCGTTCCAGATGCCATTGCAGGTGCGCGGCCACCAGCCCGCTGACGTAGCTGCGGTGCGATTGCGGCGCCTCCTCGGCGGCCTCCCAATCGCCGTCGTGCAGCGCGGACATCAGGTCCAGCACACCCGGCGGCGGTGTGGTCGAACCGGCCGGGCGGCAATGCGGGCAAACGCTGCCCCCGGCGGCGATGTGAAACGCCCGATGCGGACCGGGGGTGGCGCACCGGGCGCACTCGGTCAGCGCGGGCGCCCAGCCGGCGATGCCCATGGCACGCAGCAAATAGGCGTCCAGCAGCAAGTCGCGGGGCCGGTGCCCGTCGGCCACCGCCCGCAGCGCGCTCACCGTGAGCCGATGCAGAGCCGGGGCCGGTGCCCGCTCCTCGCCGGCGAGGCGTTCGGCGGTTTCCAGCATCGCGCACCCGCAGGTGTACCGGCCGTAATCGCTGACGATGTCGGTGGCGAACGCGTCGATTGAAACGACCTGGGTGACGATGTCGAGATTGCGTCCGAGATGCAGTTGCGCGTCGATGTGCGCGAACGGCTCCAGTCGCGCGCCGAATTTGCTGCGGGTGCGGCGAACACCCTTGGCCACCGCGCGAACCAGTCCGTGATCACGGGTCAGCAGGGTGACGATCCGGTCGGCTTCGCCGAGCTTGTGCTGGCGCAACACAACAGCCCGGTCTCGATACAGCCGCATCACAATAGTTTTGCACCCCGCCGCGACATTCCGGGTATCCGCGCCGTTAGTCTCGTACCCCGTGATTGGCGCTTCTGGGTCCGTTTTTGGGTCCACTTCCGGATCCGGCAGCCAGCGCCTGCCGACGCTGACTGACCTGCTTTATCAGCTGGCCAGCCGCGCGGTTACCTCCGTTGCACTGGTGGGCCGCTCCCTGCACGCCATCCACGCAAGCCAGCCGACATTGAACGCCTTCCGGGTGGTGCTCACTGAGTCGGCGCTCGCCGACTCGGCGGAGGCCGATCGGCGGCGGGCCGCCGGCGACACGGCACCGTTGCTAGGCATCCCGATCGCGGTCAAGGACGACGTCGACATTGCCGGAGTGCCGACCGCCTTCGGTACCGAGGGGTACGTCGCGCCCGCCACCCACGATGCCGAGGTGGTTCGCCGTTTGAAGGCGGCCGGCGCGGTGATCGTCGGCAAGACGAACACCTGCGAACTGGGTCAGTGGCCGTTTACCAGCGGACCCGGATTCGGGCACACCCGCAATCCCTGGTCGCGCCGGCACACGCCGGGCGGATCGTCGGGCGGTAGCGCGGCCGCGGTGGCCGCGGGCGTGGTCACCGCCGCGATCGGCTCCGACGGTGCTGGAAGCATCCGCATCCCGGCCGCGTGGACGCACCTGGTGGGCATCAAGCCGCAGCGCGGACGCATCTCCACGTGGCCGTTGCCGGAGGCGTTCAACGGCATCACGGTCAACGGCGTGCTGGCCCGCACGGTGGAAGATGCCGCCCTGGTACTCGACGCCGCGTCCGGCAACGTCGAGGGCGACCGGCACAAACCGCCCCCGATCACAGCATTCGACTATGTCGGGAAAGCGCCCGGTCCGCTGAACATCGCGCTGTCAACTCGCTTTCCCTACACCGGTTTTCGGGCCAAGTTGCACCCCGAGATCCTCGCCGCGACGCGCGCCGTGGGCAAGCAACTCGAGCTGCTCGGCCACACCGTGGTCTCCGGCAACCCCGACTACGGGGTGCGGTTGTCGTGGGACTTTCTCGCCCGGTCCACGTCCGGCCTGCGGGACTGGGAGGAACGGCTGGGCGACGGCGTCATCCTAGACCGCCGCACGTTGTCCAACCTGCGCATGGGCCATGTGCTGGGAGAGGCGGTCCTGCGCAACGCGCGCAAGCACGAAGCCGACGCCCAGCGCCGGGTGGGCTCGATCTTCGACATTGTCGATGTGGTGCTGGCACCGACCACCGCCCAACCACCGCCGCTGGCACGCTCCTTCGACCGGTTGGATGGCTTGGGCACCGACCGCGCCATGATCGCAGCCTGCCCATTGGCATGGCCGTGGAACGTGCTGGGGTGGCCATCAATCAACGTGCCGGCGGGGTTTACCTCGGCAGGCTTGCCTATCGGTGTGCAGCTGATGGGACCGGCCAACAGCGAGGGCATGCTGATCTCGCTGGCCGCGGAGCTGGAGGCCGTCTCCGGATGGTCGACCAAGCAACCAACGGTGTGGTGGAACGCCGATACGGATGCGCCGCCGGTGGCCGACACGCCGCCTAGCCGGTGACCGGGTGTGCGAGCCAAATGCTGCGCCGTTGCGCTCAGCGCGCGCAACGGAATTCGCTGATGCCGGCTCGGCTTTCGGCCGCGTCTAGTGGCTAACGGGTTGCGTCATAGCCACCCATCGCAGCGGCAGACTGCTTGGCGTGACCGCGCCGCCTTGCGTGAAGGTGAAGCCTGGAGTGAAGTCACGTTCTAATTCGAAATCCGGTACGGCGCGCAACCATTCCCCCACGATCACGGTCAGCTCGATGCGGGCCAAGGCCTTGCCGAGGCAGCGATGGACGCCGGCCCCAAAGCTCCGGTGTCGCTTGGGGCGGATCCTTCCATCGTCGGTCACGGTCACCGATGACTTTTCGCTGTCGTCAAGGTTGGTCGACGCCAGGCATAGGGCCACCACAGAGCCCGCCGGTATCGTGACGTCGGCGATGGTCACCTCTTTCGTGGTGAAGCGTCCGATGAACGGAAACGGCGTCTCCAGTCGCAGGAGTTCCTCAACGAACGCCCCGATCCGATCGGGGTTGTCACGAAGCAGGGAACGAAGCTGGGGGTTGCGGGCCAACTGAAGGAACGCCGACCCGACGGCCGCCTGGATAGCATCCTGGGCCGAACAAAGAAGGACATAAAAGCCGATCACTTCGTCTTCGGTGAGGGGATCGTCGCCGGTAAGCAACTGCGCCGCAAGAGCCGGCGGCTGATCGCTTGCAATCGCCTCGACAAGGTAATTGAGTAGTTCAAATGCGGGCGGCGACCCCGGCATATCCCAGTTAACTGCCTCCGCCCAAGCGGCCACCTTGTCTCGGTCTTCCAACGGAAGCCCGCACAGTGTCATCAACGCCCCGAACGGGAACGGGTTGGCGATGTCGCTGATCGCATCGCATGCACCGTCGGCCGCGACCGCGTTGATAAGGGCTGACGCCTGCTCGCGCAACACGGGCAGAAGCTCATCGACCGCCCGCGGGCTGAAGTAGGGCTGCAAAATTCGGCGGAAGCGCGTGTGCTCGGGCGGATCGTATGCGAGCGGGACTGGGATCGGGAGTGATTTCGCCCCGGCGCCCTGCGTCGTGCGCTGCTTCCTGCGTGAGGCGAACGTGGCGTGGTCACGTAGCGCCGCGAGCACGTCGTCGCGACGGGTCACTAGGTAGAAGCCGCTCAGATCGATAAACACAGCGCTGGCCCGCAGCTCGCGCCAATAGTCCCTGGGGTCGTTTGCGATGACGGATCTATTGCCGTCCACGAATGGGGGCGCCGGGAGGGCCGAGCGGCTCACCTAAGCCACCGCCGAGCGGCCGGAATGATTGCGCTTCATGGCCCAGATGGTAGAGCAGGCGTCCGCCACGAGCCTTAGAAGCCAAGTCGACCAAGCTGTTTGGGGTCGCTCTGCCAGTTCTTTGCGACCTTGACACGCAGGTCGAGATAGATCTTGGTGCCCAGCAGCTTCTCGATCTGGCCGCGCGCGGCGGTACCCACCTCCCGCAGCCGGGCGCCACCCTTGCCGATCACGATCCCCTTCTGGCTGTCCCGCTCGACATAGAGGACCGCGTGCACGTCGATCAGGTCGTCGCGCCCCTCTCGCGGGTTGACCTCGTCGATCACCACCGCCAACGAATGCGGCAGCTCGTCGCGAACGCCCTCCAGGGCGGCCTCGCGGATGAGCTCGGCCATCAGGAGTTCCTCGGGTTCGTCGGTCAGCTCACCGTCGGGGTAGTACGCCGGGCCGGCGGGCAACGCCGCGGCAAGTACGTCGATCAGCACGTCGACCTGCTCGCCGGTTGTCGCCGACACCGGAACGATCTCGGCCGAATTGCCGACCAGCTCGCTGACCGCGACCAACTGCGCGGCCACCCGGTCTTTGGGCACCTTGTCGATTTTGGTGACGATGGCGACGACTGTGGTCTTGGGAGCGGTCGCGCGAACCTGATCGACGATCCACCGGTCGCCCGGACCGATCGCCTCATCGGCCGGGATGCACAGCCCGATCACGTCGACTTCGGCGTAGGTGTCGCGGACCAAGTCGTTGAGCCGCTTGCCCAGCAGAGTGCGCGGCCGATGCAGGCCCGGGGTGTCGACGAGGATGATCTGGAAGTTCTCCCGGTGCACGATCCCGCGAATGGTGTGGCGGGTGGTCTGCGGTCGCGTCGAGGTGATCGCCACCTTGGTGCCGACGAGTGCGTTGGTCAGCGTCGACTTGCCGGTATTCGGCCGGCCAACCAAACATACGAAACCCGAACGGAATTCAGTCATCATCGCCAATCACCGAGCGTGCACACAGTGCGATTTTCGCGTGGCTTTTTCGCAGTGAGTGCGCGTTCGGCGTCATAACAGATTGCCGTCGGGGTCGGTGAAGATGACGACGGCCGTCGGCGACAGCTCGCGAACGGTGGCGATCCCGGGATCATCGGCGGATGCCGCCACCAGGACGGCGGCCTCCAACCGGGTCGCGCCACTGGACGCGGCGGCGGCCACCGCCGCCTGCAGGCCGGTCAGCTTCAGCGTCGACAAGTCCACCGGCGCGGCCGCATACGTGCGGCCGTCGACGTCCCGGACCGCGGCGCCGCTGTCGGCTTCGGCACGAGCCATCGCGGCCCGCGCCAGCACGACAAGCTTGGCGTCCTCGGCATCCAGTTGCTCAGCCATGCTGATTGGCCTCCCCACCATTGCGCCCATCGAAACCCCCGGATTCGGCCGGGCTCAGCAGAACGGTGTTGATCCGCACCCGGCCTCGATGATCGGGGCCGCCCTCGGCGCGTAACCGCAAGTTGTGGGTCACCACTTCGGCGCCGGGCAGCGGAACGCGGCCCAATTCCAGGGCCAGCAGGCCGCCCACGGTGTCGACGTCGAGGTCGTCGTCGAATTCCACGCCGTACAGTTCGCCGATGTCTTCGATGGGCAGCCGTGCCGAAACTCGAAAACGCTTGTCTCCCAGGTCTTCTATGGGCGCCGTCTCCGCCTCGTCGTACTCGTCGGCGATCTCGCCGACGATTTCTTCGAGCACGTCTTCGATGCTGACCAGTCCGGCTATCGCGCCGTACTCGTCGACCAGTAGGGCCATGTGGTTGCGGTCGCGCTGCATCTCACGCAGCAGCGTGTCCAGCGGCTTCGAGTCCGGAACGAACACCGCCGGGCGCATCACCTGCGACACCTTGGTGTCCCGGCCGCCGTCGGGCGACAAGAAGGTCTGCTGGACAAGGTCTTTCAGGTACACGACCCCGACGATGTCGTCGACGTTTTCGCCGATCACAGGAAGGCGGGAATGCCCGCTGCGAACGGCCAGGTTTGTCGCTTGACTGGCAAACTTGTCGCTTTCGATCCAGATCATCTCGGTGCGGGGCACCATCACCTCACGGGCCGGCGTGTCACCGAGTTCGAAGACCGAGTGGATCATCCGGCGCTCGTCGGCGGCGACCACGCCGCGCTGCTGGGCCAAATCGACGACCTCGCGCAGTTCGATCTCGGATGCGAACGGCCCGTTCCGGAAGCCCCGACCCGGTGTGAGCGCGTTGCCCAGGACCACCAACAATCGGCTGAGCGGCATCAACAACCACGAAATCACCCGCAGCGGAAGGGCCGTCGCCAACGAAATGGTGTATGCGTGCTGGCGGCCGAGGGTGCGTGGGCCGACTCCGATAACCACGAAGCTGGTCACCACCATGATGGTCGCGGAGCCGAACAGCGCCCAGGTCATGCCGAAGTTGTCGTAGAGGAACACCACCAGCAATACCGTCGCGGTGATCTCGCAAAAGATGCGCAGCAGCACCACCAGGTTGATGTAGCGCGGCCGATCGGTCATCACCTTGAACAGGGAAACCGCGCCGGGCCTTTCGTCGCGGACCAGTTCCTGCACCCGGGCCAGCGACACCGTGCTGATGGCGGCGTCGATCGCCGCAAAAAGCCCGCCCAGAGCGATCAAGGCGATCGCGCCGAGCAGCTGAGGTACGCCGGTCAATTCTCGAAATACCTTGACTTGATAATTAGCTCCCTTATGGGGTTTAGCTGCGGTTTTACAGGTATATCCGAAGATATCACACGTGCCCAGCGTGTATGTCAAAATATCCGCATGACCTCAAGTTTGCCGGACCTCGCCGCACTGCTCTCCTCATGGCAGCTCGCGATGAAGGCCGAACGGAAATCCCCCGGCACCATCAAGACGTACACCGACGGCGTCAACAAGTTCCTCCGCTGGTGCGTGGACAGCGGACACCCGGCCGAGCTGGCGCGGACCACGGTGCAGGCGTTCTTGGCCGAGCTGGTGGACGATGGCGCGGAAGGGAACACAGCGCGGTCTCGTGACCTCGCGCTCAAGCGGTTCGCGGCCTGGTTGGTGGATGAAGGCGAGCTTAGTGCTAATCCGCTGACGGGACTTAAGCCACCGAAGGCGGGTCAGAAGGTCGTCGATGCACTGACGGACGAGGAATTGAAGCGGCTCATCAAGGCGTGTCAGGGGAAATCTCTACAGGACCGCCGCGACGAGGCCATCGTCCGGCTGATGCTAGAGACCGGATTACGCGCCAGTGAGGTCGTTGGCATACAGGTCTCGGACGTCAATGTCCATGACGGCCTGGTGACCGTTCGCCGGGGTACGGGCGGCAAAGGCCGCGTCGCACCGTTCAGCGCTCAGACGGCCAGCGCTATCGACCGATACCTGCGTGCCCGCCGCACCCATCGACTCGCTGAGAGCGGAGCGTTATGGGTTGGCGGCGGCGGCAAGTCTTTTGGGTACTACGGGCTGGACAAGGCGCTGAAGGACCGCGCAGCGACGGCCGGCATCGACGGATTCCATTTGCACCTGATGCGGCACACCGCGGCCACCCGCTGGCTGCGTGCGGGCGGCTCAGAGCAGGGACTGATGAGCGTGGCGGGCTGGTCGACCCGCTCAACGATCGATAGATACACCGGCGCTAGCGCGGCCGAGCGCGCCGCAGCCGAGGCCCGCAGATTGAACCTGGGGGAACTGTGAGCGACCAACGGACCATGACCCCTAGAGGAGTTCCAACAGAACGAGGCGACCATCCTGGCCGACGTCTGCGCCATCCTCAACGGGAAGGCGAAGATACGTAAGCAATTACGGCTTCCCCGCGGCGCTGTGTACGAGAGGGGCTCAGATGTTCGCGCCTTTACGAATCGCGGCCAACAGACCGTCCGCCGCGGCGCGTTGCTCGACCGGGACCGCGTCCTCACCGATGGTGACCTCGTGGTCGGCGAATGTGACCGTGATGGATCGTGCGGGGTAGTAAGTGTCGTCTTTTGACGAGTCCTCATAGAAGGCACCCCATCGAAGTCCGATGATGCCCGCAAGTGGGCGAACCCAGCAGGCCGTACTTGTCGGTGTCAGGTGGTGTTGGCTTTCCGCGTGCTGGTCGTAGAACTCCCGGTCATATTCGACTTGCACATGACCGAGGTCCGTGCCCGTGACAACCCAGCCTGTGTATGTCGTCGTACCCATCCCAGTACCAGTGACCCAAGTGAGCCACGCCGCCAGGATGTTGCCGTCACCAATAACTGACGCTATCGCGACCGCCACCGCGTGGGGCGCCCCGCGGTCTGGGATAAAAGCGTGCTGGCGTATCCATTCCCGGCGTTGCGCGGTGATTATCACCAGAGCCACGCTAGCGGCTTTAGGGCCGCCCCCTAAAGCGACGGCCCGCCCAGGTGGAGAGCCGGAACATTTCCAGCGTTGGCGCGGTCGCGGTCATCGACGTGCCAGCGCCACACTGTCGGGCCGCCCCCGAGGAGAGCAGGGCGGCCCGATCAACCATTCAGACACGGGTTAGGCCAGTCCGGTTCCGTGGCACCGGTCGTCGTTCCTCCAGTCTCCCCGTGAACGCATATCGTCCTGGGCCGCTTGGCATTGCGCCGCCAGCTCCCGGTAAGCGGCGGCGGTGTCGGAATTGGTGGACCGCTCGCCCAACCCGGCGGTGAGCAGTCGGATCAACTCCATCACGAACTGCAGGGGTCGTCCGCTGTCCAGCGCCTCCTTGATCGTGTCGATCACGTCGCCGAACTGCATGTCGTTGTTGGTGGCGGCAGCAAGTGCGAGTGTCACGGCGGCGCGTTTGGTGTCGTCGGGCCAGATGGAACCGTCGTGCGGCGGGATCATTTCCACTTTCCTTCGGGCGCCGCCAAAAGGTGGGTCGGCGGCAAGCACCCTTCTCCACCATTCGCAGACGCTAGCGGCCCATCGGCGTAGAGTCGCCGGGATGGTCAAGCTCGTGTACTGCGTCCGCCGCCGCGAGGACGTGCCTGAAGACGAGTTCCACCGCTACTGGCTCGACGAGCACGGGCCGCTCGTGCGGAGCGTCGCCGACGCGATCGGCGCGGTCCGCTACGTCCAGAGCCACACCGTCTCGCCGGAGGCAAACGCGTTCCTGCGACAGAGCCGCGGCAGCGCCGAGCCGTACGAAGGCATCACCGAGGTGTGGTGGGAGTCGCTCGAGGCGCTTCAGGCCGGACTGGGCGCGCCGGAGAGCCTCGAGGCCCAGCGACGCCTCATAGAGGACGAGTCGAAGTTCATCGACTTCGCGCGCTCGTGCGTCTTCATGACCGAAGAGCACGTGATCTTCGGCGACTAGAGCAGAGCTCGGCGGCGCTCGTGGATCACGGCCGCCCTGCGGAGAGCGACAGGGCGGCCCGACAATTACTTGGGGCACCGGCAGCACTTCACCCTGCCGGAACGATTCGGGCCTTAGCCTTTTTAGTGCTTTCTCGTTGGCGTACTCAACGGCCCGCGTCGACGGTTTCAACCAAATTGGACTTATGTCGAATTAATGGCCGCGTCGACGGTTTCATCCGAATTGTACTTATGTTGAAAAAAACGCAGCGAGATACGACGTTTACCCATCGCTAAAGCCGGGTATTGACGAGCATGCGTTTCACCTATGTCGCGGTCGGCACGGCCGTCCTGTTCATTGCCCCGGTTGTGGGGGCGTCGTCTGCTCACGCTGACACTGCCATTAACAATTACGCTCGTTGCATACAACAAAGCGATGCGGGGATCCCGCCGAGGGAAAGCCCAGAAGATTGGCTTACCACCGTGGTGGTTATCAAGACCGGGCTCAATTCTGCGTTATCCCCTGCCGAAGTAGCTCAGAAATTAGTGGGTGCGGGAGTCAAGCCGAACGATGCCGTTGTGGAGGTGCAGTGTGTTCAGGCCGCCGACCCGTAGGAAGTCCGGGCCGGTCTGTTCGCTACCGTAGCCATGGCTGCGGCGGCCACTCGCTCGTCGAGCAACTGGTCGATGCGCCGGGCATTCGGCGTGCGGTCTTCTTCCTCGCGGATCATGCGGCGAACTCGAACTCGACGGCGTACCCCTTGCCGTGAGCTTTGAACTCGACCAGCGGGGCCACCGGGTCACGCCTGCGGTCGTTCGTCACGGGCCGCCCTCCCGCTGCTTCGCCGCCCATGCGCGGACCGCCTCAGCCCTCGATGGCGCGGGCGGTCGTCCCGGCGGCCTGCTCAGGCGCTCCACCCGGTTGAGCACGTCGCATACGTCGAGCACCTTGGTGTGGATCACCGGGAGACCGGTGGGTGGGATGCCGGCCTCGACGCGAGCCGGTGCGTCCTGAATCTGTTGCTTGGCTCGCTGTAGCGCGGCCAGGGCCACCGTCGTGGGGCCATCGTCGTCGGTCACCGTCGATCTCCTCTCCGAGGCCGACCGTTTGCCGACCACCCCACATTGTAAGCCGGACATCCGTTGAATACCCTGTCGCTCAACATGTTTGAACATCAGGACGCTTTCCATCCTTGTTTGCGGGTCCCGTGCCGTACCGCCGCGAGGTGGATTTGCAGGCATTCCTTGCACAGCGGCTCGCCGGACCGGCCGAGGCGGGTGTTGTCGTCGGTCATGAGATGGCCTTGGCTTTTCGCACGCGGTCCCGGCAGACCCTGTACGTCACCGCGAAAGACCCGTCCGGTCTTTTTGTCGCCGGAAGACAACATCGCGGCCGAAATTGGTCAGTTGGAGACATCGCTGCGGCAGGGTCGCGCCGTTAAGTTTTCTCACGAACGCAACGCAGCGTTATCGGCAAACCAGCCGACACCGACCCGCCCGGCTCGAATTACCAAGTGCCACAACCCATCCCGACAGTTCCGCGACGCGGAGAAACCTAGGAGAAACCTTGTTGACTTTTTCTTTAATATGGCTGTTCATCAGTCTCCCCTGCTTCCCGGTGCTCGTCGCGGCCGCCGTCTACGGATGCAAGGCTCTCGCGCGCTTATTACTGCGGACCTCTGGACCATTCCGGACGATCGTTCACCGCCGACGTCTTGCCGCCGTCGCGGACGTGGATAACCGGCCTCGGGTACTTCGTGCGGCGCAATGGGAGTCACCTAGCCTCGATGCCGCCGCATAGGCCTGCCGACGACATTCGGCCGCATGTCATCACGCCGCGGACTGCGGCGAGATGGATGCGCAAGCACTCCTTGCATTGCGGCTCGCCGGATCGGCCGAGGCCAATGTTGTCGTCGGTCCCGTTTTAGCGAAAGGCAGCGGCCCCGGCTGCCACTCGTCGACGAATGAGGCGGTGGCCGGCGGTGCGACGTCGGGGGTGGTTGTGGTGGTATGGCCGTGTTCCCTTCATTGATTTAGGGAGTTAGCCAAGTCAAAGATATTTTGCCCACACACCGCATGCAGTTGACCTTGTTTTCCCAGGTCAGCGCACAGCGTATGGTGGCCTCAATTCTCGAAATACCTTGACTTATCCAGCAACC
>Ga0318536_10000026_pt1 | contig 25949 bp, 15 predicted proteins | sample GRESIP117b4f28_FD_203481 | JGI IMG/M metagenome (GOLD analysis project Ga0318536, IMG submission 203481) | Tropical soil microbial communities from Luquillo Experimental Forest, Puerto Rico - GRE.SIPMG.117b4f28 | ecosystem: Environmental > Terrestrial > Soil > Tropical forest > Bulk soil... | reverse complement strand
TCGGCTAAACGGGTTGGCTCTTGCGCAACATCAGTCACACCAGCCTCCGTGCGGGCGGCCACAACCGACTCGCAAACGCGATAGCGCATGCGCTAGCGCATCGGAAAACCGCCGTGCACTGCCCTTGGCGACGCCCATTCACTTCAACCCCTGACCAGGGGCTTTGAACGCTCCCTAACAGTGGTGTAGCTTCGATGGGCACAACTTCTTGGGGCTATGGCGCAGCTGGTAGCGCACCACACTGGCAGTGTGGGGGTCAGGGGTTCGAGTCCCCTTAGCTCCACCAGCCAAAATGCGGTTCTACCGCCCTAATTTTCGAGCTCTTGACGACAACCGTGACGACAACGGTGACTTCTTTGACGACAACCGGCCCGACGATTCGTCGTCAACGTGTTCGAACAGGGCGCCCATCGAGTCCAAGGCATCGCGCTGTACCGCCTCGATCACTTCGACGTAGGTTCCCGTAGTCACCGTGATCGAACTGTGTCGCAAAATCCGCTGCACGGTCGCGGGTGGTACACCCATCGTGAACAACAGGGTGGCGCACGAGTGGCGAAGATCATGCACGCGCAGCTGCGGAACCTCTGCCCAGGCGCACAGGTTGTGGAACGTGCGGTTGATGTTGCGTGGTTCGAGGAAGCCGCCACTTGCCGTGGTGAAGACGAGTCCGGTGTCGCGCCACTGGGCGCCAGCCGTGAAGCGCTCTTCAAGCTGTCTGGTGCGGTGCCCGCGCAGAATGCTCACCAGCGGGGCCGGGATGGGCAACACGGCCACCGACGCCTCCGTTTTGACCTGCTCCAGTCGAAGCTCGCCGTCGACCCGGTGCAGCGCCTGGCGGATCGTTAGTCGGCCGTTCTCGAGGTCGACGTCGGACCAGGCAAGACCCAGCGCTTCGCCACGACGCAGTCCCATCGCCAGGGCCACCGCCCAGAGCGCGTACAGCCTGTGCTGTTCGGCGGTTTTGAGAAAGCGCAGCGCCTCGGCCCGGGTGAAGCTGCGGACCTTTCGGTCATCGGTGACCCGTAGCTGAACCAGCCGGGCGACGTTGCGGCTCAGAAGTTCCTCGTCGACGGCGTCTTGCAGCGCAGCACGCAAGACTCTGAGGACGTGGCGGATCGAGCTCGACGACAGCACGTCCTGGCAACACTGCGGCTCCTCCTTTGCGCAGCACCGCGGCGGTTTTCGGTTCGTGTCTTTGCCCTGAGCGCAACACTGGCACCGCGTCCGCAGTTGGTTCAGCCAAAGCCGAATCTCGGAGGCCTGTAGGGTTTTCAGCTTCCGCTTGCCGATACCCGGGATGATATGCAGGCGCACGTCCCCCTCGTAAGTGGCGTACGTCGTCCGCCGGATGCCGGGTTCGGCGATGTGTTCCAGCCAATACGCCATATAATCGGCCACAGTCAATGTCGTTGTGGCTATGGGGATCCCGCGGCGTTGCTGGTCACGCAGCTTGTTCAGCTCGTTAAGTGCGTCCCGCTCGCTAGTCACGTAAACGCTGATCCGCTTGCGCCGGCCGTCCGGCGTGTCGACGAAGAACTTTGTTTCCCAGCGGCCGTCGGGGCGGCGGTAGATACCGCCTTCCCCATTGGCGTTTTTCTTCGTCTGCTTTCGGGGTGTCATCACGCAGCGCCATCTATGAGGCCGGCGACGTAGTCGTCGAATGACTTACGGATGATCCGCCGGCATCGCCCGATCTGAACTGACTTGACCTTCTGGTCCCAGATCAACCGGTATATCATCCAGCGGCTCACGGCGAGTCGGCTGGCCGCAGCCTGTACCGTGATGAGTTCGCCTTCGTCTGTGACCATGAGTACCTCCACCACTCCGCGGGCGGTTGAGTCGCCGAATCTCGCGCCCAGCGCCGGATTCCATCCCAGTCAGCTCCCATGGCGATCACACTGCCGCTTGCATGGTCCAGCTAGGACCACTGTAAACCCGTAAGAGTTACATGCATGTCGCTATTTCTTGGGTGGTGGAGTGGCCGCGCCAGGTTCTTTGCATGGGCCGAAAGTGGAGGCTTTCCGGCGCGGGAGGCCGCAGCGTGGAAGCGCGGTCGCCTCGCCGGCCCATCGCGAATTGCATGGCTCTTGTCCTGTCTTTCAGTTGGTCTAACCCATCCCAGCCGTCCAACGCGATTCCGCTGAACACTCTGTGCTCCAACACTTCTCAACATTTCCCAAACCATCCCAACACCACCCACGAACCGCCCAGCACTTCCCAACCTTTCCCAACCTTTCCCAAATAGACTCCACCACATACGATTACAACAGCGCCGCCCCTAAATTCTTCTGGCACATTGGCACAAGTGGTGCAATACTGTATTTGGCGGCGCTACGCGCGCCCCAAATCTCATCCGCTACAACTAGTTTCGCCCATCAAGGTTGTGAGGTGGTCATCGGTGTTGACGATCTCACGGCTGTCGCGGTGGAGCATCAACTACTACAACGACACCGCGAATCAGGCCCAGGCCGCGGCGATGGATCGCCAACGAGCCAACGGCGGGTTGGGGGAGTACTACTCAGAGCGTGACACACGAACGCCGACATGGCTGATCGCTGGAGATCCGGTCGGCACCGTCGAGTTGGTGGGGTTGGACGGGCGCGCCGCCGACGGCGGGCTGGCCGACCCACAGGTGGTGCAGCGCTGGCTCGATAACGGGATTGCACCCAACGGTGAAATCGGGCGTGCTTTTGCCAAGACCGGCGTGCACGGGTTCGACCTAACGTTCGCCGCCCCCAAGAGCGTGTCGCTGCTTCGGGTACTGGCCGACGACGTCGGGGAAAAAGTCATGCAGGCCGCACATCTGCGGGCTGTGCATGCAGCAATGACGTACCTACATCAGCACGCGGGCTACACCCGTATCCACAACCCGCTCACGGGCACCAAGGATCTGCAGCGGTTGCCGGGCCTGGTGGCGATTGCCTACCAGCACGAAACCTCGCGCTGCGGTGATCTGCACCTGCACACCCACGTGATCGTGCCCAACCGCCAGCCCCGCGACGACGGCAGACTGGTGTCGATTGATTCCAAGTCGCTGTATCACGAGGCCAAGGCCGCCGGCATCATCTACCAAACCACCCTGCGCCACGAACTGCACACCGAACTTAGGGTCGAATGGAATCCGGTGGACCCGTGCACGGGGATGGCCGAGGTCGCCGGCGTCGATAAGGACTGTGTTAAGGCGTGGTCGCAGCGCTCCACCCGGCTGCGCGAATGGGCGCGGAGCAACCTGCTCGTGGTAGACGGCAAACTCAGCGCCGCGCAGACCGCCGCGGCGCAGAAGGCCACCCGCCCGGCTAAACCGGAGTCACTGGCCTGGGAGGCGCTCAAGGCGCAGTGGTGCGCCGATACGCGCGGGCTGGTGCTCGACCGCGGCGCCCACCTCGCCGCGCGCGCCGCACGGCAGCGCGCAGCCCGGCGCGCCCTGGACCGCGCACACCTGGCGGAGTTGGCCGCCCCGATTTGTAAGGCGGCGTTCACCCGTGCGGACATGGTGGAGCTGATCGGCGCTCAACTGCCGGTCGATGCGGCGGGTGAGCCGCGGGAATTGATTGAGCGGATCGTCGATGCGGTGGGGGTGCGCATTAGCGCGCCGCGGCGCGCCCATGAGCGGGAAGGCCACGAGAAATACACCCTGGATGTGATCATGGCCGAGGAGGCGCGCGTCTTCGCGATGGCCGACGAGCGCGACACTCGCGCCCGGCTAGATGTGCGCTCCGCGGACGTGGCGGAGCTGTCGGTGGATCAGGCGCGCGCGGTTGCCAACATCGCGGCCGCGCCGTTTTTGGTGCACCCGCTGTGCGCGCCCGCGGGCGCGGGCAAAACCTACTCGCTGCGCGCCCTGCGCACCGGTGCCGCGCGCAGCGGCAAAGAGGTGCTGGTGGTAGCCCCGACCGGCAAGGCGGTCGACGAGGCGATCCGCGACGGCGCCGGGGATCGCGGCCGCACCCTGGCTAAAGCGCTGCAGTCCCTCGATACCGGCGAGTTGCGGCTGCATGCCCGCACGGTGGTCGTTGTCGACGAGGCCTCGATGGTGGGCACCCAGGATTTGCGTCGCCTGCTGGAGGCCACCACCGGGGCGCGGGTCAAGACGGTGCTGGTCGGCGACCCGTATCAGTTGGCGCCGGTCAAGGCGTGCGGCGGCATGTTCGAGCAACTCTGCGACGAGCTGCCCTGGGCGCAGCGGCTTTCCGAGGTGTGGCGGATGCATGATCCGGCCGAGCGTGACGCCTCGCTGGCGCTGCGCAGCGGACACGGCAACCGGCTGCGCAAAGCCATCGGCTGGTATCGCACCCACGATCGCCTGCACACCGGCGACCCGATAGCGATGGCCGCCGACTCGCTGAACGCCTTCGTGGCCGACTGCGCGGCCGGCAAGGACGCGCTGCTGGTCTGTGACACCTGGGAGATGGCCGATGCCCTGAACCGGCGCCTGCACGACAGGTTGACCGCCGACGGGCCTGCCGGGCAGGCGGCGCGCGACCAGATGATCCGCGCCGGCGACATCATCATCAGCCGCCACAACGACGCCCGAATCCCGGTGCACGCAGGCGGCGGCGGGGACAGCGATGATCCCGAACAAGTGCGCAACGGCAACCGGTGGAGCGTCGTTGGCGTCGACCAAACCACCAACCGAGTGGCCGCCGAACGGCTCACTGACAACGCCCGCGTGGTGTTCGACGGCGACTACCTACGCGAGCACGTCCACCTTGGCTATGCCGTCACCGTGCACTCCGCCCAAGGCGTCACCGCCGATACCTCACAGACTGTAATCGCCGAAACTGCAAGCCGCGCACTCGCCTACGTCGGCATGACCCGCGGCCGTCACGGCAACCAGGCCTACATCTACACCCGATCCAGTGGCGAAGCCGACCACGAACATACAACTGCCGTCGCTGGCGACAACGTGCACGTGTTGCGACGTGGCACCAAATACTCAGCCGCCCATTACTTGCGGATGATCATGGCCAACGATGGGCGCCCGCGCACCATGCACGCCGAAGCCCAACGTAGCGACCGTGCACTCTTGCCGGACATCGTGCAGCGGCTCCTAGACCGCCAAGACCAGCGCTTGGCGACGCGCCGAGAGGTGTGGCGCCAACACGCCACCGCCGAAAGCGCGTTCTATGAGCGCTACGAACGCCTCGCTGCCGACATCGGACACGCTGCCGAGCGCGGCAGGGACCGCGGCTACGGACTCGAACTGTAAAAGTCAGCCGCGGGGTGCCCTGCCAGTCGCCGTCGCCCACCGATGCGGCCCTGACTGGGTACTCGTCGCTAGCCACCGCCGAAAAACGTCGGTTCTAGTTCAGTCGAGGCCAAGCCGCCAAAGCCCTCATCACGCGCTGCTTACGAGCCAGTCGACCCGAGCAGACCAGCAGATCGCGGCGACCGTCCGCTGGCGCTCCCGTCCGCCGCCACGCATAACTCGAGATGGGCGTTCCCGCCAACCGAACGAAGCACGAGCGGCACGGCGCACCACCGGCACGTTGTGAGAAGTTTCATTACTGGGATCAAGGCCAAGGCCAAGGTCTTCCTCACAAACGAACCACTACCGTGCGTCGACCAAGCGGGCGGGCCGGCGGGCGTGGCATCCGCCGATATCCGTGGCGGAGGCTCGACGGCGGCGGTAGCCGAGTGAAACGCCTGCCCGTTCCCCCCCAAAAACCCTCCTCACTCGGGGTCGGGGTCCAGCCGGTCGGTGCCGACGGTGGCCATGGACGCTTGGTCGCCGGTGAAACTGATGCCGTTGGCGTTCACAACGACGGTGAGCGAGATCGGTGTGACGCCTGGTGGGTCGAGGGCGAACAGTGGAAAGCTGGCGTCGACGTTTGAGATCTCGCCCGCCGTGGCGTGGCCGCGATAGATTTGGGTGCCGTCGGGCTGGAAGACGCCGAGGTTGACGCCGCTGGCGCCGTCCGGCCACGTCAGTACCAACCAGCGCGTCGAGTACCCGCTACCGAATGGGTCGCGCAGCGCGACGATCGCCGTCAGTGCTGGCGCGTTGAGCAGGGTGACGGGGATGCTGGCTTGCATGGTGGGCTCGAGCGCAGCCAGCATGTGGTCTTCGCCGCAGTCGATCGCTATCGTTCCGCCGTTCGCTGGTGCCAGAAGGTACAATTCGCCGCTGAAGCACTGGGCCAGCAGGTTGAAGTCCTCGGTGGTCGGCGCCGCCGTACTGATGGACACCGTCTCCACTCCCTGGGGTATCGTGCGCACATGGCTGTCGTCAGGCACTGCCAGCTCGTGCCCCGATACCCTTGCGCGATAAGCGATCACAGCGAGCGCGAATGCGGCCTGGTCACCCACCACAGTGCCGGGGGCGGGCGCGTTCTGCTGCAGAGTGGACAGCGAATCGCCGGTGGCGACCTGCTGCAGCGTACGCCACGCTGAGACGGCGATCACGGGATCCGCTGATGCTGCAGCGTTTTGAATCACCGGAACTGCGGCATTGCCGAGCACCGCAGCGCTCCCGATTGCTGCGGCGACGTCGAACGAATCGAGCTGGCCGGCGGAGAGCATTTGGCCGAGCGCCTGGGCAAAGCTGCCGCCTGAGGATGAGTCGCTGGCGGCCAGGATTCCCAGGGCTCGTAGACGATTGGGGTCGTTCGGGTCGTTCGCACGGTTGAGCGCATCAGCGCGGTCGCTGTCGTCAAGTGCCGCCAGCAGCGCACGGTCGAATACATCCTTCGTCGCGATGAGCTGGTCGATGCGGTCGGTCATGGACGGACTCCTAAGTTGTGATCAGGCAGTGTGTCATCATCCGGGTGGACTGCGCGGACGTCACGCTGGTGTTGGAATTCGACTGGCGTTTAATGAAATTGACCGAATCGGAGCACAACGTGGCGTCGTCTTCGCAGTGTGGGAGACTGAGGAAGTGCCCGACCTCGTGGGCAAAGGTGTTGCCACTGTTGGCTGCGTTGCCATTGAGCGAGACGACCGGCGAGCGTAAGCCTTTCGTCCGGGCCTTGTCGCACTTGCCCGCCACTGGGGACCAGCCGTCGGCGTTGGCGCTGGCCGCGATGGTGGGGACGACGAACAAGTCCAGCGCCGAGTCCTTGACAGACCACTTGTCCGCCAGGGCCTGTGCGTCGGCCAGGCTGCGGATGGTCACCAGCGCGCCGGCGGCTGCGGTGTTGATGCTGAACCGTTTGACGGTGCCGACCTGCGGGCCCAGCGGCGCGAATATGTTTTGCATGATTTGTATCGAGTCGGCCACCTGCTGCAGTTTGGCGGCGCTGAATCCGTCCTTGCCGACTACGATCACGTTGACGTCGAAGTGGGGCATCGGTTCTCCTCGGTTGGAACGTCCAACGTGCCACTGTAGATCTCTCCGACGCTTTTCCTGGCCGAATGTGCAATTCGCAAACACCTTGAGCCCGTGTCTATCGCTGATTCACTCGCGGGTCGGAACGGTTTCGCCAATCCCGGTGTGAACCGCGTAGCGACGGAGGATGCTTGAGGGCATGCCCCGAAGCGGTGTGGCGTATCGCGCCTATTTCTTCACCAGCACGCAGGTAGCGTGGTTCGACGCTACTGTTGACGGCCAGCGCACATGGTCGCGGACGCATCTGATCGAGGATCTGTGGCCGGGCCTGACCGGGATCTTCCCCGACAACGCCGGTGTCCCCAGCGCAGTGGTGCAAGGTGTGCATCCGGTGTCGTCGACCGTCCTCAGCGTGATGGGCGGGTCGGCCAATTTCATGCCGACGACTTATGTCGACGTTGCCAAGGGCGCACTCGTTCCCAATCCTCGCGCCTACAGCAGTCGGCCGGTGATCACTCATACGCCGTCCTGGGACGTCGGGCCGATCGTGTTGTACCGCAATGCCGACGGCACTGCCAACCTCGTCGATCTGCGCGACGACTCGGCGGGACCGGCGCAGCCGTTCCCATTGGACTCGACCAGCCCGATGATCGCGATACCCGACGAGCCGCTGCGCTGGTTTACCTCCGACGTCCCGCAGAATGTCGCCTCGCGGGTCGGCAACACGACGGTGGTCCAGCCAGTCAGCGCGGTGTTCCCGGAGCTGCCGCTGACCGGCCCGATCGTCGAGGCGACGATACTTTACGGCGCCGCCGAAGCCGCGCTCGCCGATGCGACCGCTGCCTTGACCGACGCCGATGTGCGGGCGGTCGTCGACCTCGCCGGGCCGCTGGGCGCCAGGGGCGAGGAATTACTGGCGGCCCTGTATCTGCTGTCGGGACTGCGCCCGGGCGCCTATCACCCGCAGGGTTATTACGGGATCGCTCAGTTGAGTGCTCAGCAGCTGCCAGTGGGCGGGTGGACCGACCCGCCGGCCGCGATCCTCGACGCGTCCGGACAGCGCCAAATCGGCGTACTGTCAACCTATCTCGGCACTTTCCCGTTCCACGCCGGGGCGCATTGGCAGCTGGCGGCGCTGTTATCAGGGACGCCGCTCACCGATCAGGGTGACGCGACCGTCGTGGCCCGGGCGCCCTACCCGCCGCGGCTTCGCGCCCTCGCGCCGGTCACCGCCAACGGTGTCGTCGCCGACACGATTACAGTTGCCGACCTGCGCAACGCGATCAACGCCGTGCTGGCGGGGCCGCTGCACTGGGAACTGCGCAATCGGGCCGCCGAAATCAGCTTGGCCTGATCGCTATTCGACGACAACGTCCCACAGCAGGCCGCTGGATGCCTCGCCGGTTCCCGGCCAGACGCTGCGGCCGATCCAACGATGCCGGGTGCCGTCGTGCCAGCGCGCGAGCCGCACCCGCCGGTCCAGGGTCAGTCCGGCGCGGCCCAGCTCCTCCTCGTGGATCCACCAGGACGGCGCGGCTAGCACTACGCCGGGCGGACGTGTTTCGACGATCTGGCCGCCAGCCCGGCGCACCAGCGCCTCCAACACCAGCTGGTAGGCGTCGATGCGGCCCGGTATCGGTTGTGGCACAACCGGATACCAGTTGGCAGCGACCGGTGTTTCCACGAGGTACTGGGGCGGGTCAGTGACCGCCGGCATGGCGGCCTTATCGTTGGGAACGGTGTAGCTGCGCCCGGCGTCGTCGGTGGCGTATTCGACGACAGCCCATGCCGTCTCGGCCATCTCGTCGCGGCGCAGCGTGGCGCGTTCGACTGCCGGGCTGACTTGCGGCTTGGACAGCGTTGGCGCGCACCAGAAGTAGTTCAGCGCCAGTTCGGGGTGATCGGTGGGCGCCTGCAGCGAATACATTCGCCATCCGGCGCTGGTCGCGGCGAACGGGCCGAGCTGATCGACCACGCCGAACGAGTCGGTGACGCTGACCGTGTCGACCCGCACCAGCGACCCGAGCGGCAAGCGGACGGGCAGCGAGAACCAGTCGTTGCCGTACACGGTGGTGAACTCCACTAGCAGTAGCCGGGCGAGATCGGCGGGGGAGGCGTCGATCGATCCGAAATCGACGGTGGCATCCTCGAATTCCCAGAACCGCGGCGCGGGCATGCCGGCGAATGAGGTAGGCAGCGGAACTCCGGTCTCGCTTACGGGTTGTGGCGCTGCAAACGGCGCGGCCACGGGCGTCGCTGGCAGGTCGGCGGGCTGGCCGTCGGCGGCGTCGGCGGCGTACCAGTCCACGCCTCCGCCGGGGTAGCGGTCGAATTGCAGCCGCAATGTGGGTGCGGCGGCGAAGGCGAGCGTGCCGCGGTGCTCAAGGCGGTGCGGGTCCCAGGCCGGCGGGTCGGGCGGGACGCCCGGCGCCGCCGGCGGACGCGTCGCCGCTGCCCGCGGGCTCCACCAGCCGAACCAGGTGCGCATGGTGTTGGCAAAGGTGGTGATCTGGGCGTCGGTGCCGCCCAGTGCGGCGACGATCTGCGGCGGAACGGGTGATCCCTGCGCCGACCACGGGCCGATCAGGGCAGCCAGCGCGTCGCCGTCGGCGGTGGCGGACTTGGCCAGCGCGTCAACGGGATCGCTGGTCGACGGCGACTGCGCCGGCCAGGGCGCGAGGACCACCAGCTTGGCGGCGAAGGAGGCGAGGCCGGCCGTGACAAGCAGGCGCCGGGCGCGCACGCCGGCGTCGATGCGCAGCCGCGTGTAGGCGGCGCCGGTGTCGGGTTCGGCTTCGATGAGTCGCTCCAGCGGTCCATCGGCAACGGTCCACGGCTGCCACGGGTGCGCTGCGGGCTGGTCGGCGTCGGGTTCGGGACGCCACCAGGTGGGGTGGTGCGCAACGCCCGCGACGGTGACCGACGTCGCCGATCCCGCGTCGTCGCCGCGGAATTCACCCAGCTGCCACTGGCGGGCCAGCAGCCACAGCGGGTCGGCCAGCCGCGCGGCGAGACCTTCTTCGACGCCTGCGGCGCGGCCGACGGGAAAGTAGCGCGTCGTCGTCATCCGAGCACCCACCGCAGTTCAGGGAGGTCGTCGCAGTCGAGCGGGCGGGCCTTCGCCCACCACAGAGTTTCCTCAACGGCGGCGTGCAGATCTTCCAGACACCAGCCTCGCTGCAAGTCGGGGGGCGCGACGAGCAGCACCGCCTGTGGGGCGCGGGCCTCGGGGCGGTCGAATCGGAAACCGAGACCCGCCGTGTGGTCTGGGACGACCGCATCGCCGGGAGGGGTGGCGGGCACGGCCTCGACCCACTGGTCAACGATCAGCAGGGCACGGGGGGTGCCGTTTGGTGTCCCGATCTGCATGGCGGCGAGATTGGTGGCCGAGCGGGCGCCGGGATGCTCCCGCGCCACCCAGCCGATCAGCTGCTGGCCGGTCGAGGAGAGCTGGTCTTGACGCACGATCCAGGACAGCGGCGCTTCGCCCACCGCGCCGCTGGCCGACACCGCGTCCAAGAGCCGGGTTACGCCGGCGCGCACGTCGCGCTGATCGGCCAGCCAGTCCTCGACGTCGTCGGCGGCGACCGGCGCGCCGGGGGGTTCGGCACCGCCCAGTGCCGACCAGTCGTCCTGAGATGCGGCCCACAGTGGTGCGGCGAGGAACCACCCTCCGGCGGCGGCAGCGACCGCGTCGCGCACTGTGTTGAGCCAGGCCGTCGCGTCCGGGTCGTGGTCCGGGGGTGGGGTTGGCGGCAGCGTGGTGGCGGCCCAGCGCTGCGCGAGGGCCGCACCTAGCTCGGGCGAGGTGTCAAAGCGGGCGCCCGCTAACCCGAGGGTGGCCAGAGTGGTCATGGCGCTGGCCTGCTGCGCGGGCGATCCGGCGGGCCAGGCCGCCAGGGCCGCCGTCACCGCCGACCACCAAGCGTTGACGCGACCGGCGAGCTCGGTCAGATCCGCGAGCTGCCCCGCCGCCAGGGGAGTGAGCGCGGCGGTCGGTGAGGTGGTGGGCCGGGCGGCGACGAGCAGCGCGCGGATCGTCTCGGCGAGCACGGGCAGCGCGTCGCCGCCGCCCAGGCCATCAGCCCGCGCGACGGTGACTGGCCCGTCGACACCGCGGGCGTGGCGGATGCGCGCGGCCAGCGCACTGGAGTCGATCGGCGCGGTCGCCTCGGCGATGACGTCGATCGCCCCGGCCGTCAGGTCGGCCAGAGTCGACACGTCGGGTGGCGCGCCGGCAGGGGTGATAGTGACCGTCCACCCGCTGGCCGGGCCCAGCGCCCAGGCGGCTACGGTTTCAGCGACCGGATCGAGGCTGGCCCGTGTTGGCGGAGGGGGCGATGCCCAGCTTGCCGTTTTCGGCACGGCGACCGCCAGGGCGGCGGCGTGGGTGACGGTCACGTGACTGCGCGGTGTGGATATGACGTCGAGGCGCTCCGGCGCGGGATTGGCTTTGCCGACGGTGTCGGCGGTCAGGCCGGCGCGCAGCGGGGAACCGCTGACGAGGTGGTGAACGCTTTCTGCGAGCAGCACATCGCCCGTCGCGTCGATGGTGTCGTCGAGCTGGCTGAGCAGCGGTGCCAGGACATCTAGGTGCGTGACGTTGACGGTGACCCCGGGGGGCAACGTGATTGCGCCGTTGGTGACCGGCAGGGCCTGCGCGTCGGCGATGAAGCCCGCGCCCCCGTGGCGGGCGGCCTGCCCGTCGACTACCAGCCGTTTGCCGTGATCGGCAGCGGCAGCCGCGGCGTTGCTGAGCGCCGGATCGGCCACCGGTAGCGGGAATTTGTACCGCAGCGGGGCGATCAGGTCGTCGGCCTGTGCGTCGTGCAGTGCGCGTTCCAGCTGATAGCCGAGCAGTTCTTCGAGATTGCGGCCCTCGCGCAGCGCTTCCAGCGTCAACTGCGCGCTGCGCACTCGGTCGGACGTCAGATCGACGGCGAAAGCCTGTGGATGCGAATGCGCGGCCCACCCAGAGTGCAGGACCGCCGCGGTCGCAGCGTGCTGCATCGACGGGGTGAGTACCCATCCGGTCTCGGCTGTGCGGGCCGCCGGTGCTGTGGGTTCGACGTCGACAAGCCAGCCGTAGGCGCCGAGCCGCACGCCGGTCGGAGCGGCGGCCCGGGTGGTGTTCAACCGGGCGGTGCCAAGCGAGGTGAACCAGGAATCCACTCGGCAGGTCAGCGCTTCGATCGCGCCGGCGAGTTGACGGTCAAGGGCACCCTGATCAGCGGTGGCCGGGCTCTCCAGGGTCGCCATGGTGGTCAACAAGGTCCGCAAGTCGGCGACGAGGCCTCGAAACTTGGTCAGGTTGGCCAGGTCTGCCGGAGCCGGGTTAGGGGTCAGCTCGATGTCACGGATTTCCTTGAGCGCGATGGCGCCGTAGTACACCGCAATCCCTGCCACATTTAGGGCAAGCGTCCAGGACAAGCCGATTGCGCCGCGCTGTTGGTCGGTGAGGTTCTGCACCCACGCAATCCATCCGGGCAAGGGGGGCGCCGGGGGGTCGGGAGAGTTCAGTGAAGTCCGCGTGGCTTGAGCTGCTTCCACATCGCTGAGGAATTTCAGCGACGACGAGGCGATGTCGTTGTTCGGCACCAACGATTTCTGCCCGCGGCCGGCCAGCGCAATGAACCCGTCAATGCGCCAGTACAGCTTGGTGAACGCGTCCTTGAGCAGGTTAGGCTCGAACGGTGCGAAATTCGTGGACACCTCGCCGAACCGCACCCCGACAGGGTCTGAAACACGGCGCAGTAGGCCCAGCAGCACGTCGTCCTGATCGCGTCCGCGACCGACCCGCGGCGACATCGGCAGGTATCTGCCGATCAGCCCGTGCAGCAGCCGCAGCCGGGTGATCAGGTCCCCGGGCAGCTCGGTGGAACCGGAGTCAGCCCAGAGCGCAAGAGAAGTCACCGGCAACACACCGTAGGGCTGCCGGCCCACGCGCAGCGTCGGCAGCGGTCCACGGGCCCGGATCAGGTTCACGAAATGGTCAGCGGCTTGCGTGCTCGACAGCCATCCAACGGTTGGGCCCCCGGCGTCCAGCAGACCTTGAAACGTCGTGTAGAGGATCCGGAGTACATCGTTTGCGTGGCGCGCGGGGGCGTCGTCGTCGCGGTCAGTGCCGCCGCGCGCGGCGACTAAGTCACGCCGTCCGGGCACTGCCGCCGCGCCGGCGGGCCCGAATCCGAGCGCGTCGGCGAGCACGACCGCGGGCTGGCCGCTGCCGGGTTGCTGCGCGGCGATGGCGGCGGCGACCTCCTCGGGTGTGCGCATCGCGGGTGCGCTGGTCCATTCCGACCGTGTAGCGGGCGTGTTGTTGGTCGGTGCATCGACGGGCGGAAACGCGAGGCCGCGCGTGTAGAGGTGGCCTTGCAGGCTGGTGGCGAGGTCGGCGGTTGCGGTCTGCGGCGAGCGATCCGATGTACCGAGCACCATGATCTCGTCGAACGTGACGTCGGTACCGGTCAGCGGCACCACCACGCCCATGCCGACACGCACGGCCTCGCTGAAGTTGACCATCCAAGCGCTGGCCGTGGACCAACCCAGTGGCGGCGGCTGCGATCCGCTCAGCTCGGCCGGGTCGGGCCCGAGCGCGAGATCCTTCGGGACGTCCGAGCCGGTGACCTCGAAGGCGAGGTTCCCGCCACGCCAGCCGCGGAAGACGAACCGGTCGGGCAGCAGCAGGCTGGTCGCTGCGCGGGTCCACGTCGACGCGCGGCCGGGCACGTCGGGGAAAACGGGCGCTGGGGCATCGGTGGTCGGATGCATCACCTCCACAGCCCAGGCCGCTCGGGCGGCGCCCAACTGACCGAGAATGCGATTCCAGGCGGCTGTGCGGTCAGCATCGGTGGCCCCGGCGGCGGAGACGGCGGTCCAGTAGGCGGTCGCGGCATTGCGTTCCGTGTCGGTCAGCTCCGGCTCGAACGTGTGCACCGCGATGTCGTCCGGGATGACACGGATCGCCAGCGCGGGGTCGGCGTTGGGTTGTTGCTCGTTGGGCCAGTAGCGCACCTCCAGTCGCACCGGCACCAGCAGCGCGGGCACCGGCGCCGAGTCGGCCCAGATCGGCGGCTGCTGGTTGACCGCGTCGTGCAGGGCGGAGCGGGCGGCGGCGAGGCGTTGTCGCGCACCGTCGCGGGGGGGTCCGAATTCAGCGGCGAGCGCCGAGGTGGTGTTGGCCAGCGCGTCGTAGCGGTCCAGTTCGATTTCGGCGGTGTCCACGGCGCGGCGCAGCTGCGAGACCCCGCTTGAGGGCGACGGGACCGCGGCGGCCGACGAGTACACGAGCGGGCCGGCGTCCAGCAAGACGATCGTGCCGTCGACGTGAACGATGAAGCGGTACGCGGGCCCAGGTTGGGGTTGGGCCAGCAGCCGGTAAGGCCCAGCGAGCGCGAGCAGCGCCACGGTGTGGGTGTGGTCGCGGGTGAGGACGCCCACGGTGCCGGCGAAGCCGTCCAGGGCCAGGTCTTGGGCCAGGGTGCGTCCGTCGATGGTGACCGGGATGCCGGTGATGGTCAGGGTGGTGCCGCTGACCGAGACTCCCTGCACCGGTTGGGGAGTGATGATCAGCTGCCCATCGGGGGTGAGGTTGAAGGCGAATTCGGTCCAGGCGCCGGCCGGGCAGTAGAACCGGTACACCGGTGCTTGCAGGGGTAGCAGGTTGATCTGGTGGGTGCTGGCGCGAGACAGCGTGGTGGTGCCGTCGGGGGCGACATACCAGCTGTGCGGATCGAGGTCTTGGGCCAGGGTGCGTCCGTCGATGGTGACCGGGATGCCGGTGATGGTTAGCGTGGTGCCGTCACCATGGACAAAGCCGGCATACGGCGAATCGACATGGACGGTGCCGTCGTCGGCGACAGTGAACGGAAACGATGCATCGAAGCCAATCGGTTGGCGGAACTCGTACTGGCCGGCGGCCGGAACCGACACAGTCGCACCGTGATTGCCGTCCATAACCGGCTGCGTACCCGGTGTGATCTGAAAGGTCGTGATGGCGAGCCCGGTGGTATCGATGCGGATGTCGGGCATCGGCTCAGCCCCCCGTCGGAATCATCGTCGAGGCGTGCAGCGCGACCCGGACGGGGCGCTGCAGCGCGATGCGAGCAACGTCGCCCGCGCAGGCTTGCGCACCGCCCCACTGCGGCGCGGGTGGCGGTTGAGGAGGGTTGACAGACACCGGTTTGCGAGCCGAGGCGAATCCGCGCGCGTCGATGACGTGATCCCACGTGAGGTCGTTCCACGTCGCCGGCGCCGGCGGGGCGGGATCGGCCGATGGCGGGTCGGTGCGCAGTTTGAAACCGAAATGCATGCTGGTCGGCGGTTCGATCATCACGAAGAACCACCCGGGTGCGGCAGGGGTGACCGGTGCCTGCACCTCCTCGAGCGGGACAGCGAACGCGATCGCTCGGGTCACCGCGTCGATTTGCAACGTGAACAACGGTGTCATCCAGTTGTCGAGAGTGCCCGCCGGGCGCAGCCGGCCGGGATGATCTGGGTCCACTTCCGCCCGGGCCGCCAGCACAACGGTTGCGGGATAGCGACGGAACAACTCGGCTCTGATCAGGATCACGATGGCGCCCGTCTCGTCCGGTCGCATGTGGGTACCCAGCGCGCCGGCCCACTGGTAAATCGGTGTGATGTCGGTGCTGCCGTCGGGTCGCGGCCAGAATCGCGCGATCGGGGTCCCTCGCCGGTCGGTGGGAAATTCTCGCCAGAGGAACTCGGCGAGTAGCTGCACGTTGGCACCGAGCAGCACCGATTCGACGAAGACGCTGTCGCTGGTGAGCAGGTTCGCGCGGTCGAGCGGGAAACGCCCGATACCGGGCAAGAACCATTCCGGGTCCCGGTCGATCATCGCTGACGCCATCGGAATCGGTACGTCCGGTGTGGGCAAGATCGGATCGAGGTCGGTGACCGGGGCGCCGCCGCGGACGACGGCGGACGCTAGCCGTCGGCCGACCGCTGCGGCGGAGTTGACCGAGGCGCGCACCAGTGTGTCGACGGCGGGTGGGGCGATCTGCAGACCGTCGGGGTGGATTGCGATCGTGGGTGCCGCGGGCGGGTTGGTGAGCTCATTCACGGTGAGCTGATCTTGGGTGATCGCCAGCGCAAGCGCCGAGCGGACGGTGGCTGAGGACAACTGAGTGGCGACGCTCGACGGTCCATTGAGGAAGTCGGTTGGGGCCAGTTTCGTGGTGAACGTGGTTGCGATGGTCGTGCCCTGCGCTGCGGCGACTCGAGAGGCGACCCACAGTGATGTCGCGGCATCAGCCGCGGTGGCGGTGTTTTCCGCAGCGACCCGGTCGGCGACGGGGTTGGTGTCGCCGGCGGGTGACGGGGTCGGGTGCGCAACCGCGGCCAGGGTCGATACGGAGTAGCCGGTGGTTGAGGTGGCGTTCAGCGCCCCGGCGATCGCCCGGGTCAGCATCGCAGCCGCCCCGGTCGCACGGCCGACGGCTCCGGCGGGGCGGATGAGGCGCGCCAACGCGGTGGTGTGCAGCCCGGTTGGGGCGACGGTTGCCGCCACTGCGGCGCTCAGCGTCGGCTGATCGGTCGCGGCCCCAAGCCGGGCCCGCGCCGCCGCGGGCGCGGTGACGGTAACAAACTCATCGGTTGTCAGCGTGTCCAGGTGACGGGACTGCAGCGATGTGGCGATGGCCGCGGCGGCACGGCATCTCGCCAGGTGCTTGCCGGCTTCGCGGATCTGGCCGGCCTGGCTCCACGCCTGCGCCATCAGCGTCTCGCGGTTTGCCATCACCCAGTCGGCGCCCCGCGCGGCGGTCATCCGGTGGGCGGGGTCACGGTTCACCTCGTCGACCCAGTCGCCGCCGCTGGTGGTGATCGTGGCGCGTTGCACGTGCTGTCCGCCGCGCAGCGGCGGGCCCAACGCGCCGGCCGCGGTGGCCGCGACGTCGCCGGCGATACGGGTCACAAATGCCGCTAGCTGGTCGGTGGTGGCCTGTTGCGGAGGCGGGGCGCCGAGCGGACGCAGCGCCCCGCCCAGCGTGATGACCGCCGAACCGCCGGGGGTGATCGGGTCACCGATCCAGGCGTCGTTGATATCGATGGGCCGGTATCCGAAGGACCCTAAGTCTTCTCGGTGTGCGGGACGGATACGCCGAGCGAGGAACTCGAAGTCGGCGTCCTTGCCGGTGGCAAACTGCCAGGAGTCGTAGACCGGCAGCACCGCGTCGGCGGGCTGGTCGAGTGTCCAGGCGGGCGCGTGGGGGGTCGCGGCGTCGACGCGTTGGCCGAGCCCGGCTTGCACGCCGCCGCGAAAGGCGGGCACCACCGCTGCACGCAAGGTGGTGTCGGGTGGCAACTTGAGCGGGCACAGTAGCCGAGAGCGGCCAACGGTCGGGATGCTGCCGTCGGCCTGGACGTGCGCCCAGGCCCAGCTTTCGGCGAGGTCAGGCAGGTAGCGCACCGGAATGGTCATGGTGGGCAGCGGTGTGCCCGAAATAAGGGCGATGTCGGCTGGCGCGACGACCAGCACGAGCCAGGGCCTGAGCCGATTGGCGGTGCCGGCCCGGGCGGGAGAGAACCGCCACGGCAAGTCACTGGTGTTGAACTCGACCGCGGCGAGATTGATCGCCTCGGAGCCGGTGGACCCCGGGGCCGGGAATCGGTTGATGATCTGACCCGGTAGCAGTCCGATGATTCCTTCCGGTCCGAGCATCTCGATGTGGGGGCCGGCCGGATTGCGGGTATCGGCGTTGACCGCGTCGGTGACCTGTGCGACGGGATCCAGCCCGGGCCGCGGCGGCGGATCGGGGGGGTTGTCGATAGTCGTATCGACGGGATCAACATCGGCTTCGGCGGCGCCGGCGGCCGGTTGAGCCCACGACGCGAACGTCAAGGTCGTCATGACAGCTCCCACTGTTCGACTACGGCGGCCGCGGTGCCCGCCGCAGCGAACTGGCGCGCCGACTCGAATGCGGCCGCGCTAGAGGCGAACGGCGCGGTGAGCGCGCTGGGCACCAGACCGACGATCGGCGCATCAACGACGACGACGGCAGGAGTTTCGGGCAGCACGCTGACCGGATTGTCCGGCGGCCATGCAATGTCGATGGGACGGCCGGCGCTGGGGACGAACGGGACCAGGTCCAGGCTGGCCAGTGCGGCGAGATGACCGGGATCCAGGGTGGCGGTGCTCAGGTCGGGCCCGACCACGACGGTGTCCCAGTCGAAGTCGGCGGTCCGGGGGTCGAGGGCGGTGACACCCGACGGGCTGAATACCCCGCCGCATGGCTGCAGGCTGAACGAGGTGGTCGATACCTGCTCCTCGGCCGTCATGGCCCGGAACATGCCCAGCGCAAAAGCGTCGGTGACGATTTCGGTAGGGGACAGCAGCGCCCCGCCGGCGCGCAGGCGCACCCCGTCCAGCTGCCAACGCTGTTCGGGTACCGCGTAACCGCCGAACCGGTCGATGGTCAGTCCGAACGGCACCAGCCGCTGCCGAAGCTCAAGCCGGCCAGCCGGGTGCAGCACGGCGCCTGCCGCGACGGACGCTGCGGCGGCGGGTGAGAGGACGACGCCGTCGGTGTCAGCGGCTGGTGGATGCACGGCCCACGAGCCGGCATCGGCGAGCGCGGTGGCGAGTTGGTCGCCGACGTGGGGCACGAAGGTGATGGGCGAAGGCGTGTCGCCGAACGTCTGGTCGATGGTGATCGAGGCGGACACGAAGAGCACCTCGATTTCGCCGTGAGCGTTGATGTGCCAGGGGGCGGGGCCCTCCAGCGTGCCGGAGAGTCGCACGCCCAGAAGCGATTCACCGAAGGCCCGGACCTCGACGCCGGCAGAGATGTCGACGGTGAAGTGAACCCGGGGCACCTGTTCGACAAGTGCGTCGAATGCCAACCAGCCGTGCACCTCGCAGTCGGCCACCGATGCGTGCAGTTCGGCCTTGGCACCGAACTGCACGCTGACGGTGGTGACGGCAAAATACGCTTCATAGCGCAGCTCGGCGATAGCGAAACCGATCGCCATGCCGATGCGTTGCAGAGCCGGCACGCCGGCAGGTGGGTGCACCGCAGGGTGGAACCCGCCGGCGGAGAGCACAAACGTCGCGTCGGGGCCGCCCCGGATCAGCACTAAGAGGTCGCCCGTGAGAGTGAGGCCCACGATGTAGGAACCGGTGAGGCTGGCGACGAGGCGGAACTCGGGCACACTGAAGTCGGCGATGGCCGCGAACGTGGCTTGCAAGTGCACCACAGCGACATCGGGCGGCAGGTCAACGATCAATCGGCCGATGCAGGTCAGCCGCACCGGGTCCGGCGCTTCCAAGATCAACGCGGCCTGTGCTTTGAAAAGGCCTCCGCCCCAGTTGATCTCAAACATCGGTCCGAGCAGCGACTGGCCGGTCTGAGTCGGGAACATCCGCGGCAAGATGGCCAGCATCCGCGGCATGTCGCGTTCGGGATCGTTTGGAAACAGCAGGTTGCCGAGGCTGCCGTCGAGCACTGCGGCGGTGAGCGCCGCGGTGTCGCTGCGGCGGTTGACCCCGAAGATCCCGCCGACACCGGACACCGCAAAACCTAAGCCGATTTGGATGCCGGGCTGCGGAAACCGGCCACTCAGCACGATCAGGAACGAGTTCGGGCCGAGTAGCGCATAACCGCCTACCTTGATCGGCCCGATCGTCAGCGTCACCGCACCGCGCCACTCACCGTTGTCGAGATCGAGCTGGCCGCCGCCGGCCACGCCGGGCAGCTCTAGGGCGATACCCGCCCCGGAGGGCCCGTCCGGCCCGTCCATGGTGGGGACGAGCTGGAACCCATCCGCGCCGTGCACGAGCTGCAGCGTCAGGCCACCGTGCATCTCGTCGACCTCCACCCGTACGGCGGGCAGCGGCACGACGGCTGTGACGCTGAGGTCGAGATTGACTGAGCTGGCCGGGCCGGCGGGCATGCCGCCGACGGCAACATCAACGCTGATCTCGGGTCTGTCGCTCATCTGCCTGTTCTTTCGTCGACGGGTCAGCCGATGCCGCGTTGCCCGAGGGTGAACTGCGGGCTGCCGCCTTGGGTCAGCACCAGCTGCGGGGAGTAGCTCTCGTCTACCGGGGCGATGTTGATGAAACTGCTCAGCGCGTCCCCGAGGAACTTGTGCGCGTCGACACCGGCAGTGACACCGCTGGCGCTGTCAGAGCCGAGGCCGACGGTGACCCTGTACAGCGGGTCCGTAGGCGCGGCGGAGAGCGCCACACTCAGGTGGATCGCGCCGAGTTGAAAGTCCAGGGCACCGGCGGCCGGGTGTAGGCCGGCACTCCATGGCGTCCACTGGATGTCGATGCTGGCCTGCGCCTGCTGTGCGGGTTTGGTCATCGCCGCGCCCACCACATACTGCCAGTCGGCGCGTCCGCTCGCCTTCATGTCCACATGCAGCGGGCCGGAGCCGAGACTGAACTGAAAGTCTTTGATCACTTGCAGCCAGACACCCTGCGTCGCACCGGGATCCGTGATAGCCAGGCCAACGGTCGCGATAATCGTGGTGTCCGGATTGGCAGAATCTTCGGAGTAGTTCAACGTCACCATCCGCGACCAGCCGGCCGGATGTCGGTAACCGACGGTCAGGCGGGGGTCGTTGAGCAGGTCGCGGATTCGCAATAGCAGGAAGACCATCAGCGACCACCAGTCCGGCGGCCGAAACGGCGGCTGTTGAAGCTCGTCGAGGATCTGCTGCGGAATCCGTTCGGCGTTGTCCACGATTTTGTTGGCGTCCTGCTCGACCTGCTTAATGACATCGCTCAGGTGCTCGGGCTGTTGCGCCGCCTGCTTCATGGCTTCATCGAGGATTTGGCGCAACACTTCGCCGATGTTGGTGGGCGTGGCGGTGACCATCAAAGCGGCCCGGCAGATGCGCCGCCGGGGATTTTCGACGCGACCATGCGAGCCTCCTGCCGGAGAACGTTCATCCCCGGGTCGCGCGCGGCGGCCGGGCGGACCGAACATCATCATCGCCGGAAAAGGTGCGCCGTGGGTGCATAATGGCGGATCTACGGGGAAACCTTCAGTGACAACGCTGGCGGGTTCACGACAGCCTTCGGTTACGCGACGCGCAAAGAAGGGCCATCGTCCTCAGGATGCGCCGGAATTTGTTCCTACATGGCCTTCGGCGTTGGTCTGCAAGCACCAAGACGATCCCACCCGCGGCGACCACGACGCCGCCTGACAAGCGCGGCAACGGCCGGTCAGGTCCATGCGGGCCTGGCCGTCGCGGCGCTGCCTACGAGCCGCAAAAATTGTTCGCGTCCTCAACTGCATTTGCGCGGCAGCCAAATGCTCTTATCGCGTGATTTCGGGAGCTCTTGACGGCAAAACTTGTCACCGCGTTGTCACATGCCGGGTGATACATTGGGGGACACACTGCGCCAACCATGGACGGTCATCCCAGGTCACCCCATCACTGCGACGATGGGCAACACACTGGGACTTCGCTAGGCGGACTGTAAATCCGTCAGCATGAACCTACGCAGGCACCTAACAGTGACGACAATTCTGACGACAACCGTGACGACAGTCGCTCCCTCAACGACCACCGCTACAGCACCAAAATGCACCTATCGTGCCTGGTCAGGGCACCCGCTCGCTCCTGGCAGTGTGGGGGTCAGGGGTTCGAGTCCCCTTAGCTCCACCAGGGAAAACTCGGATCTCACCAAGCTACTCAGAGCCGTTTGACGACAGTTTTGACGACAATTGTCGTTGCGAATCGTCGCCCATGTGTGCGAACAGCGTGCCCATCGAGTCCAACGCGTCACGCTGCACCGCCTCGATCACCTCGACGTAAGTGCCGGTGGTCACCGTGATCGAACTGTGGCGCAGGATCCGCTGAACGGTCGCCGGCGGTACGCCCATGGTGAACAGCAGCGTCGTGCACGAGTGGCGAAGATCGTGGACCCGCAGCTGCGGCACGTTGGCCTTCCGGCAGAGATTATGGAAGATCCGATTTGCGTTCCGCGGTTCGATGAAGCCGCCCTGGGCAGTGGTGAAGACCAGTCCCGTCTCGCGCCAGCTTGAGCCGGCGGCAAACCGTTCCTAGAGCTGTCGCTTGCGGTGTGCCCGCAGGATGCTCACCAAGGGGTCCGGTATCGGCAGCACCGCGACAGATGCGTCGGTCTTCACTGGGTCCAGCCGCAGTTGCCCATCGACCCGGTGCAATGCCTGCCGGACCGTCATGCGGCCCCCGTCGAGATCGACGTCGGCCCATGCGAGACCGAGCGCCTCACCGCGCCGCAGTCCCATCGCGAGCGCCACTGCCCAGAGCGCGTAGAGCCTGTGGTGTTCGGCAGCACCGAGAAAGCGAAGCGCCTCAGCGCGAGTGAAGCTTCGAACCTTGCGATCGTCGGTCACCCGCAGCTGAACTAGCCGCGCCATGTTTCGACTGAGCAGTTCCTCGTCGACGGCGTCCTGTAGCGCGGCCCGCAGCACTCGCAGGACGTGGCGGATCGAGCTGGCCGACAGAGCGGCCTGGCAGCACCGTGGATCGGCGAGCGCGCAGCACCGGGGCTTATCCCTGGCGGCATCCCTTCCCTGGCCGCAGCACTGACATTTCGTACGAAGGTCGCTCAGCCATGCGCGGATATCTGCCGCCTGCAGCGTTTTCAACTTCCGCTTACCTATGCCGGGCACGATGTGAAGGCGGACATCGCCCTCATAGGTGGCGTAGGTTGTCCGCCGAATGCCCGGCTCGGCGATGTGCTCGAGCCAATACGACATGTACTCGGCGACCGTAAGCGTCGTGGTGGCAACCGGAATGCCGCGCCGTTGTTGATCGCGTAGCTTGTTCAGCTCGTTCAGGGCTTCCCGCTCGGTGTCGCCGTACACGCTGACGCGCTTACGCCGCCCATCCGGTGTGTCAACAAAAATTTGCCCTCCCACCGTCCGTCGGTGCGGCGATACACGCCGCCCTCGCCGTTGGCATTGCGCTTCGCCCGTTCCCGCGCAGCCATCACGCGACCCCGTCGATAAGGCCAGCGATGTACTCATCTAACGACTTTCGGACAATCCGCCGGCATCTGCCGATCTGCACCGATTTGATCTGTTGCTCCCAGATCAGCCGGTAGATCATCCATCGGCTGACGGCAAGCCGGCTGGCCGCAGCCTGCACCGTGATGAATTCTCCATCGTCGATCAACGTGAGCACCTTCAGCACTTCGCGACTGGGCGAACGACCGCTCGCCGCGACCCGCTACCGAAGCCCCGTGCCCGCTCGATGCGCATCAGCGGCGCCAGCCGGCGACGCTCAGCCATCGTCTTGCGGCGTAAGGGCGCCCCCGGTGTGCGCCACGATGAAGCGATGAATCTCCGCCGAGTTCACCCGGCGAGACGCCCCGATCTGGACCCACGCCAGCTCGCCGGCATCGAAGAGCCGATAGATCGACGAGCGTGAGATACGCAGCGCCGCAGCAGCTTCGGAAACAGTGAGAAGCAAACTGCCGTTGATGCGGGTACCGGTGAAGGAGTTGCGCTCAGTTGAGCTTGAGGAGTGTGTGTGAGTCATGCGATGCCCTCGTGGTGAGTCGTATTGCACTACTGTAATTCGCCGCGGTGACCACTTCGTGCACAATCTTTCGACCGGATAGATGATAACGCTTTACGTTAATAACGCCGTACGTTATCATTGATCGAGTGATCCGCTCATTCCGGGACAAGGACACCGAGGCGATCTGGCATCGGCGCTACGTCAAGAAGCTCAGCCCGGAACTTAGCAGGCTCGCATACAACAAGCTTGTTCTCATCAACGCCGCCGAGAGCATCAACGACCTGCGGGTGCCCCCAGGCAACAGACTGGAGAAGCTGACAGGCGGCCGTGCCGGCCAATACAGCATCCGCGTCAACGACCAGTGGCGCATCTGCTTCACCTGGAGTGCCAGCGGCGCCGGCAACGTAGAACTCGTCGATTATCACTAGAAAGGACAAACACCATGGCCGACTTCGCGCCCACCCACCCTGGCGAGATCCTCAAGACCGAATTCCTCGACCCGCTGGGCATCTCGCAGTACCGGATCGCCAAAACGATCGACGTGCCGCCGCGCCGCATCAACGAGATCGTGCACGGCAAGCGCGGCATCAGCGCCGACACCGCACTGCGGCTTTCACGCGCGCTCGGATTAAGCGACATGTTCTTCATCAACATGCAGGCTCACTACGACGCCGAAATCGCGCGTGAGCACATCGGATCACAACTAGCGACCATCGAACGTATCGCCTAAGCCCGCGCGAATCGGCTGTGACGCCACAGCGGCCGGCCGTGCCGCGCCCCGCCTTCCCGTCTCCACCACCCCAAATCCCCTAACTTCTAATCGTTCTCACAAAATCTAACCCCAATCGTTCCATCACATTCCTCTCTGTAGCATTTAAAACAGCAGTCCCACAGGGCTTCTGATCGCCAGCCCCTCGATCGCCCTTGCCTAGGATTTCCGCACGGCACATTGGCACAAGTGGTGCAATACTGATTTGGGCCGCGCTGCGCGCGCCCCAAATCCCAGCCGCTACAGCTAGTTTCGCTCCGTAAGGTTCTGAGGTGGTCGCCGGTGTTGACGATCTCCCGGCTATCGCGGTGGAGCATCAACTACTACAACGACACCGCCAATGCGGCCCCGGCCGCGGCGATGGATCGCCAGTCCGCCGGCGGCGGGCTGGGCGAGTACTACTCCGAACGCGATACCCGGATGCCGACCTGGATCGTGGCCGTGGACACCGCGGCGGTGGGTGAGCTGACCGGGCTGGACGCTGCCACGTTGCATGGCGGGTTCGCTGACACCACCGTGGCGTCCCGCTGGCTCGATGACGGGATCGCCCCCAATGGGGCCAGCGGGCGGGTATACACCACGGGCTCCGTGCACGGTTTCGATCTGACGTTCGCCGCGCCCAAGAGCGTGTCGCTGCTGCGCGCCCTGACCGACGACATCGGCGAAAAGACCGGACCTGCAGCGGTTGCCGGGGTTGGTGGGAATCGCCTACCAGCACGAGACCTCGCGGTGTGGGGATCCGCACCTGCACACCCACGTCATCGTGCCCAACCGCCAGGCCCGAACCGATGGTGCGCTGGTATCGATCGACTCCAAGTCGCTTTATCACGAAGCCAAAGCCGCCGGCATCGTCTATCAAGCCACCCTGCGCCACGAGCTGCACGCCGAGCTGGGCGCGGAATGGAGTCCGGTCGACCCATTCACGGGGATGGCCCCGATGGCCGCCGTCGACAAGCACTGCCTCAAAGCGTGGTCGCAGCGCTCCACCCGGTTGCGCCAATGGGCGCACAACCATCTGGTGGTCGTCGACGGTGAGCCGACCGCCCAGCAGCTGGCCGCCGCGCAGAAAGCCACCCGCCCGGCCAAGCCGGAATCCACATCCTGGGCCGCGCTCAAAGCCGAGTGGCGCGCCGATGCGCGCGGTTTGGAATACGACCGCGCCGCGCACTTTGAGGCGCGCGCCGCGCGCCGCGCCACGCCGCGCATGTTGACCGACCGCGCGCGGCTGGCGCGCTTGGTCGCGCAGATCGACAAGCCCGCGTTCACCCGCGCCGACCTCGTCGAGGGGGTGGGCGCGCTGCTGCCGGTGGACGCGCCGGGTGATCCGCGCGCGTTGATTGAGCGGATCACCGACATGGTCGGGGTGCGGGTCAGCGCGGCGCGCGAGGCGCATCACCGCGAGGGTCATGAAATGTTCACCGTGGATGC
>Ga0318536_10000024_pt1 | contig 26658 bp, 24 predicted proteins | sample GRESIP117b4f28_FD_203481 | JGI IMG/M metagenome (GOLD analysis project Ga0318536, IMG submission 203481) | Tropical soil microbial communities from Luquillo Experimental Forest, Puerto Rico - GRE.SIPMG.117b4f28 | ecosystem: Environmental > Terrestrial > Soil > Tropical forest > Bulk soil... | reverse complement strand
GCGCCATTACCGTCGTATTCTGCGATCTGCGCGGCTTCACCGCATTCTCCGAGCTGACCGAGCCCGAGGAGGTGATGTCCGTCCTGCAGGAATATCACGCCACGCTTGGCGGCTTGATCCACAAATATGAGGGCACGGTGGAGCGCTTCTCCGGCGACGGCATCATGATCTTCTTCAACGATCCGTTGCCGTGCCCGGACCCAAGCTTGCGGGCCGTGCGGATGGCCGTCGAAATGAGGGAGCGCGTGGGCGAACTCCTCACCAAGTGGCGCAAGCTCGGTCACGAGCTCGGTTTCGGCGTGGGTATTGCGCACGGATACGCCACCCTCGGTCGGATCGGCTTCGAGGGCCGATTCGACTATGGGGCGGTCGGCACCGTGGTCAATCTGGCGGCGCGGCTGTGCTCGGACGCCAAGGACGGACAGATCCTCATCGAGGGCAAGGTCCTTGCCGCCATCGAGGCAAGCACCAGCACGGAGCCTACCGGCGAGGTGACGCTCAAGGGCATTCATCGGCCGGTACGGGTCTTCAATGTGTGCGCGCTGCTGCCGGAAACAGCGTAAGGCGGCGCCGCAGCATGGCGATGTCAAGCGAGCCGATTTCCGCCCGACCCATCGAGGAGGAGCGCACGGCTCCCGCGGCCTCGCGCCGGGAGCGGATCGAGTTCCTCAATCACGCGGTCGTCTTTGCCGAAGCCAATATCCGCGCCTACGATACCAAGTCGCAGATTGCGCTCGCCGCCTTCGTCTTTTCCATGACCCCGTTGTGGTCAATCCTCAACGCAACCTGCGGCAATGTCGCGGCACGGCCCATCGTCGCGGTTCTGCTGCTCGCGTTCCTCTGCACCATCATGCTCTATGGATACGTGCTCTGGCCGATCGCTCCGCTCAAGGGCCTGATCAAGAACAAACGCGTGAAGAACTTGTTTTTTGTTGCCGATCCGATGGCGGTCAGCACCACCTATGCCGATCAGCTCAACGACCTCTCGCTCGAAGCCGAGCTCACGGCGGAGGTCCTAAAATTATCCTTCATTCGCGCCAGCAAGGGCATTCGCTTTCGCTACGCGCTGTGGGCGACAGGGACGTTTTACGCGTTGGTATTCGTCGCCTTTCTCCTGCTGCGCCAGTGCGTATGAAACATGCGGCCGGGCGCCGCCTCAAGTCGGCGAGAGCACGTGGATGACGCGACTCGCGATCAGTGGCCTGGTCCTTGCCGCATAGGCCGCCATGTGCGGCGCGGCTGCATGCGCCTTGAGCGCGTCAACGCTCGCCCATTTCTCGATCACGACGAAAGTGTCGGGGCCAAACCTGGTCTGGAAACCCTCGACACCCTCGGCATCGACCGCGGCTCCGTATTCGATGCAGCCCTCCTCCGCGCGCACGGCTGCAACGTTGCCACGGAATGCTTCGAGCACCGTGTCGCGTTGCCCGGGCTTGGCCGTGATGAGTGCGATAACGTGGATCATGCCCATCCCCCCTTTGCTGGCCGGTGAAAGTTACCGTTTGCCGTTTATCGAAGGAAGAGGGATGCCTGGCCGGGGTCGCATCGCGGGCTGTGGCTATCTCTTGCGGCGGCCATGAATTGAGCCGCGCCGTCTGCTAGCGTCGCGTCATGATGGATGCCATCCATCCCATGAAGCCAACGGGTTTGGAGCAGGCTTCACCGGCCGAGAGCGCCGGCCGGCCGACGCCCGTCATGGAGCAATATATCGAGATCAAGGCAGCCAATCCGGACTGCCTGCTGTTCTACCGGATGGGCGACTTCTACGAGCTGTTCTTCGAGGACGCCGAAGTCGCGGCGCGCACGCTCGGCATTGTGCTCACCAAGCGCGGCAAGCATCTCGGCCGCGACATCCCGATGTGCGGGGTGCCGGTCCATCGGGCCGACGAATACCTCCACCGTCTGATCGCGGCCGGCCACCGCGTTGCCGTCTGCGAGCAGATCGAGGATCCGGCGGAAGCGCGACGGCGCGGCAACAAGAGCGTGGTCCGCCGCGACGTCATCCGCCTGGTCACGCCGGGAACGCTGACCGAGGACACGCTGCTCGATCCAAGACGCAACAACTATCTCCTGGCCATTGCCCGCGCCCGCGGCTCCGGCGCGGAGGAGAGCCGGCTGGCGCTGGCCTGGATCGACATCTCGACCGGGGAATTCCGCCTGGCCGCGTGCAGCCGCTCCGGCCTTGCCGGCGAGATCGCGCGGCTCGATCCCAGCGAGATCATCGTGTCCGATGCGCTCTACGGCGATGCCGAGCTCGCGCCCTATCTGCGCGCGCTGCCGGCGGTGACGCCGCTTGCGCGCGACGTGTTCGATGGCGCGAATGCCGAGCGCCGCCTTGCCGCCTATTTCGGCCTCTCCACCACGGACGGATTCGGCGCGCTCTCGCGGCTCGAGCTCACGGCCGCGGCGGCATGCGTGAGCTACGTCGAGCGCACGCAAATCCAGGGACGGCCGCCGCTTTCGCCCCCCGTGCGCGAGCGGCAGGGCACCACGCTGCTGATCGATCCGGCCACGCGCAGCAACCTCGAGCTGGTGCGCACGCTCTCCGGCGAGCGGCGCGGGACGCTGCTCGCCGCGATCGACCGCAGCGTGACCGCCGCCGGCTCGCGCCTGCTGGCGCAGCGGCTGGCCGCGCCGCTCACCGACCCGCAGGCGATTGCGCGCCGCCACGACGCGGTTGAATTCTTTGTCAGCGATGCCGCGGCGCGCAGCGATCTGCGCGCCCGGCTCAAAGCTGCGCCTGATCTTGCGCGCGCGCTGGCGCGGCTCGTCGTCGGCCGCGGCGGCCCGCGCGATCTTGCCGGCGTCCGCGAAGGCATCCTGGCGGCGGTGGCGCTCGCGGCCGACCTGGAGCAGGCCGCGCACCTCCCAGGCGAGCTGGCGCAGGCGGCAAACGCGCTGCGCGGCCCCGATCCTGCGCTCGCTGCCAGGCTTGCAGCGGCGCTCGCCGACGAGCTGCCCTACCTCAAGCGCGACGGCGGTTTCGTGCGCGCAGGCTACCACGCGGCGCTCGACGAGGCGCGCGCGCTGCGCGATGAGTCGCGCCGCGTCATCGCGGCGCTGCAGGCGCGCTATGCCGAGATGACCGCGGTGCGCGCGCTCAAGGTCCGGCACAACAACGTGCTTGGCTATTTCGTCGAGGTGACCGCACAGCATGGCGACAGATTGCTGGCGGCCCCGCTCAACGCGACCTTCATCCATCGTCAGACGCTCGCCGGACAGGTGCGCTTTACGACCACCGAGCTGGGCGAGCTCGAAGCCAAGATTGCGAGCGCGGCCGAACGCGCGCTCGGCATCGAGCTTGCGACGTTCGATGAGCTCGCCGCAGCCGTCACAACCGCAGCTCCTGCCATCAAGGCGGCGGCGGATGCGCTTGCCGTCCTCGACGTGACCGGCGCCTTGGCCGAGATCGCCGTCGAGCGACAATACGCGCGGCCGCAAGTCGATGATTCGCTCGATTTCAACATCGCGGCCGGCCGCCATCCGGTGGTGGAGCAGATGCTTGCCGGCGAGGGCGGCCCCTTTGTCGCAAACGATTGCGATCTGTCACCGCCCGCCGCCGACGGCGAAGGCCGCATCTGCCTGCTTACCGGGCCCAACATGGCCGGAAAATCAACCTATCTGCGGCAGAACGCGCTGATCGCCATTCTCGCGCAGATGGGAAGCTTCGTGCCGGCGCGCCGCGCGAAAATCGGCGCCGTCGACCGGCTGTTCTCGCGCGTCGGAGCGGCCGACGATATCGCCCGCGGACGCTCGACCTTCATGGTCGAGATGGTGGAGACCGCCGCGATCCTCAATCAGGCGGGCAGGCGCTCGCTCGTCATTCTCGACGAGATCGGCCGCGGCACGGCGACTTTCGACGGTCTCTCGATTGCGTGGGCGACCATCGAGCATCTGCATGAGACCAATCGATGTCGCGCGCTGTTCGCGACCCATTTTCACGAATTGACCGCGCTGGCGGCGAGGCTTGGACGCCTGTTCAACGCCACCATGCGGGTCAAGGAGTGGCAGGCCGAGGTGGTGTTCCTGCACGAAGTGGTCGCGGGAGCGGCCGACCGCAGCTACGGCATCCAGGTCGCAAAGCTCGCCGGGCTTCCGGCAACCGTGATCGAGCGCGCAAGGACGGTGCTCGCGAAGCTCGAAGCGGAGAATCGCGCGGCGCCGCGCGGGTTCGACGATCTGCCGCTGTTCGCAACAGTGCCGAGGCAGACGCAGGCGAACCCGCGTGAGGTGCTGACGGAGCGGCTCGCAGCTGCGCTGGCGCAGCTTCATCCCGATGAGTTGTCGCCGCGCGAAGCGCTCGAAGCGCTCTACGCGCTCAAGGCGACGGCGGCCGCAAAGGAATGACGATGCGACGCGTGGTGCTGGCTTTGCTCGCAGGCATCTGCCAAGCGGCCATTGCCGATGCGCAATCCTACCCGTCGCGCGCGATCACCATCACCGTGACGGCGGCCGCCGGCGGGGTGACGGACGTGGTGGCGCGCGCCATCGGCCAGCGCCTGTCGGAAAGCTGGGGCCAGCAAGTGGTCATTGAGAACAAGGGCGGCGGGGCGCATGCGCTGGGAGCAACCTCCGTGGCCAAGGCCGCCCCCGACGGTTATGCGCTGCTCATCGCCGAGGCGGGCACCTTCGTCATCAATCCAACGCTCTACGGCAAAGGCAAGCTGCCCTATGACGAGGAGAGGGATTTCATTCCGATCTCGGGCCTCGTTCGCATCAACCAGGCCCTCGTCGGCCACCGCTCGGTTCCGGCCGCGAATGTAAGCGAGCTGATCGCGCTCGCCAAGAGCAAGCCGGGCGTGCTCACCTATGGCACCGCCGGCGTCGGATCCGCCCCGCATATGAACATGGTCCTGCTCGAGAGCATGGCCGGGGTGGCGCTGCAGCCCGTTCACTATCGCGGCGCGGTACCCGCGCTCACCGACGTGATCGCCGGCCACATCGATCTGATGTCGGTCAGCGTGAGCCTGGCGCTGCCGGCGCTGCGCGGCGGGGAAGTCAGGATGTTCGGGATTGGCAGCGCCCGGCGTCTCGCCGCAGTACCGGACATTCCGACCGTCGCCGAGAGCGGGCTTCCCGGCTACGAGGCCAGCACCTGGTTCGGATTGTTTGCTCCCGCGGGCACGCCGCGCGACATCGTGACAAAGATCAACGGCGAGGTCACGCGGCTCCTGGCCGATCCGCAGTTCCACGAAAAATTTCTGGCGCCGCAAATGTTCGAGCCCATGTTCGAGCCCATGGCAAGCACGCCGGAAGCGTTTGCCGCCTATATCGGAACGCAAACGCAGAAATGGAGCAGGCTCATTCGTGAGCGCAGGCTTTCGATCGACAAGTAGGTCGCGTTCCCGGGGGCTCACAGCAGACGCGGCCACGTCCGGCGCGCCAGCCAAAGCAGACCGCTCCATGCCATGGTGATGGCGAGGCCGCACGCATAGGCCCACCATACCCCGAGCGGCTCGGCGAGATAGTGGACCCCGAGAAACCCGAGAAACAGGCCGATCAGCGGGGGTTGCGCGTGTGCGAGCACGGCACCCGCCGCCTTGCCTCCGACATGCGAATGCAGGATCACGACGAAGGTCCCCATCACGATGGGAAATACGGCAAATACACCCGACGCGAACGACCCGATCCGATGGCTGGCGGTCGTCACGGCGGCGACGACCAGCGCGGCCGCCGTCGCGCGCAGCGGCAGCTCATAACGGGTGCGCCTGATATCCTTTCTCGACAGCACATCGCGGCGAAACCGCGCCGAGGCCGAAATCGTCAGCCCAAGGACCAGCGCATTGAGGACGAGGGCTGTTGCCGGCGTCCACTCCATCAGTTGCAGCACGGCGGCCGCACAGAACCAGACGAGCACGGCCATGGCGATGGAGATGAGAACACCATGACGCTGTGCCAGCATGGCGTAGGCGAGCGCGAAAATGGCAACGCCCGCGTTCATCGCGGCCGTGCCGATGGCGCTCGCCGCAATGAAGGCCGGCGGATGCTCCACTGCCATGATGATATAGGCGGCGCCCGCCGCCGTCGGCAGCGTGGCGATCAACGCACCAATGAACGGGCCGCTGCGCTCGACGGCAACGGATGCGGCAACCACAATGGCTGCCGTCATCGTCATCTTGAGGATGAGCCCATACCAGAACAGCGGTTCGAGCGGCATGCAAGGGAGCAGGCTTTACGTGCGGGCAAGCTTCACCTCGATGGGCGGGCCGCTCTTGATCGTCTGGTAGACGACGCAATACCGCTCGGTAAGCTTGAGCAGCGAATCGAGCTTGTTCTGAGGCACGTCGGTGTCGACATCGAAACGCAGACGAATCTGCGCGAAGCCGACCGGCGCGTCCTTGGCGACCCCGAGCGTGCCGCGGAAGTCGAGATCCCCTTCGGCCGCCACCGTCGCGGACTTGAGCGGAATATCGAGCGCGGTGGCGACCGCCTTCAGGGTGACGCCGGCACAAGCCACCAACGCCTCCAGCAGCATGTCTCCGGAGCATAGCTCAAGGCCGGAGCCGCCGGTCGCGGGATGCAGGCCCGCAACCGCAAGGGCGCGGCCGGTCTCCACCTTGCAGGCGATGTGGGCGTCATCGAGCGTGCCCCTCGCCTTCAAGGTGATGCAGGCTGCTTTCGGATCGCTCTTGTAGCGGTCCTTGAGCGGCGCCTGCATGGTACGCAGCGCACTGGCATCCATGATTGCGTCCTTTGCTGTCCGTCGTCTGTCCTGTGCTACCACCACATCCCGCCACCCGCCGCCGCCGCGGTTTCGCCGTCGTCCGTAACCACCGCGCGGTCGAGCGAGCGGTCAAGCGCCGCCAGCACGCGGCGTTTGACGAAGTCGAAGGCCGCCGACTGGCGGTCGCGCGGGCGCGGCAGGTCGCAGGCAATCTCCTCATACACGCGTCCGGGATGCGCGCGCATCACCACGATCCGGTCGGCCAGCACAATGGCCTCCTCCACGTCATGTGTCACCATGATCAGCGTCGGCTTCGCATCAGCCCAAAGATCGAGCAGGTGGTCCTGCAGGTCGGCACGGGTAAAGGCATCGAGGGCGGAGAACGGCTCATCGAGCAGGAGCACCTGCGGGCGCGGCACCAGCGCGCGCAGGATGGCAACCCGCTGGGCTTGCCCGCCGGAGAGCTCGCGCGGCCACATCCATGCCTTTTCCCGCAATCCTACCCGATCGAGGGCGAGCGCAACGCGCTTCGTTTTCTCCTGTTTCTGATAACGATCGAGGCCGAAGCCGACATTGTCGGCCACGCGCAACCAGGGCAGCAGCCGCGGCTCCTGAAAGACGATGCCGATCTGCTCGTGCGGCGATAAAATAACGATCCCGTCCAGCACGACCTTGCCCTGCGTCGGCGTGTCGAGGCCCGAGATCGCCCGCAGCATGGTCGACTTGCCGCAGCCGGAGCCGCCGATGACGACGAGAATTTCGCCCGGCGCAACCTCAAGCGAGACGCCGTCGAGCGCGTGCACGCCGTTGGGGTAGGTCTTGCTCACACGATCGAGGACAAGCACGATTCTGCCCCTATGTGCGCGCGAAGCGGTCTTCCCAGCGCAGCAACGGGGCGGTGAGGAACGCGATCAGCCAGTCCGTGGACTTGCCGAGGATCGCAAACGCCACGATCGCGGCGACGATCTGCGCCGGCTTGCCGAGCTGCTGGCCGTCGATCAGGAGAAAGCCCAGGCCGGTCGAGGCGCCCAAGAATTCCGCGGCAACCACGAACATCCACCCAAGCCCCAGCCCGGCGCGCAGCGAGATGACGTAAGCCGGCATAACCGCCGGCAACAGGATGCGCCGCACCATGGCGGCTCCCGACAGGCGGAATGCGCGGCCCACCTCAACGATCTTGCGATCGACCGACATGACCGCGCCCATCACGCCGAGATAGACCGGGAAGAACACGCCGACCGCGATCAGGATGATCTTCGAGGCCTCGAAAATGCCGAACCAGAGAATGAACAGCGGCACCCAGGCGATGGAGGGAATCGCGCGCAGCGCCTGCAGGCTCGGATCGAGCAGGCGCCGGGTGAGGACGGAATAGCCGGCGATGGCACCCAGCAGCGTTCCGGCCGCCACGCCGAAGGCGAACCCCCAGGCGACACGCCACAGCGTAGCAAGCGCATGACGCTGCAGCTCGCCGGTCGCCGCGAGATCTTCGAAGGTTTTCCAGATCACGGATGGAGGCGGCACCAGGCGTCCATTCGACAGCCCGGTGCGCACTGCAGCCTCCCATAGAACGGCAAGCGCGACCGGCAAGAGCAGGCCGAGCGCAGGACGCGCCCAGGCCTTGTGCCGCGCCGCGGGCGCGGAGCGTTCGGTTGCGGCTTGCCGGACGGCCGTCATGGCGACAAGAGACACGGCACGCCCTTCCAATGCAACACGCCGGCCGTACGACATCAATTCGTGACGGTGACGTAGCGATCGTCGATGAGCTCATCGACCGATTTTTTCACATCCACATTGGCGCCGATGACGCCCGCCTTCTGCAATGCAACACCGGCCTCGAGGATCGATTCACGCTGTGCCGGACCGACCTTGTTGTGGGTGAGCTCGGTACGTTCCTTGAGCTGCTTGTCCACGACGGCGTCATCCAGCTTGGTGACGCCGATGAAGATTTTCTTGAGATCGGCGTAATTGGCGAGCGAGTATTTGCGCGCCTCCTCGTAGGCCGAAATCACGCGCGGCACGATATCGGGATGGTCCTTGGCAAACTCTTCGCGCACATTGAGGATGCCCCAGGTGTTGGCTTCGGGCTTGCGGTAGAACAGCCGCGCGCCGTCCTTGATCTCATGCTGGGCCATCATCGGATCGAGGCCGGCCCAGGCATCGACATCGCCGCGGATCAGCAAGTTGCCGCCATCGGCATGCTGCTGCACCAGCACCGGGATGATGTCCTTGTCGGTGAGGCCCGCTGAGAACAGCGCGCGAACGAGAAAAATGTGCGGATCGGTGCCGCGCACCATGGCCACCTTCCTGCCTTTGAGATCCTCGACCTTGCTGATCGGGCTCTCTTTGGTGGTAACGAGCGCGGTCCATTCCGGCCGCGAATAGACGTAGATCGATTTGATCGGGTTGCCGTTGATGCGGGCGACGAGCGCGGCGGAACCCGCGGTCGATCCGAAGTCGATCGATCCGGCGTTGAGGAATTGCAGCGCATTGGACGAGCTATTGGTCTGCACCCAGCGGACTGCGATACCGTCCTTGGCGAGCTCCTTTTCCAGGAAGCCTTTGTCCTTCAACAGCATGGACACCGGGTTGTAGGTCGCCCAATCAATGCGGATTTCGCTGGGCTTGTCCGCGGCCGAGAAGGCTGCAGTCGGAAACGCTCCGATGAGAGCGCAGGCAACGAGAATCCGACGGGAAATCAGGGTCACGACGACCTCCATGGCATTGGCCCTGCCCGCGTTCCCTCTGTCGCGCGGCGGCCGGTTGATGAAAGCGGGATTTTCTGGCCCGCCGTCAGCTGGGCGAGGGGCAGGCCCCGCGCTTTAGCTGCATTTGTTAAGCGCCCGCAAGCTGCTTGCTCAAATCGGCGCTATATTCTTTCTTTAGAAAGGGCTGCCACGGCCGTCAATGAGAAAATATCCGCTGATCGGACTGGAAAAATAGCATGATTCCCTACCGAGACATTCGCACACAGGCGGAATCTGCCATATAACGATGCAACGAGAACTGGGCTTCGCCCAACCGGGTCCACATGCTGATTGCAAACCAGCCCGCCGCGCGTGAAACCGAAGTGTTTGATGCCGCCGCCGTGGCCGGCGATCTCGAAGCCATTGCCAAGACGCATGCGGGTAACCAGCGCGAGCTCAGGCTCGCCCTATCGCGCCGCCTCAAGCTCGCCCTGCTGGATGGCCGCACCGCAGCCGAGCGCCTGCTCATCGACGATCGCGGAGGCCGCCGCTGCGCCGAGCGACTGTCCTTCATGCAGGACGAGATCATCCGCCTGCTGTTCGACATTGCGGGAAAGCACCTTTACTCGGCGCAGAACCCCTCGGAGGCCGAGCGTATGGCCGTGATCGCCACCGGCGGCTACGGCCGCGGCCTGCTGGCGGCGGGATCCGACATCGATCTCCTGTTCCTGCTTCCGTACAAGCAAACCGCCTGGGGCGAATCGGTCGCGGAGACGATTCTCTATTGCCTGTGGGACATGGGGCTGAAGGTCGGTCACGCCACGCGCTCCGTCACCGAGTGCATTCGGCAGGCCAAGGCGGACATGACAGTGCGCACGGCGGTGCTCGAGGCGCGCTATCTGCTCGGCGATCGCAGGCTTTACGACGAGCTGGTGCCGCGCTTCGACAAGGAGATCGTGCAGGGCAGCGCGGCGGATTTCGTCGCCGCCAAGCTTGCCGAACGCGAGGAGCGCCACCGGCGCGCGGGACAGTCCCGCTACCTGGTCGAGCCCAATGTCAAGGACGGCAAAGGGGGACTGCGCGACCTGCATACCCTCTATTGGATCGCCAAATACGTCTATCGCGTGCGCAAACGCGAGCAGCTCATCGACCGCGGCGTCTACGACCCGCGCGAGTATCGACGCTTCCGCCGCTGCGCCGATTTCCTCTGGGCCGTGCGCTGCCACATGCACTTCCTCGCCGGACGTGCGGAAGAGCGGCTCTCGTTCGACATCCAGCGCGAGATCGCGGTGCGCCTCGGCTATACCGAGCATCCGGGCCTGCGCGACGTCGAGCGCTTCATGAAGCACTACTTTTTGATCGCCAAGGACGTCGGCGATCTCACCGCCATTCTCTGCGCCAAGCTTGAAGAGAGCCAGGCCAAGCCGATGCCGGTGCTGAGCCGGATGATGGCGCGCTTGCGGCCGCGCACCCGCCCCGCGCTGAGCGAAAGCGATGAGTTCGTGGTCGAGAACAACCGCATCAATGTCGCCGACCCGAACGTGTTCAAGCATGACCCGGTCAACCTGATCCGCATCTTCCATCTCGCTCAGCGGTACAACCTGGCCTTTCATCCCGATGCCATGCATCTGGCGACGCGCTCGCTCAAGCTGATCGATCAGACGCTGCGCGATGATCCGGAGGCAAATCGGCTGTTCCTTGAGATCCTGACCTCGAAGAACGACGCCGAGACCGTGCTGCGGCGCATGAACGAGGCCGGCGTGCTGGGCCGCTTCATCCCCGCCTTTGGCCGCATCGTGGCGATGATGCAGTTCAACATGTATCACCACTACACGGTCGACGAGCACCTCGTACGCTGCATCGGCGTGCTCTCCGACATCGACGCGGGTCGCAGCGAGGACACCATGTTCGCGAGCGAGCTGATGCGCACGATCCAGCCGCGCCATCGCGACCTGCTCTACGTCGCGCTGTTCCTGCACGATGTCGCCAAGGGCCGCGTCGAGGACCACTCCATCGCCGGCGCGCGCGTCGCTCGCCATCTCTGCCCGCGGCTCGGCTTTTCGCCGGCGGAGACGGAAACGGTGGCCTGGCTGGTCGAGGTGCACCTGGTCATGTCGATCCTTGCCCAGTCGCGCGATCTTTCCGACCGCATGACCATTGAGAATTTCGCCGCCGTCATGCAGTCGGTTGAACGCATGAAGCTGCTTGCCATTCTCACTGCAGCCGACATCAAGGCGGTTGGACCCGGAGTATGGAACGGCTGGAAGGCGCAGCTCATTCGCTCCCTCTATTACGAGACGGAGCCGGTGCTCACCGGCGGGTTCTCCGAGGTCAACCGCGCACAGCGCGTTGCCGCAGCGCAGGCGCAATTCCGCGTCGCGCTCGCGGACTGGACTGCGGCGGAGAGCGACGCCTATGTCGGCCTGCACTACCCGGCCTATTGGCTCAAGGTCGACCCTGCGCACCAGATCGCCCATGCGCGCTTCCTGCGTTCTGCGGCGCAGGCGGAAAAGTCAGTGGCGACGTCCGCATCATTCCCGGCAGCACGCGGCGTTACCGAGCTCACCGTGCTCGCACCCGATCATCCGTGGCTGCTCTCCATCATCGCGGGCGCCTGCGCGGTCGCCGGCGCCAATATCGTGGACGCGCAGATCTTCACCACCACCGACGGTCGTGCCCTCGACACGATCGCGGTCTCGCGCGAATTCGATCTCGACGAGGACGAGGCGCGCCGCGCCGCGCGCATCACCGACACCATCGAGAAGGCGCTGCGCGGGGACCTGCGGCTGCCGGAAGTGGTTGCCAAGCGCGCCGGCAGCAAGGCCAGGCTGCGGGCCTTCGCGCTGCAGCCCGAAGTGTCCATCAACAACGGCTGGTCAAGCCGCCATACCATGATCGAGGTCGCTGGGCTCGATCGGCCGGGCCTGCTGTTCGAGCTCACCTCGACGCTTTCCAAGCTCGATCTCAACATTGCATCCGCGCATATTGCGACCTTCGGCGAGCGCGTCGTCGACGTGTTCTACGTCACCGATCTTTTTGGAGCCAAGATCACGTCGGCCATCCGGCAGGCAGCGATCAAGCGCGCCTTGATCAGCCTGTTCTCGGCGGCACACGAGACTGCCGCGAAGTCCGCAAAAAGCGCATCGGAGAGAACCGCGGCCGAGTGAAGGGCCGGTAACCCCCCCTTAAATCGCTCTCCTTACGCTCGCCTCCGGGCAACCGCCGTGGATCGGCGGCACAAAGTGGACCCGTGGGGAACGAGGATGGGCGGGCGAAAAGCGCGCCGAGACGGCGGTGCCGATGCGGCCGCAGGTCCCGCGCCGGAGCGATCGGGGAGCGATCCTTCTCGCGCGAGCCGGTCCGGCCGAGGCCGGCGCCGCGGCGGGCGCGGCAAAGGACGTTCTCTGCTTCCGCGGCTCCTCTACTGGAGCCTCGTGCTCACGTTATGGGGGATCATCGCCGCAGGCGGCTCACTTGTCTTTGTGGCGGCGACGCTTCCCCCGATCCAGTCGCTCGAGGTGCCCAAGCGTCCTCCCACCGTCGAGATTGTCGGCCTCGATGGCCATCCGCTGGTCAGCCGCGGCGAGATGAGCGGCACCGACGTTCCGATCAAGGAACTCCCGGCCTACCTGCCGAAGGCCTTCATCGCAATCGAGGATCGGCGCTTTTACGATCATTTCGGCGTCGATCCGGTCGGGCTTCTGCGCGCGACCATGGCCAATCTGCTGCGCCGGCACGTCGCCCAGGGCGGCTCGACCATCACCCAGCAGCTCGCCAAGAACCTGTTCCTGACCCAGGACCGCACGGTCTGGCGCAAGCTGCAGGAACTGGTGCTTGCGCTGTGGCTCGAACGCAAGCTCACAAAGCCCGAGATTCTCGAGCTCTACCTCAACCGGGTCTATTTCGGCTCCGGCGCATATGGCGTCGAGGCCGCGGCTCAGCGCTATTTCGGCAAGCCCGCAGCGCAGCTCAAGGTCGCCGAGGCTGCTCTCCTTGCTGGCCTCGTCAAGTCACCATCGCGGCTTGCGCCGAGCCGCAATCCGTTTGGTGCCGAGCGCCGCGCGCAGGCCGTACTGACGGCGATGGCAGAGCTTGGCTTCATCAGCGAGGCGGTGGCGAAGGCGGCGCTTGCGCAGCCGGCGCACGCCGTCAAGTCCGCCTCGGCCGGCTCCGTCAACTACGTCGCCGACTGGATCATGGACGTCCTTGATGATCTGGTCGGCCGTGTTGACAAGGACCTGATCGTCGAGACCTCCATCGATCCCGTCCTGCAGGCTGCGGCGGAATCGGCCCTCACCGACGTGCTCACCCTCAAGGGGCCAAGGCTCGACGTCTCGCAGGGCGCCGTTGTCGCCGTTACGCCGGAAGGCGCGGTGCGCGCGCTCGTCGGCGGGAGGAGCTACGGCGAGAGCCAATACAACCGCGCCGTGGCGGCGAGGCGCCAGCCGGGCTCGGCGTTCAAGCCTTTCGTCTACCTCACGGCCCTGGAGCGCGGGCTTACGCCGGATACCATCCGCGACGACAAGCCAATCGCGCTCAAGCGCTGGAAGCCGGAGAACTACCGCCACGAGTATCACGGGCCGGTCACGCTGACGCAGGCGCTTGCACTCTCGCTCAACACCGTCTCGGTGCGACTTACGCTCGAGTTCGGCGCGGTGGCGGTCGCAAGGACCGCCTACCGGCTCGGCATTGCCTCCAAGCTTGAAGCCAATCCGTCGCTCGCGCTCGGCACCTCGGAAGTCTCACTGATGGAGCTGGCCTCGGCCTATGCGCCGTTTGCAAACGGCGGCGATGCGGTGGCAATCCATGTCGTGCAGCGGGTGCGCACCCGCGATGGCAAGGTGCTGTTCGCGCACATGCCCGCGAACCTCGGACGCATCATCGATCCGCGCTACGTTGCGATGATGAATACAATGATGCGGGAAACACTGGTGAGCGGCACCGGCCGCAATGCGCAGCTTCCGCTCTGGCCCGCCGCGGGCAAGACGGGAACCAGCCAGGATTACCGCGACGCCTGGTTCATCGGTTACACGAGCCACCTCGTCACCGGCGTCTGGCTCGGCAATGACGATTCCTCGCCCATGAAGAAGGCGACGGGAGGCGGCCTGCCGGTCGAGATATGGAGCCGGGTGATGAAGGTCGCCCATCAGGGGGTCCCGGTGGCGGGTCTGCCGGGCGTTGCCGCGGGAACCTCGCTCGTATCCGCAATTCCGCCCGCCGCCATCATCCCGCCGGCAACGGTCGGCCGCGACCCGCCTGTCCCGCAGAGCCATCAGGACGGCCTCGACGGCTGGTTCATCGACCGGCTGTTCGGACGGCACTGAGAGACTGCAATGGCCGCAAAGCGCCCGCCTGCATTGGACGCACTCGATGTGAAGATCCTCGCCGCGCTCCAGCGCGACGGGCGCTCGACCATCCAGAAGCTGGCAGATCGGGTCGGACTGTCGCCGCGCGCCTGCCTCGAACGCGTCCGCCGGCTCGAGCAAGCCGGCATCATCGCGGGATATCAAGCGGTGATCGAGCTTCGCTACCTGTCGCGACCGGTCAACGTCTTTGCCGAGATCATCCTGGAGAAACAGGCCAATCGCCGCCGGTTCGAAAAACGGATCACTGCGATCGATGCCGTGGTCGAGTGCTGGGAGGTGAGCGGCGCTCTCGACTACCTCGCGCGCATCGTCTGCGCCGATCTCGCGGACTACGAGGAGCTCACCAGCGGCCTTATCGATGATCCCGATCTGGGAGTTGCGCGGATAGTCAGCCACGTGGCGCTGCGCCCGGTGCGCCGCTTTGCGGGTTACCCGGATTGGCTGCTCGCGCGCAGGCCGGCTTGATGCAGGCGCGGCACATCGCGCTCAAGCTCGCCCGAAAGGCGCGCTACCTCGCGGCGATCCCGAGGTAAGTCTCCATCATCTGCTCATTTCTCATCAGATCGCCGGGCGGCAACGCGGATGCGATGCGGCCTTTGTCCATGACGTAGACCAGGTCCGCAACGCCAATCGCGAACTCCACATTTTGCTCGACCAGGAGAATGGAAAGACCGCCCTGTCTGAGACGCAGGATCAGTTGCCTGATTTCCTCTACGACATACGGCGACAGTCCTTCGGTCGGCTCATCCATCAGAAGCAGACGCGGCCCCGCAACAAGCGCGCGTGCGATCGCAAGCATCTGCTGCTCACCGCCCGACAAGGTGGCGGCGCGATTGGCGAGGCGTTCACGCAGCCGGGGGAACAGATCGAGGACCGCGTCGAAGCCAAGGTGCGCCGACACCCGGCTGCCGCCGCCGGCAGAACGGCCGCGCGCGATCTCGAGGTTCTCGCGCACCGTGAGCGACGTGAAGACGCGGCGCCCCTGGGGAACCAGCGCGATCCCCGCCTGCGCGACGCGGTAGGCGGGAAGCCGCGTCACATCGCGGCCGGCAAGCAGGACGCGTCCCCGCCGGGCCGGCGTAAACGCAATAATGGTACGCACCAATGTGGTCTTGCCGACGCCGTTGCGGCCGAGCACGGCGACCACGGAGCCTTTCGCCAGCGACAGCGAAACTCCCTGCAGCACGTGGCTGTCGCCGTAATAGGAGTGGACATCGTCGACGAGGAGCTCAGGGTCAGCCACGGACTGCTCCGCCGCTCGCCGCGGGCGCTCCCTTGTAGATCCGCCTCAGGGTCGCATCCGTTCGGATTTCGTCCGGCGTTCCCTCCGCCACCACGCGGCCCTCCGCCATCGCAGTCACCCGGTCGGCGATGCGGAACGACGCCGCCAGATCGTGCTCGATCAGCAGCACCGTGACGCTGCGCTCGAGCTGCAGGATGATGTCCGAGGCAAGGTGCGTTTCGGCCGCTGAGAGCCCCGCCATCGGCTCATCGAGCAACAGCAGCTTCGGGCTTCCCGCGAGCGCCAGCACGATTTCAAGCTGCCGCTGCATGCCGTACGACAGATTGCCGACCAGCTGGTCGCGGAGATCCCAGAGATTCCAGCGCGCCAGCGTCTCGCAAGCGCGGGCGATGATCTCCGCGTGCGCGGCGACGGGACGCCAGAACACAAAATGGAACCGCGTCAGTGCGGCGACCGCCACGAGCATGTTGTCGAGGACGCTCAGGCGCGGGAACAGGCTGGTGATCTGAAAGGTGCGCCCGAGCCCGAGCGCAGCGCGCCGGTGAATCGGCGCGTAAGTGGCGTCCTCTCCCAGAATCCAGATTTTACCGGAGCTGGGTGCGAGCTGACCATTGATGACGTTGAACAGCGTCGTCTTGCCCGCACCGTTGGTGCCGATGATGGCGCGCCGCTCACCGGGCTCGAGTTGCAGCGAAACATTGTCGAGCGCCCGTACCCCGCCGAAGCTGCACGAGAGATTCCTGATGACGAGGGGATTCACGCCGCGCGCCTTGTCCGCCGCCGCAAACGCTCGGCAAGAAACGCAAGCACGCCCTGCGGCGCGTAGAGCGCGATGATCACATAGATGAAGCCGATGACGAACAGCCAGCGCTGCGTGTAGGAGCTCACCACATATTGCAGAAGCACGAACATGACGGCGCCCAAAATCGGGCCGAACAGCGTCCCCGCCGCGCCCACCAGCACCATCATGAGGACCTGGGCTGACACCGTGACGCTCAACGCGGACGGGCTCACGAAGCCGTTGAGGTAGAGGAACAGCTCACCGGCAATGGCGGCGAACAGGGCGGCAACGAGCGAGGCAAAATACTTGTATTTCCAGACGTCATAGCCAAGCGCGCGCATGCGGCCCTCGTTCTCGCGCACGCCCTTGAGCGCGTAACCGACAGGCGAGCGCACGAGCACCGAGAGCGCGAGGGTCGAAACGATAAAAACAGTCAGCGTCACATAGAAGAACCCCGCGGCGGACGCGATGGCGCCCGGCCGCTCAAGTCCCGGCAGGCCGTTGTCGCCGCCGGTGAGCTCGGTCCAGCTCACCGCCAGGCTCCACAGCAGCTGCGAGAGCGCAAGCGTGATCATCAGGTAGTAGCCGCGCGATGTGCGCAGCGCGAGCAGGTTGAAGAGCGCCGCCGCGATCACGGAGGCCGCTACGCCCGCCGGCGCCGCGAGCGCGAACGGAACCGAGAGGCGTAAAGAGATGATCGCGGTCGCATACGCGGCAAGCCCGAAATAGGCGGCATGGCCGAGCGAGGGCAGGCCGGTATAGCCGAGCAGGATGTCGAGGCTCATCGCGAAGATTGCATAGGTGAGCATCTGGGTAAGCAGATCGAGCTGATAGGCCGACAATGCCGGGGCGCCGGCGGCGAGCGCGAGGATGACGGCGGCCGCGGCAACCATGCCGATTGCGGAGCTCACCTCAGGCGCGCCCCATCAAGCCGGTCGGGCGCACCGCCAGCACCAGGATCATGGGCAGGAAGATCGTGAACAGCGAGAGCTGCGGAAACCAGGCATTACCGAAATTATCAATCAGGCCGACCAGCAGGCTTGCCCAGAAAGCGCCGGCGATGCTGCCGAGCCCACCCACGGTCACCACCACGAAGGCGAGCAGCACGACCTCAAAATCGGCGCCAGGAAAGACACCCAGCAACGGCCCGCCGAGGACGCCGCCGAGAGCGGCCAGGCCGGCGGCAAGCGCAAACACGCAGGCGAACAGCAGCGGCACGTTGACGCCGATGCCGCGCAGCATTTCCTCGTCGTCGAGGCCTGCGCGGATGATTGCGCCGATCTTCGTATTGTCGAGCGAGTACCAAAGCAGCAGCGCAAGCAGCAGCCCGACGCCGATCAGGAACAGCCGGTAGAACGGATACGGCACCCCGAAAATATTCACGGTGCCGCTGAACAAAGCCGGTTGCAGCGGCAGCACCGGATTTCCGCCCCAGATCCAGAACGCGATGTCGGAAAAGATGAAGAGCAGGCCCAAGGTGAGCAATGCCTGCGACAGCTCCTGCTTGTGCAGCCTGGAGAGGAGCAAGCGCTGGATCGCCATGCCGAGCGCCGCCGCCGCCATGACGGCGATCACTGCCCCCGGCAGAAAATAGCCGCTCGCCTGCATCGCGCTGAACGCAAGATAGGCGCCCAGCAGGTAGAACGATCCGTGCGCCATGTTGACGATGCGCATGAGCCCGAACGCGAGCGTCAGTCCCGACGCGAGCAAGAACAGGATCATCGCCAGCGAGAGACCATTGAGGATGTTCACGATCCAGAATGTCATGGCAGCTTGCCGACGATGGGCCCTATCGTGAATAGGCTACGGCATGAATCGCGGCAAGCCGAGCCCGACCTTGAGCAAGCGACGGGAAGACCTCGACCACGCAAGGCTGGCTCCGACCTTGTTGACTTGATGCGCGCCCCATATGATGGCGCTACCCAGCCTTGGAGAAAAACATCGTGGTCGGCGCACTGCGCCAGAGTTCCCCCATGCTCTCAGTTGCTTCTTTCCGCACGTGGCTGACGTCACGGCCGGAAGAGGAGCATTGGGAGCTGATCGAAGGCGTTCCGATGATGGTGAATCCGCGGAACCGCCGCCATCAACGGATCGCGAGCAACCTCGAACCCTTGCTGAATGCGGCGCTGCGGCGCCGCGATCCAACCTTTGTCGCCTATCATGACATCGGCGTGAACATCGTATCCACCGTGCCCTTTGATCCGGAGCCCGATGTCACCGTGATACGGGAGGACGAAAATCCGGACCCGCGTTACGCCGATCGCTTTTCCCTGGTTGCCGAAGTCCTTTCCGAGAGCGACAAGGGCATTATTGAAAGCAAGCAGGAAATCTACCGGGCGCATCCATCCTGCATCTGCATTCTGCTGGTGCATCAGGATCGCCCGGAGATCATTGCGGAGCATCGGACCGCGGACGGCTGGCGCTCACAGGTCCTGCATGCCGATGACGAGCTCGCCGCGCCGGATTTCGGTCTGATCTGCCTGGTCAGAGACGTTTACCGCGATACGCGTCTAGGATGAGGACTGCGCATGACCGCGGATCAGATGCAGCCGATCTACAAATACATCCGCATGATCAAGCGCAGGCCGGGGTTGACGCTGCCCGAGTTTGGCGAGCAGTGGATCGCCGCGCGCGCCGAACGCGACAAGCAGGCCACGCAAGGTACGGCGGTCCGTCGCATCGTGAAAAATGTGAGCACCGGCGAGGTCGCCATGGGCGGCGCCGAGCCGCCGTTCGATGCCATGCTGGCCGTGTATTTCGACAGCCTTGCCGATGCGCGGACGAGCTGTGGCGGCGGCAAGCTTGCCGATCTGCTCGACGACGATCGGAGCTGTATCGATGCCGGCGCCCCGCTGCAGGAGATGATCGCCCAAGAGTATCAGATGGGCGAAAAGGGCGACGCTGCCGCGGTGCTGCGCGGATCGCGGCGCCTCAAGATCATCCGCACCGTCTTTCGCCGCAACGATCTGAGCCCGCAGCAGTTCAAGGACTACTGGCTGCACAACCACTCGAAGCTCGAGGATATCGTCATCCGGCAGTCGCCGGTGATCCGCATTGTCGCGACCTTCGCGGTGCCCGCCGCGCTCGACGGCAAAGCGGCGCCTTTCGACGGGATGGTCGAGCTTTATTTCAAGTCGGGTGAGGAAATCCGCTCCATGTTCGCCTCCGCGATCCCGGCCATGATGCGCAAGGACGAGGAGAACTTCGTGCAGATGGATGCTCCCGCGATCCGCTTCGTCGCCGACGAGTTCATCACAAAAGAGCGGGCCCACTGAGCCAGACGGGAACGAACGATGCGTCGAATTTGTCTGCTGATCTGTGCAGCTTCGACCCTGCTGGGAGGGCCCGCGACCGCGCGCGCGCAGGATTCGATCAAGATCGGCATCCTGACCGAGCTATCCGGTCCGCTGGGAACGCTCGGCATGGCGGAGCGCGATGGCTTCCTGCTTTATCTGAAGCAGGCGGGCGGCAAGCTCGGCGGCCGCACCGTCGAGACCGTCATCGAGGACACCGGCAATGATCCCGCAACCGCGCTTGCCAAGGTGCGCAAGCTTGTGGATTCCGACAATATCGATGTGCTGCTCGGCCCGATGAGCTCCGCGAGCGCCGCCGCGATCAAGATGTTCGTCTCCGGGCGCGGGCTGCTTTGCCTGGTGCAGGCGACCGTGGACGAAGTCTCCGACAACAAGTCCATGTTCCGCACCACATTCCCGGCGACCGCGGATTCCTTTCTTCAGGGCTACCTCGCCGGCAAGGCAGGTTTCAAGAAAGCGGTGGCGATCGCGCCCAACTTCAACGCCGGCCAGGATGCGGTGAAATGGTTCGAGGCAGGCTTCGAGGTCAGCGGCGGCAAGGTGCTCCAGAAGCTGCTGCCGCGGCTGGGCACACCCGATTTTGGCTCCATCATCGCGCAGATCGACGCCGGCGCGGACGTGGGGCTGATCTTCATGGCCGGCGCGGACGCGGTGCGCTTCATCAAGCAGTTCGCGGACTACGGCAGAAAGCTGCCGCTATACGGCTTCACGGCCACCGTCGACGAAGCCATCATGCCGGCGCAGGGCGCCGCAGCGCTCGGATTTGTCGGTGCTTCGTACTATTTCTCGACGGTCGACACGCCTGAAAACCACGCGTTCGTCAAGGACTGGGAGGCGGCCTACAAAGGGAAGCCTACCTGGCAGGGCGTGAGCGGCTACGTCATGGGACAGGTTCTCGGTGCTGCCCTGAAGCAGACAAACGGCAAGCTCACGGACAAGGCGGCACTGCATGCCGCCGTGAAGGGCGCTCAGCTCACGACGCCCGCCGGACGCTTCCGGTTCAACGAGAAGAACGAGCCCATCCAGCCGCGCTACATATCGCAGGTGCGCGAGGTCAACGGCGTCATCCAGCCGGTGGTGCTGGGGACCATTGCCGAATTCCTTCCGGAGGCGCGACCGCCGGAGCTTCCGGGCGGGCTGGTGCTGCCGAAGTAGACGCGTAGCCCGGATTGAGCACGCGCATTCTTGTGGCCGTGCACAAGCACGCGTGCGCGTGAAATCCGGATGACCCCGCGTTTCGCTCGCGCTCAAGGCGGGCCGCGGAGCGTTTTCGGCTGCCTCGCGCAGGCGCGAGCGCCGATTCCGCCGTGCCGGCATTTCTCTTCCGCCGCGGATGTTGCAGCCCCGACATAGCTTCCAATTGGCGAATCAGATTGAAGCATCAGGAGAGGTGCCATGGACGCCATGGAGCTGGAGAGGAGATACAGCGCCCGCAACTACGCGCCGCTTGCTGTTGTGCTCGCGCGCGGCGAAGGCGCCCATCTCTGGGATACCGCCGGCCGACGCTACATCGACATGATGAGCGCCTATTCCGCGGCGAGCCACGGCCATGCCCATCCGCGCATTCTGGCGGCGCTCAACGCGCAGGCGCAGCGCCTCGCTGTGCCCTCGCGCGCCTATTTCAACGACCGCCTCGGACCTTTCCTCGCGGAGCTTTGCCGGCTCACCGGGCTCGATGCCGCGCTGCCGATGAACACCGGCGCCGAGGCGGTCGAGACCGCCATCAAGGCGGCGCGGCGCTGGGGTTACCGCGTCAAGGGCATCCCGCGCGAGCGCGCCGAGATCATTGTCGCGAGTGGAAATTTCCATGGCCGCACCACGACGGTGATCTCGTTCTCGACCGAGGCCGACTATCGCGACGGTTTCGGACCGTTCACGCCGGGCTTCCGCTCGGTCCCGTTCGGCGATCTTGCCGCCTTCGAACGTGCCATCGGGCAAAACACCGCCGCCGTGCTGGTCGAGCCCATTCAGGGCGAGGCCGGCATCATCGTGCCGCCGGCAGGCTTCCTCGCCGGGCTGCGCCGTCTCTGCGATGCCCACCGCGTGCTGCTCATTCTCGATGAGGTGCAGTCCGGGCTCGGCCGCACCGGCGCCTGGTTCGCGCATGAGCACGAAGGGATTCGGCCGGATGGATTGATTCTGGGCAAGGCGCTCGGCGGCGGCGTGCTGCCGGTCTCGGCATTCGTTGCGACGCGCGAGGTCATGGACGTGTTCACGCCGGGCTCGCATGGCTCGACCTTCGGCGGCAATGCGCTGGCGGCTGCCGTCGGTCTCGAGGCGCTGCACGTGATCCGCGATGAAGGCCTGGTGGAGAAAAGCGCGGTGCTCGGGGCTCACATGCTGGGGCGCCTGCGCGCATTGCAGCACCCGGCGCTCAGGGAAGTCCGCGGCAGGGGCCTGTGGGCCGGCGCCGAGATCGATCCCGAGCTCGCAAGCGCGCGCGATGTCTGCGAGCGGCTCCTCGCACGAGGCGTTCTCTCCAAGGAGACGCATCACACCGTGATCAGGATGGCGCCGCCGCTCGTCATCGCCCGCGACGATCTCGACTGGGCGCTCGATCGCTTCGCCGACGTGCTCGACGAGATCGACGGCAGGCGCCGGCGCCGCAGGGCTGCCTGAACAGGAAGCGACTGGAAGGAGTGACGACCATGGCAACCATGAACCGCCCCGAGGCCCGCTTCCTGATGTGCCGGCCCGAGCATTTCGCGGTCAGCTACGCCATCAATCCCTGGATGGACCCCGCGAGCTGGGCGCGCGATGAGCGCGCGCATTTCGCCGCGGCGCGGGAATGGCGCGCGCTGCATGCGGCTTTGACGAAGCTCGGCGCCCACATCGAGCTGGTACCATCCGCACCGGGCCTGCCCGATCTCGTGTTCACGGCCAATGCCGGTGTCGTGCTCAACCGCCAGGTTCTGCTGGCGCGCTTTCGGCATCCCGAGCGCCGGCGCGAGGAGCCGCACTTCGAGGCGGCGTTTCGGGGATTGCAGGCGCGCGGCCTGATTGACGCCATCGCCCGACTTCCCGCCTCGCTGGTGCTCGAAGGCGCCGGGGATTGCGTGTTCGATGCCGCGCGCGGGTTGTTCTGGATGGGCTATGGGCCGCGTTCCGACGCCGCCGCGCGGCACGTGGTGGCGGATACTTTCGGGCACGAGGTCGTCGCCCTAAAGCTCGCCGACGAGCGCTTCTATCACATGGATACGGCGCTCTGCCCGCTCTCCGGCGGAGAGCTCCTCTACCTGCCGGGCGCGTTCACGCCGGCGGGTCTTTCGGAAATCCGCTCCCGCGCCGCGCCGGCGGACCGGATCGAGATCGGGGCCGAGGATGGCAGCCTGCTCGCGGCCAACGCCGTGTGCATCGGCAAGACCGTGATCATGTCCGCCGCCGGAGAGCACCTGCGCGCGCAGCTCAAGGAGCGCGGCTACCGTGTGGCGATCACGCCGCTTCATTCCTTCCTGCGCAGCGGCGGCTCGGCGTTCTGCCTCACGCTGCGGCTCGACAGCCAGTCGGCCCCGGTCTCCACCGCCGATCGCGTCGCGGTCGCGTGAGAGAGAATCAGATTTTAGGCTACGGCAGATGCCTTCGGTTGACTCTGCGGCATCGGATATTCGGCGGCGTTGAGCACAAAGCCGGGCCTGGACGAAAAGTCCATGCGCGGCGGGCCGAAGATATCAACGAGCCAGGTCACGCCCTCGCCCACGTCCTGGGTGGTATGAATGACGCGGGCGGGAATGACGAGCACCGAGGGGCTGTCGTAGCGCTCATGCTCGTCGTTGCGCCAACGCGTCTTATCGGACATCCAGGGATAGCGCAGGTGATGGACGAATGATCCCTTGAGGCCGAGCGACATCTGCTCGAAGTCCTCATGGGAATGGGGGCTGAGCTTGCGCTCGTCCCGCCGCGTGGTCCACGGCAGGAAGATGTTGATCATGAGATTGGTCGAGCGGAACAGCCGCATCTTGAGCGGGCTGGGGTCCGGACTCGCGATCGCGCTCAGGTCGTAGTGGCGCAGCCGAAAGCCTCCGACCGGGTCCGGCCATGGCGCGGTCGGAGTCACTTCCAGCGCGCCGTCGGCGTACGTCGCCGCATTGACGGCGGCGGCCGCCAGATCGGAGGCCCTGCCGGAGAACACCCGGATCACGGTCCCCGCCTTGCGTACCGTGAGGCGGCTTTCCCCCGGCGGCACGATGACGAGACTGTCGCCCCCGGCGTCGACGCGTGCGCCGCCGGCTTCGATTGCGGCTTCGGTTGGCGGCGGCAGCAGCACCATGTATTCGTCCGGGTTGTTGCGCGTGAGGACTGCGCCGCTCGGCGTCTCGCTCACCACCGTGACGAAATTGGCGGCGCGCGTGATCCAGTGACGGGTGCCGTCGGTCTCGGTCCTTTGCGGCGGCTCGGCATAATGCCGCGCGTGAGTGGCCGGACGCAGTGCTTCGCTCATCAAGTCCTCCAATTCGTCATTTCGCCGCCCCGAGAATTCCGGACGGTCGCAAGAACAGAAAAACCAGCAGGACCGAGAGGGCTGCCACGTTCTTGAGCCCTGACCCCAGGGCGAACACCGCGAGCGCCTGCGCGAGCCCGAGCGCGATCCCGCCGAGAAATGCGCCGAACGGCCGCCCAAACCCGCCGACGATCGCCGCGATGAAGCCCAGGATCGCGAACGGCGTGCCCACGTTGAACGCAGTGAACTGGGTGGGGGTGAGCAGTATGCCGGCAATGGCGCCCAGCGCCGCGCTGAGCGCGAAAGACAGCGCCAGCATGCGCGAAACCGGGATACCCTGCAGCGCCGCAGCTTCGCGGTTGATCGCACAGGCGCGCATGGCGCGCCCGACCAGCGTCTTCTGGAAGAACAGCGCCAGCAGGCCGATCAGAGCCAGGGAAGTGCCGATGATCCAGAAGATCTGATAGCCGATCGAGATGCCTGCGATGCGGATCGGGGGCAGGTCGGTGAACACCGGAATGCTCTTGGGCTGATCGCCGACCAGGATGAGGGTGGCACGCTCGATCACGATCTGTGCTGCGAGCGTGGCCAGGATCATCACGAACATGGTGGCGTTGCGGTCCCAGAGCGGCCGCACCACCAGCCGCTCGATCACCACGCCCAGCGCCGCCACCGCCACGACCGCGAGCGCGCCGGCGATGACCATCGGCAGCGCGAACGAGGTGAGCAGCACATAGGTCACCATGCCCCCCAGCATGACGAATGCGCCCTGCGCAAAGTTCACGATGCCGCTGGCGTTGTAGATGACGCAGAAGCCGATTCCGATCAGGCCGTAGATGCAGCCGACGCTCAGCCCGTTGACCAGGATCTGTCCGAGGTAGGCGGCTTCAGGCATGCAGCATCTCCACGCCGCCGAGATAGGCTTCGATCACGTCCGGATTGGCCTGCACTTCGGCCGGGGCGCCTTGCGCGATCTTGCGCCCGAAATTGAGCACCACCAGCCGGTCGGCCGTGTTCATCACGAGCTTCATGTCGTGCTCGATGAGGAGGACGGTGGTGCCGCGCCCTGCGACGGCGCGGATGATGCGGGAGAGCCGCTCAGTCTCGTCGTGATTGAGGCCCGCCGCCGGCTCGTCCAGGAGGAGCAGCCGCGGCTCGGCCGCCAATGCGCGCGCGATCTCGAGCAGGCGCTGCCGGCCATAAGACAGCACTGATGCCCGCACCTCGGCCTGCTCCCGCAGGCCGACGAACTCGATCAGCTCGCGCGCGCGGCGCTCCGTCTCCTTCTCCTCCTGCCGGGCCCAGCGCGGTCGCGCCAGTGCGGCCAACAAGCCGGCGCGCGTACGCACATGCCGCCCGACCTTGACGTTTTCCAGCACGGTGAGGTTGTGGAACAGCTGCACCAGCTGGAAGGTGCGCACCAGCCCGCGTCTGGCGATGCGCTCTGGCGCAACGCCGGTCAGCTCCTCGTCCTCGAAGAAGATGCGGCCTTCGGTGGGGTTGATGAACCCGGAGATCATGTTGAACAGCGTCGTCTTGCCGGCGCCGTTGGGGCCGATGACGGCGGTGACACCCTCGGGGGGAACCTCGAAGCTCACGTCGTCGATCGCGAGCAGGCCGTCGAAACGGCGCGTCAGTTTCTCGACACGCAGGCGGTTCATGGCTCGACACTCGCCGGCTCGAGCTTGGCGGCGGCATCCGCGCGCGCAGGGCGCGTGCGTTTCGGCCAGCCGAGCGCGGCGAGCCCGCCCGGCGCGTAGATGAGAATCAGGATCAGCGCCGCGCCGTAGACCAGGTCCTGATAATCCTTGAGACCGCGCACCGCCTCCGGCAGCAGGTTGATGACGATGGCCCCCACCAGCGGGCCGGTGATGGTGCCGATGCCCCCGACATAGAGCATGGTGAAGCCGAGGATCACCATGTTCATCCCGAACACTTCCGGGCTCACAAAGCCGACGACGTGGACGAACAGCGATCCGGCGACGGCGGCGTACACCGCCGAGACCACGAAGGCGGCAAGCTTGTAGCGCGCGACATCGATGCCGAGAGCGCGCGCGGCCTCTTCGCTGCCCGAGAGCGCCACCAGCGCGCGGCCGAAGCGCGAATGACGGATGAGCCACGCGCTGCCCATGCACAGCGCCACCAGCGCGCTGAGCAGCACAAGCTGC
>Ga0318536_10000020_pt1 | contig 27743 bp, 23 predicted proteins | sample GRESIP117b4f28_FD_203481 | JGI IMG/M metagenome (GOLD analysis project Ga0318536, IMG submission 203481) | Tropical soil microbial communities from Luquillo Experimental Forest, Puerto Rico - GRE.SIPMG.117b4f28 | ecosystem: Environmental > Terrestrial > Soil > Tropical forest > Bulk soil... | reverse complement strand
CCGCGTCGAGCGCGCCGCCGCGCTCGCCCATGTCGCGCAGAACCTGTACGCCCGCGGCGAGCGCACGCTCGGCGTCATGCCCCTCTACCACACGATGGGGGTGCGCTCGTTGCTGGCGATGACGCTCGTCGACGGGACTTTCGTCTGCCTGCCGCGCTTTGAGGCCGGCGCGGCGCTACGGCTGATCGCGCACGAGCGGATTAGCAATCTCTATCTCGTTCCGACCCTCTATTACGACCTGATCGGCCACCCCGATTTCGCCGCGACCGACACCGGCTCGGTCAGGAAGATCGGCTTTGCCGGCGCGGCGATGCCGGACGGGCTGCTGAAGCAGGTCGACATGGCGTTCCGCCCGGAATCGTTTGTCAACCATTACGGCTCGTCGGAGATCTACACCTTCACGGTCGAACCGCGCGCCGCGGCAAAGCCCGGCTCGGCCGGGAAGCCCGGGCTCAACCAGCGTATTCGGGTCATCCGCCTCGGCGGCGACAGCCCCGATGCCCGAGCCATGACCGGCGAGAATGGTCAGATCATCGCCGACATCGCCAGCGACGAGGCCTTCGAGGGCTATTGGCGCCGCCCCGACGCCGATGCCCGCGCCTTGCACGGCGGCTGGTACTTCACCGGCGACACCGGCTATGTCGATGCCGAGGGGGATCTCTTTGTCACCGGCCGGGTCGACGACATGATCGTCTCCGGCGGCGAGAACGTCTCACCTGTCGAAATCGAGAGCGTTCTGTCATTGCATCCGGCCGTCGCCGAGGTGGCGGTCGTAGGCTTGCCGGACGAGCGCTGGGGCCAGCGGATTACCGCTTTCATCAAGCGCGGCAGTGCGATCGAGGCCGACGGGCTCGACGCCTGGTGCCGGGGCTCGAGCCTCACCGATTACAAGCGCCCGCGCGAGTACGTGTTTGTCGCCGAGATCCCGAAATCGCCGGTCGGCAAGATCCTGCGCCGTCTGCTCGTCGCCGGCGAGTACCGGAGGGAATAGCATGAGCGATCCGCCGCCGCTGATGCCGATGCTCCCCCAAGAGTTTCGACGGCTTCCGCCTGGAACTGGATCCTGAGCGGCAGCGCGCCGACGTGATCCTCGACCGGCCGCCGCTCAACATCGTCACGATGGCCGAGCGCGAGGAATTGCGCGCGGTGTTCGAGGTGCTCGACGCCGACGCCTGCATCCGCATGGTCGTGCTACGGGCCGCCGGCGAGCATTTTTCGAGCGGCGGCGAGATTCTCGACGCCTCGCCCGAGCACGTCTCGCGCCTCGCCTGGAACATCGCCGCCCCGGCGCGCTGCCGTAAGCCGGTCATCGCCGCCAGCCGCGGCTATTGCTTCGGCGTCAGTTTCGAATTGGCGCTCGCTTGCGATTTCCGCATCGTCTCAGAGACCTGCCTCTATTCCCTGCCCGAGCAGCATCTCGGTCAGATCCCCGGATCGGGTGGCGCTGCACGGCTGCAAAGGATGGTCGGCATCACCCGAGCCAAGGACATCGTCATGCGCTCGCGGCGCATTCCCGGCCGCCAGGCCTATGAGTGGGGAATCGCGACCGAGTGCGTTGCCGATGCCGAGCTGGAAGCCGCAACCGAACGGTTTGTCGAGGAGTTGCGCGGGTTCCCGCAGCTGGCCCAGCGCACCGCGAAGAAGCTGCTGAACGACATCGAGGACGCGAATTTGTCGCTGGCGATCGAGCAGGAGGGGCAGGCCTATGGTCGGCTGCGCGGCTCGGACGATTTCCGTGAGGGCGTCGAGGCCTTTCATCACAAGCGCCGACCGAATTCACCGGCAGATGACCTACACGGGGCGTGATGTCCGCCGTCTCGAGGATGCCGACCTGCTGCGTGGCGCCGGGCGCTTCGCCGACGATTTGCCGGTGCGGCGGGATACCTTGCACGCGGCGATCCTGCGCTCGCCGCATCCCCATGCCGAGCTCCTCTCGGTCGATGCGGAAGGCGCGCTGGCGCTGCCCGGCGTCGATTGCGTGGTTATCGGCGAGGATGCGCGCCGCTGGACGCGTCCCTTCGCGGTCGCGGTCAAGACGCCGATGCAGCACTGGTGTCTCGCTGTCGACCGGGTGCGCTATGTCGGCGAGCCGGTGGCGGTGGCGGTGGCGCGCGACCGCCACACCGCGGAGGATGCGTTGGAGCACATCGCCGTCCGATACCGGGCATTGCCGCCGGTCGTCGATGCCGAGAAAGCGGCCGAACCGGATGCGCCGCTGCTCCACCCGGCGGTCGGCTCGAACGTCGTCGGCGACCGCGCGCTTCGCTATGGCGACCCAGAGGCGGCCTTTGTCAAGGCGGCACATAGAGTCTCGGTCACGACCCGCTACCCGCGAAATGCCGCCAGTCCGCTCGAATGCTTTGTTGTGATCGCCGAATATCTGGCGGGCGAGGCGGCCTACGAGGTCACCGCGAATTTCCAGGGCCCCTTTGCGATGCACCCAGTCATGGCAATGGCGCTCAGTGTCCCGGGCAATCGGCTGCGCCTTCGCACGCCGCCGCATTCGGGCGGCAGCTTCGGGGCCAAGCACGCCGTGTTCCCCTATGTCGTGCTGCTGGCTCTGGCGGCGCGCAAAGCCGAGCGGCCGGTCAAATGGGTCGAGAGCCGGCTCGAGCACCTTGTCGCCGCCACGTCGGCGACCAACCGGGTGACCACCGTGTCGGCTGCAGTCGATCGGGACGGCGTCGTCACTGCCCTCGCCTGGGACCAGCTGGAGGATTGCGGCGCCTATCTGCGCGCGCCCGAGCCGGCGACGCTCTACCGCATGCACGCCAACATGACGGGCGCCTACCGCCATCTGTCGATCCGCAATCGCGTCGTGCTGACTAACAGACGCCGAGTGGACTGGTCCGCGGCTTTGGTGGGCCGGAGGTCTATTTCGCGCTCGAACGCCTGATGCAACGCATCGCCGCGACCCTCGGGCCCGATCCGCTGGAAGTGATCCGCTGCAATCTAGTTGAGGCATTTCCGCACCGCTGTCCGGCCGGCGCGGTCCTCGACTCGGGGGACTATCGGGCTGCAGTCGATGTCGCCAGCGAGCGCGGCGGTTTGGCCCAATTGCGGCATAGGCGCGATGAGGCGCGCAGCGAGGGCCGACTCTATGGCATTGGTTTTGCCGCGGTGGTCGAGCCGGCGATCTCGAACATGGGCTATATCACGACGGTGCTCAGCCCCGAGGAGCGGGACCAAGCCGGACCGAAGAGCGGGGCCCAGGCAGCCGCCACCGTGAGCCTCGACCCGCTCGGCGGCGTCTCGGTGGCAATCGACTCGGTGCCGCAGGGCCAGGGTCACTGCACCGCGACGGCGCAAATCGTCGCCGACATCTTCGGCCTTACCCCCGAAGCCATCCGGGTCGAGGCGGCAATCGATACCGGCAAGGATGCCTGGTCGATCGCCGCCGGCAATTATTCGAGCCGGTTTGCCGGTGCCACTGCCGGCGCGGTGTATCTCGCCGCAACCCGGCTCAAAAACCGGCTGACTGGCATCGCCGCGGCCCAGCTGAACGCAGGGCCGGAGGATCTCGTGTTCGCCGGCGGGTGTGTCTTCGCGGCGACGAACCCCGAGAATTCGCTGAGCTTTGCCCGCGTCGCGGCAACCGACCATTGGGCCCCCGCCGGTTCGCAGGAACCAGCGTTCCGGGAGACCGTGTTCTGGAGCCCGTCGGTGCTTGGAGCGCCCAATGCCGCCGACGAGGTCAACGGCTCGGCCGTCTACAGCTTCGCCTTCGATTTCTGCGGCGTCGAAATCGACGGTGATACCGGCATGGTTCGGGTCGACAAGTATGTGAGCCTGCACGACGCCGGGCGAGTTCTGAACCCGGCCCTGTTCGACGGCCAGGTGCGCGGCGGCTTCGCGATGGCGGTCGGCGCCGCCTTATACGAACAGCTCGCCTATGCCGAGGACGGCGGCTTTATCTCCGGCAGCCTTTTGGATTATGCCCTGTCGACCGCCTCGATGATCCCGGAACTGGAGATCTTGCATCAGGAGATCCCGTCGCCGGTGACCCCGCTCGGCGCCAAGGGGGTCGCCGAGGGGAACTCGATGAGTACGCCGGTGTGCATCGCCAATGCGGTCGCCGACGCGCTCGGAGTGGCGGAGGTCAGCCTCCCGCTGACACCGGAGCGTCTGCTGGAGATGGTGAGGCGCCGGGGCCAATAGCCGATCAGCATCGGTCGGCCGTTTTGGGACCGAGCGGCGAGAGTTCGACGGGCTGATGCGCGAGGCGCTTGATCTGCCGCAGCCAAAGGGGAATGTTGCGCGTCGCTTTGCGCTATTTTCCGAAATGAAATCAAATAGGATCAATGAGGCGCAGCAGCTGGGTTTTCGCCGAGCGCCAGCCATTCCGCCAGAAGCCGGCCATTACCCGCTCGGAAATGCTCGTCGAGCACCTGGGAGCTAAGGATCCGGTCGGCACGGAACTGCCGGAACCCGTTCCGCAGCTCGCACCAGGCGGCCACCGCCGTGACGTCGATATAAGGCCACGATCTCCTCGATTGGGCCCCAGCCTGACGCTGTTGGCGACCAGGACAGAGCGGCGCAAGCGTCGCAAATGCCCCCAGCAAATGTATTATGAACACCTGACCAGGCCGAATCGAGATCGGGCAAGGATTTAAGGCTGACGGTCTCTCCGCAACGCTCGCGGCCCCGGCGAGCTGGTCTCCCCGAAAGACGCGCTCGTGAACCCTAATACGGCTTTTGATGCGGTGTTCGAGCGCATCTCTCGTTTCGGGGAGCAGGCGAACGATCCCGAATAGCTCGCCTCAGGTATGTTCTTGACCCCGATCCGGTGAAAACCTGACCGCCTCGCCAACGGCAAACTTGTGAGTTGTCATCGTACCCCTCAACAACTCTCGCGTTGATGCCCCACTGGCCGCACTGATTTCGTTCGACAACCAACGCGCCGCAACAGTAATCCCCGAAGCGTACGGTTGCGCCGGCGACCGCTGGCCAGAACGCGTCATTGAGCGCCGCGTTTTATCCGTCGCTGTTCGCCGGTCGCGGAAAACATCTTTTCCGTAAATTTTGCGTACGAATCCGAGAGAGCCTTAGGTTGGAGCATATAACACGTTCGGATAATTGGCGTCCCCTACCGGATTCGAACCGGTGTTGCCGCCGTGAGAGGGCGGTGTCCTGGGCCTCTAGACGAAGGGGACGGAGCCAGTGTCGTTAATAGCGGCTCGGGACGGCGAGATCAAGCTCGCGCGCCAGCGGCGGGCGTCAAGTGCCTATTCGCGGAAATTGACGTATTGCAATGGCTGCTCGATCTTCAGGCCGCGGGCGACGGCAATCGTAGCCTGCAGATCGTCGCGCTTTTTGCCGGTGACGCGCAACTCGTCGCCCTGGACCGACACCTGTACTTTCAGCTTGGTGTCCTTGAACTCTCGGATCAGCTGCCTCGCGAGAGTTGCGTCGACCCCCTGCCGCAACACGATCGTCTGCCTCAGCGTATTGCCGGAAGCCTTCTCCGGCGTCTTGTAATCGAGCGCCGCCGGTTCGACTTTGCGCCGCGTTAGATGCACCTTCAGAAGCTCGTGCATCTGCTTCAGCTTGAGCTCATCGTCGGCGAGGATAGTAAGGACGCCTTCCTGCCGATTGATCCTGCATCTGCTGCCCTTGAAATCGAAGCGCGTTCCGATCTCGCGCGTCATTCCGGCCAGGGCATTGTCGACCTCGGCAAGATCGATCCGCGAAACGATGTCGAAGCTTGGCATAGCCGCCTCATTCGCTCAGTGCCAGTTTCGTCCGATATAGCGCGGCGGCCGGCCAAAATCAGCGCCGATCAGCGGGCTTCTTTCCCGGCCGCATGAAATAGCAGCTGGTCTATATGGAGGCTCTCGTCACGATCGCTCGCGAAAGTCCTGCGCCGTTGCGACCAGTGCTGTTTCGGGCGAGATTGGGGGATGCCAGTCGAGAGCGGTTCGTGTCCAACTGTCGTCGACCTGCAGCGAATTGGTGAGCCGGACGATCAGGGGCCCCAACAGCGGAAGGCCGTGGAACGGCGCGAAGATGATCGGAGGGACCGTAAAGAGTCGCGGTCGGCGATCCAGCCCGACGGCGAGCAGCCGGATCATCTCGGGTGTCGACAGATCGACCGCGTCGCGCGCCAGGAGCACGCGTCCAATGGCGCCGGGATGGACGCTCGCGTGCGCGACGAGATCGACGAGATTCTCAATAAAAATCAGGCTGCGCCGGTTGTCGATCCCGGCGAAGGGTAGCGGCAGTCCGCTCGCGACCAGCTGGATCAACAAGCGAAAATTGCCCCTGACTCCGGGGCCGTAGACCAGAGGCGGGCGCAAGATGACGAGTTCGAGACCGGTTCCCCGTGCAGCCGCTTGCAGGGCTCGTTCGATTGCGAGCTTTTGGCGGCCGTAGGAGTCCCGGGGCAGCATCGGGTCGTCCGAGCGAAGGGGTGACCCGGGTGGGGTCACATCGCGCATCGCTCTGATCGAGCTCATATAGAGGAGCCGCCGCACCCCGCCTTCGGCTGCAGCGCGCGCGAGCGCGGCGGCCGCCCCCGGCTCGTCCATTCCGGCACCGCTTGACACCCGGGAATGTGCGCGATTCGCCAGATGGATGACGATCTCGTCATCATCGAGATGTTTCGACCAGTCGGTAGTCGGGCCGATATCGCCGATCGAGCGAAGCTCGGCCCCGGGTATCGGTGCTGCCAAGCCCCTTGTGACGCCGGTGACGGTATGGCGGCATGCCACAAGCCTGGCGCACAACGAGCGGCCGATGAAGCCGGCCGCACCGGTCACTAGAATGCGCGCCAAGCCTCTTTTCTTCGCTGGATGCCTGCGTCCCGATTGTGCGGGCGATCTGCAGGCAAATGTATTAGAGAAACGGAGGTGCCCTTCAACCCTCATTCCTGTTGCCGTGGCCGTTCACGATATCACGACATCACGGTCGGCGCCGCCACCGATCGGTGCGCCGCAGGGGGCGCGACGGCCGAAGCTGCTCTTCCTCGTCACCGAAGACTGGTATTTTTGGTCCCACCGCCTGCCTGTCGCCCGCGCCGCGCGGGCAGTCGGCTTCGCCGTCGTGGTCGCGACCCGGGTTCGCGCGCACGGTGATCGCATCCGAAAAGAAGGTTTTGCACTACGCCCGCTAGCTTGGCACCGTCGTGGCGACGGGCTCCTCGGGGCCGGGAGAGCGATTGCCGAGATTGCGCAACTTTATCGCGCCGAGCGGCCCGACCTTGTCCACCATGTCGCGTTGAAGCCCGTGCTGTTCGGCGGCATCGCCCGACGCCTCGGCTTCGCGGGCTCACCAGACGCTCCAGCGGTCACCGATTCGATTATGGGCCTGGGATCCGGCTTTTCATCTACGAGCTTTGCCGCGAGGCTGCGCCGGCCGGCGCTGGGTATTGGGCTGCGGCTCGCTGCGGGCCGGCACCGGGGTTGGGTCGTCGTGCAGAATCCGGAAGACCGCGCCGCACTTGTCCGTCTCGGCATCGAACCGGAGCGGATCACGATGATCAGAGGTTCCGGTGTCGATCTGAGCCGCTTTTTGCCGATCCCTGATCCCCGGACCGCGACCGTGACGGTCGCGTTGGTGTCGCGGATGCTGCGCGAGAAAGGCGTTCTCGACGCGGTTGCCGCGATCCGTTTGCTGCAGTCGCGCGGCGTGCCGGTGAAGCTGCTGCTCGCCGGACCGACTGATCTCGACAATCGCGGCTCACTCACCACAGATTGCCTCTCTGCGCTTGCTGCAGAGCCCGCGGTCGATTGGCTCGGCCCGGTCGCAGATGTCCGCGAGGTGTGGCGACGGGCGGCGATCGCCGTACTGCCGTCGACCTATGGCGAAGGCGTCCCCAAGGCGCTGCTCGAGGCGGCTGCTTGCGCGCGCCCGATCGTCGCCACCGATGTTCCCGGTTGCCGCGAGGTGGTCCGCGCCGGTGAAACCGGCATACTCGTCGCGCCCAGGGATGTCGAGGGACTGGCTGCGGCCATCGCAGCGCTGGCGGCGGATCCGGCGCGGCGCTCGGCAATGGGCCGTGCCGGGCGCGCGTTGATCGAAGCCGAGTTTAGGGAGGACATCGTCGTCCGCGAAACGCTCGCCGTCTATTGCGCCGCCTTGCAAGAGAGAGCGGCACGGCGATGATCCGGGCTTGGCTCGCCGCCGCCGCGATCGGGAGCGCCGCGCGCGGCTTGTGGTTATCTTCGCCGCGAGTGTGCAACACTCGCCCGCGTCCTGCTATCGAGGATCTGCCGATGACGACGATTCTCTATTCCCACCCAGCCTGTCTCGAACACGACCCGGGACCGCATCATCCGGAATCGGCGGCGCGATTGCGCGCTGTGCTCACGGCGCTCGATGATCCGGAATTCACCGGGCTGGAGCGCCGCGAGGCTCCGGAAGCAGCGCTCGACGACCTCCTGCGAGTCCACTCCCGGCGGCACGTCGAGCGCACTCTCGGCGCAGTCCCGCGATCCGGCCATGTCGGGATCGATGCTGATACGATCCTGTCGCCGGCTTCAGGAACAGCCGCGTTGCGCGCCGCCGGAGCTGTCGTCGCCGCAGTCGATGCGGTTGTCGCAAAAGAGGCCGACAATGCCTTCTGCGCGGTTCGCCCGCCCGGCCATCATGCCGAACCCGAGCGGGCGATGGGATTTTGCCTGCTCAACAATGCTGCGATCGGGGCGCTCCGGGCCCGCGAGGTGCACGGTCTCGCGCGGGTGGCGGTCATCGATTTCGACGTCCATCACGGCAACGGCACGCAGGCGGCTTTCGAGAGCGACGGCAGCCTCTTCTATGCTTCGACGCATCAATACCCGCTGTACCCCGGAACCGGCGCCGCGAACGAGACCGGTGTCGGCAACATCGTCAACGTGCCGTTGCGCCCAATGTCCGGCTCCGGCCCGTTCCGCCTCGCCATGACGCAGCGCATTCTGCCGGCGTTGGATGCCTTTCGGCCCAATCTCGTGGTGGTCTCTGCGGGATTCGATGCGCATAGGAACGATCCGCTAGCGCAGCTCTTGCTGGAGGAACGGGACTACGCCTGGGTTACCGACATGCTGCTCGAGATCGCGGCTCGCCATGCCGAACGGCGCTTCGTCGCGACACTTGAGGGCGGCTATGATCTGGGTGCGCTCGGCGCCAGCGTCGCGGCGCATGTTCGCGCTTTGATGTCGGTTTGATAGTCGCGACCGGCTGCCCGCTGTTGTAATTCTGCAACTGGATTGGGGCTTTGCGCTCTCGTTATCGGTTAGACAGCGTTAACATCCTCGCGTATTTTGTTAAGAAGACACCAGATGGTCGATCCAGGCGTTCCTCCCGATATCGCCGCAATGAGTTTCGAGGAAGCGCTCGCTGAACTCGAGCAGATCGTGCGACGGCTCGAAGGCGGGCAAGTCAAGCTCGACGAAGCCATCCAGTCGTACGAGCGTGGGGCTCAATTGAAACGGCATTGTGAAACAAAGCTCAACGAAGCGCAGCAAAGGGTCGATCGGATCGTTATCGGCCCAGAGGGCGCCATCAGCGTGGAGCCGGCGAAACTTGACTGAGACGCTGTGGTCGCAGCCGGTCTCTCTTGCTGAAGCCCTCGAGCAGGCGGCGAGTTTGACCGATGCCTCGTTGGAGCGGCTGTTGCTGGTGCCGCCGGATCTCGAAGCGAGGGTCTATGATGCGATGCGCTATGCGGCTCTGGCGCCGGGGAAACGGCTGCGCCCCTTTCTGGTGTTGGCGAGCGCAAGGCTTTTCGGGGTCGCGCGGCGCTGCGCACTGCAGGTCGCAGCGGCCGTCGAGATGGTGCACGCATATTCCCTCGTGCACGACGACCTGCCGGCGATGGACAACAGCGATCTGCGCCGCGGCCGCCCGACCTGCCACAAACAATTCGACGAAGCGACTGCCGTGCTCGCCGGAGACGGGCTGTTGACTGCCGCCTTCGAGGCGCTGTCCGATCCCGACACGCATGGCGATCCGGCCGTGCGATGCGAGCTTGTCGCAGCGCTCGCCAGCGCCGCCGGCGCTGCCGGTATGGTGGGCGGTCAGATGATCGATCTGCTTGCCGAGCATCAGAGTTTGGACATCGGGGCGATTACCCGACTGCAGCGCATGAAGACCGGCGCATTGATCGCCTTTTCGTGCGAGGCCGGGGCGATTCTCGCCAAAGCACCCCTCGAAGTCCGGACCGCTCTGCGTGGCTATGCCCACGATCTGGGGCTCGCGTTCCAAATCGCTGACGATCTTCTCGATGTTGAAGGCTCCGAAGCGGAGACCGGGAAGCCGGTCGGGGCAGATGCCGTCGCCGGAAAGGCCACCTTTGTCTCGATCCTTGGGGTAAAACGTGCGCGGGCGCAGGCTGAGCTATTGATCCGCCAGGCCGTGGCGCACCTTGATTTGTTCGAACAAAGAGCGGAACTTTTGCGAGAGGTGGCGCGATTCGTAATCGCCCGCCGTACGTGAGGAGCGCAGAATTGGATCCAAAACCAATACGCCCGATTTCCAATCGGACGCCGCTGCTCGACCAGATCGATGTTCCCGCCGATCTCCGGAAACTGCCCGAGCAAGATCTGCGGCAGCTCGCTGACGAGTTGCGGACGGAGTTGATCGACGCGGTGTCGATCACCGGCGGCCACTTCGGCGCTAGTCTCGGCGTCGTCGAGCTCACCGTGGCACTACACTACATCTTCGACACGCCGCATGACAGGCTGATCTGGGATGTCGGCCACCAGGCTTACCCGCACAAGATTCTGACTGGGCGCCGCGATCGCATCCGCACCATTCGCCAGGTTGGCGGGCTGTCCGGTTTCACCAAGCGCGCGGAGAGCGAATACGACCCGTTTGGCGCTGCGCACGCCTCGACGTCGATTTCCTCTGCGCTCGGCATGGCCGTCGCGCGCGACTTGCGCGGTCAGCGGCGGAACGTCATCGCGGTGATCGGCGACAGCGCGATGAGCGGGGGAATGGCCTATGAAGCGATGAACAACGCAGGGGCGATGGATTCTCGGCTGATCGTCGTCCTCAACGACAATGACATGTCGATCGCGCCCGCGGTCGGCGCGATGAGCGCCTATCTGTCGCGCCTGCTCTCCTCGAAATCATTCATGTCATTGCGTCACATCGCCAAGGAGGTGGCGCGGCATTTCCCAAGGCGGCTCGAGGATGCGGCGCGGCGCGCCGAAGAGCTGGCCCGCAGCTTCATCACCGGCGGGACCTTGTTCGAAGAGCTCGGCTTCTACTATGTCGGCCCGATCGACGGTCACAATATCGACCATCTGTTGCCGGTTTTGAAAAACGTCCGCGACAGCAACGAACCGGGACCCGTCCTCGTCCATGCGGTGACCGAGAAGGGCCACGGGTATTTGTCGGCCGAGCAGGCCGAAGACAAGTGGCACAGTGTGGCCAAGTTCGATGTCGTCACCGGGACCCAGGCCAAATCGACCCCGAAGGCGCCGCAATACACTACCATCTTCGCCAAGTCGCTGATTGCCGAAGCCGAAAAGGACGACCGCATCGTTGCGATCACCGCCGCGATGCCGTCGGGCACCGGGCTCAATCTGTTCAGCGACAAGTTCCCGAACCGCTGCTTTGACGTCGGCATCGCCGAGCAACATGCGGTGTGCTTTGCCGCCGGCCTCGCCGCCGAAGGTATGAAACCCTTTGCCGCGATCTATTCGACCTTCCTGCAGCGCGCCTACGACCAGGTCGTGCACGATGTCGCGATCCAGAAATTGCCGGTGCGCTTTGCGATCGACCGCGCCGGCTTGGTCGGCCAGGACGGCCAGACCCACGCCGGCTCGTTCGACATCACCTATCTCGGCTGTCTGCCCGGCTTCGTGATCATGGCGGCCGGCGACGAGGCTGATCTCGTCCACATGGTCGCGACCGGCGTCGCGATCGACGACGGCCCTTCGGCGGTACGCTACCCGCGCGGCGAAGGCATCGGGGCCGAATTGCCGACACTCGGCGTGCCGCTCGAAATCGGCCGCGGGCGGGTCCTACGCGAAGGCACAACGATCGCGCTGTTGAACTTTGGCGGTCGGCTTGCCGAATGCATGAAGGCGGCGCAGGAGCTTGCCGCTTATGGTCTGTCGACGACGGTCGCCGACGCCCGGTTCGCCAAGCCGCTCGATACCGACCTCGTCAACCGCCTGGTGCGCGAGCACGAGGTCGTGATTACGGTCGAGGAAGGCGCGATCGGCGGCTTCGGCAGCCACGTGCTGCATCACCTGGCGATGAACGGGTTGCTCGATCACGGGCTAAAAATCCGCACGATGGTCTTGCCCGACGTCTTCCTCGACCACGATTCGCCGCAGGCGCAGTACGACCAAGCCGGGCTCAGCGCGCGCCACATCGTGGCGATGGCCTTGTCGGCGCTCGGCCGCGAGATCGCCGCGCAACCGGCCCGCGCCTGACCCTCCGAGCGGTGGCGGCAAGACGGCGCGCCGACCAACTCCTCGTCGAACAAGGCTTGGCAGAAAGCCGGACGAAGGCGCAGGCGCTGATCCTCGCGGGCCTCGTCAGCTGCAACGGACGGCGCGTCGACAAACCGGGAGAACAGCTCGCGGCCAATCTGGCACTGGCGCTCAAGGGGCGCGATCATCCTTGGGTTTCGCGCGGCGGCCTCAAGCTGGTCCATGCGCTGGACCATTTCGACATTTCGGTCGATGGCAAAGTGGCGCTCGACATCGGCGCCTCCACTGGGGGTTTTACCGACGTGCTGTTGGCGCGCGGTGCCAAGCGCGTCCATGCCGTCGATGTCGGACACGGTCAGCTGGCGTGGCGGTTGCGCCAGGATCCGCGCGTCGTCGTGCATGAGCGGCTGAACGCGCGTTTCCTGACCAGCGTGGACATTCCTGAGCCGGTCGACATCATCACCTGCGATTCAAGCTTCATCGGCCTCGCAACTGTGCTGCCGGCGCCGCTCGCACTTGCTGCCGACCGGGCCGAACTCGTCGCGTTGGTTAAGCCGCAATTCGAGGCCGACCGGGAGCATGTCGGCAAGGGCGGGGTCGTGCGCGATCCCGCGGTGCAGCGCGAGGTTTGCGAGCGCGCCGCCGGGTGGGTTTCGGCGCAGGTGGGCTGGGTGATGACCGGGATTGTCGAAAGCCCGATCCTTGGCCCCGAGGGCAACCGCGAATTCCTGCTCTATGCTCGCCGCTTTAGAGAGGAGGGGCGATGACGGCCACCACCACCGGCTTCGCCGGGTTTCGGCCGGCGGCCTTCGCTTTCTTCCGCGAGCTGCAGGACAACAACGACCCCGCCTGGTTCAGACCCCGCAAAGCCGTCTACGAGACCGAAGTACTGGCGCCGTTCCGCGACCTGATCGTCGCGGTCGTGGCAGCGCTTCGGGAAGCTGAATTGCCGCTCGCCGGCGATCCCAGGAGCAGCATCTTCCGCATCTACCGCGACGTGCGCTTCTCCTCCGACAAGCGGCTCTACAAGACGCATGCCGGCGCGGTGCTGACGCGCTCCGGCGACAAGCGGGACCCCGGTGTTCTCTACCTTCACGTCGCGCCGGGGGAGTCGATGGTGGCGGCCGGGTTCTGGCATCCTGAACCCGCTCTCTTGACGCGATTGCGGCGCGCCATTCTCGACGATCCCGAGGGATTTTTGACGATGGCTGAGGGGCTCGCTGCCGCCGGTTCTCCGCCTTCCAGCGACGAGCGGCTGAGCCGCCCGCCGCGGGGTTTCGACGCGGCGAAGGGAACCCCGGTCGCCGAGTATGTCGGCTGGAAATCCTTTACCAGCCACGCCCCGCTCAGCGACGCCGAGATGCAGTCGCCGCCCTTGGTCAACCGCATCGTCGATTTCACGCGCGCGGTTCTGCCGCTTCTCGAATGGGGCTGGGGGGTGATCGACGACGAAACACCTGTCGCGATCCGCACACCGCGGCGGCCACTTCCCAAACCCGATTTCTAGCCAGCTTGCTGCGACAGTTCCACCACGGCGCGGGCGACCCGCTCGGCGCGATCGCGCTGGCGCGGTTCGGCGCGGGCTCGAACGGCCGCGACGACCGCGGGATTGGCCTGCTCCGGCGAACCCGACGCGAAGGGCGGCGCCGGATCGTATTCGATGCCGAGCTGGATCGCCTCCGCCGTGTCTTTCCCGGCGATCTCGGCGGCGACGGTCAGCGCCACGTCGATGCCGGCGGTGACGCCGCCGCCGGTGAAGAATTTGCCATCGACGACAACGCGCTCGGCGACCGGCTCGGCGCCGAACGAGCGCAACAGATCGCGCGACATCCAATGGCTCGTGGCGCGCCTCGCACGCAATAGTCCTGCGGCTCCGAGCACCAACGAGCCGGTACAGACCGCCACGACATAGGGCGCTTCCGCCGCGGCGCAGCGCAGAAAGGCAAGGACCTCGGCATCCTCGAGCAACGGGTTGATGCCCGGCCCTCCGGGAACAAAGACAAGGTCCAACGTCGGACAGGAATGGAAGGCCGCCGTCGGCAGGATCGTCAGCCCGTGCTCCGAGCGCACCGGCTCGAGAGTTTTCCACAACAGCAGCGTTTCCGCATCCGGGAGCCGAGCGAGGACCTCGTAGGGGCCAGTCAGGTCGAGCTGAGTGAGGTTGGGAAACACCAGCATCCCGCTGCGGAAACGCGTCTCCTTCATTGCCCTTCTCCTCTCCGACGTCGTTTATGTCTATCGGGAGAGCGATCCTCAGACAATATGGAGACAATAATGCCCCTGATGCTTGCCAGCCCGGCGATCCCGCCAGGCGGCGAGATACCGGCGCAATACACCTGCGACGGCACCGATATCTCGCCGCCGCTATCGTGGTCGGGGGTACCGCAGGGCACCCAGAGCCTGGTTCTCGTCGTCGAGGATCCCGACGCGCCTTCCGGGGTGTTCCGTCATTGGGCGGCTTTCGGCATCCCGCCCAGCTCGCATGGTCTCGATGCCGGGTATGCGGCAACCCGGCCGGCCGCCGGGTTCCGCGAAGGACGCAACGATTTCGGCCAGCCCGGTTACGGCGGCCCCTGCCCGCCGAAAGGTCATGGCACCCATCACTATCATTTCCGTTTGCTGGCGATCAGCCGGCCGACCCTCGATCTGGGCGCCGCAGCGACCGCGGCCGATGTGCTGAGAGCGGCACAGCCCTACGTGATCCAGCAGACCGACCTGATCGGCACCTATCACCGCTAGCAGCCGGTCCCGCAACCCGAATTTGTATAAAGTACTCTCGATTGTGCAATCTGCAGCGAATCAGCAGCGAGATTCCCCTTATAGTTGTATAACAACCAGACAGCCGCGCCACGGCGCGACCTCGCTCTCCGCCGCCTTGCATATCGCCACCAGCCGCGTCATCGGCCGCCGCTACCCGCCGCCCCCGCGCGGTCGAATTCCGCAAATTCCCGGCGCAAGTCGAGTAGGCGGTGCCGGCCGATCTCGTCGCCGCAATCACTCTGACCCAACACGGTTCAGGCTACTCTGCTCCGCCCACTGTCCAAATTACGTCGGTTGCCGGAGACGCAGGGCCAAGTGCGACCGCGATCGCCGAGATTGGCTGAGAGTCACGTCGACGGCGAGTATTTGCCATACCCCGCTCGCATGAGAACCTCGCTGACTTCGCTAAGGACGGCGGGGTCGTCGATCGTCGCAGGCGTCTGGTAGTCCTCGCCATCGGCGATCTTGCGCATCGTGCCGCGCAGGATCTTGCCCGAGCGGGTCTTTGGCAGGCCGGCCACGACGAGTGCTGCCTTGAAGCTCGCGACCGGCCCGATGCGCTCGCGCACCAGTTCGATGGCTTCGCGCTCGACCTCCTTGACCGACCGTTTAACGCCAGCTTTGAGCACCAGAAAGCCGAGCGGCACCTGACCCTTGAGCGCATCGGCGACGCCGATTACGGCGCATTCGGCGACATCGGGGTGCGCCGCCAGCACCTCTTCGATCTCGCCGGTCGACAGGCGGTGAGCGGCGACATTGATGATGTCGTCGGTACGGGTCATTACGTGGATGTAGCCGTCGGCGTCGATGAGCCCGGCATCGGCGGTCTCGTAAAAGCCGGGATAGGTCGTCAAATAAGAAGCGACAAAACGGTCGTCGGCCTGCCATAGCGTCGGCAGCGCGCCCGGCGGCAACGGCAGTTTGATCGCCAAAGCTCCGATTTCGCCGGGAGTGAGCTCCCGTGCCGTCCCCACTGCCTCGGCGTCGAGGACGCGGACGTCCCAGCCGGGCACGGACCGGGTACAGGAGCCGTGTTTGACAGGTAAACGCCCGATCCCGAGGCAGTTGGCGCCGATCGGCCAGCCGGTCTCGGTCTGCCACCAATGATCGATCACAGGGATGCCGAGATGCTCTTCGGCCCAGGCGACGGTCGGCGGGTCGGCGCGCTCGCCGGCGAGGAACAGCGCGCGAAAGTGGCCGAGATCGCGCGTGCGTATCAGTTCGCCACTCGGGTCTTCGCGTTTGATCGCGCGGAAGGCGGTCGGCGCGGTGAAGAACACCCGCACGCGATGCTGCTCGATGACGCGCCAGAACGCGCCGGCATCGGGCGTCCCGACCGGTTTGCCCTCGTACATGACCGTCGTACAACCCAGCAGCAGCGGGGCGTAGACGATATAGGAGTGCCCGACCACCCAGCCGACGTCTGAGGCGGTCCAGAACACCTCGTCGGGCTGCACGCCGTAGATCGAGCGCAGCGACCAGTGCAACGCCACGGCATGGCCGCCATTGTCGCGCACCACGCCCTTTGGCACCCCAGTCGTGCCCGAGGTGTAGAGAATGTAGAGCGGATCGGTCGCAAACACCGGGACGCAGTCTGCGGGCCGCGCGGTTGCGGTGAGTTCGCGCCAATCGTGGTCTCGGCCGGCGACCATGTCGGCGCGGCACATCGGCCGCTGCAGGATCACGCAATGCTCGGGCTTGGCGCTCGCCTCGGCGATGGCGGCGTCGAGCAACGGTCTGTAGGCAATTACCCGGTTGACCTCGATGCCGCACGAAGCCGAGAGGACCACCCGCGGCTTGGCGTCGTCGATGCGGGTCGCGAGCTCGTGCGCAGCAAAGCCGCCGAAGACTACCGAGTGGACGGCGCCGATGCGGGCGCAGGCCAGCATCGCCATCGCCGCCTCCGGGACCATCGGCATGTAGATCAGCACCCGGTCACCCTTGACGACGCCGAGCCCGGCGAGCACGCCCGCCAAACGTGCGACCGCGTCGCGCAGCTCGCGGTAGGTGAAGCGCGCGATCTGTCCGGTGACCGGGCTGTCCCAGATCAACGCGGCGCGCTCCCCACGTCCCGCCGCGACGTGGCGGTCGAGCGCATTCCAGCAAGTATTGAGCCTGGCGCCCTCGAACCAGCGATAAAAGGGCGGCCGGCTCGCGTCGAAAACTCTATCCCAGCGCCGCTCCCAATCGATCGCCTCTGCCGCCTGCGCCCAGAATTCCTCTGGTCGCTCGATCGACCGGCGATAGGTCTCGGCGTAGCTCGGCATGGCCATCTCCTCCCTCAGATGCCCAGCTTACCGCAAACGCCCGCCTCTTGCGCGCCGCGCTTGTGCGGACTAAGTCTTTTTAGTCTAGTCAAGTTGCAAGTTGCGATCGATGCGAACTGTCAACATGCACGAAGCCAAGACGCACCTGTCGCGGCTCGTCGAGCGCGCAGCGAAAGGCGAACCTTTTATTATTGCCAAGGCCGGCAAGCCGCTGGTCAAGGTCATGCCACTCGACGCGCCGGCGACGGGCGAAACAAAGCGGCTCGGTTTTATGGCCGGGCAGATCTCTGTGCCCGACGATTTCGACACGATGTGCGCCGACGAGATCGAAAAATTGTTCTATGGCGAGAAGTGAGGCTATTGCTCGATACGCACTTGCTGCTGTGGGCGGCCGGTTCGGTCGCGCGCCTGTCAGCTGTTGCCCGCGAACTCATCGACGATCCGAAAAACGAGCTGCTGTTCAGTGCAGCCAGCCTTTGGGAGATCGCGATAAAGCGGGCCCTGCGCCGTGACGATTTCCAGCTCGACGTGCGGCTGCTGCGACGCGGGCTGTTGAACAACGGATATCGCGAACTCGGCGTCACCGGCGAGCACGCCGTCGCCATTGAAGGGCTGCCGCCGATCCACAAGGACCCGTTTGATCGTCTGCTGATCGCGCAGAGCATCATTGAAGGCATAACGCTGCTGACATCGGACGGGCTCGTCGCGCAATACCCGGCTCCGGTGCAGAAAGTATGATCCAGCCACAAGCCGGCCTCATTCCGCCTCAGCAATCACCAGCCGCGGGCCGAACACACCAGCCTCGCGCGCCGGCTCCCGCTTTTAGACGGTTGAGCGTGCCTTCCTCATCCGCCCCCATCAGCCGCGAATAGCCCACCACATCGGCGGCCAGGATCGCGGCGAGACGGCGGGTCTGGCTCACGTCCCCTCGTCCATCGCCAGGCGCAGGCCCGACAGAAACAGCTCGCGGTGCTCGGGGTTGCGCCACGGTAGGTCGCTCGGCACGACCTGAGGGGTAATGGTGCGCAGCCGGGCGACGATCGCGCGCGCTTCGTCAAGCCGCCCCATATGGGCATAGCACGCGGCGAGAGTTCGGTATGAGTTGGGAAAGCCCGGGTGGTTTTGAATGGACAGGAGCAGCTTCGACGCCGCTTCGTCAAACCGGCGTTTGAGGAAATAGGCGATACCCATCACGGTTAGGGGCTGACCCATGCGCTCGCGCGGGCTCAGCCGCAGCGAGGTCTCGACATGCTCGATCGCGAGGTCGGGTTGGCCGGCCCAGACCCTGAGAACGCCGCTCCGATACCAGCCGCGAGCGAAGCTCGGGTTGAGCGCCAACGCACGATCGATCAGCTCGATCATGGCGCCGATATCCTCGCCGAAATACGCCAACGCCTCCGCGGCATTGGCGAGGGTGCCCGGGTCGTTCTGCGCCATCTGGAGCGCCTGTCGCGCAAGAGCGGTGGCCTTGCCACGGTTGGTCTCCGGCGCTTCTGTCCAGCCGTCATTGACCAGCCGCATGTGGCAGATCGCCGCCCAGGAAAGCGCCGGCCCGTAATCGGGATCAATCGCGATCGCCTGCTCCAGCAATCCCAGGGCCGCGAAAACCCGCTCCTTCGTGATAGGATAAAAGGTCGAAAGCGCGCGCAGGTAGAGATCGTAGGCGCTGAGGTCGGTTGTTGGCCGCGCGGCGGATCGGCGCATCTCGGCGGCGTGCAATGCCGGCTCGATGACGCCGGCGACGGTGGCCGCCACCTTGTCCTGAAGCTCGAAGACATCTTCGCGCGAGCCGTCGAACCGGTCGGCCCACAGATGCGCGCCGGTCGCCGTGTCGATCAGCTGCGCGGTAATGCGTACCCGATTGCTGCCCTTGCGCACCGAGCCTTCGAGCACGTAACGCACGCCAAGTTCGCGCCCGATTTGTTTCACATCGACCGCCTGGCCCTTGTAGGTGAAGCTCGAATTGCGGGCGATGACGAAGAGCCAATGGATGCGCGACAGCGCGGTAATGATCTCCTCGACCATGCCGTCGGCGAAATATTCCTGCTCGGGGTCGCCGCTCAGATTGGCGAAGGGAAGCACCGCAATCGACGGCTTGTCCGGGAGCGGAAGCGCCGGTACGGGTGACGTCTTCGGCGCGTGGTTGCCAACTCGATAAACCCGCACCGGCCGCGCGATGTTTTTGAGCTGCTGCTCGCCGATGTCTTCGAAGACGAGGTCTAGTTTGCCCGCGGCATCCTCCTGTACCCGCGCTGCGACGCAAACACCGCCGGGATCGGCGAGGGCTTCGAGGCGCGCTGCGATATTGACCCCGTCGCCAAAGATGTCGCCGTCCTGGACGACGATGTCGCCGACGTTGATACCGATGCGAAACTCGATGCGGTTGTCGGGCGGCATACCGGCGCTGCGCCCGGTCATCTCGCGCTGCATTTCGACGGCGCAGCGCAATGCATCGACCACGCTGGCGAATTCGACGAGCAACCCGTCCCCGGTGGTCTTGACGAGGCGGCCGCGGTGCTCGGCGATTTTCGGATCGACCAGCTCGCGGCGCAGCGCTTTGAGGCGTTCGAGCGTGCCTTCCTCGTCCGCTCCCATCAGCCGCGAATAGCCCGCCACATCGGCAGCGAGGATCGCCGCAAGCCGTCGGGTCTGGTTCATTGCGCCCCGCCGGCCGCCAGGCGCAGGCCCGACAGAAATAGCTCGCCATCCTCGGGGCGGCGGAATGGGTTCGCAGTCGGCGCAACCACAGGGGTGAGTGCTGCCAGCCGCTGAAGAACCGGTCGCGCTTCGTCAAGCCGGCCCATATGCGCATAGCAGGCCGCCAGCGCGCGATATGTCGGTGTGAACGCAGGAACCTCCTCGAGCGAGACCCGCAGCACAGCCAACGCATCCTCGAACCGACGACTGACGAAATGAGCCGAGCCGATCCCGGCCAGATGGAAGCCCCTCTGACTGCGGGGATTGAGACGCATCGAGGTCTCGAAATGCTGGATCGCCAGATCGGGTTGACCGGCGAACAGGCGCAGCCAGCCGCTCCAATACCAGCCGTAGGCAAAGCTCGGATTGAGTGCGAGAGCACGATCAATCATGGCGAGGGCGGCATCGATATCCTCGCCGAAGCGCCCGAGCACCATGGCGGCGCGGCCGAGGACGCCCGGGTCATCGGCGGCGGCGCTCAGGGCCTCGCGGGCAAGATCAATCGCCGCGCGGCGATTTTCGTCCTGATCGCGATCATCAGTCCAATCGTAGTTTTCGAGGTCGACCCGGTAGGTCGCCGCCAACGCGAGAGCAGGACCGTAGCGCGGTTCGCGATCGATTGCCTGCTCGAGCAGATCGAGCGCCTGAGCGAGGTGCTGCCGCTCGTAGCTCGAAGCAGCCGCGCGCGCCCGCAGATAAAGATCGTAAGCAGTTAAATCTTTCGTTGGCCGTTCGGCTGAGTAACGGATCTCCGCGGCTTGCAAAGTCGGCTCGATAACGCCGGCTATACTGAGTGCGACCTTATCCTGAAGATCAAAGACATCATCGAGCGAGCCGTCGAAGCGGTCGGCCCATAGGTGTGCCCCGGATTCCGCTTCGATCAATTGCGCCGTAATGCGCACCCGCCCACCACCCTTCCTGACCGAGCCTTCGAGCACGTACCGCACGCCTAGCTCACGGCCCACCTGCTTCACATCGACCCTGCGATCTTTGTAGGTGAAGCTCGAATTGCGGGCGATGACGAAGAGCCAGCGGATGCGGCTGAGCGCGGTGATGATCTCCTCGACCATGCCGTCGGCGAAATACTCTTGCTCGGGGTCGCCGGACAGGTTCTGGAACGGCAACACCGCGATCGACGGTTTGTCTGGCAGCGGCAGCACCGCGTCGGAGACCCCCACCCGCGCGCTACGCGCGCTTCCCTCCCCCGCTTGTGGGGGAGGGTTAGGGAGGGGGCGCTTTGGACCGACCCGGTAGACCCGTACCGGCCGGGCGATGTTTTTGACCTGTTGCTCCCCCAGATCCTCAAAGGCAAAAGGCAGCCGGTCGCGGACCTGGTCATGGACCGTGTTGGAGACGAAGACCCCGCCCGCATCGGCCAACGCTTCCAGCCGCGCCGCAATGTTAACACCGTCGCCGTAGAGGTCGTCGTCTTCGACGATCACGTCGCCGAGATTGATGCCGATACGGAACTCGATGCGGGTCTCTGCCCCAACACCCGTGTTCCGCTCGGTCATGGCTTGCTGCACCTCGACCGCGCAACGCACCGCGTCGACGACGCTGGCAAATTCCACCAGCAACCCGTCGCCGGTGGTCTTGACGATGCGGCCATGGTACTCGGCGATCTTCGGATCGGTGAGCTCGCGGCGCAGTGTTTTGAGGCGGACGAGCGTGCCCTCCTCGTCCGCTCCCATCAGCCGCGAATAGCCCGCCGCATCGGCGGCGAGGATCGCCGCGAGACGGCGCGTCTGGGTCATGCCGGCTCGCCGATCGCCAGGCGCAGACCCGATAGATACAGCTCGCGGTGCTGGGGATCGCGGAAGGGAAGCGGATAATTCACCATCACCTCGTCTGTGATCACGCGCAGGCGTGCGATCGTCGCACGCGCCTCGTCGAGCGACCCCATATGGGCGCAGCAAGCCGCAAGAAAACGATAGGGGGTGGGGAAGACCGGCTGCTCCTCGACAGCTACCCGCAGCCGCGGAACGGCCTCTTCGAAACGCCGGCCGAAGAACAAGGCGGCACCGATCAGCCACGAACTCCCGCGCGTCTGGGCGCGTGGGCTGAGCCTCAAAGCCTTACCGGCATGCTCGATCGCCAGATCCGTTTGCCCGGCCCATAATCTCAGAAAGCCGCTGATGTGCCAGCCGCGGGCATAACTTGGATTGAAGGTCAGAGCGCGATCGACCAGCACGATCATCGCATCGATGTCCTCGCCAAAATAGGCGAGCGCGTAGGCCGCGTCAGCCACGACGCCCGGGTCGTCTCTCGCCACCGCCAAGGCGCGGTGCCCAAAATCGATGCCCTTCTGCCGGGCCGCATCCCGATCCGGGGCGGAGGCATCGGTGGCCAAATGCATGCAGCATTGCGCCGCAAAACCAAGGGCCGGGCCGTATTGCGGGTCGCGGGCGATGGCCTCCTCGAGCAGCGCCAAAATCTGCCGGATCTGCTTTTGGCGGTGGGCGGAGAACATCGCATAGGCACGCAAGTATGCATCGTAGGCACTGAGATCGCTTGTCGGTCGGTTGGCGGACCGCGCGTTCTCGGCCGCCTGCAATGCCGGCTCGATGACGCCGGCAACGTTGATCGCAACCTGTTCCTGCAATTCGAACACGTCTTCGAGCGAGCCGTCGAAGCGGTCAGCCCAAAGGTGCGCGCCGGTTTCCGCTTCGATCAGCTGCGCGGTGATGCGCACGCGGTCACCCGCCTTGCGCACCGAGCCTTCAAGGACGTAGCGCACACCCAGCTCGCGCCCGACCTGCTTCACGTCGACCGCTTGGCCTTTGTAGGTGAAGCTCGAATTGCGGGCGATCACGAAGAGCCAGTGGATGCGTGAGAGTGCGGTGATGATCTCCTCGACCATGCCGTCAACAAAATATTCCTGCTCCGGGTCGCCGCTCATATTGGCAAATGGCAGGACCGCGATCGACGGCTTGTCGGGCAATGCGAGCGGCGCCTTCCCGGGTGCGGCCGTCGCTTTGCCGGGCGAGATCCGATAAACACGGACCGGGCGAGAGATATTCTTCAGACTCTGCTCGCCGATATCCGCAAAGGTGCACTCGAGCCGGCCCTGGACCTGGTCGTGCACGATGCCCGAGACGCAGATCCCGCCGGGCTCGGCGATCCCCTCCAGTCGCGCGGCAATGTTGACGCCGTCGCCATGAATGTCGTCGTCTTCGACGATCACATCACCCGAGTTGCGCTCGTCCTCCGAGGTTGCATCGCTTCGTGTGGCTATCCCCTGCTGAAATGCCACGGCGCAGGCGACGGCTTCGACGACGCTCGGAAATTCGACCAGCATTCCGTCCCCGGTGGTCTTGACGATGCGCCCCTTGTGCTCGGCGATCTTCGGGTCGATCAGATCGCGGCGCAGCGTCCTGAGGCGCGCCAGGGTGTCGGCCTCGTCCCGTTCCATCAGGCGGCTGTATCCGGCGACATCGGCCGCCAAGATGGCAGCGAGCCGGCGCTCGACCCGCTCTGCGCCCAAAGTTGCCCTCCGTGGCGGCGGCTCGCGGCAGGCCGGACCGCCGGTTGGTCTCTACAATCGCACTCTGCGCCTCGGCCGGAGGTGGGATCAAGCGGGCTCGACACCCCCGCTCGTGAGGGTGAGAATGCGGAGACGCCGAAACGGGACATCGGGGAGGAGGAGATGGAGAGGGTCGCGGAATGTCATTGCGGACAGTTGCGGGCGATCACGTCGGGAGAGCCGGACAGCGTCTATGTCTGTCACTGCAAGGCCTGCCAGCGCCGCACCGGCGCCGTCATTCACAACGGCAGCCGATGGCTGAAGAGCCAGGTGCGGATCGAAGGCGAGCACAAGACCTACGGCCGGATCGCCGACAGCGGGTTCGAGATCCGCTTTCATTTCTGCCCTAACTGCGGCAGCAGCGTCTTCTGGGAAGGCGACCGCAGCCCGACGACTTGCGGGATCGCCGTCGGCTGCTTTGCCGATCCCGATTTCCCGGCGCCGACCTCGTCAGGTTGGGAGGAGTCGATGCACCGCGGGTTCGGGTTGCCGCCGGGCACCGTGCGTTTCCCCCAAGCTCGCTCCTGAAGGCCAGCGTCGATGAGCGCGGCCGACGCCAATCCGTATGAACTCGGGCTCGACAAGAACGCGGCCAATTACGTGCCGCTGACCCCGATCGGTTTCCTGCTGCGCAGCACGGCGGTCTATCCAAATCGGCTTGCGGTCGCTTATGGCGAGCGGCGCTACCGCTGGCGCGAGACGCTCGAACGGTGCCGCCGGCTCGCGTCGGCGCTGGCGGCGCGTGGCGTCGGGCGCGGCGACACCGTCGCGGTGATGGCGCCCAACATTCCCGAGGCGTTCGAGGTCCATTTTGGCGTGCCGATGGCAGGCGCGGTGCTCAACGCGCTGAACATCCGCCTCGATCCGGCGACCATCGGCTTCATTTTGGCCCATGGCGAGGCCAAGGTGCTGATCACCGACACCGAATTTGCGCCGGTGGTCGCCGAGGCGGTGGCGCAGCTCGACAAAAAACCCCTCGTGATCGACATCGCCGATCCACGAGGGCCGGGTGGCGACCGGCTCGGTGAGATGGATTACGAGGCGTTCCTCGAAACCGGCGATCCGACCTGGCCGGAGCTGACTCCCAGGGACGAATGGGACGCGATCACCCTCAACTACACCTCGGGCACAACCGGCAATCCGAAGGGGGTCGTCTACCACCACCGCGGCGCTTATTTGAACGCGCTCGGCAACATCCTCGTCTGGGGCATGCGTCAGCATCCGGTCTATTTGTGGACCCTGCCGATGTTCCACTGCAACGGCTGGTGCTTCCCGTGGACCATCACGGCGATGGCCGGCACCCATGTCTGCCTGCGCCGGATCGAGGCAGCGGCGATCTACGAAGCGGTCGCGCGCGAGCGGGTGACTCATCTGTGCGGCGCACCGGTCGTCATGAACATGCTGCTGAATGCCGGGCCGGGGCTGAAGGGTTCGCTCGAGCGCCGTATCGAGATGATGACCGCCGGGGCAGCGCCGCCCGCTGCCGTCATCGAGGGGATGGAGGCGCTCGGCTTTCACATCACCCATGTCTACGGCCTGACCGAAGTCTACGGTCCCGCGGTCGTTTGCGCTTGGCATGACGAATGGGACGCGCTGCCGCCCGACCAGCGGGCGCGGCTCAAGGCGCGCCAAGGAGTGACCTATCCCGTGCTCGACGACCTGATGGTCGCCGACCCGATGAGCCTCGCGCCGACGCCGTCCGATGGCGCCACGATGGGCGAGATCTTCATGCGCGGCAACATTGTCATGAAGGGCTATCTGAAGAACCCGCGCGCCACCGAGGAGGCATTCGCGGGCGGCTGGTTCCATTCGGGCGATCTCGGGGTCATGCACCCCGACGGCTACATCGAGCTGAAGGACCGCTCAAAGGACATCATCATCTCGGGCGGGGAGAACATCTCGACGATCGAGGTCGAGGACGTCCTCTATCGGCACCCTGCCGTGCTCGAAGCCGCCGTCGTCGCCCGCCCGGACCCGATGTGGGGCGAAACCCCCTGCGCCTTCGTGACCCTGAAGCCCGAAGCAGCGGCCACGGCCGACGAGATCATCGCCTTCTGCCGCGAGCACCTGGCGCATTTCAAGGCACCGCGGACCGTCCTGTTCGAAGCGCTGCCGAAGACCTCGACCGGCAAAATCCAGAAATTCGCGCTACGCGAGCGCGCCAAAGCAACCCTCTGAGCGGAAGCAGAGGGCTGTGTTTATCGGTCCGGTACGCCCGCCCTGCGCAGCCCGATGAAGTAAGTGGCCTCGAACAAGGCACGGATCTTCGGCCCGCCGAATGGTCCGACCGCCCGGAGGCGAGCGATGCTCGAATAACGATCATCGCTGGCCAGATTGCGGGCTTGCGTGAGTTCGACCGCTGCCGGTCCGATCTCGCCTCTGAGGCCGTAGGCCGAGGCGAGATAGGCATGGGGAAGCGGGTGGTCCGGATTGGCGCGGCGCGCCTTCTCAAACCAGGAGATCGCCTCATCTATGCGGGATTGCAGCAGATGCACCTGCCCAATCCAGTAATAGTATAGCCAAATCCTCGGATCGCGGGGACTGAGGCGGATCGCTCGTTCCTGTGCTGGGATTGCCTCCTCGATCGACCCGGTTATAAATTTGCAATAGCCGACAGCCGCTATTGCAAGTACCCAATTGCGGTTGATGGCGACTACCGTCTCGTACTCGGGAATGGCCTCTTCGAACCGCTGCTGCGCGCGCAGCACTTGGGCTTTGGCAAAATGCTCAAGCGCTGTCCCGGGAAATGCCGTCAAGGCACGATCGGCGAGCGTTTCCGCCCGTGCGAGATCGGAGGCGGCCGTGTCGGTCATTTGATCGAGTACGCGCGCTGCCAATTGCCACGCCAAAAAGCTTTGCACCTTCTGTGAATCCGCGTCGAGCGCCAGCGCGCGCTCGTAAAGCGCGATCTGCTCCGCGTAACTGCGGCGTGTCGGCACGTTTCCCAGGTATAGCGCTCGTGCTCGGAGAACGTAATCGAGCGCATCGGGTTTGACGGCCGGCCGGGCGGCCTCCGCGCGGACCAGTTCAACATGTAGCGCGACCGCTATCTGGCTCGTGATGTCGTTTTGCAGAACGAACAGATCGCCCGCGTCTCGGTCCAAGCGGTCGGCCCACAAATGTCGGTCGGTTTCGGCGTCGATCAGCTGGGCGCTGACGCGCACTTGGTTGCCCAACCGCTGGACGCTCCCTTCCAGCACATAGCGAACTCCGAGCTCGCGACCGATCTGCTTGGTGTCAGAGGGCCTGTTACGATAAGTAAACGCGGTATTGCGCGAAATAATGGAGTAGCCCGCGAGCCGCGACAGATCGGTCGTCAGGTCCTCGGTGATGCCGTCCGCAAAATACTGCTGTTCACGGTCGTCGCTTAGATTGAGGAAGGGCAGGACCACGATCGACAGGCGTGGCGCAACGGCCGGGGTGGGAGCCACGACCTCGCGCTCGATTGGCCCTTGGCCGCGCCCGCCGCGCCTATGCACTTCACCCGTGAACTGGTAGCCGCGCCCGGCGACTGTGCGGATGAGGTCCGGGTCCGCCAACGCCATCCGGAGCGCCCTGATCTGGGCGCGCAGATTGCCCTCTTCGATGACCCGGCCCGGCCAGACGCGGCTGATCAGCTCGTCCTTGCTGACGACCGACCCGTTGGCCTCGATCAGCGCCACGAGTATGTCGAAGGCGCGCCCGCCGAGTTCGATCGGCCGGCCGTCGGCGAGAACTTCGCGGCGATGCGGCAAGATCCTGAAACGGCCGAACTCGACGCTCGCCGGCGCTTCGGACACGGGATCCACGGCCGCTGATTGTAGCGCACCTTTTCACAGGATTTCACGCCTTTTCGCTCGAAGGCGTTGACAGGCCCCCCAAGGTTATGCGCGCCGCCCGACACACCAAACGCCATGTCGGCCGTAACAGCAACACAGGTGCGTGAGATGAAACGCGATCACCAGAAGTGGAAAATCGTCAGGATCAGTCCGTCATGGCAGTTCTTCATCCTGTTCAAATGGCTACTCGTTGCCTTGTCGCTTGCGGCGGTGCCGGGGCAAGCGGCGACTCACAGCAAAGGTAATGTGACGTTGTTCGTTCATGGATTTGGTCCTGGCAATATCGGCTGGAGCCCTACCGAAGGCAGCCTGACAC
>Ga0318536_10000017_pt1 | contig 28897 bp, 28 predicted proteins | sample GRESIP117b4f28_FD_203481 | JGI IMG/M metagenome (GOLD analysis project Ga0318536, IMG submission 203481) | Tropical soil microbial communities from Luquillo Experimental Forest, Puerto Rico - GRE.SIPMG.117b4f28 | ecosystem: Environmental > Terrestrial > Soil > Tropical forest > Bulk soil... | reverse complement strand
GGCCTGGGCAGATGCCCTCGCCGAACTGGAGCCGGAAGCGACGATGCCGACGCGGGCGTTCTCCGGGCGCCTCGGCCGCGCAATCGCGACCGATTATGTACGTGCGGCTGCTGCTCCCGGCGCACCGCCGCCGGCACCCTATCCGGTGCAGAGAGCGCTAACGACAGCGATGCGCGATGCGGCCGGCAGGTCGCGCGATATTCATCGCATGCAGGGATGGGCAGGCCAGGCGGCAGCGTTGGCGCGGGTCGAGCCCGCTGGCGAATTCGTGCTTCGCCTCTGGGCCGAGGCGGAAGCCTTACTGCCGCCGGGTTAGGCGACCACGCGCCTACCCCCGCCATGAGCGAACATCCCCTGCCGCAACAAGCGCATTGGCCGGAAGGCGCGATTTTCGCCCTCGGCCATTCTATGTTGCCAATCGAGCGCTTTGTTGCCGTCCTGCAAGCCTATGGCATCGAAAGGCTCGCGGATATCCGCACAATACCCCGTTCGCGTCATAATCCGCAATTCAACGACACTGCGTTGGCCAGCAGTCTGGCGGCACAGCATGTCGAGTATGTGCATAGCAAAGCGCTGGGAGGCCTGCGGCGGGCCCGCAAAGATTCTCCGAATACCGGCTGGCGCAACGAAAGCTTTCGCGGCTTTGCCGATTACATGCAAACTGCGGAATTTCAGCACGCGCTTGAGGCGCTGATCCATATGAGCCGCCAAAAGCGCCTGGCGATCATGTGTGCCGAAGCAGTGCCGTGGCGGTGCCACCGTTCGCTTGTCGCCGACGCGCTCAGTGTGCGCGGGGTACCGGTTGTCGAGATTTTATCGGACAGCAGCTACCGGATGCACACGCTCAGGCCCTTCGCTCGGGTAGAAGGAGTGCGAATTACCTATCCCCCTGACCAAGCCACACTACAGTAGTAGCGGTTTATGCCATCTGCACCGGCTGATCGCTCACTATAGTCGCACGGACCCGGAGGAATACAATGGCTGATTGGGACTACATCATCGTCGGCGGCGGTTCGGCCGGTTGCGTGTTGGCCAACCGGCTCTCCGAGGACCCGGGCGCGAAGGTCCTGCTGCTGGAAGCCGGCCCACCCGACGATTCGCTGTGGATCGACATCCCGGCGGGCTTCATGAAGCTCCTCAACCACCCGCGCTACAATTGGCGGTTCGCGACCGAGCCGGAGCCCAACCTCTACGGCCGCACGATCCCGGTCCCGCGCGGCAAGACCCTCGGCGGCTCGAGCTCGATCAACGGCATGGTCTACGTCCGTGGCAACCCGCTCGACTACGACACATGGGCCCAGTTCGGCAACCGTGGCTGGTCATATGAAGGGGTGCTGCCCTATTTCAAGAAATCCGAGCACTACGAGCCGGGCGGCGATGACGCGCGCGGGCGCGGCGGTCCCCTCAACGTCGCTGCCTTGCGCCAACGCGCTGAACTCGCCGATGCCTTCATCGCGGCCGCAATAGCCGAGGGTTTCCCGCGCAATGCGGACTACAACAACGGCAACCAAGAAGGGTTCGGCTATTTCCAGGCAACTCAGAAAAATGGCCGCCGCTGGTCGACGGCGCGCGCCTTTCTGGATCCGGCACGACGCCACCCCAACTTGCGCATCGAGACCGAGGCGCTCGCCACCCATGTCCTGCTCGACGGCAAGCGTGCCGTCGGGGTCGCCTACCTGCAACGGCGCGAGGCGCGGGAGGTGCGGTGCAGCGGCGAGGTGATCCTTTCCGCTGGCGCAGTGAAGTCGCCGCATCTTCTGGAGCTGTCCGGCATCGGCAACCCCGACATATTGCAATCCGCCGGCCTGCCGGTGCATCACGAACTGCGCGGCGTCGGTGAGAACTACCGCGACCACTTTGCGCCGCGCATGAACTGGCGGGTAAAGCTGCCGATTACCCTCAACGAGCAGACCCGCGGTGCCGCGCTGGTCAAGGAGATCGTCAAGTACTACGCGCAGCGGCGCGGCGTACTGAGCTTCGCGGCCGGTATCGCCTATGGCTTTGTCAGGACGGGCCCGCAACTCGCGGTGCCGGATGTCCAGCATGTTTTCGCACATGCGAGCTACTCCGACCCACAGGTGCGAACCCTCGACCGCACACCCGGGATGACAGTGACGCTCTACCAGTGTCGTCCGGAATCAACGGGCTCGATCCATACCAAGTCGCCCGATCCGTTCGCGTCACCGGCCATCCGGCCGAATTACCTCGACGATGAGTTGGATCGCCGGACCCTCGTCGCCGGCATGAAGATCGCCCGCCGCATCGTCAACAATGCGGCGCTCGATCGCTACCGCGCGTTCGAGATAAGCCCGGGCGAGAAGTGTCGGACCGATGACGAGCTCATAGAGTTCGCGCGGCGGTATGGCCACACCGCCTATCACGTGGTCGGCACATGCAAGATGGGCCGCGATCCGATGGCGGTCGTTGACGACGAATTGCGCGTGCATGGGCTCATCGGCTTGCGCGTCGTCGATGCGTCGATCATGCCGACGATGACTTCAGGCAATACCAATGCGCCGGTGATCATGATCGCCGAAAAAGCCGCGGATATGGTCAAGGCCGCGGCCTCCCGGCCAGCGCAAGCCGCTTAGCGTTAACTTTTCTGTCGCGGATGCCTGGGCGCAGCGGGTGGCTTACTGCGTCAGCCCTGGATCTCGGCGATGACGCGCCGCAATTCGGCCGCGAGCGGGCCGAGCCGGTCACGGCAGCGGTCGCGGTCGCCGGCTTTCCCTGCCTGCTCCAAACCTTCGGCGGCGGCGCCCAGACGAGCGGCGCCGATCGCTTGTGCCACACCCTTGAGCCGGTGCGCTGCACCCGCCAGACCGGCGAGGTCGGCGGCGCGCCAGGCTGTGCGGGCCGATGGGCCCAAGCCTCGCACAGCATCGGCAAAGCGCGCGACGATACGCTGGTCTGGCCCGAATTCGGTAATGTCGAAGACAAAACCCTGATCTGGTGAGACGATCGGGCGCGTCTGGAACCGGGACTACGGCGCGGCGCATCGTAACAGTCCGCCGCGGTGAGATTTGGCTCGCGGCGTTCGATCCGACCATCGGGGCAGAGATTCAGAAGACCCGGCCTTATGTAATTGTCTCGCCGCCGGAACTGCACGATTTTCTGCGCACCGTGACGGTCGCGCCAATGACCACCGGCAGCTGCCCCGCGCCCTATCGCATTCCGGTCAGATCCGAGGCAGAGACGGACTTATACTGCTCGATCAGCCGCGAACCCTCGACAAATAGCGGCTCGCGCGGCGGCTCGGCGCTGTGACGGGCACTGCCTTGCGTCTCACCCTCGCCGCGTTGCGCGAGATGTTCGAGGAATAGCCCGGCCTCCCAGGAGCTATGGTGAACGAGGAAATCGCGATAGCATCGGTGAACGAGGAAATCGCGATAGCATCGCCGCCATGAGCGGGGAGCGGGTCGAGCGCCGCCTGGCCGCGGTCCTGGCGGCCGATGTTGCCGGCTATTCACGGCTGATGGAGGCTGATGAGGAGGGGACGCTCGCGGCGCTGCGGGCGATCCGGCGCGAATTCGGCGACCCGAAGATCGCCGAGCACCGCGGCCGCATCGTCAAGACGACCGGCGACGGGCTCTTGGTCGAGTTCGCGAGCGTCGTCGATGCCGTACGCTATGCTGTGGAGGTGCAGCGCGCGATGGCCGAGCGCAACGCCGACATCACGCCCGCCAAGCGCATCGAATTTCGCATCGGCATCAATGTCGGTGGCATCATCATCGAGGATGGCGACATCTTCGGCGACGACGTCAACATCGCCGCGCGCCTGGAGGCACTAGCCGAGCCGGGCGGGATCTGCATCAGCGCGGCCGCGCACGAGCAGGTGCGCGACCGTCTCGACCTCGCCTTCGACGATCTGGGCGAGCAGCAGGTCAAAAACATCACAAGACCCGTGCGCACCTATGCTGTAGCTCTCGGCATATCGCCCCGCGCGGCGCTGCCGGTCGGAGCGCCGCTGCCGCTGCCCGACAAGCCGTCATTGGCGGTATTGCCGTTTCAGAACATGACCGGCGATGCCGAGCAGGAATATTTCGTCGATGGCATGGTCGAGGAGATCACGACGGAGATTTCCCGGCTGCCCTGGCTGTTCGTGATCGCCCGCAACTCCGCCTTCACCTACAAAGGCAAGCCGGTAGACGTGAAGCAGGTGGCCCGCGAATTGGGGGTGCGCTATGTGCTCGAAGGCAGCGTGCGGAAAGCCAGCAACCGAGTGCGCATCACCGGCCAGCTGATCGACACGATGACCGGCGCGCATATCTGGGCCGACCGCTTCGACGGTGCGCTCGACGATATTTTCGAATTGCAGGATCGGTTCGCCGGCAATGTCGTTGCTGCGATCGAGCCGAAACTACGCCTTGCCGAGATCGAGCGGGCGACCCGCAAGCCGACCGAAAGTCTCGACGCCTACGATCTCTACCTGCGCGCTTTGGCGGAATTCCACAAGCTGACCCTAGCCGGATATCGCGCCTGTGTCATGCTGCTGCGGCTGGCGCTCGAGATCGACCCGTCCTATATGCCCGCCGCCGGTCTCGTCGGCTGGTGCCGCATCCGCCAGCGCAGTATGGGCGCTGTAACGCAAGAGGAGATCGGCGAGGCCATAGGGTTGGCGCGGCGGGTCATCGCATCCGGCAAGGATGACCCCGACGCATTGTGGATGGCTGGCTTCGCCGTTGCCGCGTTGGGTCGAGAGCCTGCCATGGGCCTCAGCGCGATCGAGCGCGCCGTCGCGCTGAACCCCAATTCGGCCCTGGGCTGGTCTACTGCAGGATGGGTGCAGGCCATCAACAACCGGCCGGAATTGCCGATCGAGCCTTTGGAGCGTGCAATGCGGCTGAGCCCGCTCGATCCGCTGGGCTATCTGTTTACGGCCGGGTTCGGCTACGCTCATTTTGCAGCCAGGCGATACGACACGGCCATGGAATGGGTAGACCGATCGCTGGGCGAACAGACCGGATTTGCCCCTGCCTTGTACCTCAAACTCGCGCTGTGCGGCCATCTCGGGCAGCTCGAGGAGGGGCAGCGATGGGTCAGGCGAGTGCCGCAACTTTACCCCGAGCTGACGGTTGCTATCCTTGCCGCCTTCGCCGATGCGTTCGAGTCGGGCGATCTGCGGGCGGATTACCTCGAGGGTCTCCGCAAGGCGGGGTTGCCGGGATGAGCGAAGCGCGGGTCGAGCGACGATTGGCGGCCATTCTGGCGGTCGAGGTCGCCGGCTATTCGCGGCTGATGGGCACGGACGAAGAGGGCACGCTCGCGGCGCTGCGTGCGGTTCGCCGTGAACTCGGCGATCCCAAAATCGCCGAGCATCGGGGTCGCATCGTCAAAACCACCGGCGACGGCCTCCTTGTCGAGTTTGCCAGCGTCGTCGACGCGGTGCGCTGTGCGGTCGAGGTGCAGCGGGAGATGATCGCCCGCAACGCCGCCGTACCGGCAGGGCGGCGCATCGAATTTCGCATGGGCATCAATGTCGGCGACATCATCATCGAAGACGGCGACATCTTTGGCGATGGCGTCAACATCGCTGCGCGCCTGGAGGCATTGGCCGAGCCGGGCGGGATTTGCCTCAGTGCCGCGGCGCACGAGCAGGTGCGCGACCGCCTCGACCTCGTCTTCGACGATCTCGGCGAGCAGCAGGTCAAGAACATCGCTCGACCTGTGCGCACCTATCGTGTCGCTTTCGGCGCATCGTCCCGCGCGGCGCTGTCGGTCGGGGCTCCGTTGTCCCTCCCCGACAAGCCGTCGCTCGCGGTCTTGCCGTTTCAGAACATGTCGGGCGACCCGGAGTAGGAATATTTCGCCGACGGCGTGGTCGAGGAGATCACGACGGCGATCGCGCGGCTGCCGTGGCTGTGATCGCCCGCAACTCGGCCTTCACCTACAAGGGCAAGGCGGTCGATGTGAAGCAGGTGGCGCAGGAATTGGGCGTGCGCTACCTGCTCGAAGGCAGCGTGCGCAAAGCCGGCAACCGGGTGCGCATCACCGGGCAATTGATCGACACGACGACCGGCGCCCACATCTGGGCCGACCGTTTCGACGGCGCGCTCGACGACATTTTTGAATTGCAGGATCGGGTCGCGTCCAATGTCGCCGGCGCGATCGAACCAAAATTGCGCCAATCCGAGATCGAGCGCGCCAGCCGGAAGCCGACCGCGAACCTCACCGCTTACGACCTCTATCTGCGCGCATTGGCGCAGTCATCTCGCTTTACCGAAGAGGGCCATGCCGAGGCGGTCGTCCTCGCCCGCCAAGCGCTGGCGATCGATCCGTCCTACGCCCCGGCCGCGGCTTTGATCGGCTGGTGTCGGGCGCAGCAGCGGGTCCAAGGGTGGGGGGCGTTATCCGCTGACGACATCGGCGAAGCTTGCCGCCTGGCGCGCCAGGCGCTCGAAGCCGGGCGCGATGACGCCGAGACAATTCGGGGTGCCGCGTTGACTCTGTTTCTCCTAACCGGCGAGGCGGCGATGGCGGCGACGGCTCTCGACCGCGCCTTGGCGCTCAACCCGAACGCGGCTCACGCCTGGCTAGTCAGAGGGAATATCCACGCATGGCTCAACCAGCCCGAGGCGGCGATCGAAGCCGTTGAACGGGCACGCCGTTTGAGCCCGTTCGATCCGTATAGCTTTTTCTACGCCGCTACTATCGCTCTCGCTCATCTCGCCGCGCGACGCTTCGAGCAAGCGATCGAATGGGCCGGCCGCGCGTTGCACGACCAGCCGCGATTGGCCCCGCCGATGCTCGTCAAAGTTGCCGCCAATGCCCATCTCGGCCATCTCGACGAGGCACGCACTGAACTCGGCCGGATGCTGGCGATCGAACCCAAGCTGACCATCACCGGCTTTCGCGAGTACCTTCACTTTGCGGCACCGGAAGTTCGCGAACTTTACGTCACCGGCCTGCGCCTGGCCGGCCTGCCGGAGGAATGACCGCGACCCGCCGGCTCGCGGCAATCCGCGTGGCCGACGTCGCGGGTTATTCGCGCCTGATCGAAGCCGACGAGGAAGGCACGCTCATGCTGCCGGTCAGTGCGACCACGCCGTGCCCAGACCGAGTTGGGCCGCGACTTCCTGCAAGCGCCGATCGCGCGTCCACAATGTGGTGCCCGCGGTAAGTCGCGCGGCCGCCAGCAAGTGGGCGTCGACATACCCGACGCCGCGCCCGAACAACATTTGACGATTGATCAGGCGGAGCACTTCCTCATCCGAGGCGACGACCGCCTGAGGCAGGTTGTGTAAGTCGCCAAGAAAGGCGTCCCGCCCATGCAAATTGCCGAGCGCAAGTTCACCGAATACGAAGGGGTGCCCGAGAACCTCTCCGCCGCCGAGCAACGCTGTCAGCTGCCCACTCCCGACCTGCAGATGCTCGACCCAGACTGACGTATCGACGAGGATCACTTGGGTTTCGGCCGCCACCGCGGGATCGGCTTTAGGTCGGGTTCGCTGCCCCCGAGACGGGCCAACCGGCGCGCGGCCTCGCGCTCGACCAGCGCCTTGAGCGCTTCGCGGACGAGAGCCGATTTCTCGTGTATCCCGGTATAAAACTGGGCCTTTGCCAGCAGTTCGTCGTCCAGAGCGAGTGTTGTCCGCACTTCTCGCCTCCCTCATCATAAGTCATCAAAAATATCATCATTTGATGTCGTAATCAATGCCTGTGGGACAACGTGCACGCTGTTGTGAGGGAATTGACGCCGGGCCCGGCAGTAGAATGGGACGCGGTTTGCCCACGGCAAAACCTGGTCTACAATCAGGTTAAGACCGACCGCCGATACCCACCGGAGGGCACGCCATGATCACCAAATTCGACAGTCTGTTTGCCGGGCACGTCGACATCGAGAATGTTGGCTATGGCGGTGTCGCGGTGAACGATCGCCGCTATTCCAACGAGCACCTTGCCACGGTCTTTGACAAGGCCGAGGCGATGGCAAAACTGATGGACCGCCTTGGCTACCATGCCTTCTGGATGGCCGAGCACCATTTCCAGCACGAAGGGTACGAGTGCATCCCGAACGTCCTGATGGAAGCGGTGCATCTGGCGCACCTGACCCGCAACATTAAGATCGGCTGCGGCTTCAACATCACCCCGATGTGGCACCCGCTGCGGCTGGCCGAGGATTACGCCACTGCCGACATCCTAACCGGCGGCCGGGTCATCTTTGGCGTCGGGCGCGGCTACCACACCCGCGAAGTCGAGACTTTTGGCTCGCCATTGCTCGACCAGCCGGCCAACCGCGAGCTCTTCGAAGAGCAAGTGGACCTGATCTTCAAGGCGTTCAACAACGAGTCGTTCTCGCACGAAGGTAAGCATTACACGATCCCGGCGCGGGTGCCGTATCGCGGCTATGACCTGAAGGAGCTCACCGTCGTCCCGCGCCCAATGCGGCTGCCGGTCGAGTGCTGGCAGCCGATCCAGGGCGGCACGGCGCGGGCGATGGATTTCATGGCCAAGCACGGGATCAGGGGGCTTATCGGCGGCGGCTCCGCCGAGGGTGGCGCGATGCACCGGGTCGTGCTCGGCTGGCAAGAGGCGCATGCGCGGATCGGCAAGCAATTGGAGATGGGCGAGCGGCTCTGCTTCGGCTTTCACTTCTACCTGGCCAAGAACCGCGAACTGGGCATTCGCGAGGCCGGGAAATACTACGAAGAGAACATGAAGATGTTCGGCGAGCTGCGGCTCGTGCGGGCCTTGAGCGACGAGCAGATCGAGGTCATGCGTGACCCCAAGCGCGCGCCGCACGCCAAATTGCCGCGGATCGAAGACGCAATCGCCAATGGCGGTGTGTTGTGCGGGTCGCCCGAGCAGGTCATCGAACACTTGAAGAGCCTCGAACGGCGCTACCCGGGTCTCGACCACGTGTCGGTGAGCCTGTCGGTCGGTGTCCCCAAATCGGTCTGTCTCGAGCAGCTCGAATGGTTTGGCAAGGAGGTCATGCCGGAGTTTCAGAAGGCCAAGGTCGCCGAACCGGCCTTTGCGAACTGACATGAGCACTCTCGGATTACCCAAGGCCGATCGTCCGAAGGAAGTCGGGCTGTCGGCAAAGCGCCTGGCGCGCCTTTCGGAGGCATTCCGGGAGGATGTCGAGCGCAACATGATCCCCGGGGCGGTTGTGATGATCGCCCGCGGCGGCCAAATGGCCTATGCCGAGGCCTTCGGCTTTCGCGACCGCGAAGCCAAGGCGCCGATGCAGCTCGATGCGATCTTCCGCATCGCCTCGATGACCAAGCCCTTGACCTCGGTCGCGGCGATGATCTTGGCGGAAGAGGGCAAGCTGCAGATCGCCGCTCCGGTCGCTGAGTATCTGCCGGAATTCGCCAATCGCACGGTCGGTCCCGAGCGGGTGCCGGCCAAACGGACGATGACGGTGCAGGATCTGCTCCGCCACACCTCCGGTCTGACCTATGCGGCATTCGGCGACTCGGCCGTGCAGATGATCTGGCGCGACGCCCAGCCGATGACCGACGCCCAGACGAACGCCGAGATGGTGACCAAGCTCGCCTCCCTGCCGCTGATGTTCGAGCCGGGGACGACCTGGGAATACAGCATGTCGACCGATGTGCTGGGGCGGGTCGTCGAGGTCGTGTCGGGTCAGGATCTGGCGGATTTCATCGACGCGCGGATTTGCCGGCCGCTCGGTCTCCGCGACACCGGCTTCGTTGCGACACGAGAGCGTGCGGAGCGGATCGCCGAGGCGCAGATCGATCCGGCGACAGGGGCGCGACCGCCGATGCGGGACGTCTCCCGTCCGTCGCGTTGGATGTCCGGCGGCGGCGGCGCGGTGTCGACCGCGGCCGATTATGTCAGGTTCTGCCAAATGCTGCTGAACGGGGGCGAGCTCGACGGGACGCGGATCTTGGCGCCGATGACCGTGGCGCTGATGGCGTCCGACCATCTGCCACCCGGCTGCAATTATGGCGACACCGCTCGCCCGCGGTTCGGCGCACTCGCCCCGGTGCCCGAGATGGGCTACGGCTTCGGGCTGGGCTTTGCGGTGCGCACGGATGCGGGCCGCTGTCCGCTACCGGGGTCGGTCGGTGAATATTTCTGGGGCGGCGTCCTTGGCACCTCCTTCTGGATCGACCCGGTCGAGCGAATGGTGGTCGTGGCGATGATGATGGCGCCGGAGCGGCGGCTCTATTACCGCCATCTGCTGCGTCCGCTGGTCTACGGCGCGCTCGTCGGACCCCTACCGAGCTGATCTAGCAGATTGCTTCGCTCCGCTCGCAATGACATAGACTCGCGTCATTGCGAGGCGCGGAGCGACGACGCAATCTGCTGCGAAGTCAAGCGGCTTCGTCTAAGGTCGAGCCGATGTCGAGGGTTGTCGCGCGGCGCAGGTCCCGCGGGTAGGAGTCGTCGTGCGGCCGGCCACGATGCATCGTGCAGCGGTTGTCCCAGATTACCAGATCGCCGACCCGCCACTTGTGGCTGTAGACGAATTCCGGTTGGGTGGCGTGGGTGTTGAGATCGAGGAGCAGCAGACGCCCCTCGGGAACCGGCCAGCCGACGATGTGCGAGGCGTGCGCCGACAGATAGAGCGTCTTGCGATGCGAACCGGGATGACGGCGCACCAGCCGCTGCCGTGACGGTGGATACTGCTCGCGCTCGCCGGGCGGAAATTCGGTAAAGCCGATCTGGCCACGCGACCAGAAGACGTCGTGCTCGGCGACGAGCCCGTCGATCTCGGCCTTCGTTCCCTTGGACAAGGCATCATAGGCCGCGCGCATATCGGCAAATTCGGTCGCGCCATCGCCGAGCGCGCTCGCCGGCGGGACGGCGACCGCATGGAGGATCCCCAGCACGACCGGCACCGGCATGTAGGACGCATCGGTGTGCCATAGCCGATTGCCGAGGCTGTCGAGACGCCGCCCATCATCGCGCTGGCGCAGCCGGCCGTCCTCGTCGAGGTTGGAGATGTCGCCGATCTCGGGATGTGCCAGACGCCGCCGGCCGCCGCGGGCGGCCGCCCGGCCGATTTCGAGCGGGCCGAAATTAGCCGCGAAGTCACGCAATTGCGTGTCATCGAGGCGCTGATCGTGAAACACCAGCACGGCGTAGCGGTCGATCGCCTCCCACATCGCATCGACCGCCGCCTGATCGACGCTCCCGCTGAGATCGAGGCCGCCGATTTCGGCAACAAACCCTGGGTTGACTGGCCGAATTTCGATGGCCATGGGAACATCCTCCATCAGCTCGGGCGAAGATCCGCCGGCCTATCGCCCCTGTCAATCGCTCGAAGCTCGTCGCGGCCCGTCGCGATCGCGCGCACGGTCGCGGCGAGTTGACTAGCGAGATCCGGCAACGGCAGCGAGACGAGCTTTTCCTCGAGCCCGAGTGCGACGATGCCGTGCACGGCCGAGAACACAGTGCGTGCAAGAACTCGGTGCGCGTCCCGGTCGAGCTCGGGCAGCAATGCCGCCAGTGGCTGCTCGAGCTGCGCAAACAACCGGTGCTGCTGCTCGACAAACCACTGCGGCAGCGGGCGAGCCTCGCTCATCCGGTGCTCGAAGAGTGCCCGCCAGCGGACCGTGTGCTTGGCGGCAAAACCGAGATAGGCCAAAGCGAGCCGCACCATGTCGACCACGGCTTCTTCGGCCGAACCATGCCGGCTCGGCGAGCGGACGGCCCGGAGTGCCGCTTCGAACATTGCCAATGTCCGCGACCCGACGCACAGCACGAGCTCGTCGAGATGCTCGAAGACGTTATAGATCGTTCCGACGGCGCAGCCGACCTCGCGCGCGAGGTCGCGGACCTTCAAGGCGGCAAGCCCCTTTTCGCCGATTGTGCGTTCCGCGGCATCGATCAGCTGCTCGCGCAGCGCGGTGTGCCGGTCTGTTTGCTTCACGGTCACCCCTTTTTTTGAACGATGTTCAGAATCTTGTTGAACGACGTTCATCTTCGTACTATGTTTCCATCTTGAACGATGTTCATGACGGAGACAAGCGATGCTCAAGACCTTGGTCACACTCGTTAGAGGACGCACGTTCGCTATCGCGGAGGAGGTCGCCGACCAGAACGCGCTCCTGATCCTCGACCAGCAGATGCGCGACGCCAGCGGGACGCTCGATAAAGCCAAGAAGGCCCTGGCGGTCGCCGTCGCTCAGGATGGTCAAGAGAGCCAAAGGCTGGATACGACCCGCGCTCGGATCGAAGACCTCGAGACGCGAGCCGTTGCCGCGATCGAGGCCGGACGCGACGATCTCGCCACGGAGGCCGCCGAGGCAATCGCCACCCTCGAGGCCGAGCGCGACGCTTCACTGACGGCGCGCGCCTTCTTTGCGGCCGAAATCAATAAACTCAAGGGCCACGTCCTGCAGCAGCAGATGCGCTTCTCGCAGCTCGAGCGCGGACGGCGGATCGCCCGGGCGGCGGAAGCGGTCCGGGTCGCGCGCCGTGGCCGCATCGAAGGTGCTCCGATTTTCGCCGGCACGCTCGCCGAAGCCGAGGCGACGCTCGACCGCCTGCGCGAGCATCAAGTCGAGGCGGATGCGGCCGAGGCGGCGCTCGACGCGCTCGATGCGGCGAACGGCCCGATCGCCATCGCTGAGAGGCTTTCTGCCGAAGGGTTCGGCCCGCGCCTGAGGCCCAATGCGGCCGACGTCCTCGCCCGGCTGAGAGAACGCGCTGCCGCAGGCAAGACGGAACCGAGCGCTTGATTTGTTTCCACACGCTTAACCACAGGAGCATTACGATGAACAATCGGGTTCTTCACCACAGTCATTCGTGGATCGTCTTCACCTACGTCTCCTTTGCCGCTGCACTCGCCATGGTCGTCGGCGGCATCGTCCTGATGCCGCTCGACCTGCCGATGAAAGGCTATCTCGCAATGGGTGTTGTCATGCTGATCCAGTCATGCATTACCCTGACCAAGACGATCCGCGACAACGACGAAGCCGGCAAGCTGGTGAACCGCATCGAGGATGCCAAGACCGAGCGCCTGCTGATGGACGTCGCGAAAGGACAACCTTGAACCGTTATCGTCACTCCGCGAGGCGGGGGTCCAGGGCCGCACCGCAAGAGCTTGCCGCCCGGGATTCCCGCTTTTTCGGGAATGACGGGTAATTCGCCAGCGATCACTGGAGAGATCGATGTCGCAGTCACTTCTAGGCACTCGACGCTTCGCGCCGTTGTTCTGGTGCCAGTTCTTCTCTGCCTTCAACGACAATTTCCTAAAGAACGCACTCGCCTTGCTGATCCTGTTCAAGATTGGGGGCCAGTCTGGCGAGTCCTTAGTTACATTGGCAGGCGGCATTTTTATCGCGCCGTTCTTTCTGCTGTCGGCCTTCGGCGGCGAGCTCGCTGATCGCTTTGACAAGGCACGGGTTGCGCGGCGGCTGAAGCTCGCCGAAATCGGCGCGGCCGCCGTCGCTGTCGCCGGTTTCCAGCTGAACTCGGTGCCGTTCCTGTTTTTGGCGCTGTTTCTATTCGGCCTGATCGGGGCGCTGTTCGGGCCGATCAAATACGGCATCCTCCCCGATCATCTGAAGCGGGAGGAATTGCCGGCGGGAACTGCACTCGTCGAGGGAGCCACCTTTCTCGCGATCCTCGGCGGCACGATCACAGGCGGTCTGGCGATGACAGGGGGCGGCAATCCCGTAGCGCTCACGGTCATGATGATGGTCTTTGCACTACTGTGCTGGGGTGCCAGCCTGTTTATTCCGAGGACAGGGCAGGCTGCACCGGATCTGGCGATCGATCCCAACATTCTCGGCTCGACCGCCAGATTGCTCGGCGAGTTGTGGTCGGATACCCGGCTCTGGCGCTGTGCCATCGTGACCAGCATTTTCTGGATGATCGGCGTCATTATCCTCTCGCTACTGCCACCGCTCGTCATGCACACGCTGGGCGGCGCCGAAACCGTTGTGACGATCTACCTTGCCGTCTTCGCCGTTGCCATCGGCGTTGGTTCCGGCCTCGCCTCCTGGCTGTCGGCCGGACGCATTATCCTGCTGCCCGCTGCGCTGGGAGCGCTGGCGATCGGGCTATTTTCACTCGAACTCGGCTTTGCATTACTGCGCCTGCCGGCCCAGGACGCGATGACGGTTTTGCAGCCAGGCGCATTTTTTGCGCGGCCGATCGCTTGGCATACCGCGTTCAACCTTGGGATTCTCGCCGTGGCGGGAGGCCTGATGATCGTGCCGTCCTTCGCGGCGATCCAGGCCTGGGCGGCGCCCGAGCGGCGGGCCCGCATCGTCGCCGCCGTCAACGTGCTCAACGCAGCCTTGATGGTTGGCGGTGCGCTCGTCGTGGCATTGTTGCAGAAGACCGGCGTCGGTATCCCTGCGCTATTCCTCGGCATCGCCGCCATTGGGCTTCTTGCCGCCTTGTGGATCGGCACGACCATGCCGACAAGTGCCTTCCGTGATTTTCTGTCGATCCTGCTGCGCGCATTCTATCGGCTCGAGATCAGGGGCCTCGAAAATCTCGATAAGGCGGGCGCTAACGCGATCATTGCGCTTAACCACGTGAGCTTTCTCGACGGCGCCGTTGCGCTTTCGATCTTGAACAAGGAGCCAATCTTCGCGGTCGATCACGGCTTCGCCCAACGCTGGTGGGTCAAGCCCATCCTGAAGCTGACGCGCGCGATGCCGCTCGACCCCGCCCGGCCATTGGCGACCCGGAAGCTCATTCAAGCGGTCAGGAACGGCGACACATTGGTGATTTTCCCGGAAGGGCGCATCACAGTCACCGGCCAGCTGATGAAGGTGTATGACGGAGCCGCACTGATCGCCGAGAAATCTGGGGCGATGGTGGTGCCAGTGCGCATCGAGGGTCTTGAGGCCACGATCTTTTCTCGGCTGAGCCGCGTCCAGGTCCGCCGTCGGTGGTTTCCCAAGGTCAAGGTCACGATCCTCGAACCGGTACGTCTCACGGTCGACGATGCGCTGAAGGGCAAGGCGCGCCGTCAAGCTGCGGGCGCGATGCTCTACCAGATCATGTCCGACTTAATCTTCCGTACGACGCCGACAGGCCGCACGGTCATAGAGGCCGTAGTCGAAGCGGCAACCGTCCAAGGCTGGGGCCGCATCGCGGTCGAGGATCCGGTCACCGGCAAGCTTAGCTACCGCAAACTTCTGATCGGGACTCGGGTGCTGGCCGAAAAGTTTCTACCGTTCGCGGAAGAAGGCGAGGCAGTCGGCGTGATGCTGCCGAACGCCAATGGTGCTGCAGCAACATTGCTTGGCACGATGTCGGCGGGCCGCGTCCCGGCGATGATCAATTTCACTGCGGGCCCGACCAACATTCAAGCCGCCTGCACTGCCGCCGAGGTGCGGACGATCGTCACATCGCGCGGCTTTGTCGAGCGGGCCAGGCTGGATAAGCTGGTCGATACGCTCGCCGAGACGGTCCGCATCGTCTACCTAGAGGATCTGCGCGCGAGGGTTTCGACCGTCGACAAGATCCGCGGGATGATCCGCTATCGTCGCGCTCTGGTGCCGCGAAACGCCGACGACCCGGCTGCGATACTGTTTACCTCCGGCTCGGAAGGGGTGCCAAAGGGTGTGGTGCTTTCGCATCGCAATATGTTGTGCAATGCGGCCCAGGCCGCGGCGCGCATCGACTTTGGCCGCACCGACAAGGTGTTCAACACGCTGCCGGTGTTCCACGCCTTCGGGCTGACCGTCGGGCTGGTTCTGCCGCTGGTGTCAGGGGTTCCGGTTTTTCTCTACCCCTCTCCGCTGCATTACCGCGTCGTCCCCGAATTGGTCTATGGTGCCAACGCGACGATCCTGTTCGGCACCGACACGTTTCTGTCCGGCTACGGGCGCGCGGCGCATCCTTATGATTTCCGCTCGGTGCGCTACGTGCTAGCGGGTGCCGAGCCGGTCAAGGAAGCGACGCGGCGGCTGTGGGCCGAGAAGTTCGGCCTGCGAATTCTGGAGGGCTATGGGGTCACCGAAACAGCGCCGGCACTCGCCCTCAATACGCCGATGTTCAACCGCTTCGGCACTGCCGGACGGTTGCTGCCCGGGATCGAAGCGCGGCTCGAACCGGTTCCCGGCATAGAGGAAGGCGGGCGGCTTTATGTGCGCGGTCCCAACGTCATGCTCGGCTACCTCAAAGCGGATCGGCCTGGTGTGCTGGTGCCGCCGGAGGAGGGGTGCCACGACACTGGCGATATCGTGACGATCGACCGCGAAGGCTTTGTGGCGATCAAAGGCCGCGCGAAGCGTTTCGCCAAAATCGGCGGCGAGATGATCTCGCTCGCCGCGGTCGAAAGTCTCGCATCGGAACTGTGGCCCAACTCCCAGTCGGCTGTCGTCACCGAACCCGATCCGCGCCGGGGCGAACGGCTCGTGCTCGTCAGCGAGGAAAAGAGCGCGACGCGCGCCGCCTTCCAGGCCTATGCGAAAGCCAGGGGCGCGTCAGATTTAATGGCGCCGGCCGAGGTGATGGTCGTCGACAAGTTGCCTGTGCTCGGGTCCGGCAAGGCCGATCTCGTTAGCGTTGCGCGACTGGTCACGGCTCGGCAGCGGGTGGCAGCGGCGTAGGGTTCTGCATAGCAGCGAGGCGCAGATGGCAACGCAACCGCAACCATTCACCCTCAACGTCCCCGAGGAGGCCATCGCCGATTTGCGCGAAAGGCTCGGGCGTACCCGCTATACCGACCAGGCTCCCGGAGAGCCTTGGGCCTACGGCACCGATGTCGGCTATCTGCGACAGCTGGTCGACTATTGGCGCACGGCGTTCGACTGGCGGGCCGAGGAGGCGCGGCTCAATGCGTTTCCTCAATACAAGGTGCCGTTGCGCGGCATCGACGTGCATTTCTTGTACGTACCCGGAAAGGGGCCGGTGCCGTGCCCACTGCTGCTGTTGCACGGCTGGCCGGGTTCGGTTTTCGAGTTCCTCGAGCTTATCCCGCGCTTGACTGACCCGGCGCATTTTGGCGGCAATCCTGCAGATGCCTTCACGATCGTTGCACCCTCGCTCCCGGGCTATGGCCTGTCCTTCAAACCTGGGCAGCCGCGCTTTGGCATCGAGGAGATCGCGGATTGCGCGGCCGAACTGATGCATGATGCACTGGGTTATCCCCGTTTCGCGGTACAAGGCGGCGATTGGGGTGCAATTACCGCCTCGCGCCTAGGCTGCGTCCATGCCGAAAAGCTGATCGGGATCCACCTCAACCTGCTGGCGGTCCGCCGCGATCAGCAGCCGGCAGCCGATGCTCCTCCCGAAGAGAAGGACTATGCCGAGGAGCTTGCCCAGTGGCTGCGCGAGGAGACGGGCTATCAGTGGATCCAGGGAACGCGGCCGCAGACGCTCGCCTTCGGGCTCACCGATTCGCCGGCCGGTCTTGCCGCTTGGATCATTGAGAAATTCCGCACCTGGTCGGATTGCGGCGGCGATGTCGAAACTGCATTCACCCGCGACCGGCTGCTCGCCAATATCAGCTTCTATTGGTTCACCGGGGCGATCGGTTCGTCATTCTGGCCCTACTACGCGCGCATGCATCGGCCGTGGCCGATTCCCGAAGGGCGGACCATCGACGTCCCGACCGGATATGCGGCGTTTCCGCGGGAGATCCTGCGTCCGCCCCGCTCGCTGGCGGCGCGAACCCACACCGATATCCGGCGCTGGAGCGTAATGCCGCGCGGCGGTCATTTCGCTGCATTGGAGCAGCCGGAAGCCCTCGCCAATGAGGTGCGTGAATTTTTCCGGCCGTTACGCGGCTAGATGCCTGCCGCCAACGAAATTTAATGCAGCTGCTCCGGCAGGGCAGTTATCGCTGCGTCGATCAGCGCGGCGCCGCGCTGCTCATCGAGCTCGGCAATGATGACTTGGCGCGCGGCCGCAATCGCGACGTCGACGGTAACTCCGCGGATTTCGGCGAGCGCCTTAGCCTCTTCCTGCGCGATCCGCTCCTCCGCCAACCGGCGGCGCCGCTCCAGTGTCTCCTCGAGGTTGCGCACCGCCTGCACGGCGATGCGTTCGGCTTCGGCCTTCGCATGGGCGATGATCGCTTCGGCCTCCGCCGCGGCCTCGCGCTGTTGCTTCTGGTATCCGACGAGTGCCTCGTGGGCTTCGTCGCGAAGTCTCCGCGCTGTTTCGAGCTCGTCTCGGATACGCACGGCGCGGGCGTCCAGCCCACCGAGGATCACCCTGCGCGCCGGCTTCCAGACACCGATCACGAACGTCAGGACCGCGAGGAGGACCCAGACTTCCGGTTCGGCAAAGACGTGCATCGTCAGCCTGTCCGCTCCGCCATCGCGCGGTCGACCGCCGGGATCAGTTTTGCCTCATCGGCAGCTGAACCGGTCAGCTTCTCTGTAACTGAACGGGCGACGTCGACGGCGACGCTGCGGATCTCGGCGAAGGCGCGCTCTTTTGCTGCCGCGATCTCACGCTCCGCTGCCTTTGTCTGCTCGCCAAGCGCCTCGGCGAGCTGCCGCTGCCGTTCTGCCGCTTCGGCGGCAAACCGCTCGGTGCGTTCCCTGATCGTCGCCTGCGCCTCGGCGCGAGCCTCCGCCATCGTCTTCTGATAGGCGGCGATGGCCGCCTCCGCCTCCGCCTTCATTTCAGCGGCGCGGGCGAGGTCGTCATCGGTTCGCTTGCGACGCGCCTCGATGATCGCATTGACCCGCGGCAGACCGAGCTTAGACATCAGCAAGTAGAGCACGGCAAAGGTAATCGCCAGCCAAACAAGCTGCGGTGCGAAGGTCGATACGTCGAGCTGCGGCATGACGATCGCCTCAGTCGTCAGGTTCTCAGAAGACGAAAAGGATCAGGAAGGCGATCGCGAGACCGAAGAGACCGGTCGCCTCGGCCAGCGCGAAGCCGAGAAACGCAAAGGGCTGGACCTGCCCCTGTGCCGCGGGATTGCGGGCGACCGAGTTGATCAGCGCCGAGAACACATTGCCGATGCCGATACCGGCGCCTACTAGCGCAATGCAGGCGAGACCGGCTCCGATCATTTTGGCGGAAGCTAGATCCATCTGATTTCCCGTGAGTTCTGGAGTGGATGAAAGAACCAGCTCAGTGCAGGTTGATCGCATCGCTCAGGTAGAGACAAGTGAGGATCGCGAAAACATAGGCCTGTAGCGCGGCGACGAGGACTTCGAGGGCGACGAGTAGGATGTTGATGCCGAGTGGGAAGACGCCGAGGAGGCCGATGCTCGCGGCGAAGCCGCCAAAAATCGCGAGCATCGTGTGGCCGGCCAGCATGTTGGCGAACAGCCGGATCGACAAGGTGAACGGGCGGATGCAGTAGGACAACAGCTCGATCGGCACGAGCAACAGCAGCAGTGGTGCCGGTACTCCCTGCGGGACAAACAGTCGGAGGAAATGGAAGCCGTGCTTCACGATGCCGACGATTGTCACGCCGATGAACACCACCGCGGCGAGCGCAAAGGTGACGATGATTTGGCTGGTGACGGTGTAGCTGTAGGGGATCAGCCCCAGGAAATTGGCAAACAGGATGAACATGAAGAGGGTGAAGACGAACGGAAAGAATTCGCGCCCGCCATGCCCGACATTGGTCTCGACCATATCGGCGACGAACTCGTAGCTCATCTCCGCGAGCGACTGCCATCGGCCGGGGACGAGCGCGCGCTTGCGCGTGCCGAGCATGATAAGGGCGGTGATCAGCACCACCGCGACCGTCATCAGAAAGGCCGCATTGGTATAGGAAACGTCGACACTGCCGATGTGGAGCGGAATCAGGCGCTCGATCGTGAACTGCTCGAGGGGTCGGATTTCGATCGCCAATTCAGCAGTCCTCGTCGTCCGACCGACCCTCGGACGCCGCAGCACCGACATCGGGAGGACGAAAGCCAACGGGGCCGCTGACGCCGGTCACAGCGCGATACACATTTAACATGCCGGCAGCGACGCCCAGAAAAAACAGCACGATCATCCCCCACGGCCGCGTGCCGAACCACCGATCGATCGCCCAGCCCAGGCCGGTCGCGACGACTATCGCGACGACAAGCTCGATGCCAATGCGGACGCCGAGACCCAGCCCCTGCTGCATCGCCGAGCGGTCGCCAACCGCCGGCTGTCTCCGAACGCGCTCCGCCCGCGCCTTGTCGATCTTTTCGCCAAGCCGCGCCAGCGGGTCCGGCGGCCTGCTTTCGCTCATTCTGGGAAGCGCAACAATCGACACCGGCACCGGCAGGAGTATGGCCGGAGCGCGGCGCACCATAAAGAGGGCCTCGAACCCTGTCAACGCAACCCCCTTAGGCGAGTTCATGTGGCCTGCCGGGTTCTCGCTCATCCCGACGGACACTCCGGCCGCCTTGGCGGATCGCTGACGGGCGTATAAGGTTGCCGGTAGAGGGCGCATATGACCGCTTCAATCGGGCGATGGTGCGCCCCCTGATCCAGGCTCTATACAGGCAACCGAGAAAGCAAGTGGCACCCACCCTAGGCTCCAGTGCAGTAGCAACGTTTAGAGATCGACTGCGCGGCTGGCTCGTGACCCCTGAGGAGGACGGCTACGATACGGCGCGGCGAGTCTGGAACGGGCGTATTGATCGCCGTCCGGCGTTGATAGCCTATTGTGCGAACGAACTGGACGTCGTCTCTGCAGTACGGTTCGCCAGAGAGTGCGAACTGCTCACGGCAGTTCGCAGCGGCGGACACGGCTGCGCTGGTGCTGCAGTCTGCGATGATGGACTAGTCATCGATTTGTCGCTGATGAAGGCAATCGAAATGGACGCGCCCGGCCGCGCCGCTCGCGCCCAGGCTGGCGTATTATGGAGCGAGCTCGACCGGGCGACCCAGGCCTCGGGTCTGGCTGTCCCTGGAGGCACGGACTCCGAAGTCGGCATTGCCGGATTGACCTTGGGCGGCGGTAACGGCTGGCTGATGGGTCTTTACGGTGCAACCTGTGACAATCTTCTCGCAGCCGAGGTTGTTCTGGCGGACGGCCGCTCGGTTTCCACGAGCGACGCCGAAAACCCCGATTTATTCTGGGCTTTGCGCGGCGGCGGCGGAAATTTCGGCATCGTCACCTCGTTCCGTTATCGCCTTCATTCCGTTGGTCCGACGGTCATCGGCGGTGCGGTCCTGTATGCGTATAAGGACGCTCGGCAGGTCCTGCGCGGGTTTCGGGAGTTCGCACCGACGGCTCCCGACGCACTGACCGTCTACGCCTGTCTCATCTACGACCAGGCTCAGCCCGTCGTCGCCATTGCGGCCTGCTATGCTGGACCTCTCGATAATGCAGCAACGGCGGTAGCCCCGTTGCGGAGTTGGGGCACGATCGTCGCCGACCAGTTGCGTCCTATGTCGTACTTGGAGCTCCAATCTCTATTCGATGCGGCGCGCCCCGCCGGCCGCTACGCCGCGATGCGGTCTAATTTCATGGCAAATCTCCCCGACGAGGCGATCGAGGTTCTGATCGACCGGTGTTCGGCGACGCCTTCACCGCTTTCGGCAGTAATCGTGGAGCACTGTCACGGCGCGATCGCCCGCGTTGCCCCGGACGCCACCGCGTTTGGGCTGCGCAGCAACCCCTTCCATCTGGAAATCCTCGGGTTTTGGGACGGCGCCGACCACAGCGCAGCCAATTTGCGCTGGGTCACCGACTTTTTCGCCGCAATGCATCCGTTCGATGTCGGCGAAGTCTATGTCAATTCGCTCGACGAGGGCGAGAGTTCCCGGGTTCGTGAAGCTTATGGAAGAAATTACGATCGCTTGGCAGCGCTCAAAACCAAGTTCGACCCGACCAATTTCTTCCGCTGCAATCAGAACATTCCTCCCGGCTGAGCGGCGTCCCTCCGGCGTTAGATCGGCGGCCCGTTGATGTACGGCTTCAGCGCCGCATAGATAAAGCCATTGACCGGCGTCGGAATGCCGTGGCGGCGGCCGAGGTCGACGACCTTTCCGGCAAACCAGGGCAGCTCGAGTCGATTGCCGCGAAGCAGATCGTTCCCCATCGAGGTCATGTGGTGCGCCGGCATCGACCGCATCAGCGCCATCCCATTGTCGATGCAGTCCCGCGGCAGCTGGACTCCCTCGGCTAGACCGACGGCAACACTTTCGCGCAAGGACGCCTCGTAGAGCGCTACGAGGTCAGGGTCTTCGCGCCACACGCCGAGCGGCACCCGGGTCAGCGCATTGAGCCCGGCAGCCGGCACCATAAGAAGGAACTTCTCCCAGATCGGCACCATGATGTCCGGGCTGAGCACCCCTTCGAATCCGGCCGCCTCACACAGGTCGCGTAGGCGCTCGCCGCGCTCACTGAGCCGGCCGTCGAGCTCGCCAAAGGTCATTCGCTGATAGGCGCCGGTCTGGCGGATGATACCGGGTGCCGCAATCGTTCCGGTGACAAAGGCGACGCCGCCCATCACCGCCTCCACCCCGAGGATTGGGATCAGTCGTTCGGCCGCATCGATACCGTTCTGCAATGGGACGACCGCGGTTCCCGCCCCAATGACCGCGCGGAGCTGTTCGCCTGCGCTTTCCACATCCCACAGTTTGACGCAGAACAGCACTAAGTCGACGGTGCCGATGCCGGCGATGTCATCGGTCGCTTGGGCCGGCCGGATATGGGTCTCGCCGCGGTCACCCTCGATACGCAGTCCGTTCGCGCGCATCGCCGCGAGATGCGCACCGCGGGCGACGAACGTGACGTCTGCACCGGCCTTGGCGAGCGAGGCGCCATAGGGCCCGCCAATGCCGCCGGTGCCGATCACCGCGATGCGCATGCGATTCTCCTCGGTCGGCGACCTCACTCAGCGCCCGAAGTTGCCTCTGCAGGTTGGCTCAGCATATCGGACGCGCCGTACTCCTGCGCGATGTCGCGGTTGGTGTAGTCTGGCAGGAACGCTGATCGCGGCGAATACGACCGCCGTCATCTCTAGTCGCCTTTCGTCCGCCCTATTCGGCGGGCGTCCGACCGGCTCGGGCAGTGTCGTATTCCTCCGAGATGTCCTTGTTGGTGTAGTCAGTCAGCATCCCGGCCGCGATGATGCCGAGGATTCCACAGCCGAGGATATAAAGGGCGATCGGAAAGCTCGATGCGAAGGTGGCGAACAGTGCCGTTGCGATGAACGGAGATGGACCGCCGGCGATGATCGAGGCGAGTTGGTAGCCGAGCGAGGTGCCGCTGTAGCGCAGCCGCGGCGTAAAGCTTTCTGCGATCATTGCCGCCTGCGGGCCGTAGCACGTCGTGACCGGAAGCAACGACAGCGCGATGGCGATAAAGATCAAGGCCGGCGCTTTCGTATCGAGCAAGGCGAAGTAGATGAAGCCGAAGATCCCGGAAAAGACCGATCCGATCATATACATGCGCTTGCGCCCGATGCGGTCCGACAGGTGCCCGGCGATCGGGATCCAGCAAAATCCGAGGAAGGCCTGAACGAGGACCGCCATCAGCACAAAATTGCGCTGAGCGCCGAGCACCGTCGTGGCGTAAGTGAAGATGAAGGTGCCGACGATGTAGCCCGGCGCCTGCTCGGGCATCCGCAAGAGGGCCGTCAGCGCGACTTGCTTCGGCTGACGCTTGAGCACCTCCAAGACCGGCACGCGTTCGACCCGTTCTTCGTCGATCACCTTCTGGAAGACCGGCGTCTCAGAGATACCCAGCCGGATCCACAGCCCGATCCCGACCATGACGATGCTGAGGAGGAAGGGGATCCGCCAGCCCCAAACCAGGAACTGGTCGCCGGACAACCAGCTAAAGAACAGTACCGCCAAATTCGCCAGGAACAGCCCGGCCGGCCCGCCGAACTGCGGCCAGGCGGCGAGGAAGCCGCGATTTTTGTTGGTTCGCGCCCATTCCATCGCCAGCAATACCGAACCGCCCCATTCGCCGCCCACACCGATACCCTGGATCAGGCGGATGATCGTCAGCAGCACCGCTCCCCAGATGCCGATGCTCTCATAGGTCGGCACCAGACCGACCGCTACAGTCGCGATGCCGGTCACTAGCAAGGTCGCAATCAGGGTCGCCTTGCGGCCGATGCGGTCACCCCAATGGCCGAAGATCGCCGCGCCGATCGGCCGCCCGACAAAGCCGATGAAGAAGACGGCGAAAGCCTGGAGCACGCCGACGATCGGATCCGATTGAGGAAAGAAGAGTTTGCCGAAGACGAGCCCGGTCACTTGGCCGTAAAGCAAGAAGTCGTACCATTCGATCGTTGTGCCGACGGTGCTGGCGATCAGCGCCCGGCGCAGCTGCCTGCTATGCTCGGTCTCGGAAAGGCCGCTGATGGTAATTTCGGCTGTCGTCATCTCGGTTTCCCCCAATCGACGTTTTATGCGGGACGCCGGTCGTTACTGCGTCTCCGTCCTCAGAGGGTGATCCATATCCTCGTCGTGGTTCAACCCCATTCTCAGCAATGCGCTGCGGATCGCGCGCACCGCCCCGCGGTATACACTCCGGATGCGGTGCTGTTAAACGCCTTCATGAAAACCGAGCCCGCCGGGAAGGCCGATGAAGTCTCCGGGAAGGGTAATGTTTTGCGGTTTTTTCATCTCCCAAAATACGTTGTTATTCGATTGTTCCCGCGGGTTCGCCTCCCTCAGCGGCGGGCGGAATTCGTTGTTCGACGAGCGTCGGCCGTGATCGTTAAGCTATTGATTTAAAGCGTAATTATACCAGGTTACCGCGTCGACTTCAAGGCGAAGACGCGATTTTCGTTGTATTTGCCGCGTCACGCGGTTTGGCGCAGCCGGGCGGCGCGGGCGAGATCGACCGAAACGAGTTGGGAGACCCCACGTTCGGCCATCGTGACGCCGAACAGCCGGTCGACGCGTGCCATCGTGATCGGGTGATGTGTGACTAGGAGGAACCGCGTGCCGGTGGTGTCGGCGATCTCGCCGACGAGAGCACAGAAGCGGTCGACATTGGCGTCGTCGAGCGGCGCATCGACCTCGTCGAGCACACAGACCGGTGCGGGGTGGGTCAGAAACATCGCGAAAATCAGCGCGAGCGCGGTCAGCGCCTGCTCCCCACCCGATAAGAGCGAAAGCGTCTGCAGCCGCTTGCCGGGCGGGCTCGCCATGATCTCGAGACCGGCGGCGAGCGGGTCAGCGTCGTCGACCAGCGCCAAATGTGCCCGGCCACCATCGAAGAGCCGCGCGAACAGCGCCGAAAAATGGCCGTTGACGCGCTCGAACGCTGCGGTCAGTCGTTGCCGTCCCTCCTGGTCGAGTGCGGCAATGCCGCGGCGCAGCCGCGCGATCGCCTCGGTCAGCTCGGTGCGTTCGCGCCGCAAGCCCGCGACGCGCGCTTCAGTCTCGCCGGCCTCGCTCTCGGCCATCAGATTGACCGGGCCGACGCCGTCGCGCTCGCGGAGCAGCCCATCGAGCCGGGCTGACGTTTCGGTCGGATCCGGCGGCACTTCGCTCGCGGCGAGACCGGCAAGCTCCGCGAGCGCCTCGGGTGCCGCGTCAACCCGCTCGCGGATCTCCCGGGCCAACCACAGCAACGCTTCGTTCGCGCCGTCGCGCAGCACTTCGAAGCGGGCGCGCTGCTCGCGCGCCTCAGCGAGCGCTTGATCGGCGAGCCGAGAATTCTCCGTCGCCTCGTGCAGCCTTGTCTCGCCCAATGCGAGCGAATCGCCGGAGCGCCGGCAATTAGCGGCGGCATCAGCAAGGGCAAGTGACAGCACCTCACTCTCCGCGGCGATCGCCGCCGGGCGTGCGGCAAGGCTCGCAATCTCTTGCTCGACGGCTTCCCGTCGTTCGATGAGCACCATGCGCTGCAAGGCTGCCCGCTCGCCGCGTTGGCGCCAGGAACGCTCCTCGCGCTGGATCGCCAACAACCTTGCGCGGCGCGCCTCGGCATCGCGGCTCAGCCTGGTGAGCGCCGCACGGGCGTCACTTTCTCGGTTGCGTGCTTCGACCGTGGCGAGGCGCGTCGCGTCCAGCTGCGCGCGGGGCAGCGCCGGATCGCCAAGTCGGGCCAGCTCCCGTTCTGTTTCCTCGTCTTGGGCCAAAGTCTCAGCGAGATCGGTGGCAACGGCCTCGATCGCGACCGCCGCGGCGGCGAGGCGCGTCTCCGTCATCAGGGCCTGGTGGGCAATCTCCGCCTTCGCCGAGCGGGCAGCGGCAGCAGCCGATTCCGCCGTGCGCAGTTCGGATCGCTTCAGACGATCGGTCTCGGCTGCGCGCTCGCGAACGGCGCTCGCCTCGGCGGCGTTTTGCTCAGCCTTCCGGCCGGTTTCTTCGTTCGCGGCGATTTCGTCGGCGAGCACGACGAGGCGGTTCTTGTGACGCAGCAGCTCCGCGGCCGGTGAAGGGCCGGGTGCATTACGGGTAAATCCGTCCCAACGCCACATTCGCCCCTGACGGTCGACGACGCGCTGACCCGGCGCGAGGCTCCGCTGCAGCTGGCACCCGGCTTCTTCGCTCTCGACCCAGCCGGCGTATGCGAGGCTTCGTGCCAGGACGGAGGGCGCGGCTATTACGTCGCCCAGCGGGCGGACGCCTTCCGGCAAGACCGCTCCGTTCTCGATAGGTGGGAGATTGACCCAAAAGGTTGGTGCCGTTGCGGCTTCGCCACTCACCGTCGGCGCTGTGAGATCGTCCTCGAACGCAGCACCGACCGCGGTCTCGAAGCCCGCAGCGACTTTCAACGCCGAAAGGATCGGCGTATCTGCGCCAGGTTCTGGCGCCGTCGCGAGCAGCGCAGCGAGCGCTTCGGCTTCCGCTTTGAGACGGGTCAGCCGACCCTCGACCTGGCGTTGTACTTCGAGCGCCGAGTGCTCCTCGGCAAGGCGGTCGGTCACCTCTCGCTCGCATTCGACGACCGCGGCACGGCAGTCCTCAACGCGCCGTTCCGCGTCGGCCAAAGCGCTCGCCGCGGCAGCGACCGCCTCGGGCGGTATCAGGGAGGGGGCCAATGCCTGGCGCTCCCGCTCGGCCTCGGCGCGCCGTGTTTCTAAGCGAGAGCCCCGGTCGGCGAGTTCGCGCCGGCGTCGTTCGAGAGCAGCGCGGCGCGCTTCGGCTGAAGCGGCAGCCTCAGTCGCACAATGCAACGCCGCCTCGGCCTCGGCGAGGCAGGCCGTCGCTTTACGCACGAAATCGTTGGCCGTCTCCTGAGCCGGATCGTCTTGGGCATCGGTTCGGGCGATCGCCAAACCTTCCTTGGCCAGCCGAGCGATAGCTCCTTCGGCCTCGGCGAGATTCTCGTCCTCACGCTGAAGGTCGCCCTTAATCTGGGTAAGCCGCCGCTCGCATTCGCTGCGTGCGGCGACCATCCGCCGTAATTCCTGCTCAAGTTCGTTGCGAGTATGGGTGAGCCTATGGACCTCGGCAGCGGCGGCCGCCTCGGCGGCGCGCAGCGGCGGCAGCGCCAACTCGGCTGCCTCGCGGGCGCGCTGCTCGGCGAGCGCGCGCTCCATCGTCTGGCCGACGGCACGCTCCGTTGCGAGGAGTTCGGCGGCCGTGCGTTGGGCTTCGGCCACGGCCGCGCACCAGCGGGCGTGAAACAGCAGCGCCTCGGTGCGCCGGATGTGCTCGCCGAGGCGACGGTAGCGCCGCGCCTGACGTGCTTGCGTGTTTAGGGTCTGGAGCTGCGCGTCGATCGTCGCCACAACGTCGTCGAGCCGTAACAGGTTGCCTTCGGAGGCGTTGAGCCGCAATTCGGTCTCGTGACGTCGCGCATGAAGTCCGGTGATGCCTGCAGCTTCTTCGAGCAAAAGCCGCCGCTCTGCTGGCTTGGCGTCAATCAGTGCGCTGACCCGCCCTTGGCTGACCATCGCGCCGGAATGGGCGCCGGTTACCGCATCGGCGAACAGGAGCTGCACGTCGCGCGCCCTCACCTCGCGTCCGTTGACCCAATAGACAGAGCCGGTGTCTCGTTCGATGCGGCGAACGACCTCGATCTCTTCGCGCTCGTTGAGGGCGAACGGGGCATCGCGGGTGCTGTTATCGATCGCCAACGCGACCTCAGCGATGTTGCGCGCCGGCCGTCCGGCGCTGCCGGCGAAGATCACATCATCCATCTCCCCGCCACGCAGCCGCTTGGCGGAAGTTTCGCCCATCACCCAGCGCAGCGCTTCGACCAGATTCGACTTGCCGCAACCGTTCGGTCCGACGATACCGGTCAAGCCGGGCGCGATGGCCAGCTCGGTCGGGTCGACGAACGACTTGAATCCGACAAGGCGCAGCCGGTCGAACTGCATCAGCGTTCCCGGCGAGGGTTTATCCGCATCCTAGGGGTTAGGACTTCGCTGCGAGGCTGGACAATAGCTTTTCGAATTCCTCCGCCGTCGGCGCGCCGGCAAGCTTGCTCCCGTTAACAAAGAATGTCGGAGTCGAGTTGACTTCGAGTTCCTGTGTCGCTCTCAAACGCTCCGCGACGATCTTGTTCTCGAGCTCGGTGTTTTTGAGGCAGGTGTCGAACTCCTCCTTGCCCATGCCGCCGAGTTTGGCCAGCCGTGCTAGAGCTTCGCGGTAATCGGTGGTCCGTACCCATTTCTCCTGAGCCGCAAAAAACGTTTCGGCAAAAGCATAGTAACGATCCGGCGGCGCGCAGCGCGCGATCATCGCGGCGCGAAGCGCCGGTTCGTCGAGCGGAAAGTCACGCAGCACCAATTTGGCTTTGCCCGTGTCGATCCACTCCTTCTTGATTTCGGGAAGGACATCGTTTGCGAAATGAGCGCAGTGCGGACAGGTCAGCGAGGCATATTCGACAATCGTGATCGGGGCGTCTGGATTGCCGAGGATGCGATCGTCCTTGGTGATCTGCAGCACGGTCTGCGCGTCGGCGAGCATGGGATGTGCGGCAGCCGCCTCTGGAGACCCCGATGATATGAATAGAAGGCTCAAGATACCGAGCAGGGTGAACCAGATTTCCTGCATCTTGCGGTTCCTTACTACAATATGTGGATTCTAGTGAGTTCGCAGCCTGCGCGCAACGCCTCAACACCGGGTGCCGATGACGGCGTGGCCGAGCCTGCCGAGAGCTTCGCGGAGGTCCGGATCGGCGATCCCGGAG
>Ga0318536_10000008_pt1 | contig 33550 bp, 33 predicted proteins | sample GRESIP117b4f28_FD_203481 | JGI IMG/M metagenome (GOLD analysis project Ga0318536, IMG submission 203481) | Tropical soil microbial communities from Luquillo Experimental Forest, Puerto Rico - GRE.SIPMG.117b4f28 | ecosystem: Environmental > Terrestrial > Soil > Tropical forest > Bulk soil... | reverse complement strand
GAACTGAGATAACGGAATAAGTATCGCTTTCCAACAGCGAGGATGTCGCGGCCCGTTACTGGCGTCACAGTGGCACGCGATAGCCTAACTACTTGATGTTTCAGGCCATCTTAAGGATGGCACGCGTCTTGCTCAGTGAATAATTAGGGCTGGACACCGAAGCGATAGCCGCGACGGCAAGCCAGCCCAGGCTCCAAAAAGCGGGAGATCGCTCGATGAAAAAATTGCTCTTGGCGGCCGCGGCCTGTATCGCCGCTATCCTTGCGCTAGCACCGGCCCCAGCCCGTGCGCTCGTGTTCACGCCTAGCACGTTCGGCGGCTTCAATGCCGCGATAGATCAGACTACCGGTCTTGGGTGGGTCTCGCCCAATATCGCTGCTGGTGATACCTTTGCCAACATCAGCGCTCTCTGCCCCGGCGGCGCCTGCACCGGACCGCTTGCCGGGCTCACCTGGGCCAACTCCGGGCAGGTGAACCAATTCTGGAGGGATATCGGCATACCGCTGAGTTCAATAACTCAGTCGTATTCGGCGATCGGCGCCAATTTGCTGGGGTCTTTTATCAGCTTCCTTGGGCCGATCGCTACGATTGGCCCCAGCACCTATCTCGGCGGCATCACCAACGATCCGTTGGTGCTAGGGCTCCCGAACACATCTTATATGACCCACTTGTTTACCGGCATCCCAATATTTGACAGCGAATCAGCCTTCACCTTCGGCACCGGGAACGGCTTTGCGCAGTTTCCCTCCACTTTTGGTTGGTTCTTCTTCACTCCCTCTTCTGTAGGCGTGCCCGAGCCCGCGAGCCTGGCTCTGCTTGGCGGCGCCCTGCTGGGCTTCGGCGTGATCCTGCGTCGCCGCAGAAATATCTGAACCCAGGCTGTCGGGATTCTTGACACAAGCCGGCACCTTCGGGTGCCGGCTTTGTTTTGGGCGCCGCCCGTGGCGGTAGGCGTCGGCGCCGGCTGCCGGAATTCTTGACATTCGGATTATCCTCGCTCGTGCAGACCCCGACGGCGGCTTGGCAACGTCCTTCGTGACGGCGCCGGCTTTTGCACTTGACCCAGCGGGCTGCGGCGACGATCTATAACGTACCGAATTGGTACGAATTGACGCAGCGCGCGCGATACGATGATCATCCTCAGCAAGCTCGCCGATTACGGCGTCATCGTCGCCACCCACCTCGCGGCCTTCCCGGATCGTCAGGTCACCGCCGCGACGATCGCGGCCGAGACCCGGCTGCCGCAGGCTACCGTCGCCAAGGTGTTGAAGGCGCTGGCGCATGCAGGACTAGTCACCGCAGCGCGCGGCGCGAGCGGAGGATACCGGCTTGCGCGCAATGCGAGGGCAATCTCGGTCGCCGAGGTCGTGGCGGCGATCGATGGCGATATCGGGCTAACCCAATGCTCAGTCCATGTCGAGGAATGCGCGCGGACGAGTTACTGCCCGACCCGTCCGCATTGGGCAGCGATCAATCGGGCAGTGGGGGAGGCTCTGTCGGCGGTCTCGCTCGACGCGATGCTGACCCCCGCGGCATTCGCGTTTCGGGTCCCTTCATCGCCCAATCCGCCACCATCTGACGAGCCCAGATTTTCCGCATGACCGCATCGAACGAAACGCTGCAGACCGTCCGCTCGCTCTCGCTCGAGGGCTACAAATACGGCTTTGTCACCGACATCGAGGCCGAGACGGCGCCGCCAGGCCTCAATGAGGACACCGTTCGCTTCATCTCGGCCAAAAAAGAGGAGCCGGAATGGCTTCTCGAGTGGCGGCTCGCCGCCTTCCGTGCGTGGCGCGAGATGGCCCAGCCGAACTGGGCGAAACTCAATCTGGCGCCGATCGATTATCAGGCGGCCACCTACTATTCGGCGCCGAAGCAGAAGAGCGGGCCGCAATCCCTCGACGAGGTCGATCCGGAACTGTTGCGCACCTATGAGAAGCTCGGCATCCCGTTGCGCGAGCGCGAGGCGCTCGCCGGAGTTGCGGTCGATGCGGTGTTCGACAGCATCTCGGTGGCGACGACGTTCAAAGAGGAGCTGTCGAAGCTCGGGGTCATCTTCTGCTCGATGGGCGAGGCGGTGCGCGAGCATCCCGAGCTCGTGCGCAAATATCTCGGGACCGTGGTGCCGCAGAACGACAATTTCTTCGCGGCGCTGAACTCGGCTGTCTTTAGCGATGGCTCGTTCGCTTACATCCCGCCGGGCGTGCGCTGCCCGATGGAGCTCAGCACCTATTTCCGCATCAATGCGGCCAAGACCGGGCAGTTCGAGCGCACCCTGCTGATCGCCGACAAGGGTGCCTATGTCAGCTATCTGGAAGGCTGCACCGCGCCGATGCGTGACGAGAACCAGCTCCATGCGGCGGTCGTCGAACTAATCGCGCATGAAGACGCGCAGATCAAATATTCGACCGTGCAGAACTGGTACCCGGGCGATGCCGAGGGGCGCGGGGGGATCTACAATTTCGTGACCAAGCGCGGCGCCTGCCGCGGCGCACGCTCGAAAATCTCATGGACGCAGGTGGAGACCGGCTCGGCGATCACCTGGAAATACCCGAGCTGCGTGCTCGAAGGCGACCACTCGGTCGGCGAGTTCTATTCGGTGGCGATCACCAACAACCGCCAGCAGGCCGATACCGGGACCAAAATGATCCATATCGGCAGGGACACCCGGTCGACGATCCTCTCCAAGGGAATTTCTGCCGGGCGGGGGCAAAACACCTACCGCGGTCTCGTGCGGGTGCAGCCGCGTGCCCAGGGCGCGCGCAACCATACGCAATGCGACTCGCTGCTGATCGGCGACCGCTGCGGCGCGCATACCGTGCCCTACATCGAAGTGCGCAACCCCTCGGCCCGGGTCGAGCACGAAGCGACGACATCGAAGATCAGCGAGGACCAGCTGTTCTATTGCCGGCAGCGCGGTCTCAGCGCCGAAGACGCGGTATCGCTGATCGTCAACGGCTTCTGCAAGGAGGTGCTCAAAGAGCTGCCGATGGAATTTGCCGTCGAGGCCCAAAAGCTGCTGGCGGTGAGCCTCGAAGGCAGCGTCGGGTGAGGAGACCTGTATTTCTCCTGCAAAAACAGGCCGTCGGCGGTGACGCGGATAGAGCTTGCGAAATAGTATGGTGATGCTCGAAATCAACAATCTACATACGCGGCTTACGGACGGCCGCGAGATCCTGCGGGGCGTCGATCTCTCTGTCGCGGGCGGCGAGGTGCACGCGATCATGGGGCCGAACGGCTCCGGCAAGAGCACGCTGGCCGCTGTGCTGGCCGGCCGCGAGGGGTACGAGGTAAGCACAGGCACCGTCCGCTACCTCGGCCGCGACCTGCTCGCGATGGAGCCTGACGAGCGGGCGCGCGAGGGGCTGTTTCTCGCCTTCCAGTACCCGGTCGAGATCCCGGGCGTGAACAACATGTATTTTCTGCGTACCGCGATCAACGCGCAGCGCCGTCACCGCGGCGAGCCGGAACTCGATGCCGGCCAGTTTCTCCGAATGGTGCGCGCCAGGCTCAAGGAGCTGGATATCGGAGAGGATCTGTTGCAGCGCGCCGTCAATGTCGGGTTTTCCGGCGGCGAGAAGAAGCGCAACGAGGTTTTTCAGATGGCGATGCTGGAGCCGCGCCTCGCCATTCTTGACGAGACCGACAGCGGTCTCGACATCGACGCACTCAAAGTCGTCGCGCGCGGCGTCAATCAGCAGCGTTCGCCGGAGCGCGCTATCGTCCTGATCACGCACTATCAGCGGCTGCTCAATTACGTCGAGCCGGATCGGGTGCACGTGCTGCAAGGCGGGCGCATCGTGCAATCGGGCGATAAATCTCTTGCGGTAGAGCTGGAGCGCCGCGGTTACGGTGACGTCGAGGCCGCGGCCTGAGCCGATGAGCGGCGTTGTCGATTTTCCGGTCAAGCCCGAGGCACGGCCTTACCTCGAGGCGTTCGGACGCGGCGATTTCATCCGCGATCGGCGTGAGCCCGACTGGCTCGTCGGATATCGCAAAGCCAGCCTCGCCCGTTTTGCCGAGTTGGGTTTTCCAAGCCGACGCAGCGAGGCCTGGCGGTATATCGATCTGCGCCCTCTCGAACAGCGCCCGATGTTGCCGGCTCGCAGTCCCAAACGGGCGTCCGTCCGTTCGTCTGTCCGCGCTGGGCTCGCGGAAATCAGCCTTGCCGAGCCGACCCACCGCGTCGTGCTGGTCGACGGCCGCTTTTCACCCGAGTTGGCCGCGCTCGATCGCCTTCCTTCGGGTGTGTGGCTCGGATCGACGGCAGCGGCGATAGCCGAACGGCCGGAACTCCTTCGTTCGCGTCTCGAAACGCCGCCGCTCGATCCCGCGCGACCATTTTCCTCCCTCAACGCCGCATTTTTCGTCGATGGCTTCGTGCTCGATATCGCCCCCGGCGTCGCTATGGAACGGCCGTTCGAGATCCTTCACCTCGCCTCGGGCGACACGGACGCCTCGCTGCACACTCGCAGCGTCGTTGTCGCCGGTGAGGGCAGCCGTGCCGCAGTCATCGAAACCTTTAGCGGCGCCGGTGCGTATTGGCGCAACGATGTGGTCGAGTGGCGGCTCGCCCCCGATGCCGAACTTGCTCGCGTCGTGGTTGTCGAGGAAGCTGAGGAGGCGCTGCATTTTGGCGAGATGCTCGCGACCCTCGGCGCGGCTTCACGGCTATCTAGCTTTGTGCTGCTGCTCGGGGGCCGGACATTGCGTCAGGAAGTCACGGCGCGCAGCGAGGGTGAGAGGAGCCGCTGTCACCTCGGCGGCGCGTTCCTGCTGTCCGGGCGGCAGGAGGCGAATATTCTGACCACGGTCGATCATGCGGCGCCCGGCGGCGAGACCCGCGAAAACTTCAAAGGAGTGGCGGCGGGCCGCGCCCATGGCGCCTTTCAAGGTCGCATCACGGTTCGCCCGGGCGCTCAGAAAGTCGACGCGCACCAGCTGAGCCGCAATCTCGTCCTGAGCCCGCGCGCGGCGATCGACACCAAGCCCGAGCTCGAAATTTACGCCGACGATGTCAGATGCAGCCACGGCGCCGCCGTCGGCGATCTCGACGAGGCAGCGCTCTTCTATCTGCGCGCCCGCGGCATCCCGAACGCGGAAGCCCGCCGGATGTTGATCGAGGCCTTTGTTCGGGAGGCGGTGGAGCTGGTCGAGCCCGCCCCGGTGCGCGAGCATTTGCTGTCGCGTGTCGGCTCCCGCCTGTCGAGTTTGGAGGAGTAAGGATGACGACGGCGAGTTTGCGGAGGACTCCCGCCTCTCCCCCCCCCGCGAGCGGGGAAGGGTTAGGGAGGGGGAACGGTTTCGATCCGCGTCGGCTGCGGCGCGACTTTCCCATCTTCGCGCACAATCCCGATCTGGTGTTTCTCGATTCTGCCGCCAGCGCGCAGAAACCGCGATCCGTCATCGACGGCGTTGCTGAATACTATCGTACCGACTACGCCAATGTTCATCGCGGCGTCTACCGGCTGAGCGAGCGCTCGACCGAGCTGTATGAAGAAGCGCGCGACAAGGTCCACCGGTTTCTCAATGCCGCCGACCGCCGCGAAATCGTCTTTGTGCGCAACACGACCGAGGCGATCAACCTCGTCGCTCAGAGCTGGGGTCCGGCCTTGCTGCGCGAAGGCGATGAGGTGCTGATCAGCGAACTCGAGCACCATTCGAACATCGTGCCGTGGCAGTTGCTGCGCGACCGGATCGGCATCCGCCTCGTCGTCGCGCCGATCGACCCGACCGGCGGCCTCGACCTCGCCGCCTTCGAAGCGGCTCTGTCGCCGCGCACGCGGCTTGTTGCGATGACCCATATCGCCAACGCGACCGGCACGCTCGTGCCGGTCGAGCGGGTCGTCCAGCTGGCTCATCGGCGCGGCTCCCTGGTGCTGATCGACGGCAGCCAGGCGGCGCCACGGCTGCCCATCGATGTGCAGGCCCTCGGCTGCGACTTTTATGCCTTCACCGGCCACAAGGTCTACGGCCCGACTGGGATCGGTGTCCTCTACGCTCGCCTCGACGTGCTGTCCGCGATGCCGCCCTACCAAGGCGGCGGCGAGATGATCCTGCACGTCAGTTTCGACAAGACCGAGTATCAGGAGCCGCCGCACCGTTTCGAGGCAGGGACCCCCGATATCGCCGGCGCCATCGGGCTCGGCCTCGCGATCGACTTCATCGAGGAGTTGGGCCGCGAGAACATCCTCGATCACGAGGAGGAGCTGACCGGTTATGGCGTCGACCGCTTGTCGCGTATTCCGGGTCTGCGGTTGCTCGGCGCCGGTCAGCGGCGGCTCGGGATTCTTTCGTTCGATCTCGAGGGGGTCCACCCGCACGACGTGGCGCAAGTGCTCGACCGGCATCACGTCGCGGTGCGCGCCGGACATCACTGCGCGCAGCCTTTGATAGAAAGGCTCGGGCTTTCCGGTACGACGCGCGCTTCGCTCGGCGTCTACAACGACGAGGCCGACATCGATCGGCTGGCCGTTGCGATCGAGGCGGCGCGGGAGATGTTCGCACGATGATGGATCTGCGGGAGCTCTATCAGGACATCATTCTCGACCATGGCCGCCGCCCGCGGAACTTTCGCACGATCGAGCACCCGACACATTTCGCGCAGGGCTACAACCCGCTGTGCGGTGACAGGGTAACGATCTACCTGACTCTCGACGGCGACCGTATCACCGACATCAGCTTTCAGGGGCGCGGCTGCGCGATTTCGACCGCGGCTGCGTCGCTGATGACGGAAATCCTGCGCGGTAAGACTATCGGCGACGCTCGCGCGCTGTTCGCGCAATTCCACGTGCGGGTAACCGGCGGCGAGCCCACGGAAGCGCTGGCCGAGCCGCTGGCCGAGGAGATGGAGCGGCTGGAGCCGCTGACCGGGGTCAAGGCGTATCCGGCTCGCGTCAAATGCGCGACATTGTCATGGCACGCGCTCGAGGCTGCCCTCAGCGGCCGCGACGGAAGCACAGTGAAGACGGAGTAGGCAGATGGATCGCGATCCATTCGAATTCGCGTCAAGCCCGACTGCTGCCGATGAGGAGATCGAGCGGCCAAGCGGAGAGGAAGACGATCTGGCGTTGATGGGTCCGGTTCTCGAAGCGCTGAAGACGGTGCGTGACCCGGAAATCCCAATGGATCTCGTCGAGCTCGGCCTCATCTACGAGCTTATGGTCAAGAAAGGGGGCATTGTCTACGTCGAGATGACGCTGACGACCCCCGCATGCCCGGTCGCCGCCAGCATGCCCGGCGAAGTCGAAGCGGCGATCCGCGGCGTCCCTGGCGTCAGCGACGTTCGCGTCAAGCTCGTCTGGACCCCGCCCTGGACGCCCGAGCTGATGAGCGAGGAAGCTAGGCTCGAACTCGGAATGCTGTAGCCGCTTCAAGGCGCTTGTCGCTCTTCTGCTAGCGGTAATTCTATCCCTCGCTACAGCACAGGCCGTCGCGCAAGAAGCGGTGCGGTTGTGCGGGCAAAAGGAGACCGACGACACGTTGCAGCCGTTGCCGCAATCGCTTGTGCCCGCCGCAAAACGGCTTTTCGGTCTTGGCAATATGCCGCAGCAGCAAATCCGGCGCAGCACGGTCTTCCGCTGCGCCGACGGACACGTGCTGCTCTGCACCTACGGTGCAAACCTCCCGTGCGGCAAAGCGAATTCAGATCGTCGGCTTCCCGGAGCGGAGGCTTGGTGCCGCGATCACCCGGATGCCGACTTCATCCCTAGATTCGCGATCCCGTCCGGTAACATCTACAACTGGCGCTGCGCCGCCGGCGCTCCGCAGATCCTCGGACAAATTGACGAGATCGACCCGCGTGGCTTCGTCGCCCGCTACTGGAAGCCGCTAGATTGAGTGGAGCGCCGATTCCAGATCGACAATCAAATCCTGGGGGTCCTCGATACCGACCGAGAGGCGCAGCAGATCGGCGGGAGCGGGGCTGTCGGCACCTTCGACCGAGGCGCGGTGCTCGATCAGGCTCTCGACGCCGCCGAGCGAGGTCGCGCGCTTCCAGACCTCGACGCGGGCCGCCGCGGCGATCGCGGCCTCGGCGCCGCCGCGTACTCGAATACTCAACATCCCGCCGAAGCCGCCGTTCATCTGGCGAGCCGCGACCCCATGTCCGGGATGCCTCGCCAAACCCGGATACAGTACGTCCAACACCCTGGGGTTGCGGGACAGCGCCTCGGCGATCTGCTGCGCCGAGCGGCAGGCGCGCTCGACGCGCGGAAACAGGGTGCGCATCCCACGCAGCAGAAGATAGGCCTCGAAGCTACCGAGGATTGCGCCGTCACTGCTCCGCGCCGAACAGAGGCGCTCCCAAGACGCGTCCTCCCGCGCGGTCGTCAACGCGCCGGCGATCACATCGCTGTGACCGTTCAGATATTTTGTCGCCGAATGCATGACGAGGTCGGCCCCCAACGCCAAAGGCCGTGTCAAAATCGGCGTCGCAGCGGTGCTGTCGACCGCGAGCAAGGCGCCGGCGGCGTGGGCGATATCGGCGGCACCGGCGATATCAGTCACCGACCACAACGGGTTCGCCGGAGTCTCGATCCATAAGACGCGCGTGTGCCCAGGCCGAACCGCCCGGCGCAGCACGTCCAGCGAGGTTGTATCGACGAACTCGACCGCGAGCCCCCAAGCTTCGGAGAAATTCCTCAGCCAGCTGCGCAATCCCCAATACATCACCCGTGGCGCCACCACGTGGGAGTCGCGGGCGAGGCATTGGAAGACAGCCGCGGCTGCCGCCATCCCGGAGGAGAACAGGAGCGATGCGGTACCGCCTTCGAGCGCGGTCAGCACGGCCTGCGCCTGATCATAGGTCGGGTTGTCGGCGCGTCCATAACTGCGCCCGCGCCGATACTGATTATCGGGGTCGCGCAGGAACGTCGTCGCGGTATGCACCGGCAGGACAACCGCGCCGGTCGAGGCATCGGTCCAGCCGAGAGCCTGCGCGGCGATTGTCGCGGGGTGGAGTTGTTTGTTGGTCATAGCGCTTCCGTTGCCGCCGTGCGGGCTTCGGCAACCGCGTGGATCTGGTCGCGAAGTGCCGGTTCCGTGCCGAACAGGCGATGGAGATCCCGCGCCGCCAAGCTGAGAAGCTGGCAATAGCCCAAGGCCACGACATCGGCGTTGCGGTGCTCGGTGACCAGCAGGGCAAGCTCGCCGAAGAAATCGCCTGTGCCGAGCTGAACGGGGGTCGGGTCGATCCGTACCTCGACGGCCCCCGAGGAGATAAAATACATCGCGTCGCCACGCTCGCCTTTGCGGACAACAATCTCGTCGGGGACGGCGAGCCGCGGCCGCAAAAGCCGGGCGACGGAACGCTGCGTCTTCGCATCGAGAGCCGCAAACATCGGCACCCGCTTGACCAGATCCTCCCGCTTCAGCCCGAGGTCGAGCCTCGGGCGCATCTCCACCGCGCGACGGCGCGGCCGCAGCTTGCGCTGCAAGTCGTCGTAGACGTCCTGATTGATGATCGATTCGGCGCGCAACCGGCGATAACGGTCTTCCTCGAGCCGGGCGGCCACGCGTGCCAAAAACTGTAACTCGAGTTGTCGCGCGTAGATCGGGTATTGTAATTTTACAGACGTTATCGCGCGGTCGATCGCGGCAAAGCGGTCTTCGAGTTGCTCCGCCATCGCCGCTCTCGCTGTGTCGCCGAAGACCTGCCCGATTTGATCGCGGTTGAAGGCGATCACGTTTTGCAGCACGAAGCGAGCGGCAAGCCGGACCTCGAACCGGTCCGCGAGCAGCCGCGCCAGCGGCCAGGCGATGCCGAGACGTCGCTGGATCGCAAGTGCCAGGCGCAAGGCCGGACCAAAGCCGCGAATGCGTTCGGCTGCTTTATGGTAGCCCGGAACGCCGTCGCTGTGCGCACCGTCCCGCAACTTCGCCGCGTGAGCGAGAAGGCTCGCCGCAACCCGCCGCGATACGGTTCGGCTCTCGAAATATTCGAGGCAGAACTCCTGCTCCCGGTCGGCCAGCGCCGACACCGCTGCCCGCTCTCTCAGCTCGGCGGACAGCTGGGTGCGCTCGCTGGACATTCCGCTGGAACCGTCGTTTTGGGTGTCGTAGAGCGTTAAGACCTCGGCAACCAGTTCGGGGGCAATCTGATGCTGACGTCCGACGGTCTCGATCTCCTGTGGAATGGAGGAAAGGGAGAGACCAATCACCCTCTCGTTCAGCGCGACTTCTTCCGGCGGCAAGCTGCTGATTTTGAGCAGGCGCATTAGCGGCCGCATCGTCGGCGCCGTCACCAGCAGCGTGAACAAGACAAATCCGGTTGCCAGGATCCCGACGAAATGCCGAACTTCGAGGGGCAGCGCCGTATTCTCAGTCGCGGCGAGAGCCAACGCGAGGGAGACCGCCCCACGCATTCCTCCCCATAACATGACCAGCTTGTGATCTCCGGCGATCGGTTTTGCCATCCGGGCAAAACTGAGCATCGGGATCAGCCCATAGAGCGTCAAGGCGCGCGCCCCGAGCGCTGCGACGATCAGCGCGCCCAGCAATGCGAAATCGCCCCAGCTCGCCTCTTCCATGAGGTCCGGGGTCTGCATCGCCGCGAACAGAAAGATCAGCGAGCTCGCCCAGAAGGCGAGCTGCTCCCACGTGACGACAAGGCTTTCCCAGTTCGACGGCGACAACCGCCGGCGTCCTTCGGCGCTGACGGCAAGCGCTGCGGAGGCAACCGCGACTACGCCGGATACATGCAAGTAGTGGTCGCAAATGACGAAGATCACGTAGGCAAACGCGATTGTCAGCGTCGCCTCGGCCAAGCGGCTTGCGCGCAAAATCGGAATGAACAGAGTGACCGCCCATCCGGCGACGTAGCCGGCGGCGAGGCCGCCGACAAACTGGCGTAAAAACGTTAAAACTCCGTCCAGCGGATGCGCGGGCCGATCGGCGGCGAGCATGGCGACGGCTAGCGAATAGATCGCGATCGCTGCGGCATCGTTGAATAGGCTCTCCCCTTGGACGAGGGTCGAGAGGCGCCGGGGGGCTCCGATGTCGTGAAAGATCGCCACCACCGCGACCGGATCGGTGGTGGCGATGATGGCTCCGAGCACGATGCAGGCGAGAATCCCAACTGGGGCAATCGGCCACAAGGCGAACCCGACAACGAGCGTGCTGACGATCACCCCGATGACGGCGAGCAAGAGAACCGGCGCCACCTCGTCGCTGAGCTGCCTGACATCGACATTGAGGGCGGCTTCGAAGAGCAGCGCCGGTAGGAAGACGTAGAGGAGGGATTCGGCACTCAGCCCAAAGTCGCGTAGCCACGCCAGCAGGTCGCCGATGATGCCGCCGGGCAAATAGGCAGGCGGAAGATTGGTGATACCCCCGATCGCGATCCCGACCACGGCGAGCAATACCGCGTAAGGTATCGAAAACCGTTGCGCGAGCGGCAGCAGCAGGCTGACCAGCCCGAGCAGTCCGGTAACCGCGAAGACGGTCTCGATGGTATCGTGCATGGCGTGGCCGAGAAGCTAGCGGCTGCACTCCCCCGTCACAAGGCGGGCAAACAATTACGGCTCAGCAGGTTGACCAGCACGCCGGATTACCGCTACCCGTCGCTTCGGACACACGACCATGCCCCCATCGGTCAGCCCCATGATGATATTCCGCCGCACAGCTCTGCTGTCGGTCCTTTCGGTTCTGGCGGGCGCCGCGCCGGTGCCGGTCGGCGCCGAACTGCAGAAGTTTCCGACATCGGAACTGACGATCGTCAGCGCGACGGGGTCGCATCGGTTCAACATCGAGGTTGCCGAAACGCCGGCGCAGATGGAGCAGGGTCTGATGTTTCGGACGAGCTTGGCGTCTGATGCCGGGATGTTGTTCGTCTACCCACAACCGACCGTCGCGACGATGTGGATGCGTAATACGCTGATCCCACTCGATATGCTGTTCGTCGACGCACAGGGCCGGATTGTCAACATCGGCCAGCGTGCCGTTCCTCAGTCGCTGGACGTGATTTCGGCGGCAGCTCCGGTGCGGGCGGTCATCGAGCTGAATGGCGGGACCGCGGCGCGGTTGGGGATCGAGCCGGGCGATCAGGTGCTGCACCCGGTGTTCGGCAACGCGCCGCGATCACACCATGAGATGTGGCGCTCCCGAGCCTAGAGGAAGCCGCGCACTAGCCCGAGAAAGGCGTCGAGCTGGTCGTGATGGACCCAGTGGCCGGCGTCGTCGATCGAAACGACCTTAGCGTTGCGGAAATGGCGGATGCGGCCATCCTGCTCGGGGTTGGAGGCCCAGCTCTCCTTGCCATAGACCAAGAGGGTCGGGCAGGCGATGCGCGACCACAGCGCCTCGGTCTCCTCCTGGGTCATCCCGTACGGCCGGTCGGCGCGGACGTAATTGTCAAATTTCCAGCTGTAGGTGCCATCCTCGTTCTGGTTGACGCCGTGCTGGGTCAGGTGCCGCGCCTGCTCAGGAGACAGATGCGCGTTCGCTTCCTGCATCCGCCGCAGCGCCTCTTCGATCGAGCCGTAGCGCCTCGATATACGCCCCGACAGCGCGCGCTGCTCGTCGATCCAGCGTCGCATGCGGTCGGCGATCGGCTGGCGCGCGCGCTCCACCATCCGGCGCGGTGTCACCCCAAGTCCTTCGATCGCAATCAGCTTGTGCACGTTTTCGGGATAGATCCCGGTGTAACGCAACGTGATCATTCCGCCGAGCGAGTGGCCGATGATCGTTACCGGCGCCAGCTCCTGCTGATGGATCAGCTGCGCAAGGTCGTAGATGTAGGCGGCCATCGAATAGCTGCCGTCGGGCGACCACTGGCTGTCGCCGTGGCCGCGCAAATCGGGCGCCAGCACATGCCAGTCCTGGCGCAATGCGGCGGCCACCCAGTCCCAGTTGCGGCAGTGGTCGCGTCCGCCATGGACGAGAACCAACGGCGGCGCGCTCGGATTACCCCAATCGACATAGTGCAGCCGGAGCCGTTGCGAGAAATAAATTCGCGAAGTCGGACCCGAGCTGTCGAGGGTCATCCTTCCGATCCCATCATGAACAGACGGAGGAACCCTAGCCCCCGTGGAATGGAAAGCAAAGGTTCGGGGTGGGCTCGGCTCAGAAACACGAGGCCCCCGCGCGCTTCTGGGCGTCTAGCGGGGGCCGCTCATGCGAAGGCAACCTTCGCGCTCGGGACCAACGTCCGAGCTAAATCTTGGACTTGGCACTCCGTTGCCGATGCCAAGGGGTCGGCAACTCTTTCTCCCCAGGTGGCGTCATGTCTGCGGCACACCCTCCTGGCTGGTTGACGACATCACCGATTTAAGTAGGTTGCTGAACCTTCGTCAAGGGCAAATCAAAGGCGCTTGAAAGCGGCGTCGGAGGAATCTATGTTCCTGGCACTCTCCCGCGGAGAGTGCCAACCGCGCATTCGAAATTTGTATTTGCAACGGAGGGTTCCGTGAAGTTTCGACCTTTGCAGGATCGTGTCTTGGTCCGCCGCATCGAGCAGGAGGAAAAGACGCTGGGCGGCATCATCATCCCTGACACCGCTAAAGAAAAGCCAATGGAGGGCGAGGTCATGGCCGTCGGCCCCGGCACGCGAGGCGATGACGGCAAGCTGCATTCGCTCGATGTCAAGCCCGGCGACCGCGTGCTGTTCGGCAAGTGGTCGGGCACCGAGATCAAGATCGACAACGAGGAACTCGTTGTCATGAAGGAGAGCGACATCATGGGCGTCGTCGAAGAGACCGCGGCGCGCAAGGTCGCGTGAGGGAGAAGAGAAATGGCGGCAAAGGAAGTCCGGTTTCACAACGACGCGCGCGAGCGCATGCTGCGTGGCGTCGATGTTCTCGCCAATGCGGTCAGGGTGACATTGGGCCCGAAGGGCCGCAATGTCGTCCTCGACAAATCCTTCGGGGCGCCGCGCATCAGCAAGGACGGCGTCACCGTCGCCAAGGAGATCGAGCTCGCCGACAAGTTTGAAAACATGGGCGCGCAGATGCTGCGCGAAGTGGCCTCGAAGACCAGCGACCAAGCTGGTGACGGTACGACGACTGCGACGGTGCTCGCTCAGACGATCGTACGCGAGGGCGCCAAGGCAGTGGCGGCGGGCCTCAATCCGATGGATTTGAAGCGGGGCATCGATCGCGCTGTCGATGTGGTCGTGAAGGAAATCGAAAAGCGCTCAAAGAAAGTGTCGACCAACGAGGAGATCGCCCAGGTCGGCACCGTCTCGGCCAACAACGACCAGGAGATCGGCCGGATGATCGCCGAAGCGATGCAGAAGGTCGGCAATGAAGGGGTGATCACGGTCGAAGAGGCAAAGTCGCTCGCGACCGAGCTCGACGTCGTCGAGGGCATGCAGTTCGACCGCGGCTATGTCAGCCCCTATTTCGTGACCAACGCCGAGAAGATGGTCGCCGAACTCGACGAGCCTTACATCCTGCTCCATGAGAAGAAGCTGTCGAGCCTGCAATCGCTGTTGCCGTTGCTCGAGGCAGTCGTCCAATCCGGCAAGCCGCTGCTCATCGTAGCCGAGGACGTCGAGGGCGAGGCGTTGGCTACTCTTGTTGTCAACAAGCTGCGCGGCGGCCTCAAAGTGGCGGCGGTCAAGGCGCCCGGCTTCGGCGATCGCCGCAAGGCGATGCTCGAGGACATGGCGATCCTGACCGGCGGTCAGGTGATCAGCGAGGATCTCGGCATCAAGCTCGAGAACGTCACGCTCGACATGCTGGGCAAGTCCAAGCGGATCCGGGTCGAGAAGGAAAACACGACGCTCATCGACGGTGGCGGCAAGAAGGACGACATCCAAGGCCGCTGCACGCAGATCCGGCAGCAGATCGAGGAGACCACCTCGGACTATGACCGCGAGAAACTGCAAGAGCGGCTGGCGAAGCTCGCCGGCGGTGTCGCGGTGATCCGGGTCGGCGGCGCCACCGAAATCGAGGTGAAGGAAAGGAAGGACCGCGTCGACGACGCAACGCACGCGACGCGCGCCGCGGTCGAGGAGGGGATCGTCGCCGGTGGCGGCGTGGCTCTCCTCTATGCCGCCCGGGCTCTCGAGGGGCTGACACCCGAGAACAACGACCAGAAGGTCGGCATCGACATCGTCAAGCGCGCGTTGCAATCCCCGGTCCGGCAAGTTGTCGAGAACTCAGGCGCCGACGGGTCGATCGTCGTCGGCAAGCTGCTCGATCGCGACGATCCCAACTGGGGCTTCGACGCCCAATCGGGCGAATATGTCGACATGCTGAAGGCGGGCATCATCGACCCGACCAAAGTCGTGCGGATGGCGCTCGAAAACGCGGCCTCCGTCGCTGGCCTGCTCGTCACCACCGAGGCGATGGTTGCCGAGAAGCCCGAGAAGAAGCCAATGCCCTCTATGCCGCACGGCGGCGGCATGGACGGCATGGACGATTTCTAAACCGCCTCAGCACGCGGAAGTCGCAGCCGGCACCCTCTCGGGTGCCGGCTTTCTTTCACACTGGGGCGCGGAGATGGCCACAGTGCCGGCTTGACCCACGCATTCAGCAAAAGAGGGAGGAACGCCGATGAGCCGGTTGTTTGGGCCGCTGCGGCAGATGGGGTTTGTCGTGCGCGACATCGACAAGGCGATGCGCCATTGGGTCGCGGTCTGCGGGATCGGCCCGTGGTTCATCGCGGAGAAGCTGCCGCTCGACGCGTTCTGGTTCAAGGACCAGCGCCACGACGACATTCACTTGACGATCGCGCTGGCCAATTCCGGCGACGTGCAGCTCGAGCTGATCCAGCAGCGCGACGACAAGCCGACGATGTACCGCGAATTTCTCGCCGCCGGTCACGAGGGCCTGCAACACTGGTCGAGCTGGCCCGAGAATTACCATGAGCTGCTCGACCGGGCGGTAAGGAATGGCTGGACCATCGGCCAGCGCGGCGAGACCCCGCGCGGACCTTTTGTGTATTTCCGCAACGAGGGTCACCCCGGCACGGTTATCGAGATGGCGGAGCTGACCCCGACACGCCGCCGCATCTTCGACGCGGTGCGTGAGGCGGCGGTCGACTGGGATGGCAGCGACCCGATCCGGCGCGACTGGCCGCGCGGCTGACCTCTGCGATGCCTACGTCCTGGACCTGGACAAGAATTGCGGGTCGATCGAGATCGAGTGCGGGATGTCCCTGCCGACAAACAGCGGCCGCAGGATGTGTGACCGGTAGCGCCACACCTCGTCCTCACCCCGCACGCAATCCGCGATGATGTCGGCGATCAGCATCGGCGGCCTTTCGCCCTGAAACGGCGGGCGGCCGTCGGCGCGGTAGAGGCTGAGTACGCCGATCTGGCGCACATGATGCTCGTCCTCTGGGAGGACTTGCAGATTGTTGAGAAGGTGCCGCGAGGTGATATGGCCGCGGCGTCGCCGCCAATCGTAATAGGCGCGAATTTTGTCGTGCCCCTCGAACCGATTGTCGCCGACAGCAAAAAGGCCGTCTCTGACGTAAAATTCGTGTGCCCTGGCGCCACCGTTGAAATCTACTTCGTGCCAGTAGTTCATTGCGTGGCGATAGAGCGCGTACCAGAGCGCCACATCATCGGTATCCGGCATCTGCCTCCCCGCCGTTCTGTGGACGAGCACGGGCTATTCCCGATCGCGATGTCGAGCCAGCCGAGCCGGGTGACGATGGCGTGCTCGCCGCGGCGGAGCAATATCGTTGTCATTGCCGATACGACGATCGCCGGGCCTGCAATCCTTTGCGCCGGCGCCAGCGCGTCGAAATCCCAGACCGGGGCGGTGACCCAGTCGTCGAGATAGATCCGCCGCTCGGAACGTGGACCGGTCGCCGGCCCCTCAGGCAGGGTCGGCTCCTGCGGCAATGCCGAGAGAATGCCGGCGACCGCAACACGCGCGTTGACGAGCACCGTTTCCTGGTCGGGCATCGAATAAGTGTAGAGCTCGTCGTGCCGGGCATGAAAGCGCTCGACGATCTGCGGTAGCGGGTCGGGAACGCGCCAATCGACGCCGCCGAGCGAGACCGTGATCTCGAAGACCTGTTCGCCATAGCGCATGTCGACGGAGCGCTCGGTGCGCACCGCGCCATCGAACCCTGCCCCGGACCCCGATCCGGGGGAAGCGCGCAGTCGCGCCAGCCCCTCCGCTTCCATCTCGATCCGGCGTGCTTTCTCGGCGGCAGCCGCAAGCTCGATCGATCCGCCGCCGAGACGGCGGTCGACCACATCGCGGCTGCGCTTAGGATCGATCGGCTGGCTGCGGCCCGCGGCATTCACCGCGTCGTCAATACGACGATGGCCGAAGGGGTGAGGCTTGTTTCGGTGCGCCGCGGCGTCGATCCGCGGCAGTTCGCGCTCCTCGCCTTTGGCGGCGCCGCGGGCCTGCACGCGACCGATATCGCCCGCCAGCTCGGCCTGTCGCGCGTTGTCGTGCCGCGCGTCGCTGCCGTGCTGTCGGCCTGGGGCATGCTCACGACCGATCTGCGCTTCGGGGTCGTGCGCACGCATATCGGTGACGCAAGCGTGCTCGACGGCGCAGCGGTGAAGCGGCTCTTCGACGCGAGATAACCGAGCACCAGGTTGGCGTCGGTAACCGTTGCCGCCGTACCGCCCGTCCCATAGCAGGCGGGGCCCGGCACGGCGCCGGCGCTCTGCGGGCCGACATGCAGGATTCCCCCGACATCGACGCGGGCGATCGAGCCACCGCCAGCGCCGATGCTGGCGATATCGAGGCTGTTCAGTGCGATGGTGTGGCCGGCCACCCGCCGCCCTGAGACCAGGCTCGGCTGGCCGGTGATAATCAGCGAGATGTCGGTGCTGGTCCCGCCCATATCGAACGGGATTAGATTGCCTTCTTCGAGGAGGCGCGCGGCATGCACACTGCCGGCAACGCCGCCGGCCGGGCCGGACAGCACGGCCCCGGCCGCCAGTCGGCCCGACTCGGCGATCGGCGCGACGCCGCCATGCGACTGGATGATCAAGGTCGGACCGTCGTAGCCGGCCTCCGCCAGGCGCCGCTCGAGGCGCGCCAGATAGCCCGCCAAGGCCGGGCCGACATAGGCATTGACGACGGTCGTCGAGACCCGTTCGTACTCCTTGATCTGCGGCAGCACGTCTGACGAGAGCGAGACGTAGAGCCCCGGCAATCTGGCCTCGATCGCGGCCTTGGTCGCGCGCTCATGCCGCGGATCGCGGTAGCCGTGCAGGTAGCATACCGCCACCGCCTCGACCCCCTCCCGTTCGAGCACCGCGAGCGCTGGCTCGAGCGATTGCGGATCGAGCGGCGTCTCGACCCTGCCGTCGGCGCGCAACCGCTCGCGAATCCCGAGCCGCAACTTGCGCGGAACCAGCTGCTCGGGCGGCGGCAGCCGCAGATTGTAACGGTCGTCCTTGAGCCCTTCGCGCATCTCGATGACGTCGCGATGGCCTTCGGTCGTCAGCAGCCCGACCTTCGCGCCCTTGTACTCGATGAGCGCGTTGGTCGCCACCGTCGTGCCGTGAACGATCCGCTCGGTTTGCGCCAGCAACCGGGCGAGTTCGAGTCCTAGCGTCTCGGCGAGCAGCCTTAGCCCGTCAAGTGCTCCAACCGACGGATCGGCAGGGGTCGAGGCGGCCTTCGCCAAGGTCGATCGGCCGAAATCGTCGACCGCCACGAGATCGGTGAACGTTCCGCCGACATCGATGCCGATGCGGTACATCGCAACTGCCCCTCACCCCGGCCCTCTCCCCGCATTGCGGGGAGAGGGAGGGACCCGCGAAGCGGGAGGGGGAGGGGCCACTTTGGCTGCGGTGACAAACTCGTTCTCGACATCGTGCTCGACTGCTTCTGGGTCGCGTTTGGCCGGGTTGCCCCAGCCCCCGCCGCCACCCGATTCCAGGACCAGCACGTCGTTGGGGCGGATCGTGAGGCCGACCTCCTTGGTTTTGATCGGGCGCCGCGGCTGTCCTTCGGAATAAAGCGTGTAACGATGCGGCGCGCCGTCTGTGCCGCCGAGAATGCCGCAGGCGCCATAACGCACGCCGTCGCCGGCGGTGTTGCCGACCGCCGGCTCGGCGGTCTCGACGACCACCTCGGCGATCCCGCCCGGCCCACCGCGAAATTTGCCCTCGCCACCGGAGTCGGGGCGGAACTCGTGGCGGCGGAAAAACAGCGGGAAGCGCACTTCGGTGACTTCGAGGCTGCCGAACTTGATCCCGCCTGCCGCCTGCCATTCGCCGGCACCGGGCCAGCCGTCGCCCGCCGGTGAGGCGCCGCCGCCGGGCCGCGCCTGGAAAAAGTGCCAGATGAACGGCTTATCCGAGCGGGGATCCTTGCCTTGGATCGCGATGCGGAAACGGCGGCCCCAGCCCGCCATCGCGCGATCGGGACAGGCCGGGGCCAGCGCCTTGATGATCGCTTCGAGGATTTCCTGCGCGCAATGATTGGTTGCCAAGGTGACCGGCGCGCCGGGATTGGCCCAGACCACGGTTCCTGGCTTCGCGATGATCGTCAGGGGGCGGAAGGTGCCGTCGTTCTTCGGCGTGTTGGGGTCGATCAGATAGGACAGCGCAACGACCACCGCCGAGTACATGTTCGGGTACGAGGAATTGACAAAGCTCGCGACCTGCTCGTGCGAATCCGACAGGTCGATGACGAGATCGCTGCCGCGCTTGGTGACCGTCGCGCGGATATGGATGTCGTCGTTGCCGCGGCCGTCGTCGTCGAGCATCGCCTCACCGTGGTAGACGCCGTCTTTCCAGCGCGCGATCTCCGCTCCTGTCTGCCGCTCGGCGCCGTCGAGCACCGCCTCGATCGCGGCATTTGTCGTCGGCCAGCCGAATTCCGCGGCAAGCGCCAGCATCCGGCGCTCGCCGACATGCGTCGAGCCGATCATCGCCGCGAGATCGCCGCGGAAGTCGCGCGGGTGGCGCACATTGGTCACGATCATTTCGAGGAGGTCGCGGCGCACTTCGCCGCGGTCGTAGAGCCGCAGCGGCGTGATGCGGATGCCCTCCTGCCAGATATCGGTCGCCGCGGCGTTGTAAGCGCCGTGGGTCGCACCGCCGATATCGCTCTGATGCGCGCGGTTGATCGACCAGAAGCGCAGCCGCCCATCTCCATTGCCGCCCTCGAACACCGGCACGAAGGCGGTCAGGTCGGGCAGGTGATTGCCGCCGTGATAGGGATCGTTGAGCAGAAAGACATCGCCCTGGTGGATGTTGCCGGCGAAGAACTCCGTCATCGATTTTGCCGCAAAGGGCAGGGCGCCGACATGGATCGGCACGTGCTCGGCCTGAGCGATCAGCCTGCCGTCGAGATCGCAGATCGCGGTTGAGAAGTCGCGGCTCGAATTGAGGATCTGCGAATAAGAGGTGCGCAGCATCGCCTCGCCCATCCCTTCGACGATCGCCAGCAGGCGATGCTGGATCACCGAGGTGACGATCGGATCGACCGGGAATGTCATGCCTTGGCTCATTCGATGACCTCGTCGGCGCGCGCAAGGACTGATAGCGGGATCGTCAAGCCGAGCGCTCTTGCGGTCTTCAGATTGATGACCAGCTGAAATCTCACTGATTGCTGGACCGGCAGGTCCGCCGGCTTCTCGCCCTTTAACACCCGTCCGGCGTACACCCCGAGTAGCCGATTCGCCTCGTCAATGCTTGTTCCATAGCTTATCAGGCCGCCCTCGGAGGCGAATCCTTCCCACGAGGAGATTGTCGCCATCCCATAGCGAGCGGCGAGTTCGCGAATTCGTGGAAAGTTCACATTAAACAAGGGGTCGGCATTGACGAACACAGCCTTGATGTTTTGCTGTGCTAAAGCATCAAAGGCCGGCGCGATTTCGCTCGCGCCGCTTGCTTTGACGACGACGAGTTCATGCCCCAGGAGATTCGCCGCAGCCTGAGCATTCTTGGTGTCTGACTCGGTAACTGGATCCTTAGGGTCGACCAAGAAGCCTATCACGGCCGCCTTAGGGACGAGCTGGTGAAGCAGTTCGACTTGCTTTGGTGCCAACTCGCTGAGCAGAAATGCCACCCCGGTGATGTTGTCGCCCGGCCGCGCGAGACTCTCGACGATGCCAAGTTTGATCGGATCGCCCCCCATCGCGAAAACCATTGGAATGGTGTGGGGCACGACCGGCCTAGCATTGACTACCGATCCGGTACCACCGGTCGCGACGAACAGGTCCACGCCATGCTGAACCAGATCACTCGCCAACACCGGCAGGCGATCGATTTGTCCCTCCGCAAAGCGAGACTCTATGGCGACGTTCTGTCCCTCGACCCAGCCTTTTTCCTCCAGCCCCTTTCGAAATGCCGCCACAATGCTGGCGGAATCGGTTGGGCTCCTCTGGCTGAGGTAGCCGATCACCGGCATCGCCTTCTGCTGCGCCCGCAGGGCTTGCGGCATCGCCATCGCGCCGCCCAGGAGGAGGACCAAGTCACGACGCTTCACTCGATGACCTCGTCAGCGCGGCCGAGGACCGATAGCGGAATGGTCAGGCCCAATGCGTTTGCAGTCTTCAGATTGACGATCAGCTCGAATTTGGTCGGTTGCTGGACGGGGAGATCTGCCGGTTTGGCGCCCTTCAGGATCTTGTCGACATAGTCGGCCGAGAGCCGAAACATGTCGGCGAGGATCGGGCCATACGACATCAGACAACCCTCTTCGGCGTTCGCGCGCGGTGGCAGATCGAGGGCAGACGGTGCCGCAACGCGGCCTCGGTGCCAGGTGCGGCCCGGACGAACGGCGAGCTCGCAATCATCAGCACGTCGCCGCGGGCGCCGTCTGTCTCTGCCAGGGCATGCTCGTAATCATACGGAGCGCCGCGCAGCTCGATCGCATCGAGCGGAACGCCGAGCACAGATGCGGCCTTCGATACAGCCTCTCGCTGCTCGGCTCCAGCCACGTCGTACAGCAGAACGATCCGCGCGACGTGAGAAACCGCCTGTCTCAGCAGATCCAGCCGCTTCGCTGCCAGCTCCGGTTGTTCAAAAGCCACCCCGGTCAGGTTGCCGCCCGGATGGGCAAGACTGGCGATGTAGCCTTTCGCCAGCGGGTCCTCATCGACCGCCCTGAAAACCACCGGAATTGAGCGGGCCGCCGTAATTGCAGCCCTCAAGACGGGATCCTGGCCGCCGGTTACGATCACATCGACGCCGCGGCGAGCAAACTGGCCCACCGCCGCCGCCAAGCGGTCCAAATCATTGTCTCGGACGAAATCGATCGTCAGGTTGCGGCCTTCGACATAACCCAGTTCGCGCAGCCGATCCTCAAAGGCGACATGCGCAGGGTGCGAGCCGGGGGTCCCGGAAGCGATGCCGATATGGAAGATGCGGGCCGGCGGCTCATCGGTGCTTGAGCGCGCGGCGATCGCCGCGCCGAAGCCGACCAGCAGAGCCGCGCCAAACAACCAGCGAGCGGTCATGCAATTTCGTTACAGAAAGGTTCTCGGCTCAGAATTACCGTTTCCGCCGCTATTGTCACCAAGCCGCCGAACGCCTTACTCCCGCAAGGCCTCGGGGAATGGGAACCCGAACTCGAACGGCATCGCGATGCCCTGGAACCATTGCGGCAAGGGCGGGAAGCGGCCGACGGCGGCGACCATTTCGGCGACCCGGTTGTCGATGTCGGGATACCCGGAACTGCGACGGATCTTGATCAGTGCGACTTTACCGTCGTCGAGAACGACGAACTCGACGACCACCATGCCGCGGCGATCGCCGAGCGTCGATGGCGCCAGCAGATTGTAGTGCTGCCGGATCAGCGAATGCATGTAGGCAAGATACTCGTCGCGCGTTGCAGCCGGCCCCGGGAACTTCGCCCGCCGCGGCGCCAATTCCCCCGGCTCCTCAATCCGCCGCGGCGGTTGGTGTGCCGCCGGGCTCGGTTTCGGGACCGGTTTGGGCATCGGCTCGGGTTTGGGTGCGTCCGGTTTGGCCGGCGGAAGCGGTGGCGGAACGGCGGCTGCAGTCTGCTGCGGTTTCTCTTTTGTTTCGGTTGGCGGGTTATCTGCCTTGGCCGGGTTATCGGTTGCCGTCGGCGCGTCGCCCTTCGGGCGGTCCGTGTCTTTGGCCTCGGGGTTGCCGAGATCCTCCGATGCGAGCCTCCCGTGCGGAGGCTGCGCCTTGGGCTTTGACTGCAGCTTGGGCGGTTCCGTTTTCGGCGGTGGCGGCGGCTCGAGGACGAGCTGCACCGGGATCGGCGTGACCTCGGCCGGCGGTGACATCGGCCAATCGATCAGCAGCAGCAGCGGCAGCAGGTGCAGCACGAGCGAACCGATCGGCCCGCGCAACCGCACCCACCACCCCTTGGGGTCATCGGCGGTCGGCGCCCGCTCTGGTTTCTCCGGCAACTGCCGTGCATCACTTCCGTCGCTGCGAAGGGCCGCATCGCGATCGTGCGTGCTTTGAGACGCGCCGGTCGGGCGCTCCTCGGCATGAGGGAAACCTTGGATGGGATTAAGAAAGCTCGTCATCCCGAGGTGGCCGGCCCCGGGTCCGCGCTCTGCGCGGCCCGAGGACAGGCTCCGCAGTCGTCTCGAAAGACGCACCTCGCTTGCCCAGAGCGAGTCCGCCGGTGTTACCGAAGCGATCGTATTCTTTTGCTCGCTTCGGCGGTCCGGCATCAGCGCCGGCCCGAGGACCGGCTCCAGGCGCTTTTCGTCAGAGGGGTCCGAGAAACCGAACACCGCCGAGGATCATCCGGCTGCGTCGCCGGCGAGGGCGAGCCATCCAGCCTCGTCGAGCAGCTTGACGCCGAGGGCAGCCGCCTTGGTCGCCTTGGAGCCTGGGTCGGCGCCGGTTACGACATAATCCGTTTTCGCCGAGACCGAGCTCGTGACATTGGCGCCGAGCGCCTCGGCGCGCGCTTTCGCCTCGGCGCGGCTCATCGACTGCAGCGCGCCCGTGAAGACGATCGTCTTCCCGGCAAGCGCCGGGGAGGCGCGCTGCCGTGGGCCCTCGTAGTCGAGCACGGTGACCTCGCGTGCGAGATCGTCGAGCACGGCGCGGTTATGCGGCTCGGCGAAGAAGCCGATGATATCAGCGGCCATGCTCTCGCCGATACCGCCGATATCGAGCAGGCCTGCAAGTTCCTCGCTCTCTGGATCCGCCGCCTCCATCGCGCGCCGCCATGCGGCAAGCGAGCGGTAGTGGCGAGCGAGCAGCCGCGCCGTCGCCTCTCCGACCTGCGGAATGCCGAGCGCATTGATGAAACGCTCAAGCGAAATGCGCCGGCGCTCGTCGATCGCGGCCATCAGGTTGCGAGCGCTGAGCTCGCCCCAGCCTTCACGTTTCGCGATGACCTCGGGGTCGAGGCGGAAAATGTCGCCAGGCCGGCGGATCAGCCCATCCTGCCAGAACGCGGTGATGTGCTTTTCGCCCAGCCCTTCGACATCGAAGCAGTGGCGCGACACGAAATGCCGCAGGCGCTCGACCGCTTGCGCGGCGCAGATCAGGCCGCCGGTGCAGCGGCGCGCGACCTGGCCCGGCTCGCGCACCGCGAGGCTGCCGCAGATCGGGCAATGGTCGGGAAACTCGTACGGCACCGCGTCCTTCGGCCGGCGTTCGAGTACCACCGAGACAACCTGCGGGATGACGTCGCCGGCCCGCTGCACGACGACGGTATCGCCGATGCGGACATCCTTGCGCTGAATCTCGTCTTCGTTGTGCAGCGTGGCGCGCTGCACGACGACACCACCGACCGTGATCGGCTCCAGCATTGCCACCGGCGTCAACGATCCTTGACGGCCAACCTGGATCGAGATGTCGCGCAATATCGTCTGCGCCTGCTGCGCCGGAAACTTCTGCGCCACCGCCCAGCGCGGCGCGCGGCTGACCATGCCGAGCCGCTCCTGCAACCCGAGGTCGTTGACCTTGTAGACGACGCCATCGATGTCGTACGGCAATTCCGCCCGCTCGGCGGCGATGTCGCGGTAATAGGCGAGCGCCTCGTCGACACCCAGGCACAGCCGCGAGCGCGGGTTTACCGAAAAAGCCCAGTCACGAAACCGCGCCAAAGCTTCGGAATGGGTGCGCGCGAACGGCGCGCTCGCCTCCCCCCAGGCATAGGCGAAGAATTTGAGCGGACGCCGCGCCGTGATCGCCGGGTCGAGCTGGCGCAGCGAGCCGGCCGCGGCATTGCGCGGATTGGCAAAAATCGACTCGGCGGCGGCCTCACGCTCGGCATTCAAGGCAAAGAAGCCGGCGCGCTCCAGATAGACCTCACCGCGGATCTCCATAAGCTCCGGCCAGTCGCGTCCAGCTAGCGTCTTCGGCACGGTGTCGAGCGTACGCAGGTTGGCGGTGACGTTCTCGCCGGTGGTCCCGTCCCCGCGCGTGGCCCCAAGAACCAGACGACCGTTTCGATAGGTGAGCGCGATCGAAAGCCCGTCGATCTTGGGCTCGGCCATGATCTCGATCCGATCCTCGGCGACCAGCGCCTCGGTCGCGGTGCGCCGGAAGAAATTGCGGACACCCGCGAAGAAGTCGCGGACGTCGTGCTCCTCGAACGCGTTTTCGAGCGACAGCATCGGCCGCGAGTGAGTGACTTTGGCGAACCCTGCGGCGGGAGCGGCCCCAACCCGTCGCGTCGGGCTATCGTCACGGATCAGCTCCGGGAAACGCGCTTCTATCTCGGTGTTGCGGCGGCGCAGCGCGTCGTAGGCGGCGTCTGAGATCTCGGGCGCATCGTCGGTGTGGTAGAGCCGGTCGTGCCGTTTGATCTCGTCAGCCAGAAATGCGAGCTCGGCCCGAGCCTCCTCCTCGGTCAGCGACTCGACCGGCCGCAACGCCGGCTCGCCGCGGCGCTGCGGCGATGCGGCCGAAGCGCTCATGCGCGGCCTCCGGCGATCAGGCTCGCCGCGGCGGCACGCGCCTCGGCGGTGATGTTGCGGCCGGACAGCATGCGGGCGATCTCCTCCTGTCTCGTGTCCTCGTCGAGTTCCTCGACGCGGGTCACGGTATCGCGGGCGGAGAGGCTCTTCGCGACGCGCCAATGATAGGCCCCGCGCGCGGCGACCTGCGGCGAATGCGTGACGACGAGAACCTGCAGGCTGGTGCCGAGTCGCTGCAGCCGCTCGCCGACCGCCGCGGCCACGGCGCCGCCGATGCCGCTGTCGACCTCGTCGAAGATCAGGGTCGGCACCGACGAGGTTCCGGCAAGGACGAGCTTCAGCGCCAGCATGAAGCGCGAGAGCTCACCGCCCGAGGCGATGCGCGCGAGCGGCCCGAAGGCGGCGCCAGGGTTGGTCGCGATCTCAAAATGCACGCGCTCGCAACCGTGCTCGCCCCACTCGCTCTCGCCGAGCGAGGTCAGCACCGTGCGGAACCGCGCCTTGTCGAGCCGCAATGGCGCGAATTCGGCCGCCACCGCAGTATCGAGCCGGCCGGCAGCGCGTGCCCGCACGCGCGACACCGCTTCGGCGGCTGCAACAAAGCGAGCACGAGCCTTGGCAGTAGCCTCGGCTAGATGCTCGACACTGTCGGCCCCTGCTGCGATCTCGGTGAGCCGCGATGCCATTCTTTCGCGCAAGCGCGGCAGATCGGCGATCGCCACCTGGTGTTTTCGCGCCAAGGCACGCAGCCCGAACAGCCGTTCCTCGACTTTTTCAAGCGCGCGAGGATCGAGCTCCAGCTCGTGGCCACTCGCTTCGAGCGCCGCCAAGGCTTCGGCGGTTTCGGCGGCGGCGCGCTCGGTTGCCGCCAGTGCCTCATCGAGCAGCCCCTGGGCGCGTTCGCGGGCGCGTTCCAGCCGCCGTGCGGTGCGGGCGAGCGCGGCTTGGGCTCCACCCTTGCCGTCGAGCTCGGCGATTGCCTCCCGCAGCGTCTCGGCCAGACGCTCCGCGCTCTGCAGCAAGCTGCGCCGCGCCGCGAGGCGGTCTTCCTCGTCTTCCTCCGGCGCCACCGAGTCGAGCTCGGCCAAATGATGGCGGAGCAAATCCTCTTCGTCGCGGCTGGCCGCGAGCATACGCGCGGCTTCCTCTTCGCAGCGCTGCGCCTCCCGCCATTCCCTCCAGGTCTCCGCGAGCGCATGCGGGCTCACCGTGCCATCGGCAAAGGCGTCGAGGATCGAACGGTGGTTCGTTGGATCTAACAGCCCGCGCTGCTCGAATTGGCCCTGGATTTCGACGAGGCTGTCGCCGAGGTCGCGCAGCAGCCCGACGCTCGCCGGCTCGTCGTTGACAAATCCGCGGCTGCGGCCGTCGGCACCGACGAGGCGGCGCATCACGATCGCCTCGCCGCCGTCGTCGAGCCCGGCTTCGCGCAAGATGCCATGTGCCGGGTGGTTCTGTCCGACCGAGAATTCGGCCGACACCGCGGCCTCCCTTGCTCCGGGCCGCACCAGCCCGGTCTCCGCCCTCCGCCCGAGCGCCAAGCCCAGCGCGTCGAGGAGGATCGATTTCCCGGCGCCGGTTTCGCCGGTCAGCACGCACAGCCCCTGACGAAAGGAGAGGTAGAGCCGATCGATCAGGACGACATCACGGATGGTCAGGCCGAGCAGCATTGCAAGCGGCAGATGGTGGCGGTTATCAATGATATAGGCGGTTGCCCCGCCAAGCCAGCACCGGCGCAGTATCCGAGGACCTGACATGGCCCTAAGCAAGCCGCAGCTCTATCGCGATCTAGCCGCGCAGCTGGCGGCGCTGCTCGCGAACGAGACGAATCGAGTTGCCAACGCCGCCAATGCGGCCGCCCTCATTTATCACGGTCTGCCCGATCTCAACTGGGCCGGGTTTTATTTCCGAGAAGGCGCAGAGCTCGTGCTCGGCCCATTTCAGGGCAAGCCCGCCTGCGTGCGCATTCCGGTCGGCAAGGGCGTCTGCGGCACCGCCGTGGCGCGCGCCGCTGCGGTGCTGGTGCCCGATGTCCACCAGTTCCCGGGCCATATCGCCTGCGATCCGACCTCGCGCTCCGAGCTCGTCGTTCCGCTTATCGAGGCCGGCACGGTTTCGGGCGTGCTCGACCTCGACAGCCCGCTCCCGGCGCGCTTCGACGAGGACGACCGGATCGGTTGCCAATGGCTGGTCGCGCTGTTCGTCGATCACCACCGCCGGTATTTGGACACATCGCGCGATGGAACCCTTTGGTAGGTGACGCGATTTTGATGGTCAGAGCGATATGAAGGATCAAGCTGTTTCCGACGGGAGGAGCGTACATGCGAACAACACTCCTCGATGACGCCGAACATTGGTGGAGCCGTGCGGAAGAAACGCGGACCATCGCCGAAATCATGAACGATCCCGAGGCGAAGCGGATCATGTTTGATATCGCCAAAGGCTACGATCGCTTAGCAGAGCGCGCGGTCGAGCGGGTATCTAACCGGGAGCCGGATACGATCCAGTAGTCCGGAATCAAGAGAAGGAGACCCGATATATGTCGTCGGGCCTCGGACATGCTTCGGAACGGAAAGTCATATTACTCTACAACGTCTACGCGATTTCTTAAGAATATAAAGCAGATCACAAATATTCTGTTCTGCTGAAAGTTACCCGAAGCCAAGCCGAAATCCACGAAGGAAGCGGCACGCCGCGGAGCGTCCGTCCATCGGGAATCAGCGCAACCTCACGGACAGAGGGATTTCGAATGCCACAAATTGCTGTGATGAATGAATCCACCGCCATTAACGATGCCACTGTTCAGCAAATGCTGCCGGCCTTCGAAGAGCAGTGGAACAACGACCTCGGGCCGATCTGGGGCCTCGACACCGCCACCTTCACCTTCGTTCCGGCCGATCAAATGCCGCTCGCGGGCAGCTGGTGGGTTGTCTTTCTCGACAATAGCGACCAGGCCGGCGCGCTCGCCTATCACGATCTGACGAACGAAGGTCTGCCGATTTCAAAGGTCTTTGTGAAAACCCTCCAGGACGACAACGCCAGCGTCAGCGTCGGCGCCACGCACGAGATCTGTGAGATGGCGGTAGATCCATGGCTGAACAGTGCCTACCAGGACCCCCTCGGCGTCTTCTGGGCCGGCGAGGTGTGCGATCCGGTCGAAAGCGACCAGTACGGCTACGAGATCGGCGGCACTCTGGTGAGCGATTTCATCAACTGGTTCGCGCACCAGCATGCCCAAGGCGCGATCGACTTCAAGGGACACGTCCAAGCGGCATTCGAGGTGCTGTCCGGCGCCTATGCGCAGAAATTCGACCCCCACCGCGGATGGGTACAGGTGAGCGGCTCGAAGGCGTTGCTGACCCACCAGGCTAATGCCGTCCGCGGCTCGCGCAGGGAACGCCGCGCCCGCCAATGGATGGGGTGGGAGCGCAGCCATGTAATTCGCCAGGAGCGCTAATCGAGCACGGGAAGCTCGCCCGCTATAAAACCGGACGACAATGGTGGGCGAGCGCCGTTTTGTCCTTGAGAAGGGTACTACTCGGGCCCGCGCCGCCTGAGGTCCGGGTAGGGGGTTCCGTCCCGGTGTGTGTATTGCGCGGGCTGGCCGCCAGCCGGCGCGACCATGTCGATTTCTGGATAATAGGCCGCAGAATCGGGCACGCGGCTTCCGATTTCGAGGACCGTGGCATCAGTATTCGATCGATTCTGCAGGCAATGACCGTTCTTATCACCCGCTTTGAACCCGGCGGCGTCGCCGGCGCGTAGTGTTTCTTCGCCTCCGTCGGTGACGAGGACGATCTCACCCGAGAGGATATACACAAACTCGTCTTCGCCTGTGTGCCAATGGCGCTGGCTCGACCAAGCGCCGGGCGGCAGGAGCAGCAGATTGACGCCAAACTGCGACAGCCCCGCCGCATCGCCGAGCCGTTTTCGCTCGCGGGAGCGGCACGGCGCGTCAAAAGGCGGCGGATAGAATGTGCCGACCACAGCCGTCAGCGCCGCCACATCGATGCGCTTCTCCATTGCCGGTCTCCCTCACCAATTGCGCATTATTTGACTTCGACCAATTCGAGGGCTTCGTGGCTCGGGCCCTCGATCATGACTGCGCGGGTATCGCCGAGCGGATAGGGGTCTTCGAGGAAGGTGACGCCCTCGCCCAGCAGTTTCTCGACCCACGTATCGAGGTCGGCCACGCTCAAGGCGATGTGATCCTGCAATTGGCCACGGGAGCCGACGAGCGGCGTCTCGCCCTGGTTGGCGTACCAGATCAGCGCGACATCGCCGAACTCGACCCCGGCCCGTGGAGCGCGGAACATTCCCTCGCGGTTGAGCGCCGGCCAGGTGCGATCCGCGCCGCGTGGCACCTTGCAGTCGGCCTCACTCGCCCGTACCCCGCCCCAGCCGGCCCGCGGCGGAGCATTCAAATGCTTCTCGTACCAGAGCTGCGCGCACAGCGGATCCTCCTGGTAGAGATGGACGTGGTTGAAGCGCTCTGCCGGGTGGTCGCCTGCATACTCGACGAGGGCATCGTCCGGGCCTTTCATGTAGGCGAAACCGCCGCCGCCGGCCGGCCCAGCGCCCTTCGCTCGCGCTTCGGCGATCTGCGCCTTGGTCAGACCGAGCACCCTGCCCCGGCCAGGTGTCGCTGCTGATCAGGACCTCGCCGCCCTCCTCGCTCGTATAGAGCGGCAATAGTTCCACCTCGACTCGCGGCTTGTAGGTCTCGAGACAACGGCGAGAATCCGTCACATGCCAGCCGAAATGCCAGATCGCGCTCTGCGGCTCACTGGCCGGCGGCTGCTCGACTTTCGTGAACAGCAGCATCACGTCGTTCGGTGATCTCAGGGCCGGAAAGGCGCCCCAGCTCCCCCTCGACGTGCTCGGGAACTGCCGCGTGTAGAAATCGATCGCGGCGTCGGGATCGATCGAATTCAGATGCAGATGGTGGAATTTCGGGGTCGTCAGCATATCGGTCCTCCCTGCGGGAGATTTGGTCTACTATGCGCCGAATACCCGCGAAATCAAACGCAGAGGGAGATGATGCCATGAGCGCCGCGACGGCGATGCATAAGCAAGCACTATTGGTATTCGCGGCCGTCGCCGCGGGACTCCCGGGCGAACTGCACGCCCAGCAGACCCCCGCGCCGGCAGTCGAGATCGATGCCGACGATATAGGCGGCGTCGTTACCAGCCGGTTCGGACCCGAAGCCGGTGTGTGGGTGATCGCGCAGACCACCGAGCTCGGCACGCGCTTCGCGAAGATCGCTGTCACCGACGAGCGCGGCCGCTACGTCGTGCCGGATCTGCCTAAGGCGCGCTACCGGGTATGGGTGCGCGGCTACGGCCTGGTCGACTCGTCCAAGGTCGCTGCCGAGCGCGGACAAATCTTGAACCTAACCGCGGAAACCGCGCCGAGCCTCGCCGCGGCGGCGCAATACTATCCGGCGGCATACTGGTATTCGATGCTCAAAATCCCCGACCAGAGCCGCTTTCCGGGCACCGGGGACAAGGGCAACGGCATCCCGGAGAACTTCAAGACCCAGCAGCAATGGCTGAACTTCATCAAGACCAATGGCTGCGGCAACTGCCATCAGATCGGCAACTACGCGACGCGGACCATCGCTGCGGCGCTCGGCAATTTCGAGAGCTCGCAAGACGCCTGGACGCAAAGGCTGAGCGTCGGCCCGGCCGGGCATGACATGGTCAATTTCATCACCCAGCTGATGACGCCCGACGGCGGCCAGCTGGCCGCGCTCGCCGACTGGAGCGACCGGATCAAGGCCGGTGAGCTGCCGCCTCGGAGCCCGCGGCGTCCAGCCGGCGTCGAGCGCAATCTCGTCGTCACGGTGCGCGACTGGCTCGACCCGAAGCACTATCTGCACGATCTGACCACGACCGACCGGCGCCATCCGACGATAAACGCCTACGGCCCGATTTACGGCGACACCGAACTTTCGAGCAATGCGCAGCCGGTGCTCGACCCGGTACACAACACTAAAACGACGATCGAGCCGCCGGTGCGCGAAGGAACGCCGAGTTCGGCGCTGGCGAACAAGGTGGTCGCGGCGTCGGCCTATTGGGGCATGGAGCAGACCTGGGACAGCAAGGTCAACGCGCACACCTCGGTGATGGATCAGGACGGGCGTGTCTACTTTGCGGCGCAGAACCGCGCGCCGAAAGACATTCCGGCCTATTGCAAAAAGGGTTCGTCGTTGCGCTCGGCACAGCTCTACCCGCTCGACGTGCCGTACGAGGGCTTCTTTCAGAACTCCCGCCAGGTGACGGTCTACGATCCGAAAACCAAAAAATTCACGACGATCGATACCTGCTTCGGGACCCATCACCTGAATTTTGCCGAGGACGCCAACAACACGCTGTGGCTCAGCAACAATACCGGCCTCGGCGGCGCGCCCAACCCCGAGCTGGCGGTCGCCGGCTGGATCAATACCAAGCTGCTTTGGCAGACCGGCGACGCGGCGAAGGCGCAGGGTTGGACGCCGTTCATTGTCGACACCAACGGCAACGGCAAGCGCGACGAGGGCTACAACCAGCCCGGCCAGCCACCCGACTACAGCAAGGACACCCGGATCCCGTTCGGCATGTACGCGATGGCTTATTCGCCGGCGGACAAGGTGGTCTGGGGCTCGAGCCTGGCCCATCCCGGCTACATCATGCGGCTCGACACCGGGCGAAACCCGCCCGACACCGCGCTGACCGAAATCTACAAGGTGCCGCTGCCCGGCTATGGGATCCGCGGCATGGATGTGGACCGCGACGGCGTCGCCTGGCTGCCGCTCGACAGCGGCCACCTGGCCAGCTTCGACCGGCGGAAATGCAAGGGACCGCTCAACGGCCCTGGTGCTGAAAAGGGCGAGAAATGCCCGGAGGGTTTTAGCTTCTACCCGCTCTCCGGGCCCGGCTTCCAGGGTGATCCGGGCGCCGAGGAGAACCCGTATTACGTCTGGGTGGATTGGTTCAACATCCTGGGGCTCGGCCCGAACGTGCCGTTCGAGACCGGCAACCAATCGGATTCGCTGCACGCGCTGGTTGGCGGCCAGATCGTCGAGCTGCGCGTGCCCTACCCGATGGGCTTTTTCGCCAAGGGTCTGGAAGGCCGCATCGACGATCCGAAGGCCGGCTGGAAGGGCCGTGAATTATGGGCGACTTCGGGCAACCGCACGCCGTTCCACATCGAGGGGATCGACGCTCCGGCACCGGGCGCGCCGGGCGCCACACCCGAGACACTGTCGAGCCCGCTGGTCGTCGAATTCCAGCTGCGCCCCAACCCCCTCGCGCATTGAGCCCCCAAGAGCAGCCTTGAAACGCGGTTGGCAGGGGTTCCGCTCGTCTTTGTCGCGACGCGCTCCTATATTGGCGTCGCTATGTCGTCCATCCTCCCTCTCCCGCCGCTGAGCGAAGGGACCGCGGATCGGCTTTCCGAGGCAGCGGCGCGCGCCGAACGCGACAAGGAGCGCGTGGTCCTGATGCGCGATGGGAAGCCGGTCGCCGCGGTGGTGCCGATCGAGGATCTGGAGGCGTTGGAGGCGGGTGACGAATATTGGTCCAGGGCGGTGGAAGAGATTATCGCCGAATGGAAGGCAGCAGACCGGCCGGCCGGCATTCCGATCGAGGATATCGCGCGTGATCCGGGTATCGACGTGGCCGCCGATCCGGATGCGGCTCCGTGACTTGGCGTATCGAGTTCCTTCCGCCGGCGCGGGCAGAATTACTGGCCCTCGATCGGCTCGCGGCGGCTCCTCGTTCCGCGGCGAACGTCAAAGCGCTGAAAGGCGATGCCTGATAC